>Ga0066825_10000032_pt1 | contig 57898 bp, 56 predicted proteins | sample ETNtaG_6_FD_65608 | JGI IMG/M metagenome (GOLD analysis project Ga0066825, IMG submission 65608) | Marine microbial and viral communities from oxygen minimum zone, Eastern Pacific Ocean - ETNP201306SV45 | ecosystem: Environmental > Aquatic > Marine > Oceanic | place: Pacific Ocean: Eastern...
CCTTCGAGTGGCAGGCTGGGCTTGGCGGCTGCCTGAGTCTTGGCGAAGGCGATGCCGAAGTCGGCATCCATTCCCATGACTTCTCCGGTGGAACGCATTTCCGGGCCGAGTCGAATCGTGGAGCCCGGGAAACGTACGAAGGGGAAAACCGCTTCTTTGATGCACCAGTGCTTTGGGCTCATTTCCTCGGTGAAACCGAGCTCGGCAAGCGTTTTGCCCGTCATGATCTTCGCAGCGAGCTTTGCGAGAGGCACGCCGATCGCCTTGGAAACGAATGGCACGGTGCGGGATGCGCGGGGATTGACCTCGAGCACGTAAAGCTCGTCGTCCTTGATGGCGAACTGGATATTCATCAGACCGACGACTTTGAGAGCCTTGGCCAAACGGAAACTGGCCTGGCGCACGATCTCGATCATTTCCTCGCCCAAGGTGTGCGGCGGCAGGGCCATGGCGGCATCGCCGCTGTGAACGCCCGCGAATTCGATATGCTCGAGCATGCCGCCTACGATTGTCGTTTCGCCGTCCGAGATGCAGTCGACGTCCAGCTCGATGGCGTCTTCCAGGAATTTGTCCAGAAGCACTGGCTTGCCGGGCGACGCTTCGAATGCTTCGCGAATGACCGCTCGCAGCTCATCCATGTCGTGCACGATGAACATGCCGCGACCGCCGAGAACGAAGGATGGGCGAACGAGCAGCGGGAAGCCAACTTCGTCAGCCAGTTCGTAGGCTTCGCTTTCGTCGAGGGCCGTCTTGTTCTCCGGCTGCTTGAGCCCGACTTCGTCGAGGATCTGCTTGAAGAGCTCTCTGTCTTCAGCGGCGTCGATACTTTCGGGGGAGGTGCCAATTATATTAACGCCGTGCGCTTTGAGTTGGGAGGCGAGGTTAAGCGGGGTTTGGCCGCCGTATTGAACGATTGCTCCGCTGCAACCTTCCTGGTTGTAGACTTCCAGTACGTCCTCGAGGGTAAGCGGCTCGAAGTAGAGCTTGTCCGATGTATCGTAATCGGTGGATACGGTTTCCGGATTGGAGTTAACCATAACCGACTCGTAGCCAAGTTCTTGAAGAGCGAAGGATGCATGGACGCAGCAGTAGTCGAATTCGATGCCTTGTCCGATGCGATTCGGTCCGCCCCCGATAATCATTACTTTCTTCTTATCGGAAGGAATGACTTCATTCTCTTCTCCGTATGAAGAATAGTAATACGGCGTCTCGGCTTCGAATTCAGCGGCGCAGGTGTCGACCAGACGGAAGACCGTATCGATGCCGAGACTTTTGCGCTTGGCATTGACCTCATTCCATTCGCAGCCGAGGTAGCTGCCCAGTTGGCGATCGGAGAATCCATACTCCTTGGCTGTTCTTAGCAGATCCTTTTCGATCGTATCCAGATTGTACTGCTTCAGTTCGTCCTCCAGATCGCTGAGGTGCTTCAGCTGATGCAGGAACCAAGGATCGATCTTGGTAAGTTCGAAAATCTTCTCCAGCGAGTATCCAGCCTTCAGAGCGTAGCGCAGGTAGAAGACGCGCTCCGCGTTTGGACGCACCAGCTTGCCGTTGATGATCTCTTCGGAGGGAAGGTCGTCGCCGCCTAGCTTGCCGCCGCCGAAGCCCCAGGCTCCTGTTTCCAAAGAGCGCAGGGCCTTCTGGAACGATTCCTTGAAGGTCAGACCGATGGCCATGGCTTCTCCGACAGACTTCATGGAGGAAGTGAGCGTGTCGTCGGCCCCTTGGAACTTCTCGAAGGTGAATCGCGGAATCTTGGTGACAACGTAGTCGATGGTCGGCTCGAAGCTGGCGGGAGTTTTCTTAGTGATATCGTTTTGGATCTCTTCCAAACTGTATCCAACGGCCAATTTCGCAGCGAATTTCGCGATCGGGAACCCCGTAGCTTTCGAGGCGAGCGCTGAACTTCGGGATACGCGCGGATTCATTTCGATAACGACCATGCGACCGGTATTCGGACAGATGGAAAACTGAATGTTGGATCCGCCGGTTTCCACGCCGACTTCGCGAATGACCGCGAAGGACGCGTCGCGCATGGCTTGGTATTCGCGATCGGAAAGCGTCATGGCGGGAGCGATAGTGATGGAGTCACCCGTATGCACGCCCATGGGATCGAAATTTTCGATGGAGCAAATGACCACGCACTGATCCTTGCGGTCGCGCATGACTTCCATCTCGTATTCCTTCCAGCCCAGCAGGCATTCCTCGATAAGTACCTCCGTAACGGGCGAGACGTCCAATCCGTTGGAAACGATCTCTTCGAACTCTTCCCGATTGTATGCGATACCGCCGCCGGCGCCTCCCAAAGTGAAGCTCGGGCGAATGATGAGCGGGTAGGAGCCGATCTTTTTCGCGGCTATGCGGGCGTCCTCGATCGTTCCAACTGTAGAGGAGCGAGCGACGTCGAGACCGATCTTGAGCATGGCCTCTTTGAAGAGTTCGCGGTCCTCGCCCTTTTTGATGGCTTCGGGTTTGGCTCCGATCATTTCGACGCCGTGTTCAGCGAGAATCCCAGCCGCTTCGAGGTCGAGCGATAGATTCAGGGCGGTTTGGCCGCCGAGCGTGGGCAGAAGCGCGTCGGGCTTTTCCTTGGCGATGATCTTGGTGACCGCTTCGACGGTGAGCGGTTCGATGTAGGTCACGTCGGCAAACTCCGGATCGGTCATGATTGTGGCCGGGTTGCTGTTGACCAAGATGACCTTGTACCCCTCTTCCTTCAGAGCCTTGCAGGCTTGAGTTCCGGAGTAGTCGAACTCGCAAGCTTGCCCGATTACAATGGGGCCCGCTCCAATGATAAGAATAGATTCGATATCGACGCGTTTAGGCATGTTATTTTCGTCCGTTCAGTCCCAGTTGAAAAATGCTGGGCTAGGGTGAAAAGAAGCGTTTCCAAACGAATAGCAAGCGCTTTCGGATGGAGCTCTGTCGATGGGGCGAAATCGCCTAATTCGGAACCCCTGAATCGACCGATTCGGAGCAAGCGCGGCTATTCCCTTGGCGACCGGCAATGGTTCAGTTGGAAAGCGCAGCGACTCGATCGTCGACGATTGAGATAAGCTCTTCGAGATTCTCGCAGGCGTTGATTTCTTCCGCTGACACGAGCGCTCGCAGGCCATCGTCTGCTTCAGTGAAGATTGCTGGAAGCGCGGCATCGACGTTCGGGTACTTTTTGTGGAATTCGCGGCGATGGAGAAATTCCTTTTCGGCCTTCAAATTGTTCAAGTAGGCTGCCCAAGTTTTTCGCATGCCCACCATGCCGTAGGTGAAACGGCAAAGACTGCATTCGTAGGTGGAGGGCGACAGCGCTTTGTGGATGGTGTCGGTCACCGCGTTGAAAAGGCCCTCGTCCGCGTTGTATACCAGAATCAGTTTCATAGATGTCTGCTTGGCTAACGGACGAATCGTTGAATTGATTCTGGCAGACCCGGAGGCCTGTAGTCGAAAGCGATGCCTTGGTCGAGCAAGCCTCTTAGGCTTCGGCGACGAACAAAGCTCGCTTGGGCCCCGGATAGCCTTCGACGGTTCGGCTGGAGTCTTCAGGATCGAGGAAGGTTTCCAGCGAATCGAAGGTCATCCAATCGGTACTGCGCTGCTCGGCGGTTGTGGTGACGCTCAAATCGGCCATGCGGATGCCTTTGAAGCCGCAGCGTTCCAGCCAGCGTTCGAGCGTTAGGCAACTGGGGATGAACCATGTGTTTCGCATCTTAGCATAGCGGCCTCGGGGCAAAAGGGCATGGCCTTCGGGTCCATCCACGACCAAGGTCTCGAGAACGAGTTCGCCTCGGGGTCGGATCATCTCGCGCAATTCGAGCAGGTGATCCAAGGGGGAACGCCGGTGATACAAGACCCCCATGGAAAAGACGGTGTCGAAGACGGGTAGCCGGGGCGGTAGCGCCTCGATCCCGAATGGGATGACCCAAGCGGGATGCGACGGCTCAAGGTAGCGTCGCGCTATGAACGATTGCATGACGTAGAGCAGATAGGGATCGGTCCCCAAGGCGAGTCGCGCCCCCTCCGCTGCCATCCGATAGCTGTAGTATCCATTGCCGCTCCCGATATCCAAGACGAGCCGATCTTTCAGAGGGGAGATCGCCTTTCGAATGCGGTCCCATTTCCAGTTCGAACGCCATTCCGCATCGATTTCGATGCCGAAGAAATTCCAAGGGCCTTTGCGCCAGGGGTGAAAAGCCAAAAGCGTTTCTCGAAGCGACGCTTGCTGCTCAGGCGAAAGGTCGGATGGCTGACCGATCGTTACCGCGTCGCTGTCGAGATCGATTCGGCTAGGCGCGACTTGCGGCAGATTGTCGAGCGCTCCCAGCCACTTCGGCATGTGCCCGTTGTTGGAATCGCTGATTGCGGAGTGAATCCGATTGGGCAGCGTTTCGAGCCATGGAGCGAGATCGCTGTCGGCGATGAGCTCGAAAAGAGAGTGATAAGAGGGCGTCGACATGGGTGGAATTACGCCTTGATGGCCAAGATCGAGACGAAGTTGAAGCACTGCAGCCAAACCTCGCAATGATCGAAGCCTGCCTCGGATAGTCGTCTTCGGTGGGCATCGATGGTTTCGGGGATGAGCACATTCTCCAGAGAGCTGCGTTTCTGGCTGATCTCCAAATCGCTATATCCTTGGGCTCGCTTGAAGTCGTGATGCAGTTCGAACAGATCCTGCTGGGTCTTGGCATCTTCGAACTGAACTTTCTCTGAGAGCAGGAGAGCTCCGCCCGAGGAAAGTCCATCGAAGATCCGTCGCAGTAGATCGAGTCTCCGATCGATGGGTATGAACTGCAGAGTGAAGTTCAAGAGGACGAGACCTGCCCCGTCGATCGGCGTCTCCAGAATGTCTTCGCATCGCAAATCCCAGTTACGGTCGCCAATCGCCTTTTGTAGATTCGACTCGCAGCGATCGAGCATCGGTTGAGCGTTGTCGATGCCGACTAGATCGACCGATTCGGAAGCGCCGCTCGCGGAAGCGATCATGCCCGCCCCCAATGAGCATCCGAGGTCGTAGATGCGCGTTCCCGAAGTCGCGTAGCGTTTCGCGATCAGAGGAAGCAAGGATAGCGTCATTGCGTAGCCGGGCACTGAGCGTCGGATCATATCGTCGAAAACCGAGGCCACAGACTCGTCGAAGACGAACTCTCCGATGCGTTCGATCGGCTGAGCGAATAGCTGATCCTTGCCTGACTCCGATTGACTCACGGTTTCAGCCAATGCTTCCGAGAAAATCGCGCAAGCGGATTTACCGCTTGTCGCGTCGCGAATATTCTGCGGTGCTGCCTCTCGTGAAGACGAATAATGGCAAATGGGTCGTGGCGACGCTCATTATTATCGTAGCGACCCTGGCCTATTTCTCGGTTCAGCTTAAAAAGGACATCATGAAGCGTTCGGCCGAGGCTGAAGCGGCGGAATCGGCTGCGGATCAGTGAGGTTAGGCTGAGTGTCCTCGCGCGGTCGCAATGCGCTTGGATTAAAGATCGCTCTATAAGTCGAGCTTCCTCTTGGGATCCTCTCCCGGTTCACTTTGTCCCTATTCCTTCTTGTTTGACCTCGGGCTTGGGAGGCCTATGCCCATTGGGTTCCTTTTCGCCATGAATCGCGTCTATATTAAAACCTACGGCTGCCAAATGAACGAGCGGGACAGCGAGCAAGTCGCTTCGTCCCTGCGCGATCGCGGCTATTCGGTAGTGAATAACGAGTTCGATGCAGACGTGGTATTGCTCAATACCTGTAGCGTACGCGATCAAGCGGAGCAGAAGGCCATTGGCAAGGCGGGCTACCTAGCCAAGCGCAAGAAAGAGGAGCCCAACTTTAAAATAGGGGTTATGGGCTGCATGGCCCAGAACCGAGGAGCCGGACTCGCCGACACTCTGCCGGACTTGGATCTGATCGTAGGAACTCAGAAGTTCCACGCTGTGCCGGATCACCTCGACAATATTATCCGATCCCTGGATGGCCAAGGTCCGAAGCCGTCGACGATCATCGATCTGGCAGAGGAAGCGGGATCGCAAAACGAGATCAAGGACCACATTCCTAAGAAGAATCAGGTCAGCGCCTTCGTTTCCATCATGCAGGGCTGCAACATGAATTGCGCCTTCTGCATCGTTCCCAAGACTAGGGGACGCGAGCGAGCCCGACCGATGGAGCAAATCGTGGATGAAGCGACCGCTCTGGCGGAGCAAGGGATTAAGGAAGTGACCTTGCTTGGGCAAATCGTGACCAGCTACGGACGCCGCGATTTTCCGGTGGTCGGCGGCAAGTCTCCCTTCGTTCAGCTGATCGAGCGGATCAACGACATTCCTGGCATCGAACGAATTCGCTTCACCTCGCCGCATCCCCGCGGATTCAAGCAGGATCTCGTCGAGGCGTATCGCGATGTACCCAAGCTTTGCGAGTATGTGCACCTGCCCTTGCAGGCTGGCTGCAACAAGACCCTGCGGGCGATGAACCGCCCGTATACGAAAGAGCGGTACCGGGAAATCGTCGAATCGTTGAGAGCGGTTGTGCCGGATATGTACTTCTCCACGGATATCATCGTGGGCTTCCCGGGAGAGACTGAAGCGGACTTCGACGAGTCAGCTGCTTTTTTCGAGGACATCGGATTCGATATGTCCTATATTTTCAAATACAGCATCCGATCGGGAACGCCGGCGGAAGACATGCCGGACCAGATCTCCAAGGAGGAGAAGGAGCGGCGCAATCAGGTTCTCCTCGATATCCTGCAGAAACGATCTCTCTGGCGCAACGAACAGCTCATCGGGACGACGCAGGAGGTTCTGGTCGAGGGCCCTGCCAAGAAGGGCGACAAGTACACGGGCAAGACCCGCGGTTTTCGCAACTGCATTTTCGATGGCGACGAACGCTTGATCGGCCAGCTCGTAGAGCTGAAAGTAGATCGAGCGACGCCAAGCTCTCTCTACGGCGATCTCGTCTTGGCGGGAGTGGATACAGACTAGCAATACTATGGAACTGACGCTATTTCAATCGACGTTATACGGCGGGTTGCTGTTCGCGGCTTTGGGGGCCTTGTTCGCGATTCCGAATCAGTCGCTCTCTACAATGGTTCGCGGCTTTCCGCGCTCTCGCCTAGCAGCCTACGTTACCATGATTCTCGGCGGGGCCTGGACGCTCTACATGGTGCTCAATCTGACCGAAGCCAATTACGGAAATTTCAAGCAGTACATCTTCATCGGTTTCGCGATCATTGGATTGCTGTCATTCAAATACGCTCCCGATTTTCTGTCGGTCAGAGGCGCTTGCATAATTTATCTCCTGATTGCGAATACGCTACTTTCGGGCGCGTTCGGGCATTACGAGGAACCGCTGAGGCTTTTCATGGTGACGCCATTGTATGTTGGTATCGCCTTGTCGCTATACCTTGGATACGCCCCTTTTCGCATGCGCGATTTTTTCGGTTGGCTCTTCGCCACGGCCAGCCGGCCAAGAAACTTCGGATTGGCGATCCTGGTTTACGGTCTCTTCGTCAGCTCGCTGGCTTTCGCCTATTAGTTTTATAGAACCATGGATGACTTGCCCGCAGAGGATAGCGCATTGCTGATGATACTGGCCGGTCCGGCCGGCAGCGGTAAAACGACACTGTGCGAGCGCATGGTTGACGAGAACGAGCGCATCGAACGAGTCGTCACCAGCACGACGCGAACGCCTCGAGAAGGCGAGCGTAACGGGGTCGACTACTACTTTTTCTCCAACGATGAATTCGATGCTAAAATAGAGGAGGGCGCCTTTCTCGAATGGGCCAAGGTGCATACGAATCGATACGGGACCTTGAAATCGATTATCGAAGGAAAGCTATCCGAACGAATCGACTTAGTGATGAATATCGATGTGCAAGGCGTGGCGTCCGTTCGCAAGGCGGCCAAAGCCCATCCATCGATTGATTCGCGATTGGTCACCGTCTTCATCATGCCGGCCGATTTCGAGGAGTTGCGGCAGAGGCTGCGGGGTCGTGGTCAAGACGACGAAGCCGAGATCGAGCGGCGAATCGTTTCGGCCGAGCGCGAAGTTAAGGAGTGGCGGAATTACGATTACGTGATCCGCTCCCATTCGAAAGACGAGGACTACGCGGCGATTCGCAGTATTTGGCAGGCGGAAAAACGCCGGGCCTCTCGCTTAGGTTAACGGTCCCGTAATCCGGATTGGCGGCCCCCCGCCCAGGAAGGGACGCTTTATTGGCGTTCTTTTTCTCCGATAGGGCAATCAAGGAGCCCGACAATACGTCTCTCTGACACGGCGAACGTCTCATCCAGCGAGGACGCCCTGAATTTCCACCGACAATCTCCCTAGTTTCCTCTCACTTTGGAACGCGAAAACAAAAGGAATTTGAAAATGAGCGCAGCAGCTGTTTCGTTAGCGGACAATGATGCCGATTCGCAGGTTATGACCAGTACCGCCAAGCCCAAGCCACGACAGGAATTGAGTGATGCGGAGCTGGTTCAAGCTGGCTACCGCTACGCATTGTCTATCGCCCGCCACCATCAGGATGCGGAGGACTTGGTGCAGCAAGCGTGGATGAAGCTGGTTAGAGCCTACGGTAAGGTAGAGGGTACGCCGGTTCTCTTTCGCTCGATCCGAAATCTTTTCTACGATCAAAAACGCCGTAGCAAGATCGTCCAGTTCGAGCCGCTCGACTCTCACCCGGAGAACGGGAAGTCCGAGCCCAAGGGAATTTCCCTGGACATGGAGCTGCTGATGAGCCGTTTGCGGCCAGAAGAAAGCGAGGCTTTGTACCTCAATGTTGTGGAGGGATACACGGCCAGCGAGATATCCGAACGAACCGGATCCCCTCGCGGAACGATTTTAAGTCATATTCACAGGGCCCGCCAGAAGTTGGCGAAAGCCTTGGGAAGCGAAATTCGCGATAGCAAGTAGCGATAGGAAACTACTGCCATGAACGAAAAAGAACTAGATAAACAGATTAGAGACCTCTTTATGGGAGAGCGATTGCCCGCGGAAAGCGTGCAACGCATTCTCGAGCAAGGTCGCAACGAAAAGAAAACGATTTGGTGGCGCTATTGGGCCCCCGTGGCCGCTGCGGCAGCATTCGTCATGCTCTTCTCCTTCCAAATGGCCAAGGATCGCGACCAGGAAGGCGTTTATTTCGATGTGGCCGGCAAGATCGCCATGCGTCACAATAACTCTACGAATCGCCAATTCGAGGTGGAAGCGACCTCCTACGAGGGCGTGCAACGTGGGCTCAAGGATTTGGCGTTCTCCGTAACGCCGCTCGTGAAGGAGAAACTGCTCTCCGCCTACGAAGTGATCGGCGCTCGCTATTGTCAGCTCGAAGGCCAGCAAGCTGCTCACCTAAAGGTGCGCAATCGCAAGACGGGTGCCCTGTGTACGCTCTACGTCGCTTCGTTGAACGGCCCGCTCTCGCCGCTTAAGAGCAGTGATGAGCACATCGATCTCGAAGCGAATCACGTGGACCTCTGGGAAGACTCCGGCCGCTTGTTCGCCTTGGTCGACTAGAGCGAAGCGATTCCATTTCAGCTTTTTCGCAAACGCCGCGCCCATCCGGGTAGCGGCGTTTTTTTCGAACTTGTGTTTCGAGAGCGGGACTGTTTTCTAACGCCTCATTCCAATGCCTGCCCGGGTGGCGGAATCGGTAGACGCAGCGGACTTAAAAATTTAGGGCGTGATTTCAGCTAGAATCACCCTGAGTCACCAGCAGTTCCCTACAGAGAGGAAGGGCTAAAAATCCTTGTTGGAGTATTGGCCTTGAGTCACCCTGAATGGCTTCAAATTTTGGGATAGGGTTACAAAACAGGGTTACAAAACTAACTGGCTCGGTACTTCTTGAAGTTCTCCGCTTGTTCGAAGATTTCTTTGTAGACTTCGTCGCGGTCTACTGGGGGGTAGTCGTTTTCGGCTAGGAGGATGATTAGGTCTACTTTGAGCTCGGCTTTGATGTCGTCGCGTTGGCTCCAGTCGGTGTATTTGGCTTTGTCGTCGACGACCTTCTTTACCTCCTTTGAGAGCTTGATCAGCTTGTCTTCGGGATACTCGAAGTCGTATTTGCGGGCTAATGACTTGAGGATGTCGTAGAAGGCCTTTTCTTCGAAATCGATTCCCATCTCGCCGAAGGATTCTTTCTCCTTCTTGAGGGCGTGGAAGAGGTCGATGATCTCGTCGGTGAAGTCTTCGAGTACTTCGCTGCGTAGTACGTCCTTCTCTTCGCGTTCGTTGTATTTGCTGACGAGGGCTTGGAACTGTTTGGTGAAGTCGACTCCCTTGACTTTGTTGACCTTCTTGAAGTCTTCGATGGCTTTTTTGAGAAGCTGTTGAAGGAGCTTGATCTTGGTATTCGGCAGTTTGATTTTCTCAATTTTGGCGAGGTAGTCGTCTTCGAATATATCGATCTCGGTCGCTCCGTCTTCGCCGAGCTTGAAGATTTCTTCCACGCCATCGCTCTGCAGAGCCTCTGAGATCATCTCGCGCACCTTGGCATTCATTTGAGCGGTGTCGGGCGCTTCGCCTTTGGTGAGCTTGGTGACGATGGAGCGTACGGCTAAGTAGAAGTGGATGTGGTCGCGTTGCTCTTGAGTAAAGGCGTCGCTGCCGCAGCAAATGTCGTAGGCTGCTTTGAGGCGTTTCACGAGGTAGATGTAGCGCTTCTCGATCTTGTCGGTGATCTGTACGAATTCTGCCGCTTGGTTGAGGCATTCGAGCTGCGCGACGGGCGAGCCGCTGAAGTAGGGCGCCGTATCGAAGCTGTGGAAGAGGCGACCGAGGAGATCGAGGTGATCCTTTACGACGATGATGGATGCCTCTACTTCTTCGAAGTTGGTGCTCTCGGTTTTGGAGTACTGAGCGAGCGCTAGGTTCATCTGCTTCTTGATGCCGATGTAGTCGACGACCAGACCCTTCTGCTTGTTCTCGAACTTCCGGTTCACTCTCGAGATCGTCTGGATCAAGTTGTGTCGCTGGACCGGCTTATCGATGTAGATGGTATCAAGGAAGGGCACGTCGAAGCCGGTGAGCCACATATCCACAACGATCGCTATTTTGAAGTTCGATTTGGCGTTCTTGAACTGTCGGTCGAGTTCCTTGCGATCCTCTATACTCCCGAGCATATCGTAGAGTGCCTTCTCGTCGTCCTTGCCGCGCGTCATGACCATCTTGATACGCTCCATCGGCTTGATCTTCTTGGCCTCTTCTTCGGTCAGCTCCATGCCATCTGCGCATACTTTGATTTCCGCCCACTCGGGTCGCAGAGCGATGACCTCCTTGTAGAAGGCGTAAGCGATCGGTCGGCTACTGCTCACAAACATCGCTTTGCCCGCTACGGTTGAGCCTTCGTCGACCCGGTTCTCGTAGTGCTTTACGAAATCGGCGGCCAGGGTTTCGATCCGCTGAGGGTCGCCGAGGATGCTTCCCATGTTGGTCGTCGCCTTCTTGCTTTCCTCGATCGCGTAGTCGCTCGCGCCGGAGTCAGCGCACTTTCCATAGTAGTCTTCGATCTCTTGGAGTTTCTTGTTGTCGAGAATCACTTTGGCAGCCCGGCCTTCGTAGACGATGCGCACGGTGATTTCATCCTGCACCGATTCCGACATTGTGTAGGAATCTACTACTTCGCCAAAGACATCTAGCGTGGCATCGATAGGCGTGCCAGTGAAGCCGACGTAGGTCGCGTTTGGCAGAGAATCATGAAGGTACTTCGCGAAGCCGTAGGTTCGTTTGATACCGTCTTCCGTTACTTTGAGCTTTTGATCGAGGTTGACTTGGCTGCGATGTGCTTCGTCGGAAATGCAAACGACGTTTGCCCGATCTGTGAGCAGCTCCGTGTCCTCGTTGAACTTGTGTATTGTCGTTAAGAATACGCCTCCGCTATTTCGTCCTTTGAGAAGCTCACGCAACTCTTGTCGACTCTCCACGCTGATGATCGATTCGTCACCGATGTAGCCCTTACCATTGGTGAAGAGGCCCGAGAGCTGATCATCCAGATCGGTGCGGTCGGTGATCACGACCAGGGTCGGGCTGGAGAGATCCACGCTCTTCATCAGCAGCCGCGCCAGGAAGAGCATGGTGAAACTCTTGCCGCAGCCGGTCGCGCCAAAGTAGGTGCCGCCCTTGCCGTCGCCTTCCGGCTTCCGGTGTTGGAGGATGTTTCGATACAGCTTGGTCGCGGCGTAGTATTGTGGGTAGCGGCAGAGGATCTTCTCCTCCTTGCGCGAGGTGTCGGGCAGGTAAATGAAGTTCCGAATGACATCCAGCAGCCGCGCCTGGTGAAACAGCCCCTGGATCATGGTGTAGAGCGAGTTGATCCCGTCCTTCTCGACCAGGTCGCTGCCGTCCGTCTTGCGCCAGGCGTAGTAGAACTCGTAGGGGGCGAAGAAGGAACCAGCCTTGTTGTTCACCCCGTCGCTGATCACGCAGAAAGCGTTGTATTTGAAGAGCTCGGGGATGTCGCGCTGGTAGCGGGTGGTCAGCTGCACGTAGGCGTCGTGAATCGTCGCTTCCTCGCGGATCGCGCTCTTGAATTCAAAGACGACCAGGGGCAGGCCATTTATGTAGAGAATGCCGTCGGGGATGCGTTTTTCGCTTCCGGTGATCTCCAGCTGGTTGACGATCTTGAAGAGGTTGTTGCTGGAGCCGTAGGTGGCTGCGCCCTCCGCGACGATGGTGGGCACCTGATCCGGTGTCGGTTCGCGAAAGGCGACCAGCCCTGAGTAGTCGATCAGCTGGATGTAGAGATCCTTCTGGGTGTGGTCCTCGCGTTTCAGAAGGAAGCCGTCGGCGACCAGCTTCATGAACGCCTTGTTACTCTCGTAGAGATCGGCGGCGGAGTAGGCTTCGAGTTGGTTGATGACCGCTTCGATTTCCTGCGGCGTGATGCCGTCGGCCGCGTATTGCTTGGCGAGGAAGGCGCGCAGGTCGGCTTTGATGAGAACTTCCTGCGGCTGGCGCTCAATCGCCTCGCCCAACACGTGCGGGTAGCTTTCGGCTTCGAGAAGCTCGATGATGGCTGATTCGAGTTGGGCTTCGGTGAATTTCACTGTTGGGAAAGGGTGTATGCTTGACGCGGATCGTTGGGGGTGCGTGGGAAAGCTATTTCCAAGACTCCATCCTTAACCATTTTCGACAGATACAGGGACCTTAAGCTCTCGGCATCTCGTGTTGTAAGTATAGCGAGGCAAGCAATTGTGATGTAGTGCCCTTCGGATAGTGTTTTTATGGTTGCTTTCATCGCCTCTGGATTAAGGCGTTTTTTTGATCTTGGTTCCGATGCGAGCTGCTCCAAACTTGTACGATACTCCTCGCTAAGAATCTCTAAATCATCGACGAACGGAAGCGTGTGAGAGTTGGAAATAAGTCGTCCTTGTGCGTCTCGATTTGAGTTACCTTGCTCGGTTTTGATATTAGGGGAGCTTGCCCCACTAATCGGGGAGCTCGGTTCGTTAATCGGGGAGCTCTGGTCCTTAATAGGGGAGCTTTGACCACTTTTCGAATTACCGAATACATCTTCTGGACCAGGAATGTCGGCTCCCGTTATGTGGTATACGGCTCCTCTGCTGCTCCCTGTTTGGGATAGGAGTCCTTTGCGGACTAGCTCTCTCAAGCAGCGACTTGTGTCGGCAGGATGGATGTTGGCAAGCGAGCTAAGTCTTTGATGGGTAACGGTGTTTTCAACTGATGCGATGACCAGCGCGATTTGCTCAAAGTTGTTGAGTTGAGTGAACGCCTCACCTAGTTCGGCACTTAGCTGGACGACGATCTCTTTGGGAAGGAGATCTACCATTCGCATCCTTAGAATGGTCTGCTCGAAGGGTTCGCGACTGTCAGCTAGTTCTGGTGGCCGCCAATGGCAATCGACCCAGCTTTGCATGATCTTAGGAATGCCGGATCCCGCCTGATCGCCGATACCGACGTATCGAAACATTTGGTGAAGGAGTCTGTTGCGGCAATCGGGGTGGCCTCCTTGTAGCGCATAGTCGATGGGGATACGCATCATTCCAGGATTTCGAAAGCCGAATAAGTCGGGCCGTTTGACCACCAAAACGGAGCAACGGTCGGTGTAATCGGCATGGACTAATACGTTGCAAAGAGCCTCACGAATAGCGACGTGAATAGGCGAATCGTCGATGCGTTGGTCGTCCGATAGTTCGAAGGGCGTTTTCAGGCCTTCTGTCAGCTTCGGATAAACCTTCCGATAAAAGTCGTATAGATTGCCTGACCAAGTTCCGTCCAATGTGATGCGATCTATCCAACGTCGCTCCGTCTTGGCCCTTGGGCGCTCTTGGTAATCGAGCATGTAGTTGGGGTAGGCTTCTTGAATGGCAGTGTGATTGCCGAACATTAGCAGTCCGGCCGCAGTCAAGCCCGATATACCTTCTTCTCGGTCCTTTCGCCATCCGCCGATTCGTTGAAGAAACTCTCTTCTATCCAGTTCGTTCCACGGGTGATTGGGGTCTCTGTTGGTAAATATCTGGCGATAGATGCGGAGGCTATCCGTATTTAGGTCATCAATATCGAATCCTTTTAGGATTCGGTTGTCGCGACTGTCTTCGGCCTGTTCGGCGAGCATACGCTTTGTCGCTTCGTTCGATTGTCGCTGATCACCCTCGTGCAAGCGCACGTAGGTATTGCCGAGCGGATTTCCATTCAGGTAGACGGGACGCTCTTCGCGGGAAGCTCGTCGTATTTCGATCACTATGAGATTCTTGCCCTCGATGGTGACTATTCGGACTGACGAGTTGCTGAGGAGATTAATGCTGGCTTTGCTGAGATTGTTGGCAGTGTCGAAAAGCTCTTTGGTGACTTTCTCGTGTTGTTCGACGCCGTTCTTGAGTTCGAATCTGGTACCCTTCTGCTTGAGGCCTAGGATTACAGTTCCTCCGTCGGTGTTGGCCATCGCAGAGTAAGTTTCCCAGAATTCGTTGGGAAGCACTCCTTTCCCATCGCGTCCCGCTGCGAGCTTACATTCCAGGTCTGAGGATTCAGATAGAAGTTCAATATCTTCGATTGTATTTATTTCTATCATACTGCTATTTCTTCAGCTAGTTTTACGGCTCCGGGGATGTGGAGTTCTCCGGAGATTAGTTTTGGGAGCAGAGTATCGCGCAGCTTGGTAAGCGTTTGTGTTTCGTGATCGTTGCTCGCTTTTCGATCATCCATTGCCGACACCTCGCTGAAGAAGAGCTTGGCTACATCTGGATCTGGAAACACCATTGTTGCTGAGGCAAGAGCCTGAGCGCTGGCGTTGGGTTGGGCTGATCCGCCCAATATTCCTTCGATGTGGTCGAAGTACTTGGGGGAGCGCATGAACATTCCAACAAGCCTGCCAATCGACCTATCCTCGAACGTGAATCGCACAAGATAGGATGCGAACACTGATTCCTTGGGGCTGGTTACGTACACATTCTCACCCGTTGATGCTCCAGTTCGAGCTACGAAAATGTCGCCCTCGTTGATTCGGTATTTCTCATACTGCTCTGGAGGGATTTCACAGTACGGAACGCTATTCCAATCGATGGCTCCGCCACGGATGTCAGTTATCCGCAAGAATTTTGGTCCACACTTTTGCTCAGAGGCACTTTGTGTCAGTCCATATTGGATAGACTCAGTGCGGTCTCGAATTTCCTGTACCACCCAACCCTCCGGAATCCAGCCTAGCTCTTCGGTGAATTGGAAGGCGGCGGGGAAGAGGGATTTGGGATCAGACAGGGTTGGGTGGTCGACTGAACCCTGTTGGGTGGTGCCGCTCGCGAGGGCCGCCTTGCGGACTTCGGCGCGAGAGGCGAGTTCGTCGGGGATGGGATTGCCGGCGGCGAGGGCATTGTCGATCACCGGGTCAAAGTCCACAAACCAGCTTTTGAAGAGCGCCTGCGCCATCCCTTCCAGCGTCGCATTCATCCGCCGATTCAACTCAATCTTGTCATCCAAGGTGCCCAAGATGTGAGCGATCGCTTTTTGCTCGGGGAGGGGTGGAAGATCTACCGGGAAGCGCCCTAGAACTTTAGCATTTGCGCCTGCTTGAGCCGATCCCGTCTTGGAGCCGTTCACAAAGGCCCACCAACTTGGGGAACGCATTGAATACCAAACGAACTTTGGATGCGCCAGATTCTCATCAATTGCGAACCTGATTAGGTAAGAAGCAAAGACGGCGTCGTGGTTGCCTTCAAAAATGAAGTTCTCGCCCGTGCTATTTCCTGTGCGAGCGACAACGATGTCGCCCTCATTCAATCTGTATTTGAGGTGATCCTTTTCAGTGATTGGACAATATGGAACGGAGTCCCAATTAACCACTCCGTTCTGAATATCGGTAATTCGAAGGAAGTGCGGGCCGATCTTCTCAGACGAAGCACTTTCAGTGTATCCGTATGAAACACTGCTGGAGAGCTCCTCAAGCGTTGATTCTGTCCACTCACTTCCCATACCCCAAGTCCTCCAAGTTTTTCCGAATCACTTCATCCAGCTTCGCCGACTCCTCCATCTGCGCGTAGAGCGTCTGGCTCAGCTCCGTCATCTTGGTCTCAAAGGGAATGCCATCATCCTCCAAGGCCGCGGCACCCACATAGCGCCCGGGGGTGAGCACGTAGTCGTGCTTGCGGATGTCTTCGAGGGTGGCGGATTTGCAGTAGCCGGCCTCGTCTTCGTAGTCGCCGTCTTTCTTTTCCCCACGCCAGGCGTGGTAGGTGCGGGCAATGGCGGCGATGTCGTCTTCGTCGAGTTCCTTCTGCGTTCGGCTGATCATGGAGCCGATCTTGCGGGCGTCGATGAATAGGGTTTCGCCTTCGCGGTTGCGGTAGTCGCGTTCGCTGTCGGCCTTTTTGTTTTTGGTCAGGAACCAGAGGCAGACGGGGATCTGGGTGGTGTAGAAGAGTTGGCCGGGCAGGGCGATCATGCAGTCGACGAGGTCGTTCTCGACGAGCTTTTGGCGGATCTCGCCTTCGCCCTTGGTGTTGGTGGACATGGAGCCGTTGGCGAGGACGAAGCCGGCGACGCCGTTTTCGGAGAGTTTGCTCACCATGTGGAGAATCCAGGCGTAGTTGGCATTGCCGGTGGGCGGGGTCTCGTAGCCGTTCCAGCGTCCGTCGTGGACGAGTTCGTCGGGGCCGCGCCAGTCCTTCAGGTTGAAGGGGGGATTGGCCATGATGTAGTCTGCCTTGAGGTCGGGGTGTTGATCCTTGAAGAAGGTGTCGGCGGGGACTTCGCCGAGGTTGGCGGAGAGGCCGCGCACGGCGAGGTTCATCTTGGCCAGCTTGTAGGTGGTGGCGGTGAACTCCTGCCCGTAGACGGAGATGTCCTTCTTGTTGCCGTGGTGGCTTTCGACAAACTTGATCGACTGGACGAACATGCCGCCGGAGCCGCAGCAAGGGTCGTAGATTTTGCCCCGGTAGGGCTCGATCATTTCGGCGATGAGATTGACGACGCACTTGGGGGTGTAGAACTCGCCCCCGAGCTTGCCCTCGGAGGCGGCGAATTTGCCGAGAAAGTATTCATAGACCCGGCCGACGGTGTCCTCCTCCTTGTCCTCGACGGTGTCGATGTTGTTGATGGCATCGATGAGGGCGGAGAGCTTGCTGCCATCGAGCCCGAGGCGGGAGAAGTAGTTGTCGGGCAAGGCGCCCTTGAGCGAGGCATTGCTCTTTTCGACATCGGTGAGGGCGGAGTCGATCTTGAGGGCGATGTCGCCCTGCTTGGCATGCTGCTGGATGTAGGACCAGCGGGAGGTCTCCGGCAGGTAGAAGACATTCTGCATGGTGTAGAACGGCACCTGGTCGATGTATTCGCCCTTTCCGTCTGCAATGAGCTCGGCCCGGCGCTCCTCGAACTTGTCGGAGACGAACTTGAGGAAGATCAGCGAGAGGACGACGTGCTTGTATTCCGAGGACTCGACGGAGCCGCGGAGCTTGTTGGCGGTGTCCCAGAGGGTTTCTTCGAAGGATTTTGTTTTGGCAGGTTTGCGGGCTGTCTTTTTGGGCATAAACTGGAGTGAGTTGGCTAGAGAGAGGCGTTTCCACCAAATTCCCTTAGTAGGGATAGGTGGAGAGCTTCTTTAGTCAATTTCCATTCCGTCCATTCCCCTAGGCAAAATGGACGGAATGGAATTATCTCACGCCAGATAAATACAACCTTCTCGGTCCTTAATCTCTTTCTCCGCGAGAAGGGTGCTGATCGCGTTGTAGACTGAGGATTTTCCGAGCCCATGGCGCTCTTTCATCCCTTCGACGAGCTCCTTTCGGGTTGCGTTTACTCCATTGAGGAAGGTGAGCACCTTTTCTTTGGTGGTGATGATCTTGCCTCCTGAGCCACTATCAAACTTCTCCCAGTCAAAGTTCGTAGCTTTTTCGAAAAGGCCATTTCCACGATGCCAGACAGTCCGTTCTCCCAGTTTACCGTCGTTGTTCTTGCAGCATGTTAAAACCACCCGGTTGTCTTCGGGATCGTCCGTTGCGGCTTGAAGATGAAATGCGGAACGGGCTACTGATCCAATAACATAAGATCCGGCGAACAGATTCAGAAGAGCCCGTCCCATGTGCTTTTCGTTCTCTTTCGGTTTACGGGTATGATGGATGATTACCAATGCAGGATCGTTTTCGGTAGTGCCGGTTATGGCCCGTAAACTATCGAACGCATCCCGAAAGTCTCTGGCTTTGTCGTCCGAAACTACGGAATTCCAAGGGTCTAATACGATTATATCCGGTTGAAAGCGGTCCAACGCATCTCGGAACTGTTCCCGAAATCCGATTTCGTCTAAACGGATTCCGTAAGCTGGCGGATCGCTTACGAGAACGTATTCATCATATCCTTCTATTCCGTGAATATCCCGTAGTTCGGTATACAGACGCCAAGCCCCGTTTTCGGATTGGAGAATCATAGTTTTGAATTTACGGTGAACCGGTAACCCAAACCAGGGTGATTGAGTCGCTCCTGCAATGGCGAGGGACATCGAAGTTCGACTTTTCCCCACACCAGGAGCACCGCCTATGATGCAAACGCTCCCTTTTGAGAGATGCTTGTCCCCGATAAGCAGACCCTCCTCGGAAGGAGGGTCCGCAAGGATTTCGATCGGAGTCCGGAAATTAAGATATTTCTTTTCCATGGCTCAGATCGCCTCCAGCGTTGTATCGTTCAAGAAGCGTTCAATCTCCTTGAGCGAGTATAGGGGTCTTCTAAGGGCCCTTGATGGGTTTAGAAGTCCACGTTTAGTCAGTCTATCGACTGAGTTAGGCGCGATGCCCAGTATTTCGGCTACTTCGATTCGCGATAGCGCTAGGCGAAGGCCGCGTTTTTCTTTGTTATTAGGTACTTTCATTTTTCTGAAAGCACCTAGTCTAACCTTGAAGCCCCTTAAATTCAGTGGACAGCACTTGCTGACCACTGTCCACTAATTCAATCTAGCTGAGAATTTCGTACCCCTGAAGCCGATACGATGGCAGATCTTCTTAAAACTGTCGAAGTCGTGAGGTAGGTGGGAACCTAGATGATCCTTCATGAATCGATAGAAGCTCTGTACGGACTCGAATCGCTCGATTTCGTCTGCGTTTAGGATGAGAGTCATGTACACGATAGATGCCGAACTTAGCGTTTTGACCTCACCGTCTGCGTTGAAAAATCCCTTCATCCCTTTCTCGATGCCTTTGAGCATGGAACGCACGGTGTCGAAACTTTCGTTTGCGAGAGTTTTCACGATCCCGAAGGTCTGAAGTTGTACCGTAATTAAATTCTCGATATCTATTTCTGCGACCTGCTGTTTGTGCTCCTCGGTTGTATCAGAAGCGCTTCTCGTCACCGAAATGTAGAAACCTACAATGTAGCCTTTCGAGAACGGGGAGTCTTCGTTGCCTAACCAGATTTCGGCGTTCTTGAAGAACTCCCCTCCTAACAGCCGACGTGACGCTTCTACTGCCCAATCAGGTGGGGGTGAGAAGTCGCCTAGTAGATCTCTGATAGAACCCAACATCTCCTCGTCATCTCCAACGAATGAGTAGAAAGCGTTGTAAAGCACTCGAAGCCAGATGCGAGAGTGCTGGTCTGAATCGAGGTCAATTGATGATAGGACGTCTTTCAACGTCTCCGGGCCCATAGAGTCGTTCATATCAAGAGAGGAATATTCGTAGAGTTCTAGATCAGAACTGCTTACGCTGATTTGATTATCGGCAGACAATTGGACCTCATAACCCGAAACTGCACAGGCGTGTTCTCAAGATAGGCATATTGAGAGCGATCGCCATTGTGAGTTTGGATTGTGGAGTAGCTTGTGTAGTGGATTTCTCGATTCTGAATCCCTATATTGATTAGCAAATTTAAATCACTCAGGCCATTCGCTTAGCCATCTCTTGCGAGTGTGTATCCCGCAAGTGCCCGTAAGTTCTCGCTACGAGCAAGCCGCCATCTTTGTGCCCGAACCATGCCGCGATCGTACTAAATGGGATGTTCTCTTCTATGGCATTGCTTGCGAAGTAATGCCTCATGCAGTGATGGTTGAACTTCGGTAATTCGGCCCGTTTGCAGGCCGTTTCCATTGCGGAACGAGCGGTTTTGATCGTGACTATAGTATCGGATTCTGCCGCTGGAAGGCCGGATTCCCGTCTCTTTTTCCGTAAATCCTCTAGAAAGGACCGGAGTATCGGGAAAAGGGGTACAATGCGTACCTCTCCATTCTTCGTTCCGATCTCTCCTCCGCTAACCGTAAATGTATTTCGGTCGAAATCGACTTCCCTCCAAACGATATTCGTCGCTTCGGCTAGTCGCATTCCGGAAAAAGCGAGTAACTTGACGAGTTCAATTGCGTGACGTGATCGAGCGTCGATCGAGGTCATCAGTTCAAGCATTTCGATCAGCGCTTCGAACTCTTGACGGGCTGGCACGATGATTGGTTTTGGGGGATCTTTCCTCGGATCCAGGGATTCCGAAGGATTGCTTAGCATTATTCCGCTTTTGACGGCGTATTTCAGGATACGCTTTAGCACCTGAAGGTCATAGTTGAAGGTGCGTGACTTGACCTCCATTGATCGAGAGGCGGCCCATGATTCGCAATCCGCACGGCTGATGCTAGCCACAACCTTATCCTCGAAGGTCTCTAGCAATCGCTTGACGATGCCTATGTTCCGTCTGGCGGTAGCAGGCTTGAGCCCCGCGTTAGTGTTCACGAGCCAGCGTTCAGCTAGGGGTTTAAACTTCAACCTTCGCTCGCTCGAATCGCTGCTTAGTTCTTCGATTTCGTCTCTGAATTTACGCAAGCGACGCTCTGCCATCTTTCGATCTTGAGTTTTGAGGGTGCGCCTTATTTGCTTCCCGTCCTTTTTTACAAGAGCGAAGTAAGTTTTCGATGATTCATTCTGATACAGGCATTCTGCAATTCTCTTCATGTTGGATTCATGGATTGAATTCGGCCGAATTTCGGCTGGGTTACAAAAGAGGGTTACAAAGTGCTCTAAAAGAGTGCAATACGAAAGTCCTAAGTCGTTGTTGTTGAGTCACCTGCCCGGGTGGCGGAATCGGTAGACGCAGCGGACTTAAAATCCGCTGTCCGTAAGGACGTGCGGGTTCAAGTCCCGCCCCGGGCACCATTCTTCGTGAACTTCTGGATTATTTGCGGAGTCACCCTAATCGCTCTCGGGGGCCATGGAATAGCCCAGAAAATCGAAGCCCCATGCACGGTGTACTCCATCTCGCATGACGTGAGCTTCGGATCATTCCAGGGCGGGAGGCTCCCAGGTTTTGTGGTGCCCCCTTTATGGTTCTCGTAACCTCGACTGCAGGGGTGTGACGAACTGCGATCAATCGGTTTTTTGGAGGGCGGAGGATCTGATATTCATTAATCGAAAGCGATTCTTCATGATCGTTTTTCCGCTTACCGAGACGGATGCTGAAAAATCAAACATCTCGCTGACCCGATCATTTAGCGAGACGGTCGTCACTAATACATCACCTGGCCTCGCAAATCCTCTGTATCTGGCATGATCGCTTTTTACGAGTACTCCTAAAGCGTACTCATTGTGATGAGGATCCTCAGTGTTGAAGTCTTTCATTGGGTTGTATTGGGATGCGATCAATACGCCTGCCGATTGCGTCGTTAATTCTTGCATCATCGCGCCTGGAAAAACCGGAGCGCCGGGGAAGTGCCCTTGGATGAATCCCTCTTTGCCCGTTACCGTTTTTTGAGTTACTGCCTCTTTCGATGAGACTGAGACAACTTTATCGACAAGCAAATAGGGAGGGCGGTGATGGAGGTATTTCGTTACTTCATCAAACTGATGCTGGTAGTACTTCATTATTGCTAGAATCTGAGGATAAGTGTCCTAGTGGGGTTCTATCGTCGAGTATAAAGCCAGGAGAGCAATACCTGACTTCATCGGCTTTTGAACATCCTTATGAGCCGTAGGGGTTTGCTATTAGGCCTGCAATTTTTCTTGAGGGCAGTTGATGAATATCGATGCAAAGACCGCGACCTAAGCATTTCCCGCCCCTTCGGTTGAGAGCCTGATTCGCTTACGATTAGGCTGGATGCGCTATGCTTGGCTCTTGGGTGAGAGATATGATGGCTTTGCTATTCGATCGTAGGGTTTTTCGGTCTCGAGAGAGGCTGCTATCGGATAGCTCTTTAACGATACAAGATAATTAATGATAATGCTTCATCCTTTTTGCGATGGAGGAAGGCTAAAGGACGAATTATGACAACGAAGTTGAGCGTGAAGTGGGCATCGAATCAGGTGGCGCGGCTCCTGATGCAACTTACGCTCTACTATGCTCTGGCGTTCGGGTTTTTGTACGTCGCTCTTCGCAGTTTTCCGGGGCTCATGGATTTGATGCCGCTCGCAGCAGGGCTGGTCGCTGATAGTGGCGAGATAACGAATACCTTCGCTGAGCCGATCGTCTTTTCGAATCTGAGCGCGGACTACGTGGAAAATGCCCTGAAGCTGCTCTTTGCTATTTTGGGAGTTATTCAGGTTATGCTGCCCGTGACGTGGGTCTATTTGAAGATTCGGGCTTCCCTGGATCAGTCCCTCGTCGAAACGATGCTGATCCTGCCGATCGTGGTCGCGGGAGTGGTCATCATCGTCCAAAATAGCTTGGCCTTGGCCTTTTCGCTCGCTGGTATTGTCGCGGCGGTCCGTTTTCGCAATACCCTCAAGAACACGGGAGATTCCCTTTTCATCTTCACCTCGATCGGGGCGGGCCTCGCCGCAGGGGTTAGGGTTCTGGAGATCGCCATTGTCGTTACCGTGGTATTTAACTATGTATTCGCCGTTCTATGGTACCTCAATTACGGATCCCGCAATGCCGTCAAATTCATGCGTTCGCCCGATGAGGAACTTATCGAAGCGGCTTCCGTGAAAGAGAAAGGCGACCGGTAGCGGCAAGGCGATCCAGGCAGGTTGTATTCAGGAAAATGAATAAGCTGAAAACGAGGCAGGTTTTGATATCAATGAAGGCGTTTGGCGCTTTGTTGATCTTCTTCGTGGGCTTGGGCGCGTACGCTAAGGAAGACAAGGCAGTGTATGATCCGGTCGAGAGAATCGTTGTCGTAGGCGATCTTCATGGAGATTTCGATAGCTTTAAGGAAGTCTTGAAATCCGCGAAGCTGATTGATTCCAAACTGCGATGGAAAGGAGGCCGGACCCATTTGGTGCAGTTGGGAGATATCCCCGATAGGGGGCCCGATACGAGCGAGATCATTGAATTCATTCTGAATCTGCAGAGACGAGCGGCGAGAGCGGGCGGCAAGGTCCATGTTTTAATTGGCAATCACGATGCGATGAATGTGTATGGAGATCTCAGATACGTGAATACCAAAGAGTTCGAAGCGTTTGCGACCCGAAACTCTCAACGATTGCTGGAACGGCTCTTCGATGCCGAAGTGGACTGGATAAAGCGGAATTCGCCTGAAGAAGAATGGCCGATGTTTGATGACGCATACCGCATGGATTGGTTCAAGGAAAGGCCTCTTGGCTTTGTCGAACATCGACAGTCGTGGTCTCCTGCAGGTGAAATTGGAAAGTGGGTTCGATCGCGAAACGTGGTCCTGAAGATTGGCGATACGCTCTTCGTCCATGCTGGAATCAGCCCTCATTATCTTGGTTGGTCTATCGACGAGATCAATCGCGCGGCTCGCGAGGAGCTAGCTGGGGTGGATGCGGGCGAGCCATCTATTTTGCAGGGGCAAGATGGGCCGCTCTGGTATCGTGGAATGGCGGCTGGAGACGAGTCGACCCTTCAAGGGCACACGCAGGCAGTATTAGAGCATTTCGGGGTCAAGCGAATCGTCGTTGGGCACACGCCAACGCCTGGCTTCGTCGTGCCCCGCTTTGGTGGGCGGATCATTATGGCAGACGTTGGCTTGTCGCGATATTATGGGCGGAACATCGCTTGTCTTGAGATTGCGCAAGGCCGGGTCTATGCGATTCATCGAGGTGAAAGGATAGAGTTGCCGGGAGAGGGAGACGACGCCTTCGTCGAGTATTTGGAAAGCATTAGGACGATCGAACCTGCCAATGAGGAGGCGCTTCGCTGGATCGAACGCCTAGAAAAGAGAAGACCCGCGGAGGTGGAGTAGAGGCCTAGCGCCCCTTTGCTTTAAGGGCCTTTCTGGCCTCGCGCTTTTCTTGCTTGTCTATATCCTTTTGTATCGACCTTTCCACGACCTTAAAGCTTCGCATCTCAGCAATGAAGGGGAGCTTCGACTTCTCTCTAGAATCGAAGATGCGATAGAACTCGTCTATGAAATCGAGGGCTTTGGCGCGAAATTCGGGTTCGAGCGGCTCGAAGGTTTCCCAAAGCGCGTAAATTTCGTCCCTTTTCTCGAAATAGAGCATTATGGTCTCAGACCAAACGTCAGCGTCCACCTCAACGCCTCGATAAAGCCTGTGCTTGTTAGACATGATCGGAAAATTGGGGTTTGGTTTGGCGTAAGGGGCGTTTACGATACCGGACATATCGAAGTCGTAGGGGAAGGGGATCAATCCGTCGCCTCCTGCTCCCGGGTCGAAGGTTTTGGCGTTGTGGCAACACTCGTCTTCGCTTGCGAAGAAACTGAAGTCGGTGTTGCCGATAAAGAACTGGAACATTTCAGCGATGCAAAGCTTGCGAACATCGTAGCGGGAGGGGAGGACGAATCTGTCCTTCACCTGCTCGGCCGAAAGCCGCTTCTCCACCGAGTTACTATGCTCTATAAAGAAGGCTCCAAAGACGCCTTCTTCTCGGTTCTTTTTCTTGTCTGTGTTGATGTAGTCGATACGAGATAGCCGAACGCGAAAGCTCAAATCCGTCAGTATGTTGTAAGTCTTGTAGCATAAGTATTCAGTATACATATACGGCTCATAGGTTGTCCACCCATGGTTGCAGTGGGGGACGACTTTTACTCTATCGAAGCCGGCGAAAGGCGTGTTCTTGACCTCCGACTTCTTGAAGTTGATCCAGTACGGCAAAAAATAGCACGTCGATCGCTTTCGCCTGAAGTCGCCGCGCGCTTCGACCTTAACGGACAGCGCTTTTTCGATGCCTTGATCTGTTTGGTAGTAGACCTTGGCGGCGAGCTCCTTGGTCTTGATGCCTCGTTGGCTTCTCAACTGGTTGAAAGGCGCTTCCAGGCGAAAAGACACAGCTGCGTCGCTTTCGAAGAAATTGGCGGCAAGCGCAGGGCTGCTGGTGGAGCAGCAGAGGAGGAAAAATATGAACAGTCGTCTCTCAAACGTTTTCATCGCTATATCTTGGTCTTGCACTGTTCGTCTATGGCAGCCCCGGAGAGGTCGTTTTATTGCAGGACGACCCATTCTCCGAGCGTTCAGCTCTCTCTAAGGTCCCTTTACGGGAGGCCTTTCTTTTAAAGGCAAATGTCGATGCCCGCAACGCCTATTTAAGGGGCCGCGCGAAATATTCAGTAGACGTTGCTATTCGTCCCACTCGATGTCTGCCCCGAGCTTGCGCAGGTTTTCCGCGAAGTAGGGATGGGCTCGCCGAATGGGATCGGCTTTGCGGACGATGCTGTTGCCCTCGATGCTGGCGGCCATCATGTAGAGGGCGACGGCTGCCCGGATGATATAGGGCGGTTCGACGGATGCGGGCCTTAGCGGCTTGTTGCCGAAGACGATTATGCGATGCGGATCGCTCGAAACGACGTGAGCCCCGAACTTGCCGAGCTCCGGTATCCAGGAAAAGCCGCCTTCGTAGACCTTGTTCCAGAAATGCATCACGCCTTCTGCTTTCGTCGCGAGGGCGATCATTAGCGGCAGTAGGTCGACGGGAAAATAAGGCCAAGGGGCGGCTTCGATCTTAGGAAGGAGATTGGAGGTAAAGGGCTGCTGGATGCGAAGCGATTGCTGGGCGGGACAAATAGCCGTGTCGCCTTCATTATGAATCTCGACCCCGAGTTTGGCGAAGCTGCGGCCGATGAGATCGAAATGCTGGGGCGTCGATTGAAGGACCTTCACTTCCCCGCCCGTGATTGCTCCAAGCGCCAGAAAGGTGGCGACTTCGTGGTGATCCGATGAGATTGCAGTCGAGGCCCCACTGAGGGCGTCGATGCCGGTGACTCTGAGAACGCTCGTACCGACGCCATCGATCTTAGCCCCCATGCTTTGGAGAAAGCGGCACAGGTCCTGCACATGCGGCTCGCTGGCGGCGTTAGTGAGCTTGGATTCGCCTTTCGCGAGGGCGGCGGCCATGACGAAGGTTTCGGTGGTAGTAACGGACATGTAGTCCGCCCAGTGATCGGCGCCCTCGAAACGGTCGTCGATTTCGATTTCCAAGCTGCCGTTGTGGACTATCTTGGCGCCGAGCTTCCCGAGTATCTCCAAGTGCGGATCGAGCTCGCGAATGCCTAGGGCGCAGCCTTTGGGGTTCGAATCGAGGGAGATGCGTTTGAATCGCTGGAGCAGGGGAGCGAACAGCAGGACTGATGAGCGCATGCCCTGCGGTAGCTCGTCGGGATCGAAGCTGTCGCCCAGATTGGTGTGATCCAGCCGCATGGTCTTCGCCTCGCGATTCCAGTCGATCTGAGAACCGATGCTGCGGAAGAAGGCGACCAGCTTTTCGATATCGGTGATGGCCGGCACGTTGCTGAGCTCTACCGGCTCCGAAGCGAGCAAGCTGGCGCAGAGAATCGGCAATACCGCATTCTTGTTCCCGGAGGGGAGAATTTCGCCGCTGAGGGGCTTGCCGCCGTGTACGATTAGGTCTGCCATTGTATTCGAATCGAAAGGGGCGAGCTTCGCCAGCGCGTATGAAATCTGCAAAGGTTTTTTTGACTATGACAGCCCTTCTTCGCCAGGGAGCACGAAACGCGTCGGCGCGATAAAGATTGATCTTTAATCGTCTTTCTTCATGTACCTGTGGCCTGCGACGTCGATCCTTCCCGGGACGCGCGATCGCGAACACACTCTCAGACTGATATATTCCTCTTTAAATCATTAGGATCCTGATCCTCAGCGACAGGCACCCGACATGAAAACGATTCCAGAATTCCAGAAATGGAAAGCGGCTGGCAAGGCCATCACTATGGTGACTTGCTACGACGCCGCTACCGCTAAGATTTTAAACGAAACGAGCGTCGATGCGCTCCTCGTTGGCGACTCCTGCGCCATGGTGGTTCATGGCTACGACAGCACCATTCACGCGACCGTGGATATGATGGTGGCCCACACGGCCGCAACCCGTCGTGGCGCTCCGGACAAGGTCATTGTGGCCGACATGCCTTTCCTTTCCTATCGAGGCGACCTGGGGGAAGCGACGGAATCGGTTAAGAAGCTCATGCGAGCGGGCGCCAACGCGATCAAGATCGAGCGCTGCAAGGGCAATGCGGAATTCATTGCGCGGCTTGTCGATGCGGGCGTTCCGGTGATGGGCCATTTGGGCATGACCCCGCAATCGATTCACGAATTCGGTGGATTCAAGATACAAGCTCGCAATGAAGCCGCGGCCCAGGCCCTGCAAGATGAGGCTCTGGAGCTGGAGGAGGCCGGTTGCTTTTCGATCGTATTGGAATGTATCCCCGGCAGCGTCGCTGAACGCGTCACGGATACGCTGGAAATTCCTACCGTTGGCATCGGATGCGGACCCGCTACATCGGGCCAAGTGCTTGTCATCAATGATCTACTCGGTCTCGACTCGTCGTTTCAGCCGCCCTTCGCTCGCCGTTATATGGACGCCGATCAAATGATCGCCCGTTCGGTAGAAGGCTACTGCGAGGACGTGCGCGAGCGTGAGTATCCAGGGGAAGGAGAGTACCGAAAATGATTCGCATCCTAAGAACAGTCGAAGAATGGAAACGCTACCGGGCTGAAGTGGTTGGCAATCGCTCCATGGGCTTTGTGCCCACAATGGGAGGATTGCACGAAGGGCATTGCTCGCTTGCCAAGCGGTCGCTCGAGGAAAACGATCTGACGGCGGTCAGCATTTTTCTCAATCGGACCCAGTTCAACAACGCCAAGGACTACGAGTCCTATCCAGCGGACTTCCAGCAAGACGTCGCGGAGCTCGAGGAGCTCGGGGTCGATGCGATCCTGGCTCCGGACTACGATACGATGTATCCGGATTCCTATACTTATCGCGTGATGGAGACGGAAGCCTCTCTCCCCATGGAAGGCGCTCATCGTCCGGGTCACTTCGATGGCGTGCTGACCGTAGTGATTAAGCTTCTGAATCTCTCCGGAGCGCAGCGGGCCTATTTCGGCGAAAAGGACTATCAACAACTCCAACTAGTCAAAGGCATGGTGGACGCCTTCTTCATGCCCATCGAGATCGTTCCCTGCGAGACAGTACGAGCGTTCGATGGGCTGGCATTGAGCTCGCGCAATCGTCGCTTGTCGGATGAAGGTCGACTTCAAGCCGCAACCTTTCCCCAGATTTTGGAGACGGCGGGATCGACGGGTGAAGCGATCGCCCTATTGAATGAAGCAGGCTTTGAAGTGGAATACGTCGAGGAAGTCGACGGACGACGCCATGGAGCGGTTCAGTTGGAAGGCGTGCGCCTGATCGACAATTGGAAGTTGGGAGTTCAAGCGACGCGATGAATCTCTGTATCGATGTTGGCAATTCCCAGTTGCACGGGGGCGTTTACGACGCATCCGGCGCTTTGCGTATGCAAATTCGCAAGGAGTCGTCGCTGCGCGTATCGAGCGACGAGATGGGCTTGTTCCTCGTGTCGGCGTTGAGAGAGAAGGGGATCGACCCGCAGTCTGTCGATCGGATTGGAGTGAGCTGCGTCGTGCCTGACGAAGTTTACACGATACGAATTGCCTGTAGGGAATATTTTGGTACGGATCCGCTATTTTTGGAAGCGGGCGTCAAAACGAAGCTCAAGATCAAGACTCGCAATCCTCTCGAAGTCGGGGCTGACCGCATTGCCAATGCCATCGCGGCCAGCGAGCTCTACCCAGGCGAGGATGTGGTGGTTGTGGACTTCGGTACGGCCATTACCCTCGATGCGGTTAGCAGTGGACGAGAGTATCTCGGCGGTTCCATTTGCGCAGGTCTGGGTCTGGCCATGGAAGCTTTGGGGACGAAGACCGCCAAGTTGCCGCACGTCGAGATTCTCGAGGCGAAGCAAGCCTTGGGTCGTTCGTCCATTGAGAGCATTCAAGGAGGGTTGTATTTCGGGTATTTGGGACTGGTAAAAGAACTCGTGGGGAGAATCGGCGACGAGGCTTTCGGCGAATCGCCGCGCCGCGTGGTAGCCACGGGAGGTTTCTCCACCTTATACGAGTCGATTGGCGTATTCGACGAAATCGTACCGGACCTCGTGCTCAAAGGCGTGAACGCGATGTTGGCCTTGAACCCGGAAGAGGGGAACTAAGATAGATTTTTAGACGACATGAAACGGACAATGCTCAAGTCGAAGATCCATCGAGCGGTAGTGACCGACGCGGATCTCAATTACGAAGGTTCGATTAGCATCGACCCCGTCCTTTGCGCGGCGGCGGATCTGGTGGAATTCGAAAAAGTAGACGTGTATAATTGCGACAATGGCAATCGATTCCACACCTATGTGATTTGGGGAAAGCCAGGCGAGATTTGCATCAATGGAGCGGCCGCTCATTTGACGAAGCCCGGCGAAAAAGTGATCATTGCCAGCTACATCGACGTGGAGGAATCCGAGATCGATTCTTTTAGTCCGAAGCTCGCGTTGGTGAACGAGGACAATAGCGTCAAGGAACTCAAGGAGCCGGGCATACGCCGACCTTAGGGTAATAACCACAGAAGGCCCAGAAATCGCAAAAGGCTAAACGGGTGGGCTAATTGGCCCATTTTGTCTTTTGCGGCTAATTAATCCCGTTCCCGCCTCCCGTATTGTTCTTCGCTCTCCGCAACGAGCGATTCGTCGTCTAAGTCCTCGGGCAAAGCGTAGTTGAGACCGCGCGGCAGGGCTGCGATCAGCTTTGCAGCAACCGTATCCAAATTTCTGAGCTCGCATTCCCAAACGACGACCGGTTTCCATCCAAGCTCTCTAAGCCTTCGTTCGTTTTCTCGATCGCGCTGAACGTTGCGTTCGAATTTGGGCAGCCAGTATTCGGTGTTCGATTGGGGAGTAGTGGCATGCTTGCAGCCCTGGTGCCTGTGCCAGAAGCAGCCGTGAATGAATAGGGCGGTCTTGTATTTCGGGAGAACGATGTCGGGCTTGCCCGGGAGTTTCTTGTTCTTCGGGCCATTGACGGTAAAGCGATAGCCAAGGCGATGCAGTAAGCTTCGAGCGAGAATCTCCGGCTTCGTATTCTTGCCCGGCACCCGACTCATGAGCCAAGAGCGATGCGCCTTGGAAAGTTTGTCCGTCATTGAGGCTTTAACGTTCTCGATATGAGGGACAGAGTCAAAAGCTTATGGAGAGAGACCAGGGAGGCCGCTTCTGCTTTTCTTGCTGGTCATGCGCTGGGCTGGGAGTAATGGTTCGCCGATCATGGGGCGAGCAATGTGCTATAAGTGTTATCGACCGCAACCGCTGTGCTGGTGCGGACAGATAACGCCTATGCGCACTCGGACGAAGGTCGTAATACTCATGCACCCGTACGAGCGCCGGCAGATCAAGTTGAATACGGGGCGGCTTACCCATCTTTGTTTAGCTGACAGCGAATTGCACGTCGGAGAGACCTTCGATGATCATAAGGCGGTGCAGGAGTTGATTCATGATCCGAAAAACTATCCCGTTTTGTTGTATCCGGGGAAGGACGCCCGAGATTTGTCAAAGGGGCAACTGGAAGCATCCGAATTTCCAGAGCGTCGCCTCGTCGTCTTTTTGCTCGATGCTACGTGGCGGCTAGCCCGCCCCATGCTGCGTTTCAGCGAGAGCTTGCAGCAGTTGCCGAAGATCATGTTTTCGAACGCGGCTCCGAGCCGCTACGTAATCAAGCGTCAACCGGAAACAGGCTGTCTCTCGACTTTGGAGGCGACTCATGAATTGCTCCTGGAATTGGATCGTTGCGGCTTGGACGACTACTCGATGCCCGAGCAACTGCTCAGTCATTTCATGAGGATGCAGGCATTTCAGCTGAAATGCGAAGAGGAGAATAGTCGTCCTGGATACGTTCCCCGCAAGTCGCTCGAATTGCTTCGAAAGCCCTCGATTGATCGAAGAAGCGCTTCCTCGAAACGTCGGAGAATTTTCCCTACAATTGCGTCTTTGTGACTGTTGGATAAGTCATTGTAGGTTCGAACTCACTCCAACCAAATCGAACCTATTGTCGGGTAGAGACGCCTATTTGCTTCGCAGAAGCAACAAGCGAGGAACGAGCGTTGTACAAAATTGTATTTTTAACATCGCTTACTGCGTTCGCTCGTTCCTATGACTTCGGTCGGGGCTTGTCGCCGACGTAGATCATGTAGGTGTCGCGCTTGGAACCGCCGGAGAGTTTGGCAGGAATCGCTTTAACAGCGAAGCCGACCTTCTTCAGACGCTTTTCGATTACCCTATCCACTGATGCTGACCAGATAGCGACGCGTCCGCCGGGGCGAAGCGCGTCCCACATTTGCTGTATACCTCGAACCGCGTAGAGATGATTGTTTTCGTTTTTAACCATGGCGGTCGTGCCATTGTCGATATCGAGAACGATCGCATCGTACGGCTCCTTTGCAGCTCGTAAGATGATGGCTCGCACGTCTTCTTCGAAGACCGTTGCGCGCGGGTCTTGGAGGGCATCTCCATTGAGGTCGGCCATGAAGGTCCGGTTCCACTCAATAATCTCCGGAAACAACTCCGCGACATGTACCGCCGCCTGCGGCCCCGTTTCTTGGAGGACGCTCTTCAAGGTAAATCCTAAGCCCAGTCCGCCGATCAGTACGCGCGGTTGCGTGTCTTTTGCCGAGAGTCGCTCGCAGCCAATTGCCCCGAGCTTGATCTCGGAAGTCGCCACTTTGGAGTGCATGAGTTGCTGGCCGTTCACGCGGATGCAATAGCTGCCGTCATGCTCGACCAGCGTCATGCGCGCTCCGTTGGGCGTTGTGGTTTCGGCGAGCGTTATGTTCGGCTTCATGGGAGAGGGAGCAAAAACGAGCGATTCAAGCTTGGCAAGCGGCCTAAATTTCCTCGGCGAATATTTTTTCGGTGATTTTCCAGAATTTTCCTTGTTTGCGCCCGATAACGAAGGCGGGCATTCGGAGGAGTGGTTGGATTTTCAATACGTCTTCGACTGATCGGATGGGCAGTTTCAGTTCAGGCTTTCTCATGTGAGACCTGAGAAAATTGACATCGAATTTCTTGAGGCTGGTCTGATTATTGAGGTAGTGCATCTCCGAGAGGTAGCGGGCATCGTAGTCGTAGTACTTGACCTGCAAATAGGGATTCCCGTTCTTGTCGGTACGCTCTAGCATTTCGATCGAATCGGGCGTGAGCACGTGGGCATTCTTGGAGAGCTTGGCTTGCTTCAGTTTGGTATCCGGATCGATCAGTACCTTGCCGCAACGGCAGCACTCGCGCGCGGCGATGTCGTTTTCGGCCGAGCAATGATCGCAGACCTTAAAGCGGAAGCGGTAGCCGCAGGGTATGAATTCGTAGGTTTCCGGTTTCTGCATCGCGCCGCGACATTTGCGGCCGAAGTGCTCGATGACGTTGCCGTCGTCGTCGACGATGCCCCAAAAATTGTTGACGAACTCGCACTCGGGACAAGCTACCTCGACCGGAACGGATTCGCGGGCGGGTTTCTTTTCCCCGACCTCTGGGGCATAAATGTTATGCCCCATACCGGTGTAGTCCAAGACGAGGCAATCCTTCTTGTTGGTATCCAGTCTTAGACCACGGCCGATGATTTGCTGATACAGGCTAACGGATTCCGTCGGCCTCAGGATCGCGATGACGTCGACGTGCACGGCATCGAATCCGGTGGTGAGGACGGAAACATTGACGAGGTATTTGAACTCCCTGTTTTTGAAGGACTCGATGATCCGATCGCGTTCGCTGTCCTCGGTGTCCCCCACGACGAGGCGGGCCTGACCTGTAGGCAGGCTTTCCATCACTTCTTGAGCATGATTGACGGTGGAGCTGAAAATCATCACGCCCTGTCGCTGGTAGTTCTCTGTGATGTCGACGATGTTCTTGATGATGAGAGGCGTGAGCCGTCTTTGCTGTTTGAGAACTTTTTCGAGCTCGCCCATGGTGTAGGACCTGCCGCCTTCGGTGAGCTCGGAGAAGTCGTAAGAGGTAACGGGGATGTCGACCTTTACCGGAGGGGTGAGGTATTTGTTTTGTATCATGTACTCGAGCGGGAGCTCGTATAGGCAATGCTTGAAGAAACGCATTTCCTGAGTCTTCAACTCTCCGCGATGCGAGTAATTGTAGATCCAGCCGAGCCCTAAGCGATAGGGAGTTGCGGTGAGGCCTAAGATGCAAATGTTCTTGTTGTTCAGCTTGAGGCGCTTGATGACCTGCGCGTATTGGCTGTCCGCCTCAAGGCCAACGCGATGGCACTCGTCGATCACGAGCAGAGTGAAGTCGCGAAAAAAGCTATCCTCCGCATTGGCGACCGACTGGATGCTGCCGAAAATGACCTTTTGCTCGCTGTCCTTTTGGTTCAGCCCCGCGGAGTAGATCCCCGCTTCCAGGTCGTAGCTTTCGTACTTTAGATGGTTTTGTTCCACCAGCTCTTTGACGTGGGCCAAGACCAAGACGCGCCCCTTCGCGATCTTCGCCAACTCGGCAATGACCAAACTTTTGCCGGCTCCGGTCGGCAAAACGATGACCGCAGGCAGCCGCTTCTTTTTGAAGTATGCGAGCGTGCGATCAACCGCTTCCTGTTGATAGGTTCTGAGTTCGTACATGAGTCGGGCAAGCTATTTGAAGCGATAAGTGAAGTATAGGATAATTAACGACGCTCGAGATCTCGCTTGATCCAAGTCTTGCTTGGGCATGATTTTCGATAAAGCCAAGGGCGAGCTCTTCGGGTTTTGGACGGAATGAGAAAGGGTCGTTTAAGTCAGAGTGATACAAGATGGGCAAGAGGAGATAGGTTTAGTTGGCTCTGTATCCGCTATTGCCCGATTCGAGGGCGGGAACGGTTCTTCCAGGGAATCCGGGATCTGCCAAAAAGCGTTGAATCCGTTGATTGGGCTTTTCCTTTTTTTGAATTGGGTTAGCTCATCTCATATGAGCATTGAACGACAAGAAACAAAGCAGCGTATGAGCCGCATCGTCATTCACAATGACACCGTTTATCTGTGCGGGCAGGTTTGCAAAGACGCGACGAAAGGAATTGCTGAACAGACCGAGACAATGCTCGAGAAAGTGGATGAGCTTCTACTTCAGGCCGGATCGGATCGCGAGAACATGCTGTCTGCGACTATCTATGTACGAGATATGAAGGATTTTGCAGCCATGAATGACGTTTGGGATGCCTGGGTGCCAGAAGGCCACGCTCCCGCTCGAGCGTGCGTGGAGGCTCGTATGGCGCGACCCGAACTCTTAGTGGAGATCTCTGTAATCGCTGCGGTGAAGAAGTAGCGAAGCGAGTAACTGCGTCTCGCGGTGTTTTTTATGGTCCAGTGTAGGCCTCGGGACCTTTATCTGTACCCTGAATTTCGATACGATTTCCTTCAGGGTCTGCGGTGAAGAACCTATCGACGCCTACGATCTTGTAGGGATCCCACTCTACTTTATATCCCGCTTCTCGAATTACCTGAGAGCATTCATGAACGTCATCGACCCAAAAAGCGATGTGATGGGCCGCTAGGGCAGGTCTTCGAGGGCCGACGATGTGCAGTACGATATTTCCGAGGTCGTACCATAATCCTGGGAAATCGAAGCTCTCCGGCCGAGCGATTTCCGTCAGCCCCAAGAGGTCGCTGTAGAATGATTTAGCCTTATCGACGTCCATTACATCGAGAGCGACGTGATCGAGGCGTTTAACTGTGATTTTGTTCATGTAAATAGTGAATTGTTGTCTAGAGAATAGAGGCGACTAGGGCGTGTTCGCTTGGAGGAGAGCTTGCTGGTAGAAAGCTTTGGCTTGGTCGTAGGCCTTTCGGGCGGCCGGGCGTTCGGATTCGCGGATTTGGCCGACTTTGGAATTCCAGCAGGTTTCAACGGCATCGATACACCATTGAGCGCTGCGTTGGCTGGCGTGGATGGGTTGGCCGCCGACTTCGATGAAGATGGGATTGGTATGGGCGCTCGGGAATATGCGCGCTGCAACCCAGCTGGATTGTTCTATGTCGATGTCGAATTGGAGAGACTTGGTGGATCCGTCTGCCCGTAGTTTGCGAGTGGCGACGGGCTGGCCATTGACGATGATCTCGACTTCCACGTCTCGTGTATTGTCGATTCGGCTACGTTCGATATGCCAGTAAGGTTTCCCGTCCAGGCGGGTGTTGCGGATGCGTTCGATTTCGGGAGTGGGCCGAGGGGCGAGGAGGGCGGCGGCGTCCATGGTGACTTTGACCTTGCCGGGCTCGTTTAGATCGAGGTGGCTGATTTTTCCGTTCGATCCGGGCTCCCCGACGGCGACTCCGCCGACGTTGAAATCGAGGAGGTGGCTCATGCCGTCGCCGACATAGCTGCGGCCGTTTTTGAGTCCCTGGGCCCAGGCATCGAAGTCAAGGGGCTGGTCTTCGTCGAGTTTCACGTAGACGCGACCGAGGCCGACTTTGTCGCCGTAGATACAGGGGAAATCGGTTTCGCCGGAAATGCGCGTTCGAACGCCGCAATTGAGGGTGTGGTACCAGATGTTGAGTTCCCAGATGGCGGGGGTGTCGACAGTGGAGATGAAGTCGCAAACGTCGTGAGCGGCGGCAACGATGTATTCGTTGGCTCCAATTCCGTCGAAGGGAGGCATTGCGTAGTCCGGCAGCCGATCGGCAGCTTTGCCGACTTGGGCTCGATTGCGGCCGCGATAGGGCATGGCCTGGAGACGAGCCCCGCCTGAGCCGTAGTCGGGAAGGCCGAGTCCCCAGCCGGAGTGGCTGTAACCGACGACACCGCCTTGTCGCTTGCCCCATTCGAGGACGGGCAAGGTCCAGCTAGGCCATTCGTCGACGAGGGTGGTTCCCGGGTAGTCGTCTTCAGTCAGGCGAAGCAGGCAAAGGTGACCCGCGTGCGAAGAGGGGAAGCCGCTGACCTCCACATCGTAGCGCATGAGGTATTTGGGAGTGGAGAGCTCGGAGACTCTTCCGTCGAAGTGTTGTTTCTGAAAATACCAGCAGGGTCCCCAACTGAGGACGCAGCCAACGTTGAGATCTTCTCCGAGTATGTGTCGCATCATGTCTGCGGGGGAGACGCCTTGGGTGGGATTCTCGTAGTGCTTGCAGCCGGCGGCGTGAACGTGATGATCGCCTGAATACCATTGACGGGTGGCTGGGTGTATCCAGCGCTCGAGGTTGACGGCGATTTTTGGGGCGGGATCGTTTTCGCGAATGGAGACGGTTTGCGTTTGGATGTGGTACTCGGGGCCGCGGGAGACGGTTACGGTGAAATCGCCTGGCGGGAGGAGCAGCGTTTCGCCGTCCGCTCGGTAGACTTGATCGTGGAAGAAGAAATCAGGGGCGAGGCGTCGGGCCGGATTGGGATAGATGCGATTGCGATCGTCGCGAACGACGAAGGCGGCGCTGGTGGGAGAGCCATCGAAATCCCTAACTACCAGGGCGACTTTGGTTGCCGGGGCGCTGTCGAAGAGGATGGCGACCTGATTGCGGAAGCCGATGTCTTGGGAGCCTTGGCCTACGTTGAATTCAAGCATTGCCTCGCGTTGCCCGGAATCCCGACTATAAAGCTGTACGATACGATACTCGAGAACGAGTCCGGACAGACGTTCGTTGAGCGGTCGCCGATTGAGCATTTCGATATCCAGCCAACGCTGAGCGACATCCGCGAAGGTGATGTCCATACTGGGATTCTTGCTGGCGTTGCTTTGACGGAATTGAGGAGCTGCGTTGGGGCTTTCGGCTCGAAGGATCGGTGTGATCCCGGCCTCGTTGTGGGTTTTGATGAGAAAGGAGCGCCAGCCATGTTGGAAAAGCTCTTTGGGGGCGGGACCCGACTCGACGCGGACGCGGCTCTCTGGATTGATATGAACGCCGGCAACGCAGTAGCGATCGAGGATGGCTTGAATGGCCTGAACCGATGCTTCCCCGTTGTTGGAGGCGATCGCGTTCCGGATCGCGTCCACATCCTCGTCGGCAAGGGGAGCCCCAGCGAAATCCATGGCTTCAATGAGGCGCTCGGTAGCGGAGACGAACGGTTGCAGGGGAACGTTCTCGACGGGGAGAAACTCCTGGGCGAGCAAAGTTACAGGAAAGAGGGTAAGGGCAAGGGAAAGCAGGGGAGTTTTCATGGGATGGGAAGAAGGGGGAACGAAGAATGGCGGGATGGGTCCATGGGTTCAATCTTAGAACGCTGGAGAGGTCTTGGGTCACAGCTATCTGCTTGCGCTTGGGTTCTCTCGGAGCTTCTATCCAGTCCGACCCGTTTGGGTTTGTTTGAACATGAACCTTATCCCTTTTTCGCGAATCCTAGCGCTCTTCGGCTCGTGCTTCTCCTTGGGGGCCTCTGCTGCGACGCTGAACATTGAATTCGAGGAGTACGACCTGCCCAATGGCTTGCATGTTATCCTTCATAAGAACAGCGACGCCCCGGTGGTTTCGACCTACGTCTTGTATCACGTCGGCAGCAAGGACGAGCGGCCTGACCGGACGGGATTCGCCCACTTCTTCGAGCACTTGATGTTCGAGGGATCGGAAAACATCGATCGCGGGCAAATCGACAAGCTCGTTTCGGGCGCAGGCGGCAACTTGAATGCCTCGACCTCATTCGATCGCACGGACTACTACATCAACCTACCGGCTAACGAACTGGAGCTAGCGCTCTGGATCGAATCCGAACGGCTGCTGCATGCGGTCGTGGATGAAACGGGCGTCGAAACGCAACGCGAGGTCGTCAAAGAGGAGCGTCGCTCGCGCTACGACAATCAGCCTTACGGTTCCATCATGGAGAAAATGGCCAAGGCGGTTTTCGACGGCACGCCTTATGAATGGACTCCTATCGGATCGGCGCAGTACATCGACGAAGCGACGATCGACGAGTTCCGCGATTTCTACAAGAAGTGGTATGTTCCCAACAATGCGACCCTGGCGATCGCGGGCGACATCGATATCGATCACACGAAGCGTCTGGTCGAGCGCTACTTCGGTGAAATTCCGCGAGGACCGGATCCGGAACGGGTTTCGATAGAATGGGAACTCGCCGCTCCCGTCACGACGACCGTCGTCGAGGAGCCCATGACCCCGTTGCCGGCCACCGTACATATTTGGCGGGCGCCCGTGATGACGCACCCAGATGCGGAAGCGATCGACTTGCTGATCAACATATTGGCGATTGGCAAAAGCTCGAGGCTGTACCGAAGACTCATCGATACAGAGCGGGCGGCGGTTAATGCGGCGGCTTTCAATTGGCTGCAAGAAAAGGCCGGGCTCGTTGCGGCCTACGCGATTGGCAATCGCGGAGTGACCATCGAACAACTCGATGCCTTGGTCGAAGAAGAAGTTCAAAAACTGATCGACGAAGGCGTCAGCGCAGAGGAACTGCAGAAGGCGCTCAATCAGAAAGAAGCGGAAATCGCCTCGTCGGTGGGCACTATGAGTAGCCGGGCCCAATCGCTCGCCTATTACCATCAGTGGTATGGAGATACCGGTCGCGCCAACAACGAGCTGGAAGCGTATCTCAAGGTAACGCGGGAGGATATTCAGCGCGTGGCCAAGAAGTATTTGCTCAAGGAGCGAAGAAACACGCTGCATTATCCTGTCCCAAACAAGTGAATACCAACCGAACCGATATGATTACGAAGAAATCTCTCCTTTGCGCGTTGGCGTTTGTTCCTTTTCTGATTGGCGGTTGCGGTTCGGGGCCTGATTCGAGCAGAGCTGCGTTCGACGAACCGCTCGATCGATCGAAACGTCCGGACCCTGGGCCAGCCCCCGCTTCATCGTTTCCGAATTACAAAACAGTTGAAACGGGCGAAGGGCTCACGCTTTACGTGATCGAATCCGATCGTCAGCCAACCGTAACCTATCGACTCATGCTCCGTTCAGGCGGATTGTTCGATGGCGATAAGACGGGCGTGGCGGAGTTCGTCGCGGCGATGCTGGACAAAGGCGTGGAAGGAAAGAGCGCATTCGAACTAGCGAGCGAAATCGACTTCATCGGAGCCAGCCTTTCGGCTTCCGCAACATCGGATTTTCTCGCGGTGTCCGTGTCGGGACTTTCCAAGTACAAAGAACAGCTCTTCGAGATACTGGCATCGGTTGTGAGCTCGCCGACATTTCCTGAAGAGGAATTGGAAAAGCTCAAGCAACGTACGATTTCGAATTTGATTTCCGAGCGCAGCGAGCCGGATGCATTGGCGGACAAGCTGCGTCGCAAGCTGGTTTACGGCGATGGCGGATATGGCGCTTTCAAGACCGAAGAGAGCGTCGCGTCCATTACTCGAGAGGATCTGGTTGCGTTCCATGAGACGCACTTCCTTCCGAACAATGCCTCGCTTGCCATTGTTGGCCAAGTGGGCGAGTCCGAAGGCAAAGCGTTGCTGGGCAAGTTTCTCGGCGATTGGAATAGGGGAGCGCTGCCTGAGCCTGCTGATGTGTCGCCGCCGAGCGTAGGCGAACGGTCCGTGCATTTGCTGGATCGAACGGATTCGGTGCAGTCCACCGTACGAGTCGCTCAGCAATCCATTCGCCGTTCGAATCCCGACGCTCCCGAATTGAAGGTCGTGATGTCGGTGCTAGGCGGCGGTTTTTCAGGAAGGATGTTTCAGAATCTACGCGAAGACAAAGGCTATACTTATGGGGCCGGGACCTATGCGGCGAACGCGGCTAAGGCGGGAGCGATCGTCACTTACTCCGACGTGCGCAACGAAGTAACGGGCGATGCGGTAGGCGAGATTTTCAACGAACTGAACCGAATTCGCGAAGAGCCGATTCCCGAAGCGGAGCTGGAGATGCACAAGAAGTATCTAGCAGGCAACTACATGCTTAGCCTGGAACGCGCGACCACGATCGCCCAATACGTCCAAGAGATCGATATTTACGATCTCGCTCCTGACTACTATCAGTCCTATGTGACGCAATTGATGTCGGTTACTCCCGAACTAGCTCAGAGCTTGGCTCGGAAGTATCTGCTTCCTGAGCGAAGCATGATCGCCGTTGTTGGGAAGCGTGAGGAAATCGGTGAATCCTTGGAGCGATTCGGTGAAATAACCGTTTACGACGAAAAGCTCGAAACGGTCGATTGAGCTTATCTCGCCCCTGTCAGTTCGCGTTGACGGCGCCCTTGCGCGGCTTCTTTGAAAGCCAGGGAATCGGGTTGGCTGGTTTTCGGTTCGCCCGCTTCAGTTAACTCCGAAGCTTAGACCGACCATCTCGCGGGTGCGATTGCAGACGTCGTTATCTTCGGACATGACCATGCATCGTTGCATGAGAGAGATGCGGGCAAGCTCTTCAGGGCTGGATTCGATGCTATCGGCAGCCGCATTCAAGAGGGACCATTCTTCTTCGTTGAGGGGCACTTCGATTTTCATGCTTAGAGCATCGGATTTCCTCTACGGGACTTTAGGGGCAATTCGACGTTTGATAAGCCCTTTAGCCTACGAGGTGAGTTTTTGCGCGGATCAACCTTAAGCGATAGGCTGGATAACCGATTCTAAAGCTGCCTTTCCCTATGCGCTCGCGGAAAGGGGCTACACCCTCCGCCAGTCGCGCCGATCTAATAAGTCCGTCTTTAACTCAAGGAATATGATCTCTCATCCAATCAATCTCGACGAAATAGAGCCGCAGATCGACGGTCTCGCAGTCTCGCCTCAGATCCTGCCTAAGTTGCAGGAGCTCATCTCGGACTGCAATACGAACCCTGACGAGATTCGAGATATGATCCGCATGGATCCCGCCTTAAGCGCCATGATCCTTAAGACGGCCAATAGCGCTTATTTCAATCCCGGCTATCACATCGATAGCATCGACGATGGGATCATGCATCTCGGATTCAGCGACGTGTATCAAATCGTAACGATGCTCGCGTTCTCCGACTTGTTAGCGGAGCCATTGAAGACCTACGGAATTAGCGCCGGCGATTTTTGGCGCCGTTCAGTCGCGTGCGCTCTGGCGATGGAGCGTTTGGCTCGCAAGTACGGCGAAGACGCAGGAGTCGCTTACACGGTAGGGCTGCTGCACGGCATAGGGATGATCTTCCTCGAACGCGAAATCAAGAATGCGAACGGCATCTCATTCAAGGCGTCCTTGCCGGAGGACACGGCTTTAGCGAATGAAGAGATGGAGATTTTCGGTATTAACCACGCCAAGGTAGGCGCGGCCATGATGCGCGAATGGGGCTTTTCGGATGAGGTTGTCGTACCGGTGTTGAACCAGTTCGAGCCATCCGAAGCGGGAAAGCATGAACGTATGACCTGCTTGATATCTTTCGCGAAACGCATGATTGGCACGATCATTAATGACCCGGGAAGCGCATCGACCACGCCAGGCCCCGATCCCCTTTTGATCGCTTTGCTCCACTTGTCGAAAGAGGAGTATTTGAAGGTCGTCGACCAGTTGAGAGTGAAATTCGAAAAGGCTGAGAGCCTAGTGACTGACCAATCGGCCCAGGCGGGTTCGACTGTTGGGGCTGGCGGCACGGTTAAGGATAAGCTCAAGAAAGCGATCGCATCGAATCTAGGTTACGGCGAACGCGCCGTGCGCACCTGAACCTGAACAACGCAATTACACTAAAGTTAAAAGGCGAATTATGAACGACTCCGCGCTTATCGATTGGGAACAACTCGAAATGATCTTCGGCGAAGAAGACGAGGAATTCGACGAGGACATGGCGGATCTCTTCCGCGAATTTATTGAAGACGGCAGCAACCGACTGCAGTCGATCAAAAGCGCGTCCTTCGATTCCGACCGCGACTCGATCGCGAAGGAATCGCATCGCCTCAAGGGCTCCTCGAGCAATTTTGGCTTCGCCCGCGTCGCTTCCAATCTCGCCAATATCGAAGACAATATCGAGTCGATTTCGGCGGAGGCCTACGAAGCCTCTCTGAGCCAAGCGGAAGCCGACTTTTTCGCTTCTGTTCGCGAAGTGGAAGCCAAATACGTGGCGCTTCAAAACTAGGCTCGGGCAAGGAAAGACTTTTAAGAAAAGGGGGCTCGTCGATTCGGCGAATCCCCTTTTTGGTTGCCGGATGGCCCAAGGGCAATCGATTGCGGCTTGGCATCGCCTTTCCTGAAATCTATAGGCCCTTCCATGAAATCCTTTTTGGAAGCGTTGGCGCTGGTCTTGGTAGCCGCTTGCTGTTCCGTGGTGGCCTATTTCGCGCATCCGAAAGCCCCTTCGTTTTCCATGGATGCGTTTTCGATATCCCTGGAAGCGGCCCAAGAAGCTGAAGGCGTTCTGTGGGTGGACGCGAGAACGGATGAAGATTTCGAGCGAGGGCGCCTTGAAGGCGCTATTCTTTTGAATGAAGAACGATGGGAAGAGTTGCTGACAGGATTCCTCGATGTTTGGTCTCCCGATTCGCCTACTATCGTGTACTGCTCAAGCCAATCGTGTCTTCGTTCTCACGAAGTAGCCGAACGACTGAGGGAAGAGCTGGGTATCGAGACGATCTATTCTCTTGAAGGAGGCTGGGAATCTTTGATCGAAGCCGGGTTGGCGGAGGAGGCTGCGCAATGAGAATTATCGCATGGACTCTTTACGTGGTTTTGGGCGGCGTTTTCGTATGGGCCGGGATCGCCAAGCTTTTGGACCCCAGCGCCTTTCTGTCGTCAATCCTGACCTATGAAATATTCCCTCGCTTTATGGCGGTCGCAGCCGCGCTCTTCGTTCCCTACCTGGAATTGTGCGTCGGTTTCTCGCTCGCCACTGGAGCGCTGAGACGAGGAGGGCGATGGCTCGCGATTGGCATGACGCTCGTTTTTACAACGTTGTTGATTCAAGCGGCTGCTCGAGGCCTGGATGCGGATTGCGGTTGTTTCGGCTCGCAGTCTTATGCTTCCGAAGCGGGCTATACCTGGCCGATTGCCCGCGACATCCTGATGCTTGCGGGCTTGGCCGTCGCTGTAGCGATAGAGAAGAGGAAGAAGTAGAATCGAAGGAGTTGAGCCGCTTCCAGATTGGAAGGCGCGTTGACTTAAAAGCGAAAGAAGGCATCGAACTACACCTGTGAAAAAGCGCGGCGATAAACTGAATCTCGATTTCGAGGTGGCTGTACCCATTGAAGGCAAGAAGACCCCGGCGCGGTTCGGCGACTTGGTGGTCGGGCCGACAATCGTTTCCGTGTATATGCGGAACAACACCAGCAGTTGCGACAAGCAGATGATCAGTCTGGCCGAGGCATCGGAGTCAATCCGTGCTAAGGGGTTCAATATCATTGGCTTAAGCAAGGATACGGTGGGTTCGCATCTCAAATACGCTGCCAAGCATGGGATCGACTTCACGCTCGTTTCGGATCCGAATCATCTCTTCGCCAAGGCCACGGACTCGCTGATTGAGAAGAAAATGTACGGCAAGACCTTCTGGGGACCTTCGAGATCGGCCTACGCGCTGGGCGCCGATGGCGTTCTTTTGGGAACGCTCGAAAAGGTCGATTCCGCCGCGCATGGCGAGCAGGTTCTCGATTGGCTGGCTAGCCTCTAGCGAATCGAGCGTGAATTAAGGGGGTGTTCCCATTCCCTTAACAAGCTTGTTAAGCAAAGAAAAATGCGCCTTAACAATGTTTGAAAATGAAGCTCGCCTCTTCAGGAGATTCTGCGGTCGCTACGAAATCGCTTCTCGATCAATGGGATCGGGAGCATTCCTGGCACCCGTTTACGCAGATGGAAGAGTATGCTGCTTGGCCTCAATTGCACGTCGAGCGTGGCGAGGGCTGTTGGCTGTACGATACGGACGGAAATCGGTATTTGGATGGCAACGCATCGATATGGGCGGCAGCGCACGGGCACGGCGATCCGGAAATCGACCAGGCCCTGAAGGATCAGATCGACCGAGTCGCCCACTCGACCTATTTAGGCTTGAGCCATCCCAATGGGGCCTTGTTGGGAAAGAAGCTGGTGGAAAGCGCCCCGCGCGATTTGAAGCGGGCTGTCTTCAGTGACAATGGCTCGAATGCAATAGAGATAGCATTGAAGCTGTCATTTCAGTATTGGCAACTGGTCGGCAAGCCCGAGAAGCGATTGATTGTTGGAATGGCCGATGGGTACCACGGAGATACCTTTGGAGCCATGTCCGCTGGAAATAGCCAAGCCTTTCACGGAAGATTCGATCCATGGCTCTTCGAGAGTCGCGTTTTCCCAGCGCCCTCATGCGATACGGTTAACGGCGCTGTCAGTTCCGAGGATGCGAGCGAAAGCCTGGCGGTCTTGGAGAAGATTTTGAGTTCCGAGCGAGATCGGATCGCGGCAGTGATTTTCGAGCCGTTGGCGCAGGGTCCGGCGGGCATGCGGATGCAGCCAATGGGCTTTGCAAAGGAAGTGGAGCACTTGTGCCGGCAATATGGCGTGCACCTCATATTGGACGAGGTCTTCGTAGGCTGCGGCCGAATGGGCAAGATCTTCGCTTGCGAATGGGAAGGCGTTAATCCCGATTTCGTATGCTTGGCTAAAGGCTTGTCGGCGGGTTATCTCCCCTTGGCAGCCACTTTGACTACCGAGCGTATCTACGAAGCCTTCCTGGGAGATTTCGAGTCGGGCAGGGCGTTTTTTCATGGTCACACCTTCACGGGCAATCCGCTCGCCGCGACTGTTGCGTTAAAGAGTTTGGAGAAATTGGAGCGTTTGATCGAATCGGGCCGTTTAGAGCGAACCATTGCTTATTTTGGAGAACGATTCGAAGCGGTCTTCGGCGATCATTCGAACGTTGGATCTTTGCGACAGCGAGGAATGGCGGCGGCGATCGATTTGACGCCGGGCGAGGGAAGGGAACCATGGAGTTTGAACGATCGGGTTGGCTTGCAGGTATGCATGGCGGCTCGCGATTGCGGCTTGCTATTGAGACCGCTCCTCGACTCGATATTGATTGTTCCGCCGCTAACGATCGGAGCGGACGAAATCGACTTTCTATTCGATAATCTTAAAAAGCCCCTCGAGGCGACAATGAAGAAAATAGGTAATTAATTATGCAATACACGTTAGAAGCGATACGCGATATTTACCACTTGCCTTTGACAACACTGATATTCAAGGCGCAGGAAGCCCATCAGCGTTTCCAGGACCCGTCAGGAGTTCAGCTTTGCACGCTTAAGTCGATTAAGACCGGAGCCTGTCCTGAAGACTGCAAGTACTGTCCGCAGTCGGCTCATTCCAATACAGGACTGGAGCGAGAGGAATTATTGGATACGGAAACGATTCTCAAGGATGCCGTGGCCGCCAAGAAAGGCGGGGCGACGCGATTTTGCATGGGAGCGGCTTGGCGTCGCGTTCCCTATGGCGCTGCGTTCGATTCGCTGTTGGATACCGTGCGAGGAGTTAGCGATATGGGGCTCGAGGTATGCTGTACCCTAGGCTCCCTAGAGCAGGATCAAGCCGACGCGCTCAAGGAAGCAGGCTGCGCGGTCTACAACCATAACCTGGATACGTCTCGCGAGTATTATTCGGAAATCATTACTACGAGAACGTATGACGAGCGACTCGATAACATTCGCAAAGTCCGGGAGTCAGGCATGGAGGTTTGCAGCGGAGGCATCATCGGCATGGGCGAATCGATCGACGATCGACTGAAGATGCTGCAAGAACTGGCCAACATGGACCCCTATCCCGACTCGGTGCCGATCAATGCTCTGATCGCTTGCAAGGGCACGCCTTTGGAAGAGCAGAAGTTCGTGGACAGCTTCGAATTCGTTCGGATTATCGCGACGGCTCGCATTCTCATGCCGAAAACCATGGTTCGACTCTCTGCGGGACGTACGGAAATGAACGAGGAGCTGCAGGCTATGTGCTATCTGGCTGGGGCCAATAGCATTTTCTTGGGCGACAAGCTTTTGACTACCGCTAATCCGAGCGAAAGCGATGACTATGCCTTGTTGAACAAGCTTGGCTTGAAATCGTTGGACCCCGACGATGCTCGGGCCATTCATGCTCGAGCGTAGGAAAAGGCGTCGAGCCTGGTTTAGCGAGATCATGAAAACGGTGTTCGTAACTGGGAGCGATACGAACGTTGGGAAGACCTGGGTGACCGGAACGCTAGCGGCGTTGCTGACCGAGAGAGGGTATCGCGTCCAAGTTGTCAAACCAGTGGAGACAGGCGTGGCGGATGCGGCCCAATCGGACTCCCAGGTCGCGATAGCCCGTTGCGAGGACGGGAAGGCGACTGCCCACACGCTGGCATCTTACCCGCTTCCCATCGCGCCTGTTTCGGCTGCTAAGGCGGCAGGGCATACATTAAGGATCGATATTCTCCGGCAGAAAATCGATTCGTTGCCGGAGTGCGAATGGAGAATCGTGGAGGGAGCTGGATCGCTGGCATCTCCTCTGCAAGAAGACGGGGCGGATTGGGCGGATTTCGCAAGCGCCCTGCGATTCGATCGAATCGTATTGGTGGTAGAAGACAAGGTGGGCGCGATTGGCCAAGCTCGAATGCTGCATTTCTACGCTCGTTCGAAAGGATTGGAGGGAGGGGTTTGGCTGAACGAAATTCGCGAGCAAAGCAAAGAGGAGAGAAAGGGAACGCGCGATGGCATTGAGGCGCTGGAATTGCCGCTTTGGGCAACTCAAGCTAGAGGGGATTCTTCTGCGATCCTGTTGGAGGATGTGTGGAAGTGAACGCAGCCCTGAGAGAGCGTCTCGCGAAGTCCTTGCGCGAACGGGAAGAATTGGGATTGAAACGAACGCTCCGCGTTTCGGACTCCCGCGATGGGACGCTTGATTTGGCGAACAACGACTATTTCGAGTCGAGCAGCGATCGAGAGATTGTGTCCGCTGCGACGAGAGGTCTTGAGCATTATGGCTGTTCGGCTTCGGCTTCGCCGCTTGTTACGGGCTTCGGTCCTGCTCACAAGGAGTTGCTTGAGTCGCTCAAGTCGTGGCATGGCTATCGGAGTGGGATGATATGGAATTCTGGATACACTGCGAATCAAGCTATTCTGGGAACATTACCGGGCAAAGGGGATCTCGTGTTGGCGGACCGGCTCATTCATAATAGCATGATATCGGGCATTCTCAAAAGCGGAGCTCGGTTGATGCGCTATCGCCATTGCGACGTTCGGCACCTGGGCGAATTGCTTGAAAAACAGAGCTCCCCCGATCGTATTATTTTCGTGGTGACGGAGTCGGTTTTCAGCATGGATGGCGACTATCCGGATTTGGGGGCGATGGCCGAACTCAAGGAACGTTACGAATTCGTTTGGATCGTGGATGAAGCCCATGCATTGGGATGGTACGGACGCAGGGGAAGCGGATTAGTAGAGCTAAATGGAGTCGAGAAATCGGTCGATGTTCTTGTCGGAACCTTAGGCAAAGCGCTCGGGTCGATGGGGGCGTATTCACTGTTTCTCGACGAAAAGACAGAGGCGTATTTGGTAAACTATGCCGAAGAGTTCATTTATTCGACATACTTGGCTCCGTCAGCAGCCTGCGCGGCGATAGCGGCGATCGAGCGTCTGCGCAGCTTGGAAGAGCAGCGCCCATCCTTTGCCGCCGAGTCGCTGTTCTTTCGCAAGCGATTGGCTGAAAAAGGCATGCAAGTGTACTTGAACGATTCGCCAATCGTCTCGATCCATTTGGGAAATCCTGAATGGGCGATTGAGGCTGCGGACCGGTTGAAACGGCAAGGAATCCTAGTGGGTGCGATCAGGCCGCCCACGGTTCCTGAGGGAACGAGTCGATTGCGAGTATCGCTAAAGGCAACGCTATCGAGAGAGCGATTGGCAGAGGTGGCGGATAAGGTGGCTCGCGCGGTGGGGGCGGTATCATGAAAATCGCTTGCTTAGGAGGATGGAGTATGGGCGAGCAGGAGACGCGCGTCGCATTCGAAAGCCGTTTTCCGAATGGGGAAGTAACTGCGATCGAGTCGGTTCCGGGATGGGACGAATCTCTGGAAGCTCTGGGCTCTGTTGACTGGCTCTTCGGATACTCGTTGGGAGCGTATCTGACGCTTATGGAGAAAGAACGCCTTTCGTCGCTGGCGAGGCGGGTCACTCTGCTCGCGCCGTTCGAGGACTTCAAGGCCGAGGCTGGACGCGGCGGTCGTACCCGAAAGGGACAGCTTGGTTATCTGTTGAAGTGGCTCGACCGCAACCCTGAGGAAGCGATCGCTGACTTCCGAAAACGCGCGGTCTTGCGGGAGAAGAGTCCTGACCTCGAACGGAATGTGGAAGATTTGAAATGGGGAATACGAATTTTAAAGGATACCGCTTGCGAGTTCGGATCGCTTTCCGGCGTCGAATGCTATGTTGGGGAACGCGACCCGTTGCTGGATGCGGAGCGATTGAAGGAGTTGTATCCGAGCATGGGCGTGATTGTCGATGCGGGTCATGAATTGGAAGCTCTGCTAGAAGGAATCGAGGAATAATGAGATTCGATCGAAAAGCGGCTCAATATCATGAAAAGGCGGACATTCAGAAGCTGGTCGCCGACTGGTGCGGCGATTGGATCGAGCGAGATTGCCAGGATAAGAAAGCTGTGGAATTGGGAGCGGGTACGGGTCTATTGACGCGTCACTTGGCATTGCGCGGTTTCGAGTCCTTTGCAGCTACTGATTTGTCGGAGCGCATGCTGGAGCAAGGGCGAGCCCGCTTACCCATGGTCGATTGGAAGCGTTTGGACGCTTGGAGTTGCGACGTTCAAGAGGTGGATCGGCTGTATGCCAGCAGCTTGTTGCAATGGGCGCCTGATCCTCTCGAGGTTTTGAAGAATTGGCGCGCCGCCCTAAAACCCGAAGGGAGAGTCCTGACGAGCTTTTTCGCCAAAGGCTCGCTCAAGGAATTCGTCAAGCGTCGATCGGAGTTCTCCGCTATTCCCTGGCGTCGAAAGAAGGACTGGCTGAGATTGTTCGAAGAGGCGGGATTCCAGGTATTGAGAATCGATTCTCGTCGAGACCTGATTTCCTATGAATCGGCGCGAGAGGCTTTGAGGGCCATCCACGATATGGGAGCGGTTACGGATCGTCGCATGGGCGTTGGCGAATTGCGACGATTCCTGAAGGAGTGCGATGCGGCGACTGAAGGCAGCTTCGAGCTGAGTTGGCGAGCCTTGCGGGTCGAGTGCGTCAAAGTCTAACGGGTAGGAGGCCCATTGGAACGATCGCTAGGAGGCGTAGGTGGACCAGTCTCCTATGAGAGAGTCTGATTCCAGCGCTTTGTCTAACTGACTAAGGAAGTCTTGGCGGGCAATGGACTCTGCCCCCAGTCGCCTGAGATGATCGGTCGGGGTTTGGGCGTCGATGAAGTGGAAGGAGTTTCGCTTGGCGAAGGTAACGAGACCGGCGAAGGCGACTTTAGAAGCGTCAGGAGAATGGTGATACATGGATTCGCCGAAAAAAGCGGCCCCGAGCGATAACCCGTAAAGACCTCCCACGAGCTCGCCGTCGCGATAGCATTCGAACGAATGGGCGATCCCGAGCCGATTGAGCTGTATGTAGGCTTGGATCATATCGTCCGTGATCCATGTTCCTTCTTGTCCAGGCCTTGGCGTATGGGCGCAGGCGCTTATAACTCTTTCGAAATTCGTGTCGATGCGGACGGTGTAGCGACCGCTGTTCAATACCCGCTCCAAGCTTTTGGAGCATTTGAAGCGATTAGGGTAGAGCAGCATTCTTGGATCGGGAGAGAACCAAAGAATCGGCTGTCCTTCGGAATACCACGGGAAGACGCCCGCGCGATAAGCCGCCAAGAGTCGCTCGGGCGAGAGATCGCCTCCAATCGCCAGCAATCCTTCGGAATCCGCCTGCGAGGGATCTGGAAAACCGATTTCGTTGCCGAGTATGGCGATGGGCATAGCGCGTGGATTTGACGGAATTACTCGTCGAATGCGGGCAGTTGGCTAGCGTCCTCGAATAGATTGACAAGACGTTCGTATGCCGGACGTCGCGCTTCCGGAGACGAACGCTGAAAAAACGCATTCCAGGAAGCGGCGGGAATTATCTCCCCTTCGGCTTCGGAGCGCCGATAGCCTGTCAAATTCGATTCGGCATCGAAGTCGAGTTCCCACGGAAGTTGAAACAAGGCCTTAGCATTGTCTGCCGTAACGAGTATTGCTCCAAGCTTTGGATCGTCGTCTTCGCTTGTTCTCGCCTGGATGGCGCTAACGAAGGAAACCAATCGAAAATCGTAGGCGATGATAAGGTCGGACAGCGCGCTGAGCAAGCTCGCTCGAGAGCGCATGGTTTGATTGGGCAGGGTCAGGACGACGAAAGGACCCGAATTGCGTTTGCCCAAGAAAAGCGGCAAGATTCCTTTGAGCGAATCGAAGGTATCTTCGGCGTGTTGAGCCATGGCTTCGTGAATGCCCGAAGTCGCTGGCGAATTCTCGGTGAGTCGTTGTTGGAGGCTAGGCATGATTCAAGCTCCATACACTTGGTACGGTTCGGCGGGAGTCGAGCGCTTAGCGTCACGTTTTCTCGGAAGAATCGAATGCCAATGACGCCGAGTTAATGCAGTAGCGGAGTCCGGTCGGCTTTGGCCCGTCGGGAAAAACATGGCCTAAGTGTCCCCCGCACTTCGCGCAGTGCACCTCTGTGCGCGTCATCCCGTGGCTCGTATCTACGGTTTCGCCAATGCGACTGGGCTCGATTCCTTCGTAAAAGCTAGGCCAACCGCTTCCGGAATCGTACTTGGCGGAACTGTCGAAGAGCGTTTCCCCGCAACCAGCGCAGCGATAAAGGCCTTCGTCCTTGAGATTCCAGAATGCGTTTTGGAAGGGAGGTTCCGTGCCTTGCTGTCGCAGGACGCGGTACTGTTCGGGGTTCAGCAGACGTTGCCATTCCTCGTCGCTCCGCTGCAGTTTTCCATCCGCATCGATTTCGGCATTGGATGAAAGCGAGCAAGCGCTAAGAGGATCGTCTTGCAAAGTATCGTTGGGCTCGTTCATAGGCATACCATGCGAACTGACGAGCGGCGTGTAAATGCGAATGCGAAGGCCCCGGCGGACGAATGTCCGCCGAGGCTTCGGTTTGTAGCGGCGGCTCGCGTTTGCTATTCGAACGCTGCTGGCAACTCGGAACGAGCCCAGTCCTTCAATAGCGAGCGAACATAATAGGCGGTTTCCTGCTTGCGAGAAGGCAGGTCGAGCCGCCAAAGATAGTTCAAGTCGGTGAGGGAACGCATTCCCTCCTCGATTACCAGCTGATCCTCGTCCAAGACGGCGAAACGAAATTCGAATCGCGGCGGATAGGAAGCCCGCATGATGCGGACATGGTCGTACTGAGGATAAAGCGGTTCGTGATAGCCAGCGAAGTCAATGTCTTCCACGCTAACTTCCAATGTGTATCCGCTAGGAAGATACAGAATGGCCTGTCGCTCTAGTTCAGATTGGATGATTTCCTTGACGATTCTATGTTCTCGTTCGCCGGAGAATCCGTCGATTTCGATATCGGTGTAGCGACTCGGACTTCCAAAGTCGATCGATACCTTTGCGTCGCTAGCGTTGGTTTTGGCGAAACCTGTCAAAGCAATCGACAGGTTTAGAAGCGACGCGAATGCGATGATGCGCGTTTTCATATTTTCCTCCCTTGTTTTCCTTTAATTCAATTGCCTTCTAATACGACAATCTGCCGGAACTGGATTCGAAAATCGAATATGGTAAGAAGGAATCGAATACTGAATATGAACCTTTTCACGATTCGGATTCAGCGGTTGGCGGCCTTCGCGTTCGTCCAAATTGGATTTGACAAGGCCTTGCCCCCCATTTTTTTAGGGCGTTCAAATCGGAAATAGCTATGGCAGAAGAAAAGAAAAGCGCCGCGAAAAAGTCGGATTCGAAGACGAAATCCAGCGAAACCGCTACTAAGTCGAAGGCGAATCCTGCAGGCAGGAATGGCAAGGGGTCCGGTCCGAGAAACATCTTCTCGGAAGAATTCCGATCCAATTTCGATTCGATCGACTGGAGCAAATAGGTCTAGAGACTTCCGCTACCAGATGCCTTGGTCGGAGAGCTGCTTCATGGCCGCTTCCGCCCAGCCTCTGTTGGCTGCGGGGCTGGCGGGAGACGGATGGAGCACTTTTCCATGCTTAACCTCTATTCCATCAAGCGCTAGCTTGGCTCGGTTTTGAGCGAATCCGCCCACGCCAACGATCCACTCGGGCTTAAGGATTTCCAAGCAGGTCCGCAGATGTCTGTCGCAAGCGGCAAAGAGGCCCTCGACTTCGGCCACGGGCAATTTGTCGGGTGTGCGATTGCGAGCGCTCTCCTCCATGAATACCAGCGGACAATAGTTAAGCGCGAAGTGGTCCGCAAAGAAGTCGGCTGCCTTTTCGAAGCGATCGGCGAAAAGGCCCCAGAGACGCCTTCCGGAAACCTCGGACTTTTCGCAGGCGAATCCCACTACGGGCCGCTTAGGGTGTTCAGGGAAAGGAATGTCCACTGGCTCTTCGATTCCCATCCAGTCGCGCACCGCTGAAATCTCTCCAAAAGGCACGCCGGTTTGCGACATTCCCCATGGCCCGGGGTTCATCCCCATGAAAACGACCCGTTTCCGCGAATTGCCGTAGTTTTCGAGGTAGCGCCGATGGGGCTTCCAGGCGTATCGAAGCGGATTGTAGACGTAAGCTACGGGAGGAGCGAAGCGAAGCTCGTCGACTTCGTTGCGTAAGGTCTCGGCAGCTTCGATCAATTCGGCGGAACGGCTCATGGGTCCGTTTTCGAGCAAGGGGATTAATGGGTCAACTTCATTGCGCAACAAACCCTGTAAGGGAATGCTATCGCGACTTGCGGTAGAATCGATTCAGGGCAAAGGGGCTGATGCCCGCTTGGTAAGCGGCGACAATGAGGAAATTGCGTAGTTGCTGTTTGAGGACGCCATTTTTATGGAAGCGTCTAGAAGAAGTTACTACAGAACTGCTCGATTTGACGAACCGACCTTGTCTGCGCAGTCTTAATTGAAGTTCGACATCTTCGAGAAATGGATACGCTTTGAAACCTCCGATTTGACGAAAGGTATTCGCCCGAATGAAGAGAGCCTGATCGCCGTAAGTAAAGTCAGCGAGATTGATGGCGCTGCAACGGGAATAGAATTCGAGCAGCGGGTGCCGCTTGTCGAATCGCAGCCTAAAGGAGCCGGCGATGACGTTCGAACGAGCCAGGATTCTCTCGATTTCAGCGACGCCGTCTTCGGGCAATCGGGTATCGGCGTGGAGGAAAAGCAAAATAGGAGCTCGCGCTATTCGAGCTCCGGCATTCATTTGGGCTCCTCGACCAGGTTCGCATTGGACGGTTTGGCAATTGAAAGATCGGGCGATATCGAGAGTGGAGTCATCGCTTCCTCCATCTGCCACGATGGTTTGAATACAAGGAGCATGAGGTCGAAGCGATTCGAGCGTATTGGGGAGCGCCTTAGCCTCGTTGAGCGTCGGAAGTATACAAGAGATGGTGGGAGGCATTTTCGGCCTAGCCAAACTCGACCTAAACGAAAGAGCCGCGTGGAAGATTGTCGACCTTGAAGCGACGATCCCCCAAGGAGTCGTCTAGCTTTTTCGCTGAGCTCAATGCGGGCATAAGCGTTTCATGCACGGGCACGAGCGAGCACAGCTTCTCCAACTGAGGATGGTCTTGAATACGTTGAAATACGTTAGCGAGAAGAATGGCATCGCCCTGAGCATCGTGTCGTCGAATGGACGAAAGTCCGGCGGAGAGCCTTTCGGCAATGTCGTCCAATGAATTTCGCAATCGGGAGAAGTCGGGCCAGAGATTCTCGAAAATATCCATTGTATCGATAAAGCGTACGGTTCGCGATTCGCTAGGGTCCTGGCTGACATGCTTAGCTATGAAGCGAAAATCGAAACGGTAAATGTCATGTCCAAAGAACGTCGCCTGTCCCGCGAAATCGGACAGCATTTGAATTCCTTCCGCAGGCGAGGGCGCATTCTCTACATGCTTGTCGCGAACGCGGGTGAGTTTCTGAATGCGCTCGGGGATTGGCTTGCCTGGATTGACGTAGGTCGTGAAGGAGTCTTCGACCTCCATTCGCATGCCGCCCAGTCTGATTGCGGCGATTTGAGTGATTTCTTCGAGCTTTGGACGAAGTCCTGTCGTTTCCAAATCGAAGGCAACGAGTTCGGTGACGCCCAGCAAGGGGTGGAAGTGGCTGCGATGGGCTGGGTTCAATGGTTTCACGGGATAAAATAGAAGCGATGGACGCGATTTGGATTATGACCGGAATGCTCTGGGCTCCGTTCCATCGCGGAATTGTTTTTTGGCAACTCTAATATCGACGAAAATCGAAGCGTTTTGAATTTGCGCCATTAACTTTGCGCGACCGTTTCAATCTTCTCCTACAGGGATGGATCGGAAGCTTTACCTTCTCGAATAGACAACAGCATTTGTATGTTAGACAATCGGTGGGCGATTTCCTGAGCGATCTTCAAATCGTTTTCACGTTCCAGGGCTGTGCCTAGTCGCTTCTCGATTTGCTCGAGGCGTTCCAGAGAGCTTTGATACTCCTTTCGAAGAGGCGATGTATTGCCTTCCGAATCGCTTGGGGTAGGTCGTATCATTCCAATGGCAGCTTGAGCCTGAGAGCGTGTTTTGACAAGAAAGTTTTTACATTTGTTTTAAATATTGATTCCGATGCGCTGTCGGTTCGTCTCGAAAGAGCGTAGCGTTTCAGAGCTTGTAAATGTCGATAGGGGCAAATTGATTGGGAACGCTTATGAACGCGATTCTCTCGGGAAGAGATATACTGGTTGTCGACGACGAGGCTTTGTTGCGAAAGCGGCTGACTCGATTTCTCGAGTACGAGGGCGCTAATGTAGTCGCGGTATCATCTTTCCAGGAAGGCAAGCGAGCCCTGAACTCGATGTCCTTCGACTACGCGATGCTGGATGTGCATTTGCCGGATGGCTTGGGGATAGACCTTATCGAGCATGCCAATGGGGTGTCTTGCGTAACGATGACTGCGGACGGGGGTGTTCAACTCGCGGTTGAGGCGATCAAGCGGGGAGCGGCCGACTACTTGGCCAAGCCCTTCGATCTTCAGGAAGTGCCCTTGATACTGGCTCGTTGCGCCAGCGTCCGAAGAAGCGAACGTTCCCGCGCCCATCGGATGAAGGGATCCACGGAAGGGGGGGCAGGAAGCGATTCCGTATTTTTTGGCGAATCGTTGGGTTCTCTAAAGGAACAGCTGGAACGCGCCCTGGCGGCGGATCGACGTCTCGCCCGTAAATTGCCGCCCGTATTGCTGGAAGGCGAGACGGGGACGGGCAAGACGACCATTGCTCGTTGGCTGCACGCCAATGGGCCCCGATGTTCGGAGGAATTGGTCGTGGTCAATTGCGCGGCTCTGCCTGAGAATCTTGCGGAGTCCGAGTTGTTCGGGCACGAGAAAGGAGCGTTTACCGATGCGAAGGAAAAGCGAATAGGCCTTTTTGAAGCGGCGGATGGCGGCACCTTGTTCTTGGATGAGATCGCCAGCCTGTCTCCTTCTCTTCAAGCGAAGGCTCTCGTGGCGATAGAAGAGGGCAAAATTCGACGGGTGGGCGGCGTGCGGGAAATATCGGTCGATGCCCGCGTCATTGCCGCTTCGAATCGGGATCTCCAAGAGCTCGTTAGCGAAGGCGCGTTTCGGGAGGACCTCTATCATCGTTTGAATTTGCTGCGCGCCTCCATTCCCCCCTTGAGGGAACGCAAGAGCGACTTGCTGGAACTGGCCCAGCATCTGGCCTTTGGCTTGGCTCGTCGCTATGGATTGAATGAAATTCGTTTCTCCGAAACGGGTCGTTCGCGATTACTGGCGCACGATTGGCCAGGCAATATTCGAGAGCTATCGCACGAAATCGAACGCGCGTTGATATTGGAAGACCCCGAGAGTATTGATTTTCCGGCCTTGGCGCGAGGTGAAGAAGGGGCGAGGGGTAAAGCGGGGAGCGATTGGCTTGATGGGGCGTGGCGCTTTCCGGATGAAGGCTTCGATCTCGAACAAGCGATCGATCGACTTATCGATCGGGCGATTGAGCAAGTTGGCGGCAATGTCTCGGCAGCGGCTCGGCTATTGGGAGTTCAACGCGATTACCTCCGCTATCGACTGGGGAAACGCCGCGAGCAATCTGGGAAATAGTTCCCAAGTTGCCGGCTCTTATTTGGGGAATAGTTACCAGATCAAGGTATTCGGCTTCGTTGCTCAGGAATGCTGAAATCATTATAAGTATTTTCAGAACAATAGGTTAACAAGATTTCGTCATACCTGGCGCGAGCCTTGCATTGGGAAGGGCGAACAATCGAATTCTGTTTAGGGAAATGGAGGACGATTTTCATTCTAAAGAAATCGCAGAACAAAAACACTATGAAGAAATATCTAATCGCTCTTGTAGCGCTCGCGCTCACATCGAATATCGCATTCGCCCTTGATGGCGAACGCCCAAGACGTCCCGGCATTCTGGATCGCCAAATCGAACGAATCGGCGACTTGCTGGAGGACGAAACCGTGGACATGTCCGATGAGCGTCGCGCTTATCTTGAAGCTCGCCTGGGCATTCTAAGCGTTCAGAAAGATTTCCGCGAAGCGGTGAAGGCGGCGATGCAGGAATTGGGAGAAGATGCTACTCGCGAAGAGCGTCGCGCCGCAATGGAAGGCGTTCGCGATGATTTCGCTGACAAGCTGGACGTATTGAAGGATGCCCGTCGCTCTTTCATCGACAAGCGTCGCAAGCGTCACAATCAGGACGGCGAATAAGAATTCGCTGTGATTCAAGCGATTTCTTTTTGAAGAAATTTTGTTGATCAGTCAGTCGGACTGCGGGCTGTATGGGTGGATCCATACATGCTCGCAGTTCGCATATCTGGATATGAGGGAATTAATTTCATTAATAGCAATCGCTGGGGTCCTAGTGGGAGGGGCTTCGGCAGACGACGCGGAAGACAGCTTTCGCGTAGGCGTTGGAGAAATCGCTGCCAGCGCGGGCATAGGATATCGGGAAAACGCCTTGTACAGCGAGATTCTGCCAATCGATTCGAGCTTCGCTTACACCGCTGTAGAGGGGGCCTTGCAAAAGGATTTCCTGGCGACGGGTTCGGAGTGGGTGACGATGTTCCTGCTGGACAATCGCTCTTACCTGAGCCGAAGCGATCTATCGGACGAGACCTTCGGCATGCTTATGTCGGAGTTCGGCAAATACGCGACGATCGATGGTCGGCTGGCATTGGAATTTCAATACGTGTACTTGAGCCAGGCATTCGATGCGAGTTTCGACATCGAGGAGGAAAACCGGGTGCTCTTGCGCATTCAAGAGCCTGGGTTAGCCTTCAAGTGGAACTCGTTCTTCTGGAAATTCGAGTACGAAACTACGATCGGCGCCTCGCGTATGTATTTTCAGGATTCGGCGAATGACTACGAGACGATCGA
>Ga0066825_10000033_pt1 | contig 57781 bp, 53 predicted proteins | sample ETNtaG_6_FD_65608 | JGI IMG/M metagenome (GOLD analysis project Ga0066825, IMG submission 65608) | Marine microbial and viral communities from oxygen minimum zone, Eastern Pacific Ocean - ETNP201306SV45 | ecosystem: Environmental > Aquatic > Marine > Oceanic | place: Pacific Ocean: Eastern...
TTGATCAGCTTTGGTAAGAGAGTTTGATCTGAGGGATTCCTTCGCTAAGTACTAGATTGTTTCTCACTGACAGATGGAGATTGTTATGGGCCCGCTTCAAGGAATCCGTGTAATAGAACTTCAGGGCATTGGCCCGGGACCGTTTTGCGGAATGATGCTTAGTGATATGGGTGCTGAGGTAATCAGAATCGACCGCGCAGGGAACGTGTCAGCCATTAACAGTGACAGCCCACCTATCGATGTGCTTGCTCGCGGCAGGTCTTCGATAGGCGTGGACCTCAAAAATCCTGAAGGGGTTGAGGTTGTCTTACGGCTGATAGAAACAGCTGACGCGCTTATTGAGGGGTTTCGCCCGGGTGTGATGGAGCGGCTTGGTCTGGGGCCAGACGAATGTCTTGCCAGAAACCCCCGACTTGTATATGGGCGTATGACAGGGTGGGGTCAAGATGGACCATACGCAATGGCTGCAGGACATGACATTAACTACATAGCTTTAGCAGGGGCTCTTGAACCAATTGGTCGTCAGGGCGAGGCGCCGGTGCCTCCTCTCAACCTAGTGGGTGACTTCGGAGGGGGCGGCATGCTTCTCGCTTTCGGGGTGGTGTGCGCCGTAGTCGAAGCTCAACGCTCAGGGAAAGGCCAAGTAGTTGATGCCGCGATGGTAGACGGAGCGGCGAGTTTGATGGCCATGTTCCACTCAATGCGAGCGTTAGGGGTTTGGAACGATGAACGCGGCACAAACCTCTTGGATACCGGAAGCCATTTTTATGATGTTTACGAATGCGCTGATGGCCGCTATGTATCTATAGGTTCTATTGAACCGCAGTTCTATTCAGAGCTTCTGCGTCTAACCGGGTTGGACCAAGACGAAGGCTTTTCCGCTCAGATGGAGAGATCCTCATGGCCTGACTTAAAAGAGCAGATTGGCGCAGTCTTTTTGAGTAAGACGCGAGACGAATGGTGTGAAATTATGGAGGCCACAGATGTCTGTTTCGCTCCTGTCTTAAGCCTGGAAGAAGCACCGGAACATCCTCACAACCGACATCGCGAGGTTTTCACTGAGGTAGCTGGTGTAACTCAACCAAACCCCTCCCCAAGATTCAGTCGAACCAAAGAGGCGATTCAAGGACCTCCGGCTAACCCTGGGGAACATACCGATAAAGTCCTCGCTTCGGCAGGTTACGATCCCGACGATATTGTGAAGCTTCGTGACGTAGGAGCGGTGGCCTGATTTCAGAACATGAGACAGAATCTGGTGCAGGGCCTTCTGGCTTGCCCGCCAACCTCGTTCCTCTATACAACGAAGCGCAGACGATAATTGAATTGTCGCCGTCTTCGGCGTGTGCGCTTCTTCGGGTCGTTATCCGTTCTCTTATCCAAGACCGGGGGCTCAGAGGTCGACATATCATTCGAGACGTAGCGACCTTGGTTGATCAAGGCGCGCCTGTAGGGCTTTTAAGGGCGCTCGATGTGGTCGCTATGACCGAAAATTCGGCGAAGAACCCTGCCGAGTTGCAACTCATTGACGGGCATAGTGACGCCCAGAATTTGACGATGTTCCTTCACTTATTGGCAGACCAAACGAATTGAGGCCATGATGCTCGGCAAGCTTCACCTGCTTGCATGCTGGATCCTTGTATTGGGCAACGGTGCTGCCGGGAGCTGGTCATTGGCAGCTATCCGGTTTCCAAAGCTTCAAAGTAGGTGGTTGTGGAAGTTTACGGCTTGCGTTCAAATCTGGGTTTTGGTTCAGGTGACGCTAGCGGCTACCTACCTAAATGCCGGCAAAGGCGAGGCCGAATCATTTCACGTGTTCTACGGCGTTCTATCAGCGGTGACTGTGGCTGTTCTATTCAGCTATAGAGGCCAACTGAGTCGACACCTACACGCTTTGTACGGTTGGGGAGGACTATTCATAATGGGACTCGGAATTCGCGCCCTGGTGCTGTTGTAAATCGTTGCTATTAATTAGCTACGGAGTCTTCGACGCCTAAACGTTCGGATAACTGCTCTAGCTGGAGTCTCATCTCACTAGGTAGTCGTTCTCCGATTTCGTCGTAATGTTCCTCTATCAAGGACAATTCGTCTTGCCATTCGTTGTGATCAACAGCTAACAACGTCTCAAGTTCTTCAGGGGTGAGATCTAATCCTGATATATCAAGGTCTTGCGACTTGGGAACCATTCCAATTGGGGTTTCAACAGCATCAGTAGAGCCAGTGATCCGCTCTAAAACCCACTTCAAGACTCGTGCGTTCTCTCCAAAGCCAGGCCAGATGAAGCGACCTTCATCGTCTTTGCGGAACCAATTCACGTAAAACAGTTTGGGGAGTTTAGCCCCGGGCGCATTTCCGATATCTAACCAGTGTTGAAAATAGTCACCAAAGTTGTAGCCACAAAACGGAAGCATCGCGAACGGATCTCGGCGAACTTGACCGATAGCCCCTGCTGCAGCAGCAGTCTTTTCTGAGGACATAACGGACCCAAGAAATACGCCGTGCTCCCAGCTAAGAGCCTCAGATACTAAGGGGACCGTTGTCGCTCGTCTTCCTCCGAACAATATGGCCGAGATGGGTACTCCTGCGGGGTCTTCCCATGAAGGGGCGATCGACGGGCACTGAGATGCTGGGACCGTAAAGCGGGCGTTTGGATGAGCCGCTGGGTGTTCTGATTCCGGAGTCCAAGTTTGACCTTTCCAGTCAATCAATCGCGCCGGAGCTTCGTCGCTCAGTCCTTCCCACCAGATATCTCCGTCGTCGGTTTCAGCGACGTTGGTAAAAACACAGTTTCCGGAAAGGGTCGCTAAGGCATTGGGATTCGTTTCTTGCCCAGTGCCTGGCGCTACTCCGAAGAACCCCGCTTCAGGGTTGATTGCATATAGCTGGCCATCAGAACCGAATTTCATCCATGCGATGTCGTCTCCTATCGTCTCCACTTTCCAGCCAGGAAGAGATGGGATCATCATCGCCATGTTGGTTTTGCCGCAAGCTGACGGGAAGGCCGCTGCGACATACTTGGTTTCGCCTCCGGGCGGGGTTACCCCAACTATCAACATGTGTTCTGCGAGCCAGCCTTCGTCGCGCGCCATTGTTGAAGCTATACGGAGCGCAAAACATTTTTTTCCTAGAAGGGCGTTCCCTCCGTAACCAGAGCCGTAGGACCAGATCTCTCGGGTAGCGGGGAAGTGCACGATGTACTTATTCTCGGAATCGCAGGGCCAGGCAACGTCTTGTTCGCCCTCAAGCAAAGGCGCGCCCAAGGAGTGAACGCACGGCACCCAGTCATCACTGCCCAAAGCGTCGAGCGCGCCTTGACCCATCCGAGTCATGATTCGCATCGAAGCGGCTACGTAAGGTGAGTCGGTGAGTTGAACACCAATATGGGCTATTGGCGAGCCCAGCGGTCCCATAGAAAATGGGACGACAAACATCGTTCGTCCCTGCATGGAACCTCGAAACAAGTCCAACATTTCTGTGCGCATCAAGTCTGGTTCGCGCCAGTTGTTGTTGGTCCCTGCGTCCTCCGGATCATCAGTACAAATGAAGGTCCGGTCTTCTACGCGAGCGACATCTCCGGGATCGGAGCGAGCTAAGAAACTATTTGGTCTCTTTGCGTCATTCAGCGGGATCAGCGTTCCTTGCTCCACCATTGAGGTGGTGAACTGCTCGTATTCCGCTTCGCTCCCGTCGCACCAGTAGACCGAATCGGGTGTAAGTATTTCGGCCCACTTATCAACCCATTCGAGAAGATTTTGGTTGGTGGTCGTTCCAGGCATTCTGACCTCCGTTGCGTATCAGACGTCGACTGGGGTGGATCCCCAGCTCTCGGTCACGCGTCGCCCCCCGCGGCGGTGATCCAATCGGGTGTACCAAGGTCAACTTCACTTCCCAATCGAAACCGGGTAGCTAGTCCTTGTTCATCTAGATCGAAGACGACTCTTTGCCCCTGTCGTACCATTCGAAAAATTGAACCTTCTAGTGCATCTAAAGCCAAATCGTACTCGACGCGATCGACATCGTTTACCACTACGCCCGTCTTGGACTGTGGGTCATATGACTTTACGACGCCTTGCATCGTTGGCCTCCGGTGCTACTCCTGAACTCTAAGTTCGTTGTTTGGTTCAAGCTTCTATGGCGACCCTATGTCGCACAGTGAAGCTGGCACAACTTAGCAAGTGAATAACTTGATTGGGGGGAAGGTCGGCATAGAGTTTGGTCACCCGATGATGGGGGCCGTCAGGGGTAGCATCACCTTTTGTGGAAACAGTCTCTTTCTTAACGACAGCCCAAATTGTGGAAGTCATATCTGCATTTCACGATGCCTTAGAAGCCCATAAAGAATCAATTAACCGGCAAAACGTTTATCCAGTTCCCGATGGGGATACCGGTACCAACATGTTCCTCACTGTGGCGTCAGTGTTGGAGGAAATGGCATCGGCCGATATCGCTGACAGAGAAGCTGTTTGTGCTGCGATGTCTCACGGTTCGTTGATGGGAGCACGCGGCAATTCGGGCGTGATCCTGTCTCAAGTGCTCCGAGGCATTAGCAATGGCTTTGCCAATGCGAAAGAGATCGACGCAAAGGTTCTGTCGAGTGCCCTAACTGAGGCCAGCGTTGCTGCTGATGGTGCTGTTATGAAACCGGTTGAGGGAACGATCCTGACGGTGGTTCGAGAAGTTGCGAAGGCAGCTCAAGGAGCCGCAGAAACTTTTGGCATAGTGCGGACAGTGGAGGCTGCTTTAAGAGAGGGGGAAGCTGCGTTGGAGCGCACCCCCGAGCAACTAAGCGTTTTGAAAGAAGCAGGTGTAGTCGATGCTGGAGGGGCCGGCTTTTTGCTATTGCTACATGCAATGTTGCGGGTCTTAGATGGTCGCGAACTTCCAGAACCTGAGAACTCAGGAGGAGTATCGGGTATCGCTGCGACGGTAGTTCAGGAGGGTGGAGTTTCGGAACTTCGTTACGAAGTCATGTATCTATTGAACGCACCAGATGAAGATATCGATGGGTTCAAAAAGGTGTGGTCGGGTCTTGGCGACTCAATCGTGGTCGTTGGTGGTGACGGACTTTGGAATTGTCATATCCATACGGATGCGATTGGCGAAGCGATAGAGGCGGGAATCGATATTGGCCGGCCGCAAAAGATCAGAGTGACAGACCTAGCCGAAGAAGTGATTGAAGAGCGATGGGTTCGCGAAGCCGCTCAAGAGGTTGACGCTAAGCCCGCAGAGCAGCCTAAAGAGGTGCCGTGTGCCGTAGTGGCTGTTTCTCCGGCACCAGGTATTGGAAAGATATTCAATAGTTTGGGAGTCCAAGAATTAGTTCTGGGCGGGCAAAGCATGAATCCGTCAACCTCGGAACTCCTAGAGGCTGTTGAGCGTGCTCCAGCTCAACAAATACTGATTCTGCCGAATAACTCCAACATCGTTGCTGTTGCGCAAGCGGTTGATGGCCAGACCTCCAAAAATGTCATGGTGGTGCCGACTACATCGGTGCCTGAGGGTTTTGCTTCATTGTTGGGGTATGACCCAGAAGTGGATGCAGCAAATAACGCTGAAACGATGTCAGAGATCGCTGCGGGGGTTGGAGTAGGCGAAGTGACTCAAGCAGTTCGCTCAACTAGCACTCCCGTCGGAGAGGTCGTTGAGGGGGACTGGATAGGGTTAGATAGCAATGGGGTCTGTGCAATCGCCGACACCTTGGTTGAGGCAGCGATCCATCTACTAGGTGAGATCGTTGATGATCAGAGCGAGATTCTGTCGATAGTTGTTGGTCAGGACGCAACAGAAGCCGATACTCATGCTGTTGTTGAGTGGTTGAACCAGAACAAGGCGACTGTTGAGACTGAGATTCATGACGGCGGACAAAGTCATTACCCATTCTTCTTTGGAGTCGAATGACCCAACCAATTTCTCTGCGTGAACTCGACGGTATAAGTGTTGACCGTTTGCAAGGAGTTGGTGAACAACGACGTGCCTCTTTAGAGCAGGTCGATATTTATTCGGTGTTCGATTTATTGACACATTATCCACGTCGGTATATCGACCGGAGCCATGAGGTCAAACTTGTGGATGTTGAACCCGGCCAGCAAGTCATGATTGTCGGCGAGATCGAAAAGGTGACCTCTCGAAGAACTCGAAATAGAAAGTCGATTGTTGAAGCATCACTGTCCGACGAGACAGGAAGTTTAAAATTGGTTTTCTTCAATCAGGCTTGGCGTTCTAAGCAGCTTGACCAAGGTTTGACCGTTGCACTGTTCGGTAAGGTCGAGCTTTATCGGGACGTGCTTCAGATGACGAATCCCATAGTGGATTTGGTAGGAGACCGCACCGGAAGAATCGTCTCGATATATCCGCAGTCAGGTAAGGCGGGCCTCACTACTTGGGATATAGGACGCTGGTCTACGGAAGCTCTCCGCAGGTGTCAAAGCCGTAGAATTGTCGACCCTCTGCCTGAAAAATACGTCCGAGACTTAGGGTTGCTCAGTCGGATGGATGCCTTGGAAGCGATCCATCAGCCGAACTCGATGTCGGACGTGCTTAAAGCTAGAGACCGGCTAGTACTAGACGAGTTATTGAGAGTGCAGCTAGTTCTTCGTATGCGAAAAGTACGCCGTCTAGACCGAGCCACGGGTGTGAAGCACAGCGCCGACAGCGCGCTAGTTACCCAATTTTTGGATGGTCTTCCATTTGCATTAACGGGTGCGCAAGAACGAACGATGTTGGAAATAAGCGCAGACTTGCAATCGGAGCAACCCATGCACCGGTTACTCCAAGGCGATGTTGGGGCTGGCAAGACTTTGGTAGCCATGTATGCCTTGCTAATTGCTGTTGCTGAAGGGCACCAAGGTGCTCTTATGGCCCCGACTGAAGTTTTAGCAGAGCAGCACCATATCAACTTGGTTGAGCTCGCCAAAGGACTGGAGGTAGAGGACGCGTCCACTTTGAGTGGGGTGAGGCCCATCTCAATAAAGTTGCTGACTAATGGGGTGACGGGAACCGATCGACAAAGCGTTGTTCAGGGCATGAAGGATGGGTCGATTGACCTAGTTATTGGCACGCATGCCTTGATTCAAGACGGGATTAGCTTTTCTTCACTAAGTGCTGTGGTGGTCGACGAGCAACATCGCTTTGGTGTGGAACAGAGGTCGGTCCTTAGAGAACAAGGTCGTGACGATGGTAAATGGCCTCACCTGTTGGTCATGACAGCAACCCCCATACCACGTACGGCTGCAATGACTGTCTACGGCGACTTAGACGTATCTACTTTGAATGAACTGCCACCGGGTAGGACTCCCATTTCGACGAAGTGGATGTCTCAAGATGTCGAGAGTGTGTGGGCCCACGTCCACTCTGAAGTCACACAAGGTCGTCAGGCTTATGTCGTGTGCCCGCTAATTGAAGACAGTGAGAAAATGGATGCGAGTTCAGCAGAGAACACATACCGAGAGCTCGTCAGTGGAGCGTTATCGAATTTGAAGGTCGGCCTCTTACACGGACGCCTTAACGCATCTGAAAAACAAGAAACCATGGAAGCGTTTCGTGAAGGCCAACTAGATGTGTTGGTCGCTACAACGGTCATAGAGGTGGGAGTTGATGTCCCTAATGCCACGACGATGGTCATACTCTCAGCTGATCGGTTTGGTATTGCTCAGCTGCATCAGCTTCGGGGACGAGTAGGTCGAGGTAGCCATGAGTCAACTTGCTTTCTGATCGCAGATGATCAAATCTCCGAGGACGCAAAGGAGCGGCTAACTGCCTTAGAGGGTTCGAATGATGGCTTTGCTCTTGCCGAACGTGACTTAGAACTTCGAGGCGAAGGGACCATATTTGAGCAACGGCAATCCGGCAGGAATGATCTTAAGTTGGCGTCACTGGCGCGTGATCGGATCTGGGTTGAGCGAGCTCGAGATCTAGCAGAAGAACTTGTAGATAGTCGAGGCTCCCTAGAAAGGCATCATCTGTACGAGGATGAAATCCTATGGTTTGTTGAGCGCCGTGATGATGACGCAGAGAACCTTTTGCGGGGTTAAGTCGGGCGTTATTCGTCTTCTACGATGATGTCCCAACGGTCGAGGCAGTCCCTGCACCGGTAAGCAACGACATCGCCGGGTTGAAACCCTTCGTCGGGCTCTTCAAAGCTGATTCGGCGGCACAAGCCCCCACAATCAACGCAGATAATTGATTCTGGAACCTCCATATCAACAGTCTGCCGTTATTGTCATCGCATGCGCATTGTGGGTGGGGAATTGAGTGGTCGCCGAATTCTAGCTCCACAAAACGGCAAGGCCCGCCCTACATCCGACCGGGCCCGAGAAGCAATTTTCAATATGTTGTTTAGTCTTGGCTTTCCCGCAGGTTGTCGAGTTGTCGATTTGTTCGCTGGGTCCGGGGCACTCGGATTGGAAGCCCTGTCGAGGGGGGCTGCTGAGACGGTTTTTGTGGATAGCGATGCGGTAGCGTGCCAGGCGATTAGTCAGAATTTGGATACTTTGGGGCTACAAGGTGAGGTGATTCATGGGGATGCACTTCAGCGGCTCGAATTTCTTGACGTTGATGTGATTTTGGCGGATCCTCCCTACGGCTATGAAGGTTGGATCGAGCTTCTCGAACGCGCGGGCCAAGCTTTAGTGGTTGCCGAGAGCGACGAACCACTTGGCCCGTTTACTGGTTGGGAACTCTTGCGGAGTCGAACCTATGGAAAGTCTGTTGTGACGATTATGAGTCCCAGCGAACTAAATATGTCTTGAATTGTGTGAATTTGAAGATTGACAGTGGAGGATTCCGCTCAGGGTCGGTACCGTTTGACCTAGTACGAAGTGCTAGGCGAGGAGACTCTTGTGGTCAAGGTTCTGTACCCAGGCTCGTTTGATCCTGTCCACAACGGCCATATGGAGGTTTGCGCGACGGCTAGTCGCCTTTTTGACCACGTAGTGGTGGCGGCAATGAGGAATCCCCAGAAGTCATCTCCGTTCTTTACTGATGACGAGCGCTCGGAGATGTTAACGGAAGCCTGCCAGCATCTATCTAATGTTGAAGTCGTTCAGTTCGGTGAGTTAGTAGTTGACTTAGCAACCCGCTTAGAAGTTGATTTTATTCTTAAGGGGCTGAGAGGTTCAGCAGACTTTGAGTCCGAACTTCAGATGGCCCAAATGAATAAATCTGTGGGCGGAGTTGAAACCCTATTTTTGCCGTCTGCGAGCGAGAATGCGTTTATTGCATCAAAATACATTCGAGACATCACGCGATTTGGAACCGACTGTTCGCATCTTGTGCCGGAATCAGTTGCGAAGCGACTTCGAGAAAAGATGCCTAAGTGACGGAAACTGCACCGTTGAGCGGCCCTGGCGTCGAGGCCTTGGTGCAGCGCGTTATTGACGTAATTAATGCTGCTAGGCCGATGCCTCTCTCTACCTCTGTCATGGTTAGTCGCGATGAGATCATCGAGTTACTAGAAGCCGCGTTGAGTGAATTGCCAGAGGAAGTTCGAGAGGCACGGTGGCTATTAAAGGAACGTGAGGAACTCCTTTCGAAGGCACGTGTTGATGCTGGGCTAGTAATTGAGGAGGCACGAACCCGAGTTGCCCAAATGGTTCAAAGGACAGAAGTAGTCCGGTCAGCTGAACGAAAGGCGCGACAAATGGTTGAGCAAGCTGAATCGCAAGCCCGCAGAAGACAGCACGAAGTAGACGACTATTGTGACCAACGACTCGAGCAGTTTGCTAGTGCTTTAGAGAAAGTCCAACACGCAGTAGCTAACGCCCGGACGAAATTGCAGCCGAGCATGCCAGTCGCAGAAGCGGTTAAATCGGAACCGGAAACAGAGCCAAGTCCAAATCCTGCAGTTTTTGATCAGGACGAAATTTGAGAGATTTAGTTTGCATTCTGAGTTGAGATTCCCGCTGGAGAGGCTGCAGCGATCTGACCCTGCTAGGAGCTGGAACGTTGAAGTGCAGGTCGCTCTATTGCAAGATTTAGATTCTCCTCTGAAAGTTGGAGATGTCGCGCTTTCCGCTGCAGAGGTTGCTTTGGTCGACCTTGTATTCGACCAAGTGCATGGAGGGGTTACCGTAAATGGAAAGATTTCAGTTGTCTGGCAGGCTGAATGTTCGCGCTGCTTGCGTGAAGTTGATGGCTTAGCGGTAGCCGAAATTGAAGAGTTGTTCGAAGAAAATCCCCAAGAAGGTGAGTCGTACCCACTTGGGGAGGAGTTCATTGATTTGGAGCTGATGGTTAGGGAGGCGATTTTGCTTGAGTTGCCGGTCGGCGTTATTCGGTGTTCCGCTACTGAAGAATGTTTGGAGTCCGCCTCGCCCTACATGAGTTCTGGGGAAGAATTAGGTGGCAGTTCAGATAAGAGCGCAATCAAGGATCCGCGCTGGGCGGCCCTTGATGATCTTAAGTTCGAGGACGATTAGAAAAGATAGAACGCTAATTCTCGGGATGATCCATAGGGGGACAGTAGGAGGTCCATTTCTCTTCAGGTAGCCTCTTGTACCTGCGTCGTCAATTCTGACGCATCTGAAACCGATCATATGTGCCGCGAATGGCTCCGGTCTATGGCACTACATCGGCTTGTATCCGTAAGCTTGTCTAACAGCGCTAAGCACACTCCCTGAGGTCGACGATGGCTGTCCCAAAGAAAAAGACTTCCAAGTCAAAAACACGTAGCCGTCGAGCCGCAGCATGGAAGCTTCGGCCCTCCTCGCGTAGCTCTTGCCCACGTTGTGGCGCAGCAAAATTGCCGCACAGAGTTTGTGGTAACTGCGGATGGTACGCCGGCCGTCAAGCTGTCGAAGTTAACTAGCGGAACAACGAGATCTCGGTGAAACCGATTGTTCTCGATGCTATGGGTGGCGATAATGCCCCCTCTGTGGTTGTTGAAGGAGCCCGCGAGGCGCTTAATTGTGGCATCTCAGTTGAACTAGTCGGTGATCCGAATCGGATTCCAGACACTGATGGGATAAGAGTTCGTCCGGCGCTGGAAGTAATAGAGATGGACGACGAGCCTGGTCGAGCAGTACGAACCAAAAAAGATTCGTCGATAGTAAGAGCTGCTGAATGCGTTAGAGATGGGCAAGCGTCAGCCATGGTTAGTGCAGGAAATACTGGAGCTGTAGCTGCCGCAGCCTTATTGCGAATGAAACGGCTTAGTGGCGTTAACCGCCCCGCTATTGCAACAACAATCCCGGTTCCGGGCAGAACCCCAAAAATCTTGCTTGACTCAGGTGCGATGGCTGATTGTCAACCTGATTGGTTGCATCAGTTCGCGCGTATGGGTTCGGTTTTTGCTGAGGTGCGATATGAGGTCAGTTCACCTCGTATTGGGTTGGTCTCGATCGGCGAGGAACCTGAAAAAGGTAATCAACTGGTTAAAGAAACTCACCACCTTTTGGCAGACGATTCAACGATCAATTTCGTCGGAAACGTCGAGGGCCGCGATGTGTTGGGCGACGATGTCGATGTCCTCGTAGCTGATGGCTTCACGGGAAATGTCATTCTTAAGACTCTGGAAGGAACAGTTAAGTTTCTCGTTGATGAAATCATTAAAGCGCTGACTACTGATGATGCGGCCGAGGTGGGAGCTCAAGCATTGGGTTATTTGGCGCCCATAGCGGGTGAACTGAATCCGGAGGCGGTTGGCGGAGCAATGTTGCTGGGTGTAAATGGTGTAACGATTATCAGTCACGGGTCAGCTGGCCCGACCGCAATTCTTAACGCTTGCAAAGTTGCCCAAGAAATGGTTGAGCGTGATTTAGTAGGCGAACTAGCAGCAGCGGTAAGTTTGTAAAGCAACACGAAAAAGTACACAAAGTGGTGCTTGGTGCAAAAATACTACCGAGAGTGGTAAATTGCGTTATCTGCTAGGGTGGTCTGACGGAAACGAGTTGCGTAGGAGTGCCCCTTGCCCGCCGAAACCCATGTCGAACAGAGTCCGCCCGATCGTGATGGGGTTTTCAGTATTATCCGCGATCAGCTATCAGACATACTTGAGATAGATCCTGGCCGGATTGCTGAATCGTCATCCTTCGTGGAAGACCTTGAAGCCGACTCGCTCGCGCTCATCGAGTTAGTTGAAGGTTTAGAAGAAGAACTATCTGAGCGAACAGTCGGATTTCGAATCGAAGATGAGGATTTAGAAGATTTAAAGACAGTGCGTGATGCTATTGACTACGTGATGGGGCGCATTGGCTGAAACTTTGAGGTCACAAGACCAGCTCCTTGAACTAGTCAAGCGAATCAACTACTCCTTTAGCGATGACAGCCTTCTATTGTTGGCCATGTCGCATAGAAGTTGGTGCGCTGAACAAAACAACCCGCCCTCAAACGAGCGTCTAGAACTTCTGGGAGATGCAGTTTTGGGGCACTGTATAACCGATCACCTGTTTCGCACGCATCCCGAATGGACCGAGGGTGAACTCGCTCAAGCAAGGTCGGCAGTTGTAAATGCTGCGAGCCTGGCTGCAGCTGCTAAACGTTACCGATTGGGTCATGCTTTGCTATTAGGGGTAGGCGAGGAACGCTCTGGAGGCCGAGAAAAAGCTTCGCTTTTAGGCGACGCCTTTGAAGCCCTTCTTGGCGCGATGTATCTCGACGGGGGGCTTGAAACAACGCAGTGTTTTATCCTTGAGGCGTTGCAGGACCGGATAGACGAAGTCTCGGTGAACCCGGGAATTGGGGATGCGAAAACTCGTTTACAAGAATTTGTGGTTCGGGTATATGACGACCCTCCAAACTATGCGGTATTGGAGAGCGGACCTGATCACGACAAACGTTTTCATGCCACAGTTGCCTTTGGAGGTTCGATTCGCGGAGAAGGCCACGGAACTTCTAAAAAGCAAGCCGAACAGGCTGCTGCCGAGGCTGCATGGACCGAAGTTCAAATAGCTGAAGAGATCAACAAAACCACCAACCAAGGGAAATCTAAAAATGTTAGAACTGCCTGAGCTGGAAACTGTTCGCCGCGATTTAGATCGGGACATCGGTGGATTAAAAATCAAAGAAATAGACGTGATCGGAGCCAAGCGCTTAATCCCGGGCCAAGTGAACAAAACGGGTCTGACTAACGCATTGTCAGGTCGCAAAGTTTCCTCCGTGACACGTGTTGGAAGGTTGCTGTGTCTGCAGGTTGGTAACGGGCAGTCATTGGTTCTCAACTTGGGTCCTGGAGGGTTTTTGCAAAGAGTGGCGAACAAAGATGATCAGGAACCAGACACTCAGCTCATTATCGGATTCACGCAGAAGGGTCAGTTGCGACTAGTCGACAGCGACAAAGGTGCAACGGTGACGCTGGTTGACAATGAAGAGATAGAGCAAATTTTTCCAGAACTAAGCGAACTTGGCTTCGACCCAGTAGATGAGCCGATTTCGTGGACTGACTTCGGAGGTCGATTGTTGGAACGCGACACCAAATTACGTCCGCTCCTAATGGATCAATCTTTTATCGTCGGGTTAGGCCCTATGTATAGTGACGAAATTCTTCATGCAGCCTTGCTTCGTCACGACAGAATAGCGAATCAACTTATTACCCAGGAGATTCGGAGGTTGTACAGAGCGATTGTGGAGACAATTCATAATGCCGTTAAACATCGTGGTGTGAGCCTTGATGGGCGACGCGACGTCTTTGGTGAACCTGGAGGGTATGACGAGTACCTAGAGGTATATGGCAGAGGTGGGGAGCGAAGCAGAAATGGGCGTGGAGATGTCCTTACGGCGAGAGTTGGCGGGACCACCCACTACTACTGTGACTACCAGGTATAGAAGTTAAATTTTCGGTTCAAATCAAATACCTACCTAGGGGTCAACCAATCATCGCCAACTAGAGGGCATGATGTCGGAGTGCCGCTTATGTTGGTGGCGCCATGTCATTCTCCGGGTAGGTCAATACTAGTGTTCCTAAAGTCACTCACTATGAAGGGCTTCAAGTCCTTCGCCGATTCAACAGTGCTGGAATTCGAGCCGGGAGTGACGGTGGTCGTTGGTCCGAACGGCAGTGGTAAGTCCAATGTTGTCGATGCTGTTGCATGGGTGCTTGGAGCCCAAGGGCCAAGCACGGTGCGTTCTGGGAAAATGGAAGATGTCGTCTTCGCTGGCACTCCAGATCGCCCTGCATTGGGTCGTGCCGAAGTGAGTTTGGTAATAGATAACAGTTCGGGATCTTTGCCGGTTGAGTTCACAGAAGTCACTGTTACTAGAACGCTCTATCGTTCCGGTGACTCTGAGTACTCGCTAAACGGCGTGCCGTGTCGTCTACTCGATATCCAAGAATTACTCAGTGATGCCGGAGTCGGGCGGCAGCAGCACGTGATTGTGGCTCAAGGGCAGATAGACCAAGTTCTGAATTCAAGACCGGAAGACCGGCGAACGATAGTTGAGGAAGCGGCCGGAATTCTCAAATACCGTCGACGAAAAGAACGAGCAGAACGACGTCTTGCCGCCACGGAAGCCAATATGACGAGGCTTCAAGATTTACAAAGAGAAGTGCGACGCCAGTTGCGTCCACTCGAAAAACAAGCTGACGCGGCGAAGAGGCATGGGGCGGTAGCCGAAGAACTGAGGGCAATTCGGTTGCACTTGACGGGCAAAGAAATCGAGAGTCTCGAGGCGGCCCGAGCTACTGCTCAGGAGGAGATCCAAGAAGCAAATGCAGCACAAACCAATTTGCGCGGCGAGATAGGCCAACTCGATATTGAAATAAGCGCCTCAGAAGCGCAGCTGGCCTCGGCTGGTAACCATGGGATGGATTTGTTGCCGAGAGTTGAGTCTCTCCGTGAAAGGTGTAGAGGGTTGATAGCCCTCGTGGATGAGCGTTCTAGGACTACGGAAGGAGACCGTGGCTCCCTTCTGGCGACAGATGTAGCGCTGACCCTTGAAGCTGAGTCATTGAGGTTGTCGGAAGAACTTCTCGATATCGCAAGTCGAGAAGAGATCATTACAGGGCAACTGGCCGAGCTTGCAGAGGTTGAGGTAGAGCTGACTAGCGAAGCTGACTCCTTGGCTATGGACGCTCCGCTTGTGGGTTTTGATGCAGCGAAAAGGGCGGCTGAGGTTAAAGGTGAGCTGGGTCCGCTAAGGCGCGGTCTCGAGAGGCTCACTGCAGAACACAACCGCATAGCTAATCGTGTTACGCAACTGACGTCGGAGATTACCGACGCCGAACAACATCTTGATCAGATGCAGGCGAATTTAGTTTCAGCTTCAAGCTCTGAAGCAGCGTTAGTTGAAGAAGTAGATCAGTCCCAACGAGAAGCCGACAATGCCGCGAGAACTTTGGCTGGGGTTGTTGAGGAACAACAATCAGCGACAAAAGATGAACAGAGGTGGTCGGCTCGTATCGAGGCTCTTGAACTAGCAGTTGCCACGGTTCGCGAAAGCTCAGGCTTTGAGCAGGTTCAAGAAATTGACGGAGTCTTGGGCGTCCTGGGCGAGTTAATTGAGATCGAACCGGGGTGGGAGACTGCGGTCGAGGTTGCCTTGGGTGCGGTTCTAGCATCTGTTGTGGTCGAAGATGTCAAGACAGCAAGAAGAGCGTTCGAACGACTTGGCGCTTCGGAAGCTAGTGGATCTGTTCTGGCTATAAATGGTTCGTACACACCCCCTGAACCACCACCGGCCGGAGATCTTCTTCGCCAATATGTGACGGGTAAAACGAAGCAACTTGAGCCGCTTCTCGATGTATTGCTTGCTGAAGCAGTATGTGTACGCGGGGATTGGGTAGACGCGATTGCTGTTGCTGAGCAGCATCCGGAATTAATAGTCGTGACAGCGAACGGTGACTGTTTTGGTCCGAGTGGTTGGAGTATTGGGTTAGCAAGCAATAGCTCTACGCTTAGCGCCCTTGAAGATGCGCGAGGTGAAGCGCAGCTCGCAACGGCTCGGAAAGAGGCTGCCGAGATAGAACGGGAAGTGGCCGAGGCTCGGCAGGCTGACACAGAAGCTCGCTTGTCCGAAGCTCTAGCCAAGCTTGAGGCTAATGATGATTTGTTGACCCGGTCGGCTGATGGAATAGACAATGCTCAAAGGCAACGAAGAGACTTAGATTCGGAACGGAAAATACTTGAGACTCGAATAGCCGAGTTAAGTGAGGCTTTGCGACGAGATCAACCCAGAGTCGCCGAACTCGAAGAACGTTTGGTTGAATTAGAGGAGGCCGAGAACTTAGAACGCTCCGCTGCGACTGACGCGCACACTCGGAGACGAGACTTAGAAGGCCGGATTAGGACTGCTGCCCAATCTCGTGCGGAATTAGAGGCCAGCGAAAATGCTCTTGAAGAACAAAGGAAGCGTAGCGAACATCGACGAAACGAGATCGAAGGTCAGCTGAAAGCCAACGAAGATGAGGCGACGGGTAAAACAAATCGACTAAGGCGAGTCGAAGAAACATTGGTAGTTCTCGCCGATATACGAATGCTGCTCGGGCAACGACTTGTGGTTTTAGAACAAGAGGTTGAAACACTCCGAAATAGGCGCACGGAATTGTCCGCGGAAGTCAAGATGATTGCTGACCGACTTGAACTTCGGCGCCGCGAGAGATCAGATCTCGAAAAGAGACTCGGTGAATTGCAAGAAGTTCTGGCCTCTAACGAGATAGCTGAAAGTGAGCGGAGATTTAAGATTGACAACTTGCGAGAGATGCTTCGCAACGAACTGAACGCCGACTCCGACGAGGCTCTCGCCGCTCCAGAGCCTGAGCTGAGCGATTCCGTTACTCCAGCGGCGCGTGTTCGAGAACTGGAAAATGATCTCCGTCGGATGGGCCCCATAAATCCCCTGGCGTTACAAGAGTATGAAGCGCTTAAGGAACGCCATGATTTCGTTGCAGAACAGTTAGATGACGTTCGGAGCACGCGGCGAGAATTGAACAAAGTGATTGCCGCTGTTGATACTGAAATAGTGGACGTGTTTGAGGCCGCTTATAAGGATGTAGCGGATAATTTCACACAAATATTTTCAACGCTCTTTCCCGGTGGGGAAGGAAAATTAGGCCTTTCCGATCCTAATCAGATGCTTGAAACTGGGATCGAACTCGAAGCTAAGCCATCCGGGAAAAACGTGCGGAAATTGTCGTTGCTCTCTGGAGGGGAACGCTCCTTGACCGCTTTAGCGTTTCTTTTTGCCATCTTTCGCAGTCGTCCATCGCCCTTTTACGTTATGGATGAGGTGGAAGCAGCTTTGGACGACATTAACTTGCATCGGTTCCTCGACTTAGTCACGGAATTCCGTCAAGAGGCGCAACTGTTGATCGTTAGCCACCAAAAACGCACCATGGAGGCAGCCGATGTTTTGTATGGGGTGTCTATGGCGCCAGGAGGTTCATCTCGAGTGTTAAGTGAAAAGGTGGCTTCTTAGCTAGGAAGCCAACGAAGACGACGATTGTTTTGTAGTTTTCATTCACCGTGAATACGTCCTTACTGATAGTTCTCTTTCTGCTGGTGATGCTGTCGCTAGCAATTTTGCCTTGGGCTCACCGTGCTTGGGTAACGCGACGCGCCGACAGAGATGTCAAGGGGGTTGCACCTGAGATAGAAGAGGTTGCACCTGAGATAGAAGAGGTTGCACCTGAATTAGAAGAGGTTGCACCTGAAATAGAACAAGACTCAGCTTCGTTCGATTCGAAGGTAGATGCCCATCTGCCTGGGTCTGAAGAAGAGGGAGAGCGCGAGGAACTACCACCAGTTCCCTCGATGAGAGATAAGCTCTCAAAGGCACGGGCAGCTATCTCAGACCGCTTAAAGGGGATAAAGGGCGACTCGGTCAGTTCCTCGACTTGGGAAGAACTGGAGGAGCTGTTGATATTGGCTGATGTTGGGGTGGCAACCACCTTTGATGCTGTCCAGAGACTTCGCGAAACAGCTCGACTAGAGAAACTGGAAACAGGCGTTGATCTGCTTGCTGCGTTAAAGAGGCAAATGAAAGACGATCTTTCGCGCTCGAGAGAACTGTCGCTAAGCGCGCCGGAAGGGTCTGTGCCGGTCTGGCTGTTCGTGGGGGTTAATGGTGTTGGAAAGACAACATCGATTGGCAAAGTTGCTCGTAGATTGACCGACGATGGCTTAGATGTCCTTCTGGCTGCGGGGGATACGTTCCGAGCTGCAGCAGCTGAACAGCTGGAAAAATGGGCTCAGCGTTGTGGGTCGGACTTTGTTCGTGGCAGCGAAGGCGCTGACCCGAGCTCCGTGATTTTCGACTCGGCTGAGGCTGCCAAAGCTCGAGAGATTGACGTTGTCTTAGGGGATACTGCCGGCCGGCTCCAGAACAAAGTGAATTTGATGGAAGAACTAGCGAAGGTGCGGAGGGTGGCAGATCGTGGTCCAGGGCAAGTTTGCGAAGTCTTGTTAGTAATCGACGCTACGACTGGTCAGAATGGCCTCAGCCAAGCTCAACAGTTTGCTGATGCTGTAGGTGTTACCGGAATTGTGCTGACCAAACTTGATGGCTCAGCGAAGGGCGGCATTGTCTTTGCCATCGAAAAGGAACTTAGCTTGCCAGTTAAGTTAGTAGGCCTAGGCGAAGGGGATCGCGACCTAGTCGACTTTGATCCAGAGCAGTTTGTAGAAGCAATATTTGGTGATGATTAAAAACTCTTCTCAGGCCGGCAAAGTAGGTCGGGTAACCTAACCACTTCTATGTTTGACTCACTGACAGATCGTTTCGACGGAATCCTCGGCCGGCTTAAAGGTAAGGGCCGGCTTAGCAACGACGACGTTGCTGAAGCCATGCGAGAAATTCGCATGGCTTTGTTAGAGGCTGACGTGCACTTCAATGTCGTAAAGCAGTTTGTTGCGCGCACTGAGACGCGCTGTCTCGATACTGAGGTTGCGCAGAGCCTGACTCCAGGTCAACAGGTCGTAAAGATTGTAAATGAAGAGCTGACGACGATTTTGGGTGGGGAGTTATTCCAGCTCTCTTTCTCGCCTAAGCCGCCGACTGTCATTCTTATGGCTGGTTTACAGGGTTCGGGAAAGACCACGTCATCAGCGAAGTTAGCTCGATGGCTGAAATCTCAGGGTAGAAATCCGCTACTAGTCGGAGCGGATCTACAGCGCCCAGCAGCTGTAGAACAGTTACAAACGCTGGCACGACAAATCGATGTCCCGGTTTTCAGCTCTCCTACTGATCCGGTTGATACGGCAACTAAAGCCCTGCAAGAGGCCCGAACGACTGGGCGCGACGTCCTGATAGTTGATACAGCAGGCCGCGTAACTGTGGATAGCGACCTCATGGGTGAGATAGCGCAGATTTCTGACGCGGTCGAACCCGACCACACTTTCCTTGTCGTAGACGCCATGACAGGTCAAGACGCAGTCAATACAGCTGAAGCATTCCACGCGACGCTCGAGCTAGATGGGGTCATCCTCACGAAGCTAGATGGCGACGCGCGTGGTGGGGCGGCCCTATCGGTAAAGCAAGTAGTAGGCCGGCCCATCGCTTTCGCTTCAACTGGCGAAAGGCTTGAAGATTTTGACCAATTCCATCCTGACCGGATGGCTGAACGCATCCTTGGAATGGGCGACGTTCTAACTCTGATCGAAAAGGCTGAAGAAGTATTTGAAAAAGAAGCTGCGGAAGAAGCAGCCCAGAGACTTTTGGAAGGAACGTTTACGCTCGATGACTTCGTCGATCAACTGCGTCAAGTTCGTCAGATGGGGAACCTCTCAAGCATTATGTCGATGATGCCAGGGGTTCCTAAAGAGATGAAGGATGCGAACATCGATGAGCGGGAAATCGATCGAGTTGAAGCCATCGTTCTTTCGATGACCCCAGATGAGCGCAACAACCCAGATGTCGTCGATGGGTCCCGTCGGGCGAGAATAGCGAGTGGCAGCGGTACGACACCGGCCCAAGTAAGTAACTTGCTCAAACAGTTTAAAGAGATGCGTAAAGTGATGAAAGGTATGGCCGGACTCGGCTCAAAGACCAAATCACGCAAATCTAAGAACAAAAAAACAAAGAAAGGGAAAAATAGTCCTTCTAAAGGTGGAAATCGGAGAGTCCAACCTAAAGGCGAACCCGAATTTCCCAAGCTTGATATAGCCGATTTAGACCTTACTTTGCCAGGTCAGTAAAATGTCCTTGTCTGTGAGCGTGTTCGTTCGGCGTGCAGACAGGTAGGCTTTCCTTCTGGCTTACAGTAATGCCTTTTCTTGCCGCTCCACCGACCTTCGGGCCGGCGACGCCGAGTGGTAAACAAGTTCGACAAGATGACCCCGGAGAGACCTGAATAACTATGGCCGTACGACTGCGCCTGATGCGCATGGGCAAAAAAAAGCAACCGACGTATCGAGTTGTGGCAGCTGACAGTAGATCGCCGCGAAACGGACGTTTTATAGAAATTATCGGCACTTACCAGCCCAGATTGGAGCCATCTGTCGTCAAGATCGACAACGAACGCGCTGTCCATTGGCTTCAAAACGGTGCACAGCCGAGTGAAACTGTCGAAAAGCTTCTGAAGATTTCGGGTGCATGGGCCGACTTTAAAGGCGAGCAATTCACTCCACCCGCCCCACCTGCTCCGAAGCAGAAGGGTTCCCTGAAGAAGTCGGAATCTAGTGATTCAGATGGCGCGTCCACTGATGTAAACGCGGCTAATGCCGACGAAGCTAAGAGCGAGGAAAATACCGAAGACGAAGTCGCTGTTGTCGAAGATGATGATGCGTCACCATCTGAAGGCGATGACGAGGAGCAGTCATGAGTGAACAAGAAGGCACTACTGCTGAAGAGGTACTCCTCTACCTAATTGCCCAATTGGTTGAACACCCTGACCAAGTTGAGCTAGAGATCGAAGAAAGTGACACCAAAATTAGCCTCATGGCCAAAGTTAGCTCTGAGGATATTGGCCGAGTTATTGGGAAACGTGGACGTGTCGCTAATTCAATTCGTACGTTAGTGCGCGCAGCAGCCGTGAAGGACGGCGTTGATGTTGAGGTCGACTTCAGCGACTGAGGCTGGATTTGGCTAGCTAGCGAACCAAGCAATGTCAAAGTCTGAAGAACTCCTCGAGATCGGAAGTATTGGTCGGGCTCATGGAACTGCCGGAGAGGTGGTCGTGAGACTTGTGACGAATCGGCTTGAGCGGCTCGACCCGGGAAGTACTTTGAATACTGAGTCGGGGAATCTGGTTGTAGCAGCTGCGCGCCCGCACCAAGATCGCTGGTTGGTGCGATTCGAAGGTGTTGGCAACCGAACCGAGGCAGAAAAGTTACGCGGACTGGTTCTGAGCGCCTCTCCCTTAGAGGAAGCTGATGTGCTCTGGGTTCACGAACTCATTGGATCGACTGTGCAGGAACTCGATGGAACCGACCGTGGAAAGGTGGAGACGGTTGTCGCTAACCCTGCTTCTGACCTTCTCGAACTTGATACTGGGCACCTAATACCGCTTACTTTCGTGACGAATTTTGAGGCCAGAGTGGTTACTGTTGATGCGCCTGATGGGCTGTTTGATTTGGGTTGATGAGATGCGCATAGATATTTTTACGATCTTTCCCGAGGCGGTTGGCGAAATGGCGACGCTCAGCGTCTTGGGGAGAGGTCAACAAAGCGGTCTACTTGATCTCCAAGTTCACGATCTCAGGATGACAGCGACGGACGTCCACAAAACTGTTGATGACAAACCCTTTGGCGGGGGAGCGGGAATGGTGTTGAAACCTGAACCGGTCTTTGGTGCTGTAGAAGCAAGTAGCCCTCCCAGGCCCTTGATCTTGCTTGATCCCGGAGGTAAACGATTCGATCAGAAAAAAGCAACTGAGTTGGCAGACTTGGATGGCTTTTCCCTTCTATGCGGACGATATGAAGGAGTTGATGAACGGATCAGAAGCAGCCTCGTAGATGAACAACTGTCGGTCGGTGACTTCGTTCTTGCTGGAGGCGAATTCGCTGCGATGGTAGTGATCGAGACAGTCGCACGGCTGGTTCCAGGAGTCCTCGGGAACCAAGCTTCAAGCACTGAAGAGAGTTTCGATAATAATTTACTTGAGTATCCACAATGGACACGGCCCGCTGATTTTCGTGGCTCGCAAGTCCCTGAAATCCTGCTTAGCGGTGACCATGGTCGTGTCGAAAAATGGCGTCTCGCTATGGCGATAGTCCGAACTTCAGAGCTTCGACCTGATCTCCTTGAACTTCGTGGGGTATCCGAGGACGAGATAGCGGTGTTAAACGAGTTCGACATAAGCATCGATGACCGCTTCGTTTCCGAGTAACAGGCCGCTAGCATGATGGTTCGTTCTCTTTGCGATACCTAGAGTTATCGCCTGAGGGTGAATAGCAATACCACCCCTTCGTCGTTCCTGATAGGGACCCCACACTAGGAGCAAGTGCGCTATGCACAGCACCGATCTCGTTGATCAAGCCCAGCTAAGAACTGACCATCCTGAATTCGGTCCGGGCGACACGGTCAAAGTTCATGTTCGAGTAGTTGAAGGTAACCGTGAAAGAACTCAGCTTTTCGAGGGCTACGTAATAGCTCGTAAGGGCTCTGGAATTAGGGAATCCTTCACGGTCCGTAAGCTGAGCTTTGGTGTTGGAGTCGAACGAACCTTCCCGCTGCACGCGCCAACGCTTGCCAAGATAGAGCGTGTTGCAGTCGGCGACGTCCGCCGCTCTAAGCTCTACTACCTGCGTGACCGTATTGGTAAAGCAGCTCGAGTGAAGGAAAAGCGTTACTAACTCCCCTTTTGTTCCTATAAAAGTTTTAACCTCGCGGCCGTCGTCGGTGTCGAGCCTGCCAACAGCCGTAGTGCCAATGGCGTCTGAGGTCTGGTGCGTCTAAGGGCACCGCGACCATGTGACCTAAACCTGGTGGAATTTCCCGGTTGCAGCCTGGACACAGATACGGTTTCGTTGCCTGATACGGCTGAATTCTTCGCAGTTCGTAACCCTCTTCAGGTGTTAAATCAAACACTGAGATTCCTATCCCCAAAGACCCCAAATAACAAGACCTACAGCAATGAGAGATGCGCTTGCTACCAGTAGGTAGTCCAGGGAAGTGGCGTTGTGTTTGCGGTAAGGGTTGTAACCCATATGCGCAGTATGCACCTATAAGTCCCGTAATTCGGTGAAATGACTCTCTACCTCGAAGCAAGTTTCGTCTTTCGATCCGAAATAACATGTGACGAGAGCGGTCTATGTCAACAGATGAACCGTTGAACGTCGTCTCTGTCGGTACCGTTCATTGTGTGCGTCCTGACCCATGGAATGTCGAAGAATTTCTCCGGTTTTTAGTGGCTGTGTCTCCGGCGACGCTCAAGGCCTATAAACAGGACTTGAATGAGTTCATTCGGTGGAGTGAAGAAAATGGCGTTAGCACTCCCGAAGTCATTACCCGAAATCATGTAGATAGCTGGATAGCTGATATGCAGAAGAACGGACGGGCACAAAAAACAATGGCTCGGAGAATTTCGGCTCTTCGAAGGTATTACCACTGGCTAATGACCAAGAAGGTCATCCATAAGGACCCGACGCTAAAAGTGAGGACTCCCAAAGGCCCACAGCGTCTTCCGCGCCCGTTGCAACGATCAGAAATTGATCAGCTGTTCGATGAGTCGATACCGCAGGATGCCCTTGCGCTTCGCGATCGTCTAGTTGTTGAACTCCTGTATGGCTCAGGCCTTCGAGTCGCAGAACTCTGTGGCCTGCAGGAAGAGAGCGTGGACCTAGAAACGCAGATGATTGAAGTCATTGGCAAAGGCTCGAAGAGCAGGAAAATTCCAATTACTGGGTATGCGTCCGATCTTCTTAAACTGTGGATTCCCAAAGGAAGCCAAGCCTTTGATGATGGTTATACATCTAGTGGTCGAAGCTCTAGCTCGCTTTTGGTTAACAGACGGGGGAACGGAATCGGGCGTAGCGATGTCAGGCGTATTTTGCATCGTTTGCTCCGTTCGAAAGGTATGACGGAAAGATCACCCCATGCGCTTCGCCATACGTACGCCACGCACTTGCTTGATGGCGGCGCTGATTTAAGAGCGGTTCAGGAGCTACTTGGCCATGCGGACCTGACAACGACTCAGATTTACACGCACGTAAGCAGAGAACAGTTAAGGGAGACGCATCGAAAACACCACCCTCGGGGCTAGTGATTAATCTGTCCTGATCTCAACGACCGCTTTAGTTGAAGCCTCGCTAGACTGCAGCTCCGGGCTCGATTTGGGCCCGCTATCACTCACAGCTGAGACGACCTCACGGTCACCGTGGCATCACGGTGTCGATTTCAGTGCAGCAAGCTAACCGTGGGGGGAGAAACCATGGCTGCAGTCGTAACCATGTCAGATTTGCTCAAAGCGGGCGTTCACTTCGGCCATCAGACTCGACGATGGAACCCCAAGATGGACCGCTACCTGTGGGGCGAACGCAACGGCATCTACATCATTGACCTTGAACAAACCATCGGTTTGTTAGACAGCGCGTACACCTATGTTCGCGACACCGTTGCAAAAGGCGGAACTATTCTGTTTGTCGGTACGAAGAAACAGGCGCAAGACCCAATCGAGACCTATGCAAAAACTTCAGGTATGCCATACGTAAATCAAAGGTGGCTCGGAGGAATGCTCACAAATTTCAGAACGATTCGAGGTCGTGTGGACAAAATGTTGGAATACGAGCGGATGCAAGCTGCTGGTGACTTCGACAACATGCCTAAGAAAGAAGCATTGCTTTTGACTCGGGAGCTAACCAAATTGCAACGGAATCTTGATGGACTGCGTCACATGGATAAGTTGCCTCAGGCAGTTTTCGTGCTGGATACACCTAAAGAACATATAGCTGTCGCTGAAGCTAATCGCCTCAAACTTCCTGTTGTTGCGGTGGCAGATTCGAATAGCGACCCTGACCTAATTGATTATGTGATCCCAGGAAATGATGATGCAATCCGGAGTACGGACTTGCTGACTCGGGTTATATCGGATGCAGTTCGTGAGGGACGTTATATCGCCGAAAGTAAAGGTGTAGTGGCTAGTGCTTCGGGGGAACGTTCTCCTGAACAGGAAGCCCGGGTTTCGGTTGAGCAAGCTGAAGCTGCGCAAAAAGCGCTTGCTGAGGCTGCTGCTCGAGAGGCCCGAATTGCAGCGGAACAGGCGGCCCAAGCCACTCCAGTCGTTGACCCCCCAACGGAGGTGACTCCGGAGGTAGAGGCGCAGGTTGCTGAAGCAACAACAACCGAGGCCTCGTCCGAAACGACTGAGGAACAGTAGTCCACTAATAACGATTAAAGAGGTGCACAAGAGCTAATGGCAGATTTCACCGCCAAAGACGTTCAAGCTCTTCGTCAATCAACCGGTGCCGGCATGATGGATGCCAAGAAGGCATTGGTTGAAAATGATGGAGATCCAGAAGCCGCTGCCCAGTGGCTGAGAGAAAAAGGGATAGCGAAAAGTGCTAGCCGTTCTGATAGAGAAAACAGTGAGGGAATTGTTGTAGCAAGAGTTGAAGGTGCAACGGCTGCCGTTGTTGAGTTGAAGTGCGAGACGGACTTTGTAGCTAAGTCTGAGCAATTCGGCGAAATGGCGGAAAACATTCTGGCGGCAGTTCTAGCTAAAGGAGAAGACGCTGTTTCCGAAAGTTCTACTGACCTAGAGAATATGAAAATAACTCTGAAAGAGAACATTGATTTGGGGCGGGTAATCAGGTACGAAGCAAGTCCCGGCGCAGTGCTGGACGCATACGTTCATCAACAGAACGGCCGTGGAGTCAATGCTGTGCTGATTGAAATTGATAATGGGGACCCGGAAGTAGCGCATGATGTCGCGTTGCACATTGCTAGCAGCCGGCCCAAGTATTTGACCAGAGACGATGTTCCGGCTCACGAAATTGCCGCTGAGCGTGAAACCCTTGAGAACATAACTCGAAATGAAGGCAAACCGGAGCAGGCGATAGAGAAGATTGTTGATGGCCGGATGGATGGGTTTTTCCGCGATTCAGCGCTTTTGGAGCAGAAATTTGTGAAAGATGAGAAGGTTCTTATTTCAGATCTGCTGGCGGGATCGACCATCACCCGATTCGTTCAGGTGGAGATAGGTAGCTGACGTGACAGATCGGGCTCGTCGCTGGAAGGGTGACTGTCCTTGGAAACGGGTCATTCTTAAACTCTCCGGAGAAGCGTTAGCCGATCCAACAGGCGAAAACATCAGTGGCGAAGTACTTGAGAATTTAGCGTCAGAGATTGCTTCGGTTCGTGAAGTCCATGCAGTGGATATAGCTATTGTCGTGGGTGGCGGAAATATTTGGAGAGGTATGTCTGGCTCCGATGGGGGAATGGATAGAGCCCAATCGGATCACATGGGAATGCTGGCTACCGTCATTAATGCCATAGCTCTCCAAGATGCACTTGAAAGAGCTGAGGTTCCTACCCGGGTTATGACTGCTATTGGAATGGCACAGGTTGCCGAACCTTATATCCGGCGTCGCGCGGTGCGTCACCTGGAAAAGGGGAGGGTAGTTATTTTTGCTGCTGGAACAGGCAATCCATTCTTTACGACCGATACCGCAGCTGCCCTGAGAGCGGCTGAAATTGATGCTGATGCCGTTCTCAAGGGAACTCACTCTGGGGTGGACGGGGTTTATACGGCTGACCCGAATAGGGACCCAGACGCGGAACTACTCGATAATGTTTCTTTCCTTGATGTCCTTTCCAGAGAGCTTGCTGTGATGGATAGCGCTGCTATCGCAGTGTGTAAGGACAATAAGACCCCGATCGTCGTTTTTGATTTGATGACGCGTGGAAATTTCGAATCCATACTCGGCGGCGCTGCAATCGGTACGCTAGTCAAGTGAGCGAGTTCGCAGAAGAAGTTTGTGATGATGCAAGGGACCGTATGGAGCGTGCGGTTGAGCACGCCCAAAGTGAATATGCAACTGTTCGAACAGGTCGCGCAACCCCAGCGTTAGTAGAAAAGCTAAAGGTTGTTTATTACGGAACGGATGTCCCTCTCCAGCAGTTGGCAAGTTTCTCGGTTCCCGAGGCTCGTGTCTTAGTGGTACAGCCCTTTGATCGCGGTTCGATCGAAGGTATATCCAAGGCGCTGATGGAGTCAGATTTAGGTATTAATCCGAGCAGCGATGGAGAAGTTGTTCGTTTGGTTTTTCCTCCTTTGACCGAAGAAAGGCGACAAGATCTGGTACGAGTGGTCAAACAGATGGCTGAAGATGGCCGCGTAGCGGTTCGCAACCTTCGTCGTTCGGCCCGCCAGGATTTAGATGCACTTGAGAAAGACAAAGAAATTTCTTCAGATGATAAAGAACGGTTCAGTAAGGACCTCGACAGCTACACCCAAAAAGCAGTTGATGAAATTGATCGGGCGCTCGCTGCAAAAGAGCAGGAGTTGCTTGAAGTCTGAAGCAAAGGTTGGGGATAGATATGCCTGATACCGATGATGGTGATAGCGAATCTGGCCATCGTGAAGAAATTGACGATGGAAACGACACGGGCCCTTTACTTTCCTTTGATTTTGATGACTCACCTATGCCGCATTGGTCGCAGCCAGGTTCGGGGGAACGGCCCGAGGGTGGGGAACGGCCTGATCCTCCCGACCTTAAAGACTCGCGGCTGGGCGGTTCGCGTTTGTTTCCTCAGCTACCAGACGACCCGCACTTAGTTGATACTTCTGACACAGGGTTGATGGACGCGGTTAGGTCGGACACCATTCCTACAGTCTCACCGGGCACACAAGATAGCGAGACTAGTTCTGAGTTTGTTGAAATCGATGGTCAGAGCAGTTTGGCTGGTGAAGAGGGAATTGCTGGTCAAGTTTCTGATGAGAGTGATTTTCTGCACCCCCAAGTTCCGACTGACGAGTTGTTTGGAGAGACACTTTTCGATGACAGCGAGAGTTTCGATGAAGCGATCTTTGATGATTCACCGATTATTGGTCGAACGGGAGTGAGCGAAGATAGCTTGCCAACCTATGACACAGGTCCGATCGGCGAAATTGCGGATGACCCGCATGGGGGAGATGTTGACGCTATCGAGGTCGATTCCGGGCAAGCCATGACTGAAATTACGGCCGATGGGCGACCCATTGAGGAAGATGACCCCATTGATGTTCATCGGACTCCTGCTAAAGAAACCTTCGTGGAAGAGCAGAGCGTCGAAGCCAAATCGACCTTCGAGGGCGAACCTACTGCAGAGTTAGTCTTAGATGAGGAAGAAGAAATACATGTCGGCGAAGCGGATGGGAGTGAAGAGAGTTCTTCAGTGGAGGACGAAGACACTCTTGACTCTGTTGTCGAAGGCGAATCCAACTCCGACTCTGACTATTCGGAACGACGGGTTATCAAGCTCTTTGATACGCCACCAAGCCAGAGAATAATGCAGGCTTCTGAAGAGTCCCAGTCCACTGACAGTGAGCGAGAGAGTGATGAACTCGAGGATGTTGAGTGGAATGAATTCGGCGGACCAGCCCCCCATTGGCGTGAAGGTCGCCGAGACTACGAGGAGCCAACCAAAGTGAACGAAGAAGATCGAACTGTGACTCATGGTTCAGCAGCTGGACAAGATTCCGGCGGGGCTTCCCAATCTGAGGGACGCAACCTTCCCGCCGCGATTGGAGTTGGCTTAGCGTTGGGTGCTGCGTTCTTTGGGCTACTAAAGGTAGGCCCGTGGGCCATCCTCATCTTGGTCTTGGCTGCGTTAGGATTTGCCGCTCTTGAGTTCTTTGCTTCAGCGCAAAACTTGGGCTACAGGCCGGCAACTCTTCTCGGTCTTGCGGCCGTTGTGGGTCTATCGCTGGGGGCCTATCACAGGGGTTTCGAAGCTTATCCTGTGGTCTTTGCTCTATTGGTTATCACTGGGATGTGTTGGTTTTTGTTTGACGTCGAATCCCAGCATGTAACTGCAAATTTTGCGGTTACTCTGCTCGGGTTTGCATGGGTCGGTGGGTTAGGTTCGTTCGCGGCCCTAATTCTGGCGAGCCCGAATGGTGATGCCATTTTGATTGGAGCAGTTATAGGTACCATCGCTTATGACGTGGGCGGCTATGTCATAGGAAGCACCACTGGACAGTCAAAGATTGCTCCGCGCGTGAGTCCGAACAAAACCTATGAAGGTCTGTTGGGCGGGATGATGCTATCGGTGGTCATAACGACGCTGGTCCTCAACAGGTTTCCTGGAGTGCACCCTTGGTCTGTTTCGATGATGGACTGTTTCTGGCTTGGCTTAGCGATTGCTTTAGTCGCTCCGGTTGGAGATTTGGCACAGTCGATGATTAAGCGTGATATGGGCGTCAAAGACATGGGGACCTTATTGCCAGGACATGGAGGCGTGTTTGATCGGTTTGACGCGCTGTTGTTTGTGTTGCCCACTGCTTACTTTGTCGCCGACCTCGTGCTTACTTGAGGGATAGTTAGGTGACGACGGTTGCGGTTCTTGGAGCCACCGGATCTATTGGTTCACAAACTATTGATGTAGTGAGAGCTGAGCCGGAACGTTTCCGGATAACGGCGTTAGCTGCCTGGTCTTCTGTTGATTTGCTGGCTGCGCTCGCTAGAGAGTTCAAGCCGGAGGTTGTAGCAATTGGAAACCAGGGCTTAGCAGGTCAGCTCAAGATGGAAGTACCCAAAGGTACCGAAGTGCTTATGGGAGCTGAGGGCTATGCAGAATTGGCAACGCGAGCTGAGGTGGTTGTTAACGGCATCGTAGGATTCGCTGGATTGGGCGTGACTCTTTCTGCGTTAAGGTCCGGCAGACGCTTGGCTCTAGCCAATAAGGAGAGCCTGATCGCAGCGGGGCCTTTGGTCCAGCCGCTTCGCTCAACTCCAGGAGCCGAATTGATTCCCGTCGACAGTGAGCACTGCGCTCTTCATCAGTGCCTTCGGGTCAGCGACCCTGAAGGGCAAGCACAGCACCTGCATCAATTAGTTCTGACAGCAAGTGGAGGTCCCTTTAGGGGCTGGAGTTCGGCCAAGCTACAAGAGGTAACCATTGAAGAGGCTCTTGCGCATCCGACATGGGCAATGGGCCCAAAAATTACTGTGGACTCCTCAACTTTGATGAACAAGGGTCTTGAAGTTATTGAAGCCCATGAACTTTTCGGAGTTGACTATAAAAAGATTGATGTTGTTGTTCATCCAGAGTCAATAGTTCATTCGATGGCTACTTTCACCGATGGCACGACTATCGCTCAACTATCGGAACCGGATATGAGATTGCCCATTGCGTATGCGTTGGCATACCCCGAAAGGATCTCTACGCCCTTTGGCAGTATCGACTGGGGAAAACCAAAATCGCTTCATTTCGAGCCGCCAGATAGAGCTAATTTCCCGTGTCTTGACTTGGCATACTCGGCTGGCGAAACGGGCGAGACAGCACCTGCGTGGATGAACGGTGCTAACGAAGCTGCTGTGGATGCATTCCTGAGTGGACGTATCTCCTGGTCAGAAATAGCGCTTTTGATCGAAATTGCTATGAATCGGTATGACGGAGCGGTGGCTGAGTCGGTTGAAGCAGTGGTTAGGGCAGACCTTCGGGGGCGCGAATGTGTGGCGACATATCTTTCTGATGGTGATCGCTGATGAGTGACTTAGTAGAGGGGAATATGCATAGCCGAGCCCGAAGCATAGTTGGATTCGGATTGGTAGCTGTTTCGCTGGTGCTTTTGGGATTTGTGTCACGAGCCATGTTGGCAGTGACCCTGGTGATTGTGTTCGTGGTTTTTGTGCATGAGTTGGGTCACTTCATCGCAGCGCGCATAACCGGCATGAAAGCTACGGAGTTCTTTCTCGGATTTGGACCTCGACTATTTAGCTTTCGAAGAGGTGAGACAGAATTCGGGGTCAAGCCGATCCTTGCTGGGGCCTACGTCAAATTGGTTGGGATGACAAACCTCGATGAAGTAGATGTTGAGGATGAAGCACGGACCTATAGACAGCAGAGCTACCCGAAACGGCTGTTAGTAGCGTCAGCGGGTTCTTTGATGCATTTCTTGATGGCATTCGTAGGTCTGCTAGCTCTGTTCTCTTTCCTGGGTGACCCGGTTGTCGAGAAGGGGTCCTGGGAGGTAGCAAGCGTTCTTGAACAAGAGAACCTGGCCGAACGGAGCGCAGCTGCTAGTGCTGGAATTCAAAGAGGAGATCGAATTCTTTTCGTCGAAGGCCGATCCACTGCTGCGTGGGAGGATCTAGTAGAAAATATCCGAAACCGACCGAACGAAACGGTCCAGTTGGATGTCATGCGCGGAAATAGGCAATTATCTTTGGTCGCGACTCTGGGGGTTGACGAGGACGGATATGGGCTGTTGGGCGTTAGAGGCCAACAGGCTACGAAGCTAGTTAGATATGGTCCGCTGGAGGCCATTGGCCAAGCTGGAGCAGAGTTTGTCACGATGGTTGGGCAATCCATCAAGGGCATTTGGACAATCGTTGCCAACCTTGGTGAGGTGGCAGACAGGATTATTTCGGCTCCCAATGATCCGAGCGCTAATGAAAACCTTGAGACTCGGCCAGTCTCGCTTGTTGGGGCGGTCCAAATTGGGGCTAGTGAACGACTAAGTGGTTCTGAGCGGATGCAGCTTTTTATTGCATTCAACGTATTTATTGGAGTGTTTAATTTACTGCCGTTCTTGCCATTGGATGGTGGTCATATAGCGATAGCAACTTATGAGCGAATTCGAGAAGGTCGAACAGGCCGGCGGCACATAATTGATACTGCTCGTCTGCTGCCAGTCACCTATGCCGTTGTTGCTTTTCTAGCCTTCTTTGGGTTGGGAGCTATATATCTGGATATAGCGAACCCTCTCGGATTTTGAGTGGGCTTATTAGCAGGGAATCAGCGTTCGAACTGACAGACTGTTAATGATGTTTGATCGTCGAGCCACCCGAAGCGTAAATGTGGGAGGGGTCCAAGTAGGAGATGGCGCTCCGATCAGCGTCCAATCCATGACTACGACGAAGACGGCTGATGTTGAAGGAACCCTCGAGCAGATTTATGCGTTGGCCAGTTCAGGTGCCGAAATCGTTCGTTGTACATGTAACGAGATAGAAGCTGCTGAAGGTTTAGCCCGCATTGTTCCCCGCTCGCCGGTCCCGATCGTGGCCGATATCCACTTTCAGTATCGGTTGGCATTGGCAGCCTTGGATGCAGGCGTGGCATGTTTACGGCTCAACCCTGGAAACATTCGTAAAGAAGAACATATAAAGGCTGTTGCCTCTGAAGCTCGCGATCGTGCTGTACCGATTCGGATTGGTGTGAATGCTGGGTCCTTGGATCCGGATATTGAAGAACGGTATGGAATGACGGCAGCCGCACTAGTCGAGTCAGCGAAACGAGAATTAAGTTACTTTGAAGACGTCGGATTTGATGCGGTCAAGATCTCTGTCAAGGCCAGCGACGTTCGCCTCATGGTCGATTCTTATCGATTGTTAGCGGATGTAGTCGATTTCCCGTTACACCTCGGAGTAACCGAAGCTGGGCCACCGCCTGGTGGGATTTTGAAAGCTACGGCGGGCATAGCGACACTACTCAATGAAGGTATTGGCGACACAATTCGTTACAGCTTGACAGCCGATCCTGTTGAGGAAGCAAGAGCAGGGCGCCAGTTGTTAGAAGCCCTCGGTTTACGTGAACGCAGCTCGTTGGATCTGATCGCTTGTCCTTCATGCGGTAGAGCAGAAGTTGATGTCATCTCAATAGCGGCAATGGCTCAAGAAGCTCTCAGTGAACTTGATGTGCCAATTCAGGTTGCAGTCATGGGTTGCGTAGTGAATGGTCCAGGCGAGGCTAAAGGAGCCGACCTTGGCATAGCGGCAGGTCGCCAAAGAGGTCATCTTTTTGTGCGCGGCCAGGTCGTAAAGGTTGTCCCAGAATCTCAGATGGTTGATTCGTTGGTTGAATGGGCCCAGAAGATTGTCTCTGATGGAGTTGAGGGAGCATTAGCAGCTGCGGATAAGTCCGCGGAAGCGGAAGCCGAAGCCGATCGGGCTGCCTTGTTGGAAGCGCAAGGTGATGACGCGAATCAGTCGGATGCCATTGTTGAGATAATTCGGAAGCGTTAGAACAGACACGTAGCTTTGGGAGGTCAAGTTGGTTAGTGCCCTCAGGCTGGTACTATGAGGGTGATAGGTCAGCTTGTTTTGCTGGACGTGGGCTTAGCCCACGTCCTTTTTATTGGTCTAGAAGAATCTCAAACTCTCGTATAAGGCGAAACGGAGGGGTGATGAACACAGAGTCACAAAGTCACCTCCAACCAATTTTTTCGTTGGTTGAGCCGCTAGTTGAAGCAGCTGGACACAAGCTTTATGACATTCAACAAAATGGTGGAACCTTAGCGGTGCTCGTAGATAGCGATGATGGCCTGGGCATCGATGATTTGTCCGGTTTAAGTCGATCAGTGTCGGCACTATTAGACGAGCATGACCCGATACCGGGCAGGTACACGTTGGAGCTATCTACACCCGGAGTCGAGCGCCGACTGAGGCAAGAAAAGCACTTCGTAGGCGCTATTGGCGAGACCGTCAATGTCAGGACTAGCCCCGGGCCTGAAGGCCGACGACGGATTGTAGGGACGTTGCTGCATATGGAGGACGGAACATTAACAATCGACAGCTCCGATTTGGGAACGACCACTGTCCACCTGCAAGAAGTTGAGAAGGCACGAACAGTCTTCGAGTGGGGCCCGAGTCCGAAACCGGGTTCTGCTGGCAAGAAAAATGGATCTAACAATAACCACAAGGGAGGAAGTCAAAGATGACTACCCCAGACATGATGGAAGCTCTTCAAGCCCTTGCTGCTGAGAAAGGGATGACGACTGAGTTGCTGCTAGAGGCGGTTGCGAACGGCCTTGAGTCTGCCTACAAGCGAATGCCTGAAGCTGCTGACGATGCGTATGTAGTGATAGACGAGACCTTCAATATTTCAGTTATTGCGCAGGAAATCGATGAAGAGGGCAATGTTGTTCAAGAATGGGACGATACACCTGAAAACTTCGGCAGGATTGCAGCTCAAACCGCCCGGCAGGTCTTGACCCAGCGAATTCGCGAAGTTGAACGCGACATGAAGTATGACGAGTACGCGGGTCGAGAAGGTGACATTGTTACAGGGATTATTCAGCAGACAGATTCGCGCTACACGTTGCTTGATTTAGGCAGAGTTGAGGCGTTATTGCCGCAATCGGAACAGGTTCCTTATGAAAGGCCTGAACCTAATAGCCGACTAAAGGCATACATCGTCGAAGTTCGAAAGACTGCTAAAGGTCCGCAAATCGTAGTGTCGCGAACTCATCCAGGGCTTATTCGAGAATTGTTTAAGCTTGAGGTTCCGGAAATTAGTGATGGCATTGTAGAGATGAAAGCTTGTGCCAGGGAGCCTGGACACAGGACAAAAATTGCTGTTTGGTCAAATGACACCAACATTGACCCTGTCGGCGCTTGTGTGGGTGCACGAGGAGCCCGTGTTCGGCAAGTAGTTAACGAATTACGCGGCGAAAAAATTGACATCGTGCCTTTCTCTGAAGATCAGCATGACTTTGTTGCAAAAGCCCTATCTCCTGCAAAAGTTAAGGAAGTGAGGTTTCATGAAGTTGAGGGTGTCGCTGAAGTTGTAGTGCCTGATCATCAGCTTTCGCTAGCTATTGGCCGCGAAGGGCAAAACGCTCGATTGGCGGCTCGTCTCACAGGCTGGAGAATCGATATCAAAAGTGAAACACAGATTCTCGATGAAGAAACTGCTTATGCAGATGGCGACTGGGCCGAAGGCGAGTGGGTTACCGACGCCGAGACAGGTGAGCAAACATGGGTTCCCGCTGACGGAAGCGAAGCCATGACTGCTGATGCTTGGGCGACCGCAGCGGAAGAAGCTGTGGAAGAAGGGAAACCAGAAGAAGATTCCGTTGCTGAAGAAAGTGATGACGGCGGATCCGTGGAGGGGAGTTCTTCGACGGAGAAAGCCTCCGAAGACGACCTTGTTGAGGAAACTGAGGGTAAAGAATCCCCAATGAACATGGATGAAGATGAAGAAACTGTTGAAGAGGAAGAAGAACAGTCGAATAACTGAACACCAGCGGTCGAGATACCCGGTAGCGTAACTATTCGGTCTACTGCATGATTATCTACCGGAACCCCATCATTGTCTGCGAAGATAGATGTCGTTGGGAACTGTCCACCGCTAATCATTGATCTAATACGACAATTAAGGAACGCGTTTGCCCAAGAATCCACGGGTATATGAACTCGCAAGAGAATTAGGTTTGACCAACGATGAGACGCTCGCGCTCTGCGACGCTCTTGGTATTGGCGTCAAAAGCCACTCGTCAAGTGTCCAGATAGCTCAAGCCGATCGGGTTCGACGTAAAGCCGAACGAGAAGGTTTAGTTAGAGAAGAACAACCACCGGACCCAGAAGAAGAGAAGAAGGCTGCAGCGAAGAAGAAGGCTGCGGCGAAGAAGAAGGCGCCAGCCAAGAAGAAGGCGCCAGCCAAGAAGAAGGCGCCTGCAAAGAAGGCGCCAGCGAAAAAGAAGGCGCCTGCAAAGAAGGCGCCGGCAGCGCAGGTTCCAATTTCCCCTGTAGAAGAGGTCTCGGTGCCAGAGGCAACCGATGTCCCTGTTGTTGAGGCAACTCCACCAGCTGTAAAGCCACCAGCCCGCCCACTCGTAACCTCAAGTGGTCAAGAGCCGGCCCGTAGAACACCCGAGGAACCATCAAGTCGGTCGGTGTCGAAGACTGAAGAGGCACCCGTCGCTCGAGAAGAGCAGAGTAGTCGAGACGAAGAACAGTCCAGCTCAGATATTGGAGCTGCACCATCGGCGCCGCCGCCTAAGATGCCGGCCCCACCGCGCTCGGGAAGCGGCAAGCGCATTCCGCCTCCCCCCGGAGCACCACCGCGATCAGGTTCGGGCCGGGCAATACCTCCTCCACCGGGCCCTCCGCGAGCGCGGCGAGCGGATAACGTCGGCTCTTCTACTGGTCAGCGACCAGGTGGACGTTCAACGAGCGGCCCACGGGGACCGGGTCGTCCGGGTGGTCCGGGTGGTCCGCCTGTTGGTCCTGACGGACCAGGTGGCCGACCAGGTGGCCGACCTGGAGGGCCGCGAGGCGGTCCACAGCAGCGGCGGGGAAGAAAGCAGAAGCGGCGGAGACGTCAGCAAGAAGAACTGCAGCCACAGGAGATGGCGGCCTATACCCCGGTTGACGCCCCAGTCCCTGAGGGTGAGATTGTTGTCGAACGAGGTTCAACGGCTCAAGAAGTCGCTGGGAAAATGAACCGATCAGCAGCGGATGTCGTGAGATTTCTGTTGCAACAGGGAGAAATGGTTACGGCTACTCAATCCCTCAGCGACGACATGGTTGAACTTTTTGCTGCAGAATTAGGTGCGGAGATTCGGATTGTTGACCCAGGGGCAGAACAAGAAGAAGAGATCCTCAAAGTTCTAGAAATTGATCTTGACGCCTCCGGCGCGGTGCCGCGCCCGCCTGTCGTAACGGTTATGGGACACGTGGACCACGGTAAAACCCTGTTGTTGGACCGGATACGTTCTGCAAATGTTGCTGACGGTGAAGCTGGAGGCATCACCCAACACATCGGTGCATATCAGGTCGAACGAAACGGCCAAGCGCTTACTTTCATTGACACACCGGGCCATGCTGCGTTTACGAGCATGCGTGCTAGGGGTGCCCAAGCCACTGACATCGTTATTTTGGTCGTAGCTGCAGATGACGGAGTCATGCCTCAAACTTTGGAAGCGATGGATCACGCTCGAGCCGCCGAGGTGCCGATTGTCGTAGCTATTAACAAGATGGACCGTGAAGGGGCTGACGTCAACCGAGTTCTGGCGCAGCTCGCAGAGCGAGACTTAATTCCAGAGTCCTATGGCGGCGATGTCATAACTGTGCCCGTATCAGCTATGACTGAAGAAGGGATCGACGATCTCTTGGATCAGATAGTTCTTGTTGCTGAGTTGGAAGAACTTCAAGCAAGCCCAGATGGGAGGGCCATCGGCACCGTTCTCGAAGCTAATCTTGACAAAGGAAGGGGCCCCGTAGCCACCGTCCTGGTGCAGCAGGGAACCCTCTCCGTTGGCGACCCGATGGTCGCTGGCGCGGCTTGGGGACGAGTAAGAGCAATGGTTGATGACCGAGGTAACGCCGTTACCGAGGCTGGTCCCTCATCTCCGGTCGAAGTTTTAGGCCTCTCCGAAGTACCAAGATCTGGCGATATGTTTACGGTTGCACCGGATGAAAAAACAGCAAGCCGCGTTGCGGATACTCGCGAGCATTGGCAGCGTCAGGCGAATATGGCGAGCGCATCGAGTTCTGGAGGCGGTGGGGCGAAACTTGAGGATATCTTCAAGCAGATTCAAGCCGGTGAAGCAACTACCTTAAACCTTGTCTTGAAGGCCGACGTTCATGGCTCCTTAGAGGCTGTTACGGAGAGCTTACGTAAACTCGAGCGTGATGATGTCAAACTTGCTTTTGTGAGTCGAGGGGTAGGGGGCGTCAACGAAAACGACGTCCAGCTAGCCGTTGCGTCCAACGCAACAATCCTCGGCTTTAACGTTCGGCCTGACAGAAAAGCTCGAGAGACCGCGGAGACAGAAAATGTCGAAATCCGGCTGTACGAAATTATCTACCAGCTCCTCGAAGATATCGAGAATGCCATGCTGGGAATGCTCGAACCTGAATTTGAAGAGATCGTCACGGGTGAAGCTCAGGTGCGTCAAGTGTTCCGCATATCGGGTGTCGGTCCTATCGCTGGCTGCTTCGTTGAAAATGGAACCATTGCTGATGGGGCAAAGGTCAGATTCTTGCGTGAAGGCGTGATCATTTGGAAGGGTGAAGTAGCTTCGCTGCGACACTTCCAGGACCCGGCAAAGCAGGTAACAGCTGGTATGGAATGCGGCATAGGGCTATCCGATTTCACGGACCTGAAAGAAGGCGATGTGATCGAGACCTACGATGAGCGGGAGATCCCAATCGCCTAGCGAAAACAGGCCCACTCGAGAGGCTGACTGATGAACAAAAAACGGGGTCGCCAGGGAAGAAGCGGACAGAATTTTGACCGTACCGATCGCGTCTCTGGGCTAATCCGTGAAATCGTGGCGAGCGAGTTGGAACGTGTCGATGATCCCCGGCTGTTTCTAATATCCCTAACTGGGGTAGACGTGGATCGAGAATTAGCACATGCCACGGTTTGGTTTCACTCTCCTGACGATGACGACTTCGAGGAAGTAGCGGAAGCGCTGGAAAGTCACCGTCAAAGAGTGCAACAAGCCCTTGCCCGGCAATCCAGGATGCGGCGTACGCCTACCATTCACTTTCAGCCCGACAGATCTATAGAAGAAGCCGGACGGATCGAGTCCATTCTGGAAGAGTTGAACATAGACAGATCTGTTAGGCAGGCTAAAACTGATTAATGGGACGCAAGCCAGCAACCATTCATGGAATGGCACTGATCGACAAACCAGCGGGCATGACCTCCCATGACGTTGTCGGTCAATTACGCAAACGTTTTGGAGAGCGACGAATTGGTCATGCTGGAACTTTGGATCCAGATGCGACCGGCCTGCTTGTAATAGGAGTAGGCAAGGCCACAAGATTGCTCCGTTTTGCGACAGCTTCATTCAAGACCTACGAAGTCGAAATAGTTCTAGGCGTTGAAACCGACACGCTGGACTCGTCAGGCCAGATTATGGCTGAACATCAAATGTCGCTAGACCCAACCGACGTTATAAAAGCAGCTGGTGTACTTACCGGAGAAATAGAACAAATCCCACCCATGGTGTCAGCGCGACGAGTTGCAGGTCGGAGATTGCACGAACTTGCTCGAGAAGGGATTGAAGTCGATCGTGAGGCGCGTACAGTCCACATACGTAAATTTGATGTCCGACCCACTCACGATCCGATGATATGGAGTGCTGTTGTTGATTGTTCTGCAGGTACGTATATAAGGACTTTGGGCGCTGATCTTGGGATTGCCCTTCAAGGCGGAGCCCACATACGAAATCTGCGCAGAACAAAAAGTGGAGTCTTTGATGTTCACGAAAGTGACAAAATTACCGATGCTACTTTGCGACCAGTCTTGGAACTTGTCCGAGGTCTTGATCGTATTGTTCTAACCGACGAAGAAGTACCGCTAGTGCGAAATGGCGGGCGATTGGTAAAGGAGCGTACCTTGGGCGCTGGCCCCTGGGCGCTGATTGATTCATCTTCGGACTTGATAGCGATTCATGAAAAGGTGGATGATCAAGTGGTTGTGGGAGTCGTCTTGCCTCAGTAGATAGTTCTGCAGATACGGGTTGGTGTATTGCTGTTTTGGAGTCGCACTCAGACGGCGGTCCGGGTAAGTTGAGCTTGTGGAGATCATTCGCGACCTCGCATGGTCGCCAACCCTGGAACAAGGCAGCGTTGTAACTGTCGGAGAATACGATGGAGTTCATCGAGGGCATCGGACCATCGTTTCTGAAATGCACCGTTTGGCAGCGGAACGTGGTTGCGCTACGGCTGTGGTCACATTCGACCGTCACCCCGCAACTATCGTTCGCCCAGAGTCGGCACCGTTACTCTTGTGTGATCTAGAGCATAAGCTGGAGCTTTTAGCTGAGACCGGAGTTGATTACACGCTGGTCGTTGAATTCACTCCCGAACAGGCAGAGGTTCCTGCAGAAATTTTTGCGCGACAAGTACTTGTTGATTGCCTTCAGGCTCGAGCCGTCGTTGTGGGCGCAGACTTCCATTTCGGTAAGGGACGCCGTGGAAATGTTGAAACACTGGGTTCAGTTGGCGAAGAATTCGGATACGAGGTAATTGGATTGCCCCTCGTTAAGCACTTAACCGGTGAAGGCGAAGTAATTTCTTCGACTTCTATACGGGCAGCCTTGTCGGGTGGAGACGTGGAGAAAGCTCACCGTCTGTTAGGAAGACCGTTCGAAGTTAGAGGCGTAGTAACTCCGGGCGATCGAAGAGGCCGAACAATTGGGTTTCCCACAGCAAATCTGCCTACAACGACCGACTTGCAAGTTCCTGCCGATGGGGTCTATGCGGCTTGGTACATCCGTGAGGATGGGAAGCAATACCCCGCTGCAGTAAACATAGGTAAGCGACCTACTTTTTATGACGATGCAGACAGATCTTTGATTGAGGCACATTTGATTGGGTTTCGTGGTGACTTGTACGGAGAATCCGCGAAAGTCCGTTTTGTGCGCCGTTTACGTGGAGAAAAAAAATTTGAGGGCCCTGAGGCACTGAAAGAGCAGCTTGTCAAAGATGTGGCAGATGCTTCTAAGTGCCTATCTGACTGAGTGCAGGCCTGCATGAAGTCGGAACTTGGCTGTTAGAATGCCGTTTGGCGCGCGATTAGCGTGCCGGCCAACAGCCGCAACATCAACCACGAAGCGGCATGAAGTTATACCTGAGGAAATGGACATATGGCCGAAAAATCCGACATCATGATGGCGCACCAGCAACACGAGACTGACACTGGATCACCAGAAGTACAGGTAGCGCTGCTCACCGACCGGATAAACGATCTCACAGAACATTTGAAGGACCACCAAAAGGACCACCACAGCAGGCGCGGATTGCTAAAACTCGTAGGACGCCGTCGCCGACTATTGAACTATCTCGACAATAACGATGTTGAGCGTTACCGAGCGCTGATTGCCAAACTCGGTTTACGTCGCTGATTGACCTTGGTGGCTTTGGCCACCGATGTCACCATCGATCGAAGCTCACAAAGACCCCTATCCAGCACCAATTGGTTGTCGTCGCTCCCTCACTTAATCAGGAGTGACCGACGTCTACCAACTGAATGCAAATTATGGCGAGAAGGCCTCGCCGAAGGAGTAGAAGAAACTATGGCTGATGCCATTTCCGTATCGGGACCAATCTCTGGCACCGATAAAACCCTTTCATTTGAGACTGGCAAATTAGCCGGGCTTTCAAATGGAGCTGTTACAGCAAGAATAGGTTCCACGCAGGTTTTAGTAACTGCGACTGCATCGAGTAAACCTCGTGATGGCGCTGATTTCTTTCCGCTTACAGTAGATATTGAAGAACGAATGTACGCAGCGGGACGAATTCCCGGGTCTTTCTTTCGTCGAGAGGGGCGTGCCTCAGATGACGCCATTCTCGCTTGTCGACTCATCGACCGGCCATTGAGACCTAATTTCCCAGCCGAATACCGCCATGAGACGCATGTCGTTGGGACAATTCTTGGTGTAGATGGCGAAAACCAGTACGACGTCATTGCCCTCAACGGTGCGTCAGCGGCGCTCTGGGTAAGCGGAATACCATTCGAGAGTCCGGTAGCTGCTGTTCGTATTGCATACAGCACCGAAGGAACGTGGATTCCATTCCCGACATACCAGGAAGGGGAAGAGTCAACGTTTGAGATGGTCGTTGCGGGTCGTCAACTTGAAAATGGCGATATCGCCATCATGATGGTTGAAGCTGGCGGGACGGAGCGTGCTTTCGAGTACTACGACGATGGCGCCCCTAAGGTGACAGAAGAAGTACTGGCTGACGGTTTGGAAACTTCGAAGCAGTGGATTGACGATGTAATCGAACTTCAAAAAGCATTGCGAAATCAGGTTGGAGACATTGAGCAACTCCAGTGGATCAAGAGTGTTGACTACAGCGACGAAATCATAGAAAGAGTTCGTTCTGTAGCGACTCCGCAATTGACCGAGGTAATGGCGATTAGCGACAAAGCAGAACGTGAATCGCGGCAAGATGAAGTCACTGCTGAGATACGGGCTCAACTTGAAGAAGAGTTTTCTGAAACGGCGGACGCGTCCAAACAAATTGGTGCAGCTGTCCGTTCAGTTTCGAAGGAAATCGTGCGTAGACGCATTGTGGAAGACGGCTTTCGCATTGATGGTAGAGCGACCAATGAGGTTCGACCTCTGTCAGCTGAAGTTGCCTATGTAGGCGAAACAGCACATGGTTCGGGCTTGTTTCAACGTGGTGAAACGCAGGTGTTGAATGTTACGACTTTGGGTATGAGTCGCATGGAACAGCTGATCGATACTCTCAATCCAAATGATCGCAAGAGATATATGCATCATTACAACTTCCCGCCGTTCTCCACCGGGGAAGCCGGGTTTATGCGAGGCCCCAAGCGGCGAGAAATCGGCCATGGCGCTCTAGCTGAAAGGGCCTTGCTGTCAGCTGTTCCATCGAAGGAGAAATTTCCTTATACCTTAAGACTGGTCTCTGATGTCTTGTCATCGAATGGCTCGACTTCGATGGGTTCGGTTTGCGCATCTTCGCTTTCATTAATGGATGCTGGTGTGCCGATCCGAAGTCATGTCTCGGGTATAGCTATGGGACTGGTTTACGCTGAAGGCAAGTACGTAACGCTTACAGACATCTTGGGAGCGGAAGACGCTTTCGGTGACATGGACTTTAAGGTCGCTGGAACCGAAGACGCAATAACAGCGCTGCAGCTGGACACTAAAATTGACGGGATCCCGGCAGAAGTATTGGCTCAAGCCTTGGCGCAAGCGCGAGAAGCTCGAATGCAAATACTTGCAGTTATGAATGAAGCAATCTCAGAACCGCGATCTGATGTTGGAGGTAATGCTCCGAAGATTGTTAGTTTCGAAATCCCGATTGACAAAATCGGTGAAGTTATAGGGCCTAGAGGCAAAGTAATCAACACGATTCAGGAAGAAACAGGCGCAGATATCTCTGTTGACGACGACGGAACTGTTGGAGTTGTCAGCATTGGCTCACCTGACCGCGACAAGGTCGTCGAGGCCGAACGTCAAATTCGTTTGATCGTGAACCCACCCACGGCTGACGTTGGAGCCGAGTATGAGGGCCGTGTTGTCAACATCACTAAATTTGGAGCTTTTGTCAATATTCTGCCTGGAACTGATGGGTTGCTTCATATCAGCAAACTCGGTGGTGATCGACGGCTGGATAAGGTCGAAGAGGTACTCAACGTAGGTGATGCTGTGCAGGTCCTTGTTGACGACATCGATCCAAATGGAAAACTCTCGTTGTCAATGGTTGGAGACCCGGCGTCCCAGTCAGATGACAAAGCTTCAGAGTCAACATCCGGAGCAGATGTTGACTCGGTTACTGAAAGTGCGGCGTCTTCGGATAAAGAGACTCCAGAGCCATCTTCGGGTGATGAAGAAGATGCATCTAATGCTCGAGAGTACGTTTCGTTTGAGGAACATTTTTCTGAGACGGCGAAAGATCTGTACGGAGATATGGGTCCTGAACCTAAGGATGATGGCCGCGGTCGTCGCCGGCGACGTAACCGCCGGTAACTCGACTGATCTACCGAAATGCGTCATATTTGAAAATTGACATCTCAACTGTGAGCCCTGTCCTCCACAATGGAGGCAGGGCTCACAATGCTTTGTGCCCTTGAGAAGGGATCGAACTTATGCGGATAGCAGTTACCGGCTCAGCAGGCCGTATGGGATCAGCTGTTTGCGAAGCAGTTGCTGCCGACCAAGAATTGGATCTAGTCGCTGCAATCGACCCCTCCGCTCAGGGTCAGACAGACCCGACCGGCTCGGTAGTTATGGTGGGCTCTTTAGAAGATGTCAGCTCAAGCGAGGTCGACGTAATGGTTGACTTCACTGTGGCTGACGCTGCAAGAGAAAATATTTCGTGGTGTGCTGAGAATGGAATCCACGCTGTAATTGGGACAAGCGGTCTAACTGAAGAGGATTTTTCCCTCTATCGAAAAACATTCACTTCTAGCAACTGTCTCGTTGCACCAAATTTCGCTATAGGTGCTGTTCTTCTCATGAGGTTTGCGGAAATGGCGGCGCCGTTTTTCCCCACTGCCGAAATTATTGAACTGCACCATGACAAGAAAATTGATGCTCCATCTGGAACGGCTATGGGGACGCTCAAACGTATGGCTGAAGCTTCGGGGGATTGGGGATCCGACCCTACCGAACATGAAAATCTTCCCGGATCTAGAGGCGGACTCGGGGATGGAGGCATAACCGTCCATTCTGTTCGGTTAAGGGGCCTCGTTGCTCATCAGGAAGTTCTGTTAGGCGGAGATGGAGAAACCCTAACTTTGCGTCATGACAGTTTGGACAGGTCATCTTTTATGGGTGGAATAACATTTGCCTGTCGGGTTATTGGAGGACACCCCGGAGTAACTGTTGGCCTCGATGCATATTTAGGGATCTGAACTTTGGTAGTTCGAGCAATAGTCGTCGGCAGTCTTAACTACGACATCACCGTCTGGGTTCCGAGGCGGCCTGAGGTTGATGAAACCCTCCATGGTGACAGGTGTGAAGAAAACGCTGGAGGCAAGGGCGCAAACCAAGCTGTCGCGGCGGCTCGCTTAGGAGCCGAAGTGGCGATAGTCGGATGTGTGGGCTCTGATAGTCGAGGCGACTACCTTGTCGCCCAGTTAGACGCTGCAGATGTAAATCGTGAGCATGTTCATCGGGGATCTGACTCAACTGGAACAGCTCTGATCACTATTGATCCCGAAGACGTCTCAATAGTTGTAATAGCCGGAGCCAATGGCGAGCTTGATTCTGCCAAAGTGGAGCTAGCTTCGGCTGAAATCTCCGCAGCAGATGTGTTGCTTTTGCAAGGTGAGGTGGGCGTCAACGCGGCTAGAACAGCGGCGTTGGTTGCTGCAGCGGCAGCAACCAAGGTGGTCTTTAATCCGGCGCCCTTTAACGAAGTGGTACCAGCGGTTCTGCCGCTCGCTGACGTAGTGATAGTGAATCGCCATGAAGCTGAACAGTTAGGGGATGTTCAGGTTCCGGTGGTTATTACCACCCTGGGAGCGCAAGGGTGCGAGGTCAAAGTGGGGTCGGAGGTCACCATGGTCGACGCCCCTGCAGTTGAGGTAGTAGACCCAACCGGTGCTGGAGATGCTTTTGTGGGTGCCTTTGCAGTTGCCTACGTTGATACCGAAGACGCTGTTGCCGCCGCATTGATAGCCGTCCGTGCAGGAGCTGCGGCAGTGAGCTCTGTAGGAGCGCAGCCGAGTATGCCTACTTGGGAGCAGATCGATTCTGTCTAGTTGGTCCTACGATTCGGTGGTGTTGTTCATACGCTTTCGGGTTTGGAACGCCACCAGAAGAACCATTGCGAATGTAAACGGCAGTGAAAATCTGCTGATAAACCTTACGACCGTCCCGACCGGTCCGGTGAACACCGAACTCACCCAATAAATGAGCAGCAGTCGACAGAAAGTCCCAGCCAAGTTGACGAGCACAAATGGCAATCGTTTCATCCTGGTAATACCGGCTAGTAAACACATCGGATAGCCAGGGATAAGAAACAGCATTATCCAGCCGACTCGGGGAAACCATCGCTCCAAGGCAGCGATACTGCGGAGTATCCCACTTTGTGGCCCTAATTCATTGCTGAGGTAACTCTTTGTTGCTGGTCCAAATTCCCATCCAAGCTGGTGGAGGAACAAATCGGGCGCAAACAATCGGATAGAACCTACGATTAAGAACGCTACCGCCGCTGACTGGTTCGCCGCTAATAGCAACATTGGATCCGTAGCGTTGAGTGAGATCAAAACCAGAGGCTGGGAAGTAAGCAAAGAGCTTGTGAGTATCTGTCCGAGATACGCGGCAAGGGCCAGAACGACAGGGACAGCTGCAAGTTGCTTAGCTCTTCGTCGATCTTTGTGACTCAACTGGCCGTCGGGGAGTTCAGGTTCAATCATTTCTGACTTTCACCCTAGGTGGATGTGGCCCTAAGCGAACTCTTCTCCTACGATTTGAGTTATGCAGTCAACAATGATGGATACTCCGTTAACTCTTGATTTCTTCTTCCGGCGAGCGGAAAGCCTGTTCCCTCATAAAGAATTGGTGACCGCTACAGCCACAGGAATCGAGAGAAGTACTTATGGGCAATGGGCTGATCGCGCTCGTCGTCTGGGAGGTGCGCTTGATGACCTTGGCGTAGATGACTATGGAAGGGTGGGAACTTTCGCTTGGAACACCGCTCGGCATCTTGAACTTTATTTCGCTGTGCCGTGCACGAATAGAGTTCTTCACACCCTCAACATCAGACTGTTCGCAGATCAGATGGTCTATATAGCCAATCACGCAGAAGATGAAATTATCTTTGTGGACCGATCACTCATGGCCCTCTTGTGGCCCTTGGTCGACCAGCTTGAGACTGTTCGGCACCTAATCGTCATGGACGATGGCGAAGGAGAAATTCCCGATGACCCGCGAGTGCTTGACTATGAAGAACTAATTTCATCCGCCTCACCGGTCAACTTCGAAGTGAAGGACGAAAGACAGGCTGCATCGATGTGTTACACGAGCGGCACGACGGGGAACCCCAAAGGAGTGGTATACAGCCACCGTTCTACGTATATGCACACGATTACCACCATGACCGCTGATGGTTTGGGGGTATGTGAATCCGATGTGATCTTGCCAGTCGTTCCGATGTTTCACGTGAACTCTTGGGGACTCCAACATGCAGCAGTTGCGGCAGGAGCGACCCTGGTGAACCCGGGCCCCAAATTGCAGCCTGAACCGATAGCGGAATTGATGGAATCTGAAAAGGTGACTATCGCTGCGGGGGTGCCGACTATATGGATGGGGGTTCTAGAAGAATTAGATGGTCGAGATGTCTCTAGTTTGAGAGCTATTCCATGTGGCGGATCAGCTGTGCCGAAATCCCTTTCGGAGGGATACCGGGAAAAAATCGGACTACCAATACTTCAGGCTTGGGGCATGACAGAGACGAGTCCGTTAGCAGCGATAGCTCACGTCAAATCAGCTGAAGCGAATTTGGATGAAGAAACCAAGGCCGACATTAGGGCTTCTGTAGGAACGATTGTTCCTACCGTTGAATTTCGAATCTGTGAACCTGGTTCTGTAGATCAGCTTCCTTGGGACGGTGAATCGAGTGGAGAATTACAAGTTCGGGGCTCCTTCATAACTGCCGAATACTACAAAAGACCAGATGCCTCAGATTCCTTTACAGAGGATGGGTGGTTGCGAACGGGAGATGTCGCGACCTGTGATGAACGTGGTTATATACGCCTCGTGGATCGCACGAAAGACCTCATCAAGTCTGGAGGGGAGTGGGTTAGTTCCGTAGAAGTAGAGAACGAGATCATGAGTCACCCCAAAGTCTCTGAGGCAGCAGTAATAGCGGTTGCATCTGAGAAGTGGATGGAAAGGCCCATGGCATGCGTGGTCCTAAAGGACGGAGAGTCATTAACTCATGAGGAGTTGATCGAATATCTAACGCCACGAATGGCGAAGTGGTGGCTTCCCAGTGCGACTCAAATAATTGACGAAGTGCCGAAGACCTCTACGGGCAAGTTTTCGAAACGAACTCTCCGTGATGCATTCGCTGACCTTGTTGTTGAGTGAGTAGAAGAATTCCACGAGATGGACGGGCGGGCTGCGGTAGTTACCGGAGCGAGTACTGGAATCGGATACGCCGTAGCGAAGCGGCTTGCTAGCAGCGGTTGGCAAGTTTGGGGAGGTACCCGTTCTGATAGTGACGCGTCCAAAATAGAGAGCCTCGAAGGTGCGTCATCTCTGCGAATTGAAGTGACTGACGAGAGGTCAGTTAAAACAGCTTTCGACGAAGTTGCAGCTAGACGTGGACCATCAGGTCTAGACCTGTTGGTTGTTAACGCCGGAATCGTCGTTGGTGGCCCATTGGAATATGTGTCTCAGAGTGCTTGGAAGCAACAACTAGACGTCAACGTTGTTGGTGCAGCGCTTTCCATTCGACATGCGTTACCTCTTCTGGAAATTTGTTACCCGTCAAGAATCATCGTGGTGGGGTCAATTAACTCGCGAATTGGCCTGCCCTTGTTGAGCCCGTATGCGGCTAGCAAACATGCTCTTGTTGGGCTTTTGTCTTCTTTGCGACGAGAACTGGGACCTCAAGGGCCACGGATCACGTTGATAGAACCCGGTGCAATACGCACTCCTTTGTGGGAGAAGGTTGAGCAGATGTCTCAACAGATGTATGAAGACCTCTGTCCTGCAGCGCGTCGGAAGTATGGCCCCTTTGTCGAGAGGGCAATAAAGAACACGACCCAAACCAAGAGGAGTGGGCTTGACCCAACTCGCGTAGCGAATGTCATTGAGAAATGTGCAAATCGGCGATATCCACCGCGCCGTCGCCTCGTCGGACGTGACGCGCGAATCGGCGCAGCGTTGAATGCTCTTTTGCCAGAGAGGTTGTTCGACTTTCTTGTTCGTAGATCTCGGTCTGTTAGAATCTCATCACAAGTTACTAACGGGTAACCACTGGGAATTCTTGAGGGTAGGAGCTTCTTATGTCAACGGTGGAAGAAATGATCGGTCGTACCGACCCGAATGACTTTGAGGCGGTCTTGGCGATGACCAATACCGACCCGAATGAAGTTATCCACGCGGTAGAGGACAACGCTGACGCCATCTATTCCTGGGACTACGAAAAAGGTGCGCGACCTCAACTGGCCAAGCTTTACGAGAAAGCGAAGGTCGGGCAATGGAACGGCGAAACTGACTTGCCCTGGGATACAGAAGTTGACCAAGAAGCACTGGCTGTCCAAGAGTATGAGACGAATGGTGGGGCTGGAGAGGTTATGGATCTTTCCGGAACTGGCGTCGAGTCATGGGGTCGCGACGAATGGGTTCGATTCAACATGGAGTCGCAGAACTGGGCACTTAGTCAATTCATGCATGGCGAACAAGGTGCCTTAGTGTGCACCGCGAAAATTGTTGAGACTGTGCCATGGATGGATGCAAAATATTACGCATCGACCCAGGTGGTAGATGAAGCACGACATGTCGAGGTCTTTGCGAAGTATCTCGATACGAAGTTGTCGGATACGTATCCCATAAACGTCCATTTACGGATGCTGCTAGATGAGATCGTCGAAGATTCTCGTTGGGATATGACGTACCTCGGAATGCAGATCATGGTTGAAGGCCTGGCCCTTGCTGCCTTCGGGTTCATGTATCAGCAGAGCGAAGAACCACTTCTCAAGCAGTTGCTGCGTTACGTAATGAGCGACGAGGCTCGTCATGTGGCGTTCGGGGTTCTTTCTCTCAAAGAGGTGTACCAAGATATGACGCAAGCGGAGTTGCTTGAACGCCAAGAATTTGCGTTTGAAGCAGCCGTGCGAATGCGTGACAGGTTCCTGCAACAAGAAGTCTGGGAACGTATGGGTGCTGATGTTAAGAAAGTAATCCCGTTGGCATACCAAGATCCGCTCCGACAAGAGTTTCAACAACTTTTGTTTACCAAGATTGTTCCAAACTGCAGAAAACTCGGACTCCTTGATGCCGGTGATGGGTGGCTTCGAAAGAAATTCGGAGAGATTGGTGTGATCCAGTACGAAAATTGGGTCGACACTTCAGAAGAAATAGATGCCTTTGCTATTACGCGAGAGCTTGAAGAACAACAGGCGAGTTAAGTCGCATTTAGAAGCTAGATATGTCATATCTCTCAGACACAGAAGTTCTTGTGACCCTCGCCCTTCGTTTGAAAGGCTTTGGTGAGATTGAGACGATCGCATCAGTTCACGAACTTTCCCTGAGCACGACTGAGGCAGTGCTCGCTGAGATGGTTACTGCAAATAAATGCGTGATGAGAGAAGTTCAAGGTGTAGACAAATTCGTTTTGACTCCAACTGGGCGGGAACAAGGAGAAGAATTGTTAGCCCGAGAGCTTGAAGAGGCTGGAGTTCGAGATGTTGTGCAATTTGGGTACGAGAGATTTCTTTCCCTCAATCCAACCATGTTGCAGCTGTGCACTGATTGGCAAGTAGTTGATGAGGGGGCAGGGGAACAGAAGCTCAACGATCACAACGATGCTGATTACGACGAGAAAATTTTGGATCGATTGATCGAATTAGATGCCGAAGTTAGGGAAATTCTTCAAAGTTTGGAAGAGGGGCTGCAAAGGTTCCATAACTACTCGTCGAGGTTCACTTTCGCTTTAGAAAAACTGCAGTCTGGCGAGTTGGAATGGTTGACCAAGCCGATTATGCCGAGCTACCACACAGTGTGGTTCGAGCTCCATGAGGACTTACTCGCGACCCTCGGAATCGATAGAGCGAGTGAGTTGAGCGAATAAAGGGCTACCCTCGGCTTTATGACTGCGAGATTTGGCCGAGTTATTCCGGCGATGGTGACCCCGTTTTCCGATAATGGTGATTTGAACATCGATGCATCGGTGGCCCTTGCTAAGTGGCTCGTCGAACAAGGAAGTGAAGGGCTGGTCATTACCGGCACCACTGGTGAGGGACCCGCTGTAACAGACGAAGAGGACTGGGAGCTATGGCGGGCAATAGCTGAAAGCGTAACTGTGCCTGTAATCGCGGGAACTACGACGAACGACACCGCGCATTCAGTCCAACAGACCCGAAAAGCAGAAGAGCTTGGATGTGATGGAATACTCGCCGTAACTCCTTATTACAACCGGCCGTCGCAAGCAGGGATCTTTGCTCACTTCGAGGCAATCGCATCATCAACCAAATTGCCAGTTGTCCTGTATGACATTCCAGTTAGAACTGGTCGAAAGATAGAAACTCCGACGCTATTGCGTATGGCTCACGAAATTTCGAACGTCGTAGCTGTAAAGGATGCAGCCGGGAATCCTGGTGAGACAGCAAAAGTCATTCGAGATGCCCCGGAGGGTTTTGAGGTGTATAGCGGTGATGACGCGTTGACACTGCCACTCTTGGCGGTGGGTGCCGTGGGCGTCATTAGCGTCGCTGCTCATTGGTCAGCTCCAGAACATGTAGCCATGATGGATGCTTGGGAATCAGGCGACGCTCATGAAGCCCAACGTATTAACAAACTTCTGCTGGAAAGTTTTGACTACGAAACCGGTGACGAAGCTCCCAACCCCGTGCCGACTAAAGCGATGATGAGGACACTCGGACTAGAGGTGGGCGAAGCTCGTCTACCAATGGGACCTACACCGAAGGGCTTAGAAGACAAAGCTCGAGAGGTGTACTCACGGCTGAAGGCTTGATTTGGAAACATCCGATGTAGGCATAACGTTTCTTGGCGGCTTAGGAGAAGTAGGCCGCAATTGTACGTGTATTGAGATCGATGGAAAGCTCCTCCTCATCGATTTCGGGGTTATGTTTCCGGATGTCACGATGCCCGGAGTTGATGTAATCCTTCCTGACAATGGTTGGCTTAGGGAACGTGGCGGGGACATTGTTGGGCTGATCGTGACCCACGGTCATGAAGACCACCTTGGCGGCGTGACACACCTATTGCAAGAATTTGAAGTTCCCTTGTACGGCTCTGAGCTTACGATGGGTCTCGCGAGGCACAAAGTAAAAGAAGCGAGGCTAGAGGACCGGACCTCCTTTCAGGTCCTATCCGATGGAGATCGAGTAGATATCGGACCCTTTCATGTGGAGGTTCTACCAATCACCCATTCAGTTCCTCAAAGTTTGTGTGTTGTCTTGCACACCGATCGCGGAGTGATTGTTCACACGGGCGATTTTAAGCTTGACTCGAACCCAATCGATGGGCGATTAACAGCGATGGAAAGGCTGGCAGAAATTCAACAAGAAACGGGTATCCGGTTGTTGATGGCCGATTCAACTAACGCTGATAAGCCCGGATGGAGTCCCTCAGAGTCGACGATTGGCGAAACCTTCCAACGGTTATTTCCAAGATGGCGAGGGCGAAGGCTAATAGTGAGTTGCTTTGCTAGTCACTTACATCGAGTGCAGCAAATATGCGATGTAGCAATAAGTGAGGGTCGCACTATATTTCCTCTCGGCCGGTCAATGATAAATAACGTGCGCATTGCCCAAGAACTAAGGGTTCTGAACTTACCGGACCGTTCAGTGGATTCGATAGACAGGCTCAACGAGTACGACCCTGAAGACGTGTGTGTGATTTGTACCGGCTCTCAGGGGGAGGCCAACGCCGCATTGTCCCTTCTAGCGCGCGGGAATCACCCAGATTTTTCTTTAACGAATGCTGATGTGGTTTTGTTATCGAGCCATCCCATTCCAGGTAATGAGCTTCCCGTGTACCGAGTGATTAACCGGCTTACGCAGATCGGATGCGAAGTAGTGCACGACGGGTATGAGCATGTGCATACGACAGGTCACGCACAACGAGAAGAGTTATACCACCTCTACCAAACAGTTCGCCCGGAATGGTATGTGCCAATTGAAGGAGAACATCGTATGTTGCGCCGGAATGCAGATGTGGCTATCGAAGCTGGGCACGCTCCAAGCCGAACTGTTGTTGCGAGTGACGGAGATCAACTACTCCTCAATAGTAAAGGGCTGCAGATTACTGGACGGATTCCTGCTCCCTACCGGTATATCGATGGGCTGCTAGATGATTTATCGCCAGAGTTGCTAGAGGATCGACGAAAGTTGGGCGAGGGTGGCTTTGTGCATGTCACAGTCGTGTTGAATTTGAAAGATGGACTCTTAGCTCATCCGGAAATCTCCACCCTGGGTTGGATCGATGCTGAGAGAAGCGTTCAAGTTTTGGCCGAGCTAGAGGTTCAAGTAGCTGAAGCCGTCGCTGTCGCTCTTGGTAAACACCAGGATGTCGAGAGTATCGAGCGGGCAATTCGTCGAGCTACTGGTCGATTCGTAGGAAATCGCACGCGGAGACGCCCTCCGATCTCAGCAACGGTGATTCTGGCCGACTGAACCTCAATTTCTCTACTGTTTCGGTACTCTCGCAAGTGTGGGATCAGCGTGCTCTGTAAACCAAAAAATCGGGACTCTTGTCGATCGCCTTGGGCGGTCGGAGAGAAAAGCTGTGAGCAATGAAGTCAGCTAAACCATCGATATTTCGAAGGATGGGCGAAGCTGGCCTTCGCGGACGGGGGACCGACGTCGCTGGTCTCATGTTGGTGGTAGTGGCACTCATCTCATTGCTGGCACTGTTCGGCGACAAAGCAGGAATTGTCGGGCGCATGCTAGAAAGCGTGACGAGTGTTCTGGTCGGAGTCTTTCGCTATGCCGTTCCGTTCGCGCTTTTGTTGTGCGCCTATGCGATATTAAGAGACAAAGGTAGCGAGAGGACCTGGCGTATTACGTTCGGAGGGGTCTTTACCAGTCTCGCTTTTTCGGGGATGGCGCACTTATTAGGCGACGCATCAGGTATCAGAACAACTCTGGACGACCTGCAATCCTCGGGAGGAATCTTAGGGGCTTTGGTTGGTGAGCCACTTCGTGGGGCTGTGGACGAACCAGGAGCTTGGGTCGTTCTGCTCTTAGCTGCGATGTTTGGAGTGCTTGTCGTTACTGATATTGGCTTGCGTCAGGTCTTAGGTGCGGCGGCAGGGATTGGCCGTCTTGGAGGCCGACAGATTCGCCGCGGCTTTACAAGCTTGCAGAGTCTAGGCTCTGATCGAGAAGTATCGGAAAACCCAAAAGGGCAAGAGTTTCCGATGCCCACGATTTCAGCTCCGGGAAGTGGGCTCCCTACCTTTGAAGCAAATGTCACCTCTATCTATGAGGAGAATAACGGGTTAGATGATTCAGGCTCAACTGCGCAGCGAAGTGAATTACTTGAAGAGGAACCTGGCCTACGTGCACCCGTAGAAGATTTAGTTGAAGAAGTTGAGGGTCCATCAGTAGACGATTTGCCACCTGAACAGATGGAAATCGATTTAACTACTAGGCCGACCGGGGAGTGGGAACTGCCTGGGCTCGACAGTCTGGAAAGGTCGGGTGCTCAAGATGTTGATGAGCGTCTTCTTCAGAACGGTGCTCGCAATCTCGAGGCTGCGCTCGCGAGTCATGGTGTCGAAACAAGAGTTACGGGGATGGAAGTAGGTCCGACAGTCACTCGGTATGAATTGTCGCTCGGGAAAGGGGTCAAAGTATCTCGGGTGACTAGCTTGCATAAAGATATTGCGTACGCAATGGCTTCGGCTGATGTTCGAATTCTTGCACCAATCCCAGGCCGTTCAGCCATTGGGGTAGAAGTACCCAACGCGGACCGGCACCTAGTTGCATTGGGAGACATTCTCTCTACTAAAACAGCATCGGATGCGACTCACCCACTTGAGGTAGCTCTCGGTCAAGACATTTCGGGAAATGCTGTTATGGCAAATTTGGCCTCAATGCCGCATGTGCTAATTGCTGGCGCGACTGGTGCGGGTAAATCCTCTTGCATCAATTCGGTTATTACCTCACTGTTGATGCGAACCACCCCCGATGAGGTTCGCATGATCTTGATCGACCCCAAACGAGTCGAACTAGGGCAGTATGACCGTCTTCCCCATCTGTTGACTCAAGTTGTGACGAGTCCCAAAAAAGCGGCTAATGCCTTGTCATGGGCAGTAAAAGAAATGGAACGAAGGTATGACGTTCTTTCCGACATAGGTTTTCGTGACATAACTGGTTACAACGCAGCGTATGACGAAGGTCGCCTTGCTTCGGACCTTAATGAAGAGCGTGAGTTCGAACGGATGCCATTTGTTGTGGTTGTCGTGGACGAATTAAATGACCTCATGATGGTTGCTGCCCGAGACGTAGAAGAGTCGATTACCCGATTAGCGCAAATGGCCAGAGCAGTTGGGATCCATTTGGTTATTGCTACCCAACGTCCATCAGTAAACGTAATAACTGGAGTCATTAAAGCGAATATCCCTTCGCGCATGGCTTTTGCTGTTTCAAGCCTTGCCGATAGCCGTGTCATTCTCGATCAGCCGGGAGCGGAGCGGTTAATCGGGAAAGGCGACATGTTAGTTCTGGGGTCAAATAGCAGCATTGCTCAACGTGTTCAGGGATGTTGGGTAGGCGAAGCAGAGATACACCAGGTGGTGGCTCACTGGCGAAGACAAGCGCCTAATACGAACTACATCGATGGCGTCGAAGGGGCAGACGATCGTGGTTCAGCAGTCATACCAGGAGGCTCATCTGGAGACGAGGGTGATGACGAACTCATGATGCAGGCCATGACCATAATCGTAGACACCCAACTTGGATCGACTTCAATGTTGCAGCGCAAACTTAAGGTTGGCTTCGCGCGAGCTGGTCGGCTCATGGACCTGTTAGAACAGCGAGGAGTCGTAGGGCCCTCTATTGGTTCGAAGGCGCGTGATGTGTTGATGACACAAGAAGAGTTAGACGCGTTACTTGCTGACCGTTGACTACGCCCCAACTCAACTTCTGAAGCTAATCTCCTTCAATGAGTGATTATGACGTTGTAGCCACAGGACTGGAATTTCCGGAGGGCCCAGTTTGCATGGCTGATGGTTCCGTTCTATTAGTCGAAATAAAACGCGGGACCATATCGCGGATAGATCCCGATAACGGATCTGTTGAAGTAGTGGCGCAACCCGGAGGGGGACCAAATGGTGCTGCTTTGGGCCCGGACGGCGGACTGTACGTCTGTAACAACGGCGGATTCATATGGGGAGAGGCTCGAGGGCTGACTATCCCCGGCTTAGTGCCAGATGACTATTCTTCAGGCCGTATCGAGCGCATCGATATCGAAACCGGGCAAGTCGAAGTTCTCTATACGGAAGTGGATGGAGTTCCTCTGAAGGGTCCTAATGATCTGATGTTTGATTCGAGTGGAGGATTTTGGTTCACAGACCATGGGAAGACTCGGGCTCGGACGAGAGATCGGGGCGGTCTTTACTACGCTCGACCGGATGGGTCTCTGGTCAAAGAAGTGTCGTTCCCTCTCGATGGACCTAATGGTGTTGGTTTGTCGCCAGGAGAAGACAGGGTTTATGTGGCGGAGACACATCAAGGGTCAATCCTTTATTGGGAGTTAGCAGGTCATGGAGAGCTAGCAGGCTCACCTCATGGACGGTTTTTAGCTCGTCCAGCAGGTAGAAAACTTTTTGACTCCCTAGCGATGGATGCCGATGGAAATGTAAGTGTTGCCACAATCCAGACTGGCGGAATTAGCACCTTTACTCCCGAGGGGGAGGAACTCGATTTCTTTTCAGTCGATGATCCGCTTTGCACCAATATTTGTTTCGGAGGGCCGGAGCTCCGCACGGCATTCATAACCCTTTCCGGAACCGGGCAACTGATACGCACCGAGTGGCCCCGACCGGGACTGGCATTACCTTTCTCGGCTTAGTCGTTTCTCAGGCGACACAGTGAGGTAGCTGGCCTCCATTGAGAACAATCATGTCGGCGATGGCAGCCTCGAAACCGACCCAATCGTAGGTTGCTTCGGGATTTTCTTTGTAAGCGACATGGAGGTTCCCGGCTAAGCGTTCGCTGTCAGTCAGATCTGCAAATTCTCTAAGATCAGTGGCTATTGCTTGTTCAACCGGAGTTCGTCCCAAACGTATTCCGTGGGCGGCAGTTTCTTGGATGAACTCAAGATAAGTCCGTTGGCTCGTCAAGACCTCTTGGGTTGCGGATCGATTAAATGCCGGGCCGTGACCAGGCACGATCACATCAGCGCCCTTGGCTTCTATGACCTTCAGAGCCTCGATCGTCCCTTTGACTGATCCGAAGAGAGCGAATGGCGTGCCACCGTGAAAGATTAGATCACCGGTAAAGAGGACTCCTTGGTCTGGTAACCAAGCCAGGATGTCACCTTCGGTATGGGCGACGTAGCCCAAATCAAATAATTCGATTTGTGTGTCGTCAAGGTGAATCTTGGTATTTCCCTCAAAAGTGATGTCCGGGGCGCGAAAATGTAGATTTCCCCACTCCACAGATGGAAATGCTGAACGGTAGTTGGGGATACCAGTGGCCATCATGACGTCTCGGCAAGAAGTGTGACTGATAATGGCGGCATCGGGAAATAGATAGTTGCCGTGAGTGTGGTCAGCGTGGTGGTGGGTGTTGACCAATAAAGTGACCGGGTTTGGTGTGACTGAAGCTATTGCATCGATATAGGCGCGATTTCGAAGTTCGGTTGAAGTGGTATCGATGCTGACCACTGTGCTTTTACCAACTACGAATCCGGTGTTGTTAATAAACCAAGTTCCATCTGGTTGGACATAGCTAAATACCCCAGGTGCTACTTCCTCTAGTAGCCCTGGACCGAGGTTGTCGTGTAGGTGGTTCGTGCTCATGTACGCATCCTACGTGCACGACCACCCTGTCTGGATCTACGCTTATGGGATGAGCACTGAGCCCAATCACGAACGAGATATAGATGTATTTGGATCGGAATATGTTCAGGAGGCGCCAGAAGTCTGGAAACGGCTGCGTTCAGAGTGTCCGGTTGCACACACCTCGCTTAATGGAGGCGGCTGGTTACCCACCGACTATGAGAACATTTCATCGGTTGCCTACGACACGGAAAAATTTTCGTCCCGAGATATAGGTGTGGCACGCACCCCTGAAGGTGTAAGTCTCCTTGTCGCCCCTCCGATTACGTCGGACCCGCCATTTCACACTGAAGCTCGACAAATGTTGTTGCCCTACTTCTCCCCTAAATCAGTGGAAGCGATGAGAGAGATAACCAGGGGTATTGCTACCGAGCTACTTGATGCGATCGACCCATCAGACATTGTTGACGCTGCTGAACAATATGCTCGTTACATACCAGTAAGAGTCATTGGAGCGATGATTGGTCTGCCCGAAGACGATTGTGAAATGTTCACGCGATGGGCAACAGATATTTTGCAAAGCCACCCTGAAACGGAATGGGAGCGACTAAGTACAGCAACGAAGGAAATTCTTGAATATTTCGATCAGACGATTGCGGACCGTCGAGCGAACCCGCGGGACGACTTGATAAGCAAACTCCAAGGGGAGACGCTTCCCAATGGTGATCCGCTCACTGACAAACATATTTTGGGTACATGTTTCCTGCTCTTGGTCGCTGGTATTGACACGACTTGGAGTTCGATAGCGTCGAATCTTCTTCATTTAGCGACACACGAAGACGATCGACGGCGATTGGTTGAAGAGCCGGAATTGATCCCGACGGCAGTGGAAGAGTTTTTGAGGGCTTAT
>Ga0066825_10000036_pt1 | contig 55711 bp, 38 predicted proteins | sample ETNtaG_6_FD_65608 | JGI IMG/M metagenome (GOLD analysis project Ga0066825, IMG submission 65608) | Marine microbial and viral communities from oxygen minimum zone, Eastern Pacific Ocean - ETNP201306SV45 | ecosystem: Environmental > Aquatic > Marine > Oceanic | place: Pacific Ocean: Eastern...
TAACTCCCTGCTCAAGGTCAATGGCGTCTTTGCGGCCTATTGCATTGGGGTTTGCAAGGCTGCTATCGGCGTCGACAATAGCAGCATGGAAAACTTTCTCCTATTTGAAACGATCGTTTGTGGATGAACGACTAGCCAACTTGGATATCCAAAGAATATATGGAAGACGCTAGATACGAGGGAAAATGCTTATGCGGAGGCGTTGAGATAAGGGTGTCTGGATCGCCTTTGACAGAAGGCTATTGTCACTGCGAATCGTGTCGCCAATGGCACGCTGCCCCGATCAATGCCTGGGCCCTGTGGAAGAGCGATCGAATGGAAATCGTATCGGGCGAGTCGTTGCTGAGCGGGTTCGACTCGGGAACCAGTTTTCGATTCCGCTGCAGTCGATGCGGCTCTGGGTTGTTTAACCGCAAGGCGCGCGGCGTAACGGTGGTATATGCCGACGTATTGCGCAATTCCGGGTACTCGCACGAGCCCAGGTGCCACATTCACTGCGACGAAAGCGTAATGACGGTCGAGGATGGTCTGCCTCGATATGTGGACATGCCCAAAGAGTGGGGCGGTTCCGGCGAGCTTGTGGATTAGATGGGTTGATCCCGTCGAAGGTAAGGACGACTTGTCATGTCGTCCGCGTTAGTTGAAGTTGTTTCGGGCGACCGAGCCGGTCGTTTCTAGGGTCAACTATATCATCCCTCGAATACTTCGCGTTCCTTCTCGAGAGACGCGAGCGCTTCTTCGTCTGATATGCGATTCGGAGGCGTGCACAAGCTTACGATAACGCAGCATATCGAAGATACCACTACGGATGGGATTGTAACGCCGCCGAAAGCCGCTTTCCAGTCATCGTTGAAGATAATGATCAAGGCGGTCAGCGAACCGGTCACGAGCGCAGTTACGCCGCCTTGCCAGGTGGCTCGTTTCCAGAATCGCCCGAAGATGCAGCAGACGAACATGCCGCTCATCACGATTCCGACCATATCCTTGATGTAATCGAAGATATTGTTTGAAAGCAGCGAAAAGACGACGGCGCAAATCGAGGTCACGGTCGCTCCATATCGCGAATACAAAATGGCTTTTTCCTTGGGGGGCATCTTGCCGGTAAAGAGAATGAATAGGTCGCGCAGCAGGATGGATGTTCCGGCGATGGCATCCGAGCTGGCCGATGAGATGACGGCGCTAAGGCCGGCGATCAGAACGATGATACCGATGCTAACCGGAAGAATTTTGGATACGAGTTCAGGAAAGGCATGGTCAGCCTTCTCCAGACCTGGAACGAGATTGAAGGCTGTGATGCCTATGATTACTGGAATGATCGCGAAAAGCAGATAGAGCAGGGCGGAAATGTAGTAGCTTTTCTGAACGGTTTCCTTGTCCTTCGAAGAATAGATGCGCTGGCGGAAGGAGGGGACGGTGGCGACGCTTATGAAAATGCTGAGCACGACCGTTAGGGAAGCGAGGAAGTTGCCGGAGTCGAGGAAGGCGAAATGCTGGACGCTGAAAAGGGCTTCGGAATTGTTCCACGCATCGATTTCTCCCAGACATAGATAACCCATCAGAAGAAAGCCGAAAAAGAGGATGACGGCTTGAATGGTATCCGTCCAAACGACAGCGGTGTATCCGCCGATGATTACGTAAATCGTAAAGCCGGAAGCAACCACGATCTTAGCGGTTGTCATATCGACCCCGGCGATCCAATTGAGATACAAGCTGCCTCCCAATATATGGGTCCCCAGCCAACCGACCGAAGCAAAGAAAATCGCAAGACCGACAATGCCTTTGATGAGTCGATTCCCCCCGTAGTAGAAGGACATCTCCTCGGAAAGCGTCATGAACTTGTATTTGCGAATATGAGCGAAGAATTTGGCGAGGAAGAAGAGTCCTGCGGCTCCGCCGAGCGCGAAGAGGGCGCCTGCCCAACCCTGGGCGTAGGCCTTTCCAACGGCTCCCATGCTAGAGCCTGTACCGACCAGCGTGGCGATCGTCGTGCCAAGCACTAAGAAGAGCGGTACGCTGCGTCCGCCGAGCAGGAAGTCGTCCCCGGATTTTTGCCCGCGCGATACGCGCCAGCCCAGGATGATCATGGCGACGATATAGACGCCGAAGATAATGAAGAAGAGGTCTTTGTCGAAGGAGGGTTCTAGGGTCATTGAGCAAGGAGCGCGGAGCGCAACAATCGATTCGCAGTGAGAGGAACAGTAGGGGGTCGGATCACAAGCTTTTGAACCTCAGGGATATGTCAACCCCGTACCCGATCCATTCCTTCGCCAAACGCAATGGAGTCAGGCGGCTTGCCTGCGCTACGGGCGGTTTCGGGAAACGCTACTTCTCTTCTTCGTCTTCCGTGCCGACGACTTCGAGATCTCCGAGCTTGATCCGAGCCTTTTCCGTTATTCGCTTCTTGATGAGCTTGTCGTGGTTTTGGCCAAAGTAGTTTCCAGCCATCAGGTTGAGGTCTTTGATGGCATCCTCGAACGATTGACCGGTGGCTCTAACGCTATAGCGAGTCTGCCAAACGGGGGCGACTTCTCCAGCGCGGAGCTTTTGGTAATCGAAGGCGATGAGGGCGACGAAGTAGCGGTCTTCGTTAAGGAGAAATTTGAGGCTGAATTCTTCGCTTTGGGAAATGTTCTCGCTGTATGCCCGCTCCATTCCGATCAACTCCGCCTGATAGCGGGACCCAAGCTCGTTGGCTTCGGCATTCGACATGTCGGCATTCATCTGAAATTGCACATCCTGGACGCTGTTCATTAGGGCAGACGTAATCTCGCCACCCGAACCTTGAGAGTCCGCAAAGGAGGTTCCCAGCTTGTCCTCGAGCGAGGTGTAGCCCAGTAGATCGTCAACGTTCAGCTCGGCTGTGGTAGCCCCCCAATGGACGACAATGACAAGGTCGGCTTCCTGGCTCCCTTGAGCTGCCGGATAGAATTTTTGACGCTTCAAGTGCTCCGCGACATCGGTTACGATATCGATAAAGTCGAATTCCTCCATGCTCGATCCGCCGCGACTTCCCGGATGGTAGTTGCCTTTCATGAAATGATAGGTCTGAACGCCTTCGTTGTTGGCCATAGCGCGACCCTGGAGGTATTCCTCCTTGGCCTGGGAATTGACGACGATCTGATTAGCCGCGACGCCATAAGGCGCTGCGAACAGCAAGGCGACGAGCGCCGATAGAAACGCGCGAGAGAATACGAGGTTCATGTCACGATTGGACTCAGGCTGGATTGGATCGTTCTAAAGCTAGGGGAGGAGCCGCTCTGGCCGCAAGCGTTCGGAGCGTTTTTTTCCCATTCAATGGACCTATTTGGAGATGAATGACGCATGTTATTGGAAATGAATCCAATCCGATCGAGTAAACGAAGCAGCTAGCGTTCATTTCCTGCGACTGGATTCAACCGCTAAATGGCGGTCTCCCTTTAGGAATTTTCATCATTGATCGTTGGCTGGTTACCGATGTTTGTTTGTCCCGCTATCGCTGTGGTAGCGGGACATTTGTTTTCTCGTCCTATAGGGGATAAATTTATTTAGGTAGTGAAAAACCCTTATGGTTTAAGAATTTGTCAGATTACTGATGAAAAAACTGGCAATTCTGCACACTTTATAGGTAAATCTGTCCCAATTGAATTAAATCTCCTAGGATTATCCTTATTACGGTCTGTAATTATAACCATAATGATAAGTAAAAATTTCTAGGTGCTTTGATCTTCCTAACGCTTTTTCATCATAGATCGTTGGCTGGTTACCAACATTTGTGTGTCCCGCTACCGTTAAGGTGGCGGGACCTTGCGTTTGGGGGCATCAATAATCAGTCTCCGACCGCGATCAGCGAATGCTGCGTTCGAAAATAGAGTGTTCCCTCTGCGATCGCAGGTGTCGCCAGGCAATTTTCTCCTAGTTCGTTGATCGCGAGCTGCTTGTATTCTCGCGCCGCGTCCACCACCCAAATCGTACCGGGCTCGCTGGTCACGTATAGCTTCTCGCCATCGGAAACGAGCGAGGCGGTAAAACCGCCGCCCTGTAGACGTTCGCTGAAGTAGATTTCACCGGTTTTGGCATTGAAGCAGGTGAGGGTGCCGCGATCGTCGCAGCCGAAGAGGTTGTCGCCTATGAGAATGGGAGTTTGCATGTAGTTGCCCTTGCGGAAGTGAACCCAGGCGATGCCGTCATTCGTTTCCTGAATATCCTCTGGAGTGATATCGCCTGTCGCTCCGAGTCGAACGGCCCGCATCGGCCTAAAGACCCCGTGGGCGCTGGTGAAGTAGGCCAATCCATCGCCAACGATTGGCGTTGGAACGGGAATGTCGCCGCCTCCATCGAGCTTCCAGATCTCATCGCCTGTTTCGAAATCGTAAGCTCCTGTATGATGCCAACCGTTCACCAGAATCTGGGTACGGCCGGATACTTCAACGACATTTGGCGTGCTCCACGTCGGGACGTCGTCTCGCTTGGTTCTCCAAATCTCTTTCCCCGTTTTCAGGTCGAAGACGCCTAGAAAGGAATCCTTTTGAACGTCGCACTGGACGACCACCTTGTCTTCATGGATTATGGGCGAGCTTGCGAAGCCCCATTGAGCGGTGGGCATTTTGAAGTAGCCGGCGTCCATCTCGCCTAGGTCCTTCCTCCAGATCAAATTGCCGTTCATATCGAAGCAGAAGAGCCCTTCGGAACCGAAAATAGCTACGATATATTGACCGTTGGTAGCAGGCGTCGAATTGCAGTGGGTCGCCTTCGTATGACGAACGCTTTTAGGGACAGCTTCGTAAGCCAAAACGTCATAGACGAGCTCCCCGCTCTTTCGATCGAAGGAAAGCAAGCGCCATTGATGCTGGCTTTGGTCGTCCGCAGCGCCGATGTCGCCATAGAGTCCCACTTTCAATTCGGAATCGCCAGAGCCAATGGCTGTTGTGACATAGATGCGATCATTCCAAATGATGGGAGCCGAATGGGCTAATCCAGGGACGGCGTTTTTCCAGATAATGTTCTTCCCCAATTCAACGTCCCATGAAGACGACGTTGGCGAACGTGTATCCAAACCGCTAGCCCGAGCCCCTCGAAACTGGGACCAGTTCGATGCGAGTGAAACTGCATTAGCCAGCGCTGCTAGCAGGAAAAGAGAGATCGATAATTTCATGGATCGTTTTTAGATTCGACTTCGATGAGCCCGCTCAACCAATGCATGGTATTGAGCAGGAGCTGATAGTTTTGCGGGGCATGTGGCGAGCCCATGCCGATTCGACGTTTTTGGGGACCGGCAACTTGGGCGGTGAACATGGCCGCTTCTCCGAATACGGCCATGCGGCCGCTGCCCCATGGCATATAGGCTCCTTGAAGCCACCCCTCGATTTTCAAAGCAGGCGTATCGCCATTGAACTTCCAAGCTTCTTTCGGCTCGAGAGAATAGGCGTTCGCTCCGAACCTGAGAATGGCGCGAGCTTCTGGAGGCGCCAAAAACGCGGAACCGGTGAAGGTGCCGATGCGAGTCACTCGTTCTCGTTCGGAACGTCCTTCGGTTATAGCGCTTTCGATTAGGCCGTTGCCAATTTGAAAGAGGTCGGGACGACCCGATGGCTTGTTCGGATAGCGGGCGAAACCATTGCTGAATCGAAAGCCGAAAGATTCCGCCAATTTTCCGGCCCCTCCAGGGAAGGGCATATGGTCGGCAATCAAAAGCAATGAGCCGCCGGACTTTACCCAAGCGTTGATCGATTCGATTTCGGAATCGCTGAACGCGGAAGGGGTTGGCAGTTTCCAGTTTCGATTGTTTCGCTTATGTAGGGGATTGGCAATTACAAGAATATCGATCGTTTTCAATCGCTCAACGTTGGCCCTTTTCGGAAATGGAACGACGCGATATCCATCTCGTTCCATCAATTTGGCGAATGGCCGGTAGCGACCATTAGCCGTATGGAAATTGGCGTGAGCCTCGTCGATGCCGATAATTGGACCCTCGCCCGACTCATATGCCGGGTCAGCGATTGGAGGATTGTAGCTAAGATCCGGAGATTGCTGAGCGAATGCAGCAACAGAGAGAACTCCCATCGCGAAAGCGAATAGGCTGTTGCGGAGAATCAGGCCATAGGGTTCGCGTTTCATTCAGCAATGAGGGCTCGTATTCGCAGCTCGACTTCAAGCGCCTCTAAAGGCTTTCAATGCAAAGACAGCTGGTCTTTGTTGGGGAATCCGCTTTTTGCCAGGCGATCTTGTACTTTGCAGCGATTGAAGCAGATTCCGCTATTTTACTGGATGAACCTTGAGCTGCCAACGCTCGGCTCAATCCATAGAGAGACCATCCATTTTCGGACCATTTCTCCAGATCCTTGCGATATACGGCTTCGGCTTTCGCGGGTTCGCCCATTTTCATATAAACGGCGCCGAGCGTATGACGCGCCGGTTGGAGGAATTGGGGAGGTTCGCCATAGGAAAGCGTGTCCTCGATCGAAGCGGCTTGCTCGAGAAGGTCGGCGGCCCTTTGCCACTGTTCGCGTTGCAAGGCGATTTCGGCTTCGACGAAACGTTCGGTTACGTCGAGCACTTTGTGAGACAGGTCGCGGCCAAAAGGGCTGTCGACAGGCAGAGCCGCCTTGGCAATGCGGAAGGCAGCCAGCTCCTGCTCCGCTTTGTTGAAGTCCTTCTTGGCAGCAAAGGCAATCGATCGATGAGCTCGCCATTGGGCTGTCGTGATGGGCATGACCTCTGGAGGAGCGGGTTCCGCGAGAATAGCATCCCAGCGACCGAAGCGCTTTTGAACATCGTACACGGATGACATCCACCTGTCGACGAAACCAGCGACCATAGGCAGCATTTCTTCTGGTATGATCGTCCACATTTTGCGAGCCGCCTCCATGGCTTCTTGCTCGCGCCCGGACATCATGGCAGAGAATGCCAGCATGTGGGCATTATGCGTCATATACATGTTTTGGATACTTTGCTGAGGCGATAGCTCTCGGTATCGATCGTCCTGCTTCACCGCTTTGGCATTCTGGACGATCGATTTTTCCCAATGCCCCACTTGGACGTAGATGTGGGAGGGCATGTGCAGCATGTGACCGGCCCCGGGCATCATGTTTCTCAAGTGATCGGCGGCTTCCAGGGCCCGGCCTGGATTCAAGCTCGGCTCTACGGCGTGCACGTAAAGGTGGAAGACGCCCGGGTGATCCGGGGCGAGTTTCATCACTTCTTCAAGCGTCTCGAGAATCTCGGGCGTATTGCCGGTCGCTTTACGATCGGGACTGTAAAGTTTCCAAGGCCGTTGCAGCATCATAGCTTCGGCGTAGAGCGCTCCGACGTTCGCGTTTTTCGGATGCTTCGCCCAGACTTGGGCTAATGCGTCGGCATAGGCTTCTTCTAGATGCGCTCGATCATCCGACCAGGGTTTCTCGTACCGCTGGCTGAGAGCGTCGATCAAGTCGCGTTCAAGAGGAGAGGCATTGTCGATTCGCTCGAGCGCCTCTTGCAATGCTCCCCAAGAGCGTTCCTGGCGATCCGCGTCCATAACCGGGGCATTGTAGTTGGGACCTTCGCAATGCGAGATGGCCCACCAGGCCATGGCGCAGTCAGGATCAAGCGAGGCGGCCTTGGCAAAGGAGCGTATGGCTTCGTCGTGATTGAAGGCGTGCATCCAAGCGATACCCTGATTGAAATAAGTCTGAGCCTCCTTCGAGTCAGTCGTGATGGACCATGTGTAGGATCCCATTCCATCGAAAAGCTGCGCCTTGGGCGCATCGACGGTCAAATGGTCGGTGTTGGCGAGGGCGAAAACGCCTAGAAGGCAGGACAGGGTATAGGTCCTGATTAGATTCTGGGGGGTGGGGTAGATCATGCCTTTAAGCTACTCCCGACGTTCGATCGGCGCGAGACGAATCTTTGAGTGGCAAGTTTCGGATAAACGTTCAGGCTGTCACTTTCTTTCGATTCATGCGAATCTATGGATGTAGAACCCGAATTGCCCCAGAATGATGAAGATTCTTCCAACGACCGTTTTGCTGATTGTCGGTAGCTCCCTGTGCAACGCTGAGGATTTCTCGCTGCGCCTGCAGGATCTCCTGGATCCCATGCCGCAGCTGGATTCCTCCATCGCGACGCCTGCTCAGGCGATAGGGGTCGAAATTGGATCGCGTCATTTGTACTGCCACGAAATCAATCGGTATTTGGACTCCCTGGCGGCATCGTCGCCTCGAATGGAAGCGCTAGGGGAACACGCCCGTTCGCATGGCGGGCGACCTGTTGTGAGCTATGCGATTTCGTCTCCGGAGAACATTGCGCGACTGGATGAGATTATCGCTGCTCGCGAAACGATCATCGACCCCGATTCCAAGGTGAATCTAGAGGATCAACCTGCGGTTATGTTCATGGGCTACAGCGTTCATGGCGACGAATCGAGCGCGGCCAATTGCGTGCCGCTGGTGGCGTATTATCTGACCGCCTCTCTAAGCGATAAGCTGCAAGGCCAACTGGAAGACATGGTGCTCATCCTCAACCCCGTCTTGAATCCGGACGGACTCGATCGTTTCGCTCATTGGACGAATAGCCATCGCGGGGCCGTGCCAAGCCCGGACCCGCGAGACCGCGAACACGTTCAAGGGTTTCCTTCGGGACGAACGAACTACTATTGGTTCGACTTAAATCGCGATTGGCTGCCGCACCAGCATCCCGAAAGCCAAGGGCGCTTGGAATTGTTTCACCAATGGAAGCCGAACGTTCAGTTGGATTTCCACGAACAGCACAGCTCGAGTTCATATTTCTTTATGCCCGGAAAGCCGGAGCGAACGAACCCGCTCACTCCCGAGATCAACCAACGCCTGACTAACGAGATCGCCCATTTCCATCGCGACGTATTCGATGCCGAGGGAACGCTTTACGTATCCGAAGAAGGTTATGACGACTTCTTCATGGGCAAGGGATCCACCTATCCGGATCTCTTTGGTTGCGTGGGCATTCTGTTCGAGCAGCCGAGTTCGCGAGGCATCCGTCAGGATACGCAAAACGGCTTGCTCGATTTTCCCACTACGATCGCCAATCAATTCAAGACAACGCTCTCGTCCATCGAGGCCCTCGCGTCCCTGAAGTCCGATCTGCTCGAGTATCAACGGGAATTCTATATCGATGCGGCTAAGGAATCGAAGAGCGCCTCGGGTTACTACCTGGCGAGCGCCTATGGAGACGGGGCGCGCTTACGGGAATTCGCAAGAGTATTGCAGGGACACGATATCGAAGTCTTGGAACTTAAGGAAGACCTCGAAGTGAATGGCGTTCAATACGCCGCGGGCGAAACGGTGGCGATTCAGGCCGACCAACGACAATCGACCTTCCTGCGGTCGCTTTGGAGTCGTCAGGTGGAGTTCGAAGAGCACGTTTTCTACGACGTATCCACGTGGACCTTACCGCTGGCATTCAATATGCGGCACAGCATGGCGCCCGTAAGGAAAGCGAGCGTGGGTCCGCTATCGCCTCGTTTTTGGGGAGAGACAAGCGGATCGAATCTAGCGCGGAGCTCGATCGGGTACTTGATCGACTGGCGTGATAGCGACTCGCCCGCCTTGCTCTATCAATTGCTGAAAGCGGAGGCTAATGTTCGCGTGGCCACGCGCGCTTTGACCGCCCAGATTGTAGGCGGCGAGGAACGCTCTTTCGGATACGGAACCCTGTTGGTCGCAAAAGCTCTGAATGACGCGATTCCCTCAAAGGCAGTCGAACTGCTGCAGGAGGCGAATGCCAACGGCGTTCCCGTCTATCCGGTCGCCAGCAGCTACACGCGCTCAGGCATAGACCTAGGCAGTCGCTACTTTAAAGTAATCGAGCTTCCGAAGGTTCTTCTCGTTTCTGGCCGTGGGATGAGTCCTTACAACGTGGGCGAGCTATGGCATTTGCTGGATCAGCGCTTGAGCATGCCGGTAACCATGGTCGATTCGGATCGCCTGGGCAGTGTCGATTTAAGAGACTATACCCATGTTCTGATGACGAGCAGCCTTTCAGCGCTTAACGATTCCGGAGTTTCCAAGCTGAAGACGTTCGTTTCCGGAGGAGGCGTGATTTGGGGACAAGGCGACAGCGCCATCAAGTGGCTCGTCGATAAGGAGCTTGCTGATGCTGAATGGCGAAAGACGGAGGAAGAGAAAGCCAAGGAAGCGAAAAAGGATTCCGATAAATCTAAAAAGTCCGGTGAGGAAGAATCCAAACCTGCTGAACGGCGTCCCTTCGTTACGGCCCAAGACGAGGCGGCTTTCAAGTTGGTACGAGGCGCTATTTTCGGGGCTTCGTTGGATATCACGCACCCCATTGGATACGGCTTCGAGTCCGAGTTTCTCCCTGTATTCCGCAGAAGTTCGAAATTCATCGAGCCTTCGGAAAATGCGTATTCGACACCCGTTCTGTATCGCAAGGATCCCTTGCTGTCGGGTTACATCTCGGAAGAGAACCTGGATCTCCTCTCTGGTTCCGCTAGCTTGGTGGTCGACCAGAATGGCCAGGGCGCTGTCGTTCTAGCCATGGATTACGCGACCTTCCGCGCGTTTTGGTGGGGCACGCAACGCTTGCTGGTAAATGCGATCTTCTTTGGCGATCTGCTGGAATCGCCGAATTAGATTTAATCGCATACGCCTGTTCGAATGCGTTTTTAACCCCCTCTGAGTCAGATGGATCTTCGCAACCGGCGAGAATGGGACCGAAGTCTGGAATAAGGGGGTGTTATTAACATCGCTCGCAGGCTCGATGGATCCCGCATTCGCGGGGCAAGATCTCGCTAGCGCGAGGCAGGAGCAAGAAGGATTTGGAGTAGCTATCGACCACCGAGATGGTCCTGCCGGCCCGAATATTGGGCCGATCTTGCCCGCGCAGCGGATCTAGCGGAGCGATGTTTAAAAAAGATAAGCTTACCTTCGCTGTCATCCGCTCATTGCCTGTAAGCAGTCTCCTACAAATTGTACTTTTTGTAGTAGGCATCCAAGGCTTGCTTGGTTTTACCCGCTAGGAACAAGACCATGATCATATTCGGCCAGGCCATGAACGCGTAACTGGTGTCGATAATGTTGATCACATCGTTGGCGCTGGCGATCGAACCGAGGAATACCATGATGGCGTAGACCAGGATGAATGCGTTTTCAGTGAAAACGAAGCGTCCCTTGAAGACGAAATTCCAACATTTCTCCCCGTAGTTGGCGGTTCCAATCATCGTCGTGAACGAGAAGAGTACCGCTGCGATTCCAAGCAAGTGTACGCCGATCCCTGGAAAGTTCGCTTCGAAGGCCCTCATCGTCAGGGCTAAGCCCGAGAGATTTGCCATGTCTGCCGGTTCGAGGCTCGTCAGGATAACCAGAGCGGTCAACGTGCAAATGACGATCGTATCGAAGAAGGGCCCCAGCATCGCCACGAGGCCTTCGCTGACCGGTTCCGCGGTCTTGGCATTGCCATGCGCCATGGGAGCAGTGCCCAAACCGGCTTCGTTGGAAAAGGCCGCCCGTCGAACGCCTAGCTTCATCACTTCGATAAACCCGATGCCCATAGCCCCGCCAAACGCGGCCGAGCCCGTGAAGGCTTCGCGGAATATGGCAGCGAAGACCGTGGGAACGCGCTCGACGTTGAGCCCAACTACGAGCAGGGCGCAGAGAAAATAGAACGCGCACATGAACGGCACGAGCGATGAGGTCACTTTAACGAGTCGTTTGATGCCGCCCGACAAGACGTAGGCGATCGTGGCCGCGCAAACCAGGCCTACGGTCCACGAGGGAGCGCCGTAGGTATCCGAGGCGAAGCTAGACAATTGGTTGATCTGAAAGAGAGGAAGGGTGCCGAGCATGCCGCAGACCGCGAATACGTAAGCCATGAAATGAAGACGTTTGTGAAAGGTCTTCGTGATCGCATACATGGCCCCACCTTGCACTCTGCCTTTGTAGTCTTTCCCGCGATACATGACTGCAAGAACGCATTCGTAGAACTTCGTGTTCATGCCAACCAGCGCCGACAGCCACATCCAAAAGATCGCTCCGGGACCGCCCTGGGAAATGGCAATCGCGACTCCTGCGATATTGCCGAGTCCTACCGTTGCAGACAAAGCAGTCGTCAGCGCCTGGAAGGAACTGATTTGTCCTTTGTCTTGCTCGTCGCCTTCGTGACGAAATCGTCCCGTGATCAAGCGAAAGCTATGGGCGAAACCACGGAGGGGAAGAAAACGGGAATGGACTGCCAAAGCCAATCCACCTCCAACGAGCAGAAGGACCAAGGGCAGCCCCCAAGCAAAACCCGAGAGATCAGAGAGAAAGTCGGAGAGCATTTATTAGCGGATAGCTGTTGGCGTTTAGCTGGGGCCTGCGCCCCGTTAAGCTATCTATTTCTTAAACAAAGCCTCCGCGGCTAAGACCATTGCTTCAGCGCCGTTTTTGATAGGAGGTTCAGGCTTGATCTTAAAGAGTGGCGAGTGGTGTGGGGGAGCGTCTTCCGTACTTTCGGTGGCAGTGCCGCCAATATTGAAGTAGACGCCTTTGACGCTGTGTTCGGGAGCGACGAAGTAAGCGAAGTCTTCCGCCCCCATTCCGCCACGGGGCCAATCGATTACCATACCTTCCGGTAAATGCTCTTTGAATACATCTCGAATATGGTTTGCGGTCTCCTCATCGTTCAAAGTAGGAGGCGTGCTTTCCATTTCGGAACGCGTGACTTCCGGGAGCAGGTTGTCGGGAACGCCCAGCGAACGAGCGACGCCTTCCGCGACGCGATCGATTCCATCGAGCAGTTTTTCGCGCGTCTCGAAGTTGTCCGAGCGCACGGTCAGTTGCAGTTCGACGCGATCGCTGATGATATTGTGCTTGGTGCCGCCGTGGATTGCTCCAACGGTAATCACTCCAGGTTGAAGGGGGTCGAGCGTTCGACTGACGATCGTTTGGAGGGACACGACGATCTGGGACGCGACTAAGACGGGATCGATGCTTCTGTGCGGGGCTGCGCCGTGTCCCGCAATTCCCCGCACGACAATATCGACGGTATCCGCTCCAGAGTATGCGGTCTTGGAACGCACGACGATCTTGCCCAACGGGATGCCGGAAGCGACGTGTAGGGCAAGCGCGTATTCAGGTTTTGGAAAACGCGTGTAGAGTCCGTCTGCGATCATCGCCTTGGCGCCGCCCACCCGTTCCTCTGCTGGTTGGCAAATGAGGACGAGAGTGCCTGACCACTTGTCCTTTCGACTCATGAGCTGTCGGGCAGCGCCGACAAGCGCGGTAATATGGACATCGTGTCCGCAGGCGTGCATGACGTGTTGCTCGACGCCATACATATCCTTTTGGCGTTTGGTCGAAGCGTAGGACAGCCCCGAATTTTCTCGAACCGGCAATCCGTCCATATCCGCTCGAATCATGACGGTGGGACCTTCGCCGTTTTCGAAAACGGCCACTACACCGGTTTTCCCAACGCCTTCGGTGACCTCGTAACCGAGAGTTCGCAGTTCCTTGGCCATTCGTTTGGCCGTCTCGAATTCGACGAAAGACAGTTCTGGGTTTTGATGAAAGTGAATGAAAAGATCTTCGAGGTTCTCTTGATAGTCGCGATCGATGGATTCGCGAAGCGATTGGGCTTGGAGGACCAGACTGCTCGCGAAAAGGCCGAGGAGGGCAATGCGTTTGGGGTATTTCATGGGGTAAGGTTAGTGAATATTCGAGTGTTCGGAATTTCCGACTGAGGGTCAACCTATCTAGGTTGCCGCAAGGTAGGAGTTTGAGGGGATTGCGTTTTGCGGGATGCGCTTCGCTGACACCATGGCCCGTTAGACGAGCCTGCATGATGTTGTTTATTTATTAACATCGCTCGCGGGCTCGCTGGATCCGAGCGGTTGCTCGGGCAAGATCCTCGCTTTGCGAGGGCAGGAGCTAGACGGTAAAATGGTCTAGACCTCCCCAGACGATTCTGCCCGCGTTGCGGATCCAGCGAATCGATGTCGATATGTCTATTGAAGCGCTGTTTTGAGATGCGGTATAAGCCGCTTGGTGTATTCGATCGAGTCCTCATTCGAAAGGTGCGACCATTCGGGGCACGGGAATCCTGCAAGTTCTTCGTGATCCTCGAAATGAATTCCAGGAACTTGAGTTCGTTCTAACAGGGGATCCCAGATTTGTTCTCGCGGGGCTCCTTTACGTTCTAGCTCTCGTAGCAGATCGGAGGAGGGGTGACGGATGAAAACAACTTTGCAGCCTCTGTCTTTAACGCGGCGAACCAGATTGACGACATTATTTAAGTGGGCGATTCCCGCTTCCATCATCTGCTTCGCGAATACATCCGGGTCGACGAAGGAAGGCGGTGGCGGTGGCGAGAAGAGGGGCGGCCAAGTTTGTTGGACTTGGGATTGAAGTTCGCCGGGCTGAGCGCAGGCGTCGATCATTCGGTAGCGTCGATTTCGTTCGATCGTCGCGAAATAGGGAGGAGAGGGAGGCGCTATAAGAGCGTTCGGGCGATTGGCAATTGGCAGTTTGCCGAGCAGGATGTCCAAGGTGAGATCCTCTTGCTTAAGGAATGCGATTCGCTCTTCGAGAAAAAGCGCAATATCTTGTCCGATCGATTCCGAGATCGTGCTTCTTTTCCATACGCGTAACGCCTCCTTTGGCCGATCCATCAATGGCCCCCCGGGTACGGGTAGCATCGGTGGAACGACGCCGATTATAATTGTCCCTTTGAAGGCTTCATCGTTCGCGAGATCTTCGAGCATTGGATAGAAGGACGATCCCGTAAACGCCAGCTGCAGCGGTTTCCTTCCGAGCCCTTTCTCGAGAATCTCCAAGTCTATATTGAATAGGGTACGGGACGCTCCGATCAGAACGAGCGAATCGTCTTCCAGCTTTTCGCGTTCGTCGGCCCAGAGCGCAAACGAGTCGTTGAGCGTAGGTCGGTAGCCTTGACTGCGCGTGTAGAGTTCCCAGGCGAGAGCGATTGCGAAGGTTGCGACGAGGCTGGCCCAGAGGATGGACTTCCAGGAGCCAGAGGGAATGGGGCGTTCAAAATTGGAAGTAGATGAATGCATTGCCGCTGCCTTGGTTGAGGATTATAAGGAAAGCCATGGTGGTCCAGAGGGTCGTTGTAAGCCAGGTAGGGAGTTTGGAAATAACCGTTTCGATGCGTGTGTCGCGAAGCAGCCAGTGCGCGCCGATTAAGGCGATTGTGAGGAGCGCTACTTGCAGGATTTCTCGAGTGGATAGGATTGCATCGCCTACAGGGATCAGGCCTCCCATGGCGCTCAGTAAGCCTATAGCCGTATCGAAGTTCTGGGCTCGGAAGAAGACCCAAGCGATGCAGACAGCGATATAAGTCAGGGAGCACAAGGCCAAGCGGGCCGGAAGGGTCTTCGACCAATTGCCTGCTGGGATGATGGATTTCAGGGCGTGTTCGATCGCTAGATAAGCGCCGTGAAGCAAGCCCCAGACAACGAAGGTCCATGCGGCGCCATGCCACAAGCCGCCTAGAAACATGACGATGATCAAATTGACCAAGGTACGCGGCGTCCCGTCGCGATTTCCGCCAAGCGGAATGTACAGGTAGTCGCGTAGCCAAGTGGACAGGGAAATATGCCAACGTCTCCAAAAATCGGATAAGCCGATCGCGGCGTAGGGAAATCGGAAATTGTCAGGAAGCGAAAAGCCTAAGCAAAGGGCGGCGCCTATAGCGGTAGTCGAGTAGCCGGCGAAATCGAAGAAGATTTGGCAGGAAAAGGCGAGGGTGCCGATCCAAGCGTCTAAGGTGGCGACCGGTCCCAGGTGCCCGAATACGGTTTCGGCAGTCCCGGCGACGAGCGTATCGGCCAGAACCGCTTTTTGAAAAAGCCCAAGGGTCATAAGGAAAAGTCCCCAGTAGAGCTTCTCGCTTTTAAAGGCGATCGATCGAACGCACTGGGGGAGAAAGTCGACAGCTCTAACGATAGGACCTGCTACAAGCTGAGGGAAGAAGGATACGTAGAGCGCGAAGTCGCGCAGCGAATCCGTGGGTTCCATCTTCCGTCTGTAGATATCCAGCGTGTACGAAAGCGTTTGGAAAGTGTAGAACGAGATGCCCACGGGGAGGATGACATCGAAGGCGGGCGGCTGATAGTCGATGCCGATAAGTCCCATGAGAGCCTGAAAGTTCTCCATGAGGAAGCCACCGTATTTGAAGAATCCTAGGAAACCGAGATTCACGAGGAGACTGACGACGAGCCAAAGTCGCCGTTGAATGAGCCGTTCTTCAGCCGCCAATTTTCGGCCAGCGTAGAAGTCGACAAGGGACGATATCAGAAGCAGCAATACAAAGGGAGGGTTCCATGCCGCATAGAACAAATAGCTAGCGACGAGCAGCAAAGTCTTGCGTCCGCTCCAGGAGCGCAGGCTCCAGTAGGAAGCCAAGACGAGGCCGAAGAACACCACGAAGGTGAGGGAATTGAACAGCATAGAGGGGTGGAGGAGGGTAAAGCGGGTTAGTCCCGACGGGGGAATTGCTTTATATAAAAGCGTACCACAAGTCCTGCATCAAGAGTGAACTACTTCAGCGATACCGCTTTTATAGGGTATTGGCAGACTCAGGCGATAAAATCTGACAAAACGTCCCACTTGAAGAAATGTTACACGTCACAGTGACTCGTGGTTGGTCCTTCTGCTGCCTATTATTATAGCTCCTGGGGTTATGTAATCCTTGCTCCTATTCTTGTCTAAGTATCTCGAAACAAATAGGTAACGTATTCGTAAAAGCGGATTCAATTGAATTCGATACTCGATTTCGAGGCAGACGCCGCTACGGTATGATTCCTGCGACGAGCTGCTCGGAGGAAATGTTATGATAGACCCGAATCGACTCACTGAAATGGCCCGGAACGCGCTGACTGAAGGTCAGGCGATTGCTCGGCGCAAAAAGAACAATGAGGTGGAAACGCTTCATCTTTTGGCTGCTTTGGTCGAGCAGGAAAAGGGGATTGTGCAAGGGGTGCTGCAGAAGCTTGAGATCACTCCGAGCGCCCTTGCGTTGAGTCTCGATCGGGAGTTGGGTAAGCTGCCAGCGGTTTCGGGCAGTATCGATAGCAGCAAGATTTTCATAACGCCATCGTTGGGCGACGTCTTCACCAAGGCCGAAGAAGAGGCCACGAATCTGAAGGACGAATACATGAGCGTAGAGCACTTATTGCTGGCCATTGTCGACGTAGCCAAGCCGGCTGCGCTGGCCAATCTTCTACGGAGTTTCGCTTTGGATCGAGCCAAAGTCTTAGGCGCTTTGCAGTCGGTACGCGGCAATCAGCGCGTCACTTCGCAAAACCCGGAAGCGACCTTTCAGGCTTTGGAGAAATACGGGATGGATCTCGTGCAGCGTGCGCGTAGTGGAAAAATGGATCCCGTTATCGGTCGCGACGAGGAAATCCGGCGCGTTATTCGTATCCTTTCGCGCAAGACGAAAAACAATCCGGTGTTGATCGGGGAACCAGGCGTCGGCAAGACTGCTATCGCGGAAGGCCTGGCCCAGCGCATCGTCCGAGGCGACGTGCCCGAGGGGTTGAAGGAAAAGACCGTATTTTCCTTGGACATGGGATCCTTGCTGGCCGGAGCCAAATACCGTGGCGAATTCGAAGAGCGGCTCAAAGCGGTCCTGCAGGAGATCAAGAGCTCGGAGGGGCAGATCATTCTTTTTATCGATGAGCTCCACACGATCGTGGGCGCAGGCAAGGCCGAAGGCGCCATCGATGCGGGCAATTTGCTTAAGCCGATGCTAGCTCGCGGCGAACTTCACTGTATCGGAGCGACGACGCTCGACGAGTACCGGCAATATATCGAAAAGGACGCGGCTCTCGAACGTCGCTTTCAGAGCGTTCTCGTGGATCAGCCGACCGTCGAGGACACGATTTCCATCTTGCGCGGGCTCAAAGAGCGTTTCGAAGTGCACCATGGGGTTCGCATTCAGGACAACGCCTTGGTGAGCGCCGCGACGCTTTCCAATCGCTATATCTCAGATCGATTTCTGCCGGACAAGGCCATCGATTTGGTTGACGAAGCCTGCGCGAGCATACGCACGGAAATGGACAGCATGCCAGCGGAGCTAGACGCTTTGACGCGTCGTCTCATGCAGCTCGAAATCGAAGAGACGGCTTTGACCCAAGAAAAAGACGATGCCTCCAAGACTCGCTTGGCGAATCTGCGCAAGGAAATCGCCGATCTAAAGGAGCAGGAAACCGCTCAGCGCCAGCAATGGGAAAACGAAAAATCGTCCGTATCGGAACTGCAATCCCTGCGGGAGTCGATCGAGCGCGCCAAGATGGAGATCGCCCAGGCGGAAAGGGATTACGATCTTAACAAGGCAGCCGAGCTGAAGCATGGTCGCTTGCCTCAATTGGAAGACCAACTCGAGCAGGCGGAAGCGGCTCAGCAAGAGCGTTCCTTAGTTAAGGAGGCCGTGTCCCAGGAGGAAATTGCCGATATCGTCTCTCGTTGGACAGGCGTACCGGTGACGCGGCTTATCGAAGGCGAAAAGCAAAAACTGCTTCAGCTAGAGGATGTTATGCATAAGCGTGTTATCGGACAGGATGATCCCGTTCGTCTTGTATCCGAGGCTATCCTACGCGCTCGGGCTGGGATTAAAGATCCGACGCGCCCTATTGGCAGCTTTATCTTTTTAGGACCCACTGGCGTCGGCAAGACCGAGCTAGCGAAAACACTGGCGGAGACGCTCTTCGATAGCGAGGATGCCGTGGTGCGTATCGACATGTCCGAATACATGGAGCGGCATGCGGTTGCTCGTTTGATCGGAGCGCCGCCGGGATATGTTGGCTATGAGGAGGGCGGTCAATTGACCGAGGCCGTGCGTCGCAAGCCTTATTCGGTGTTGCTCTTCGATGAGATAGAAAAAGCCCATCCCGATGTGTTCAACGTTATGTTGCAGATCCTCGACGATGGGCGCGTCACCGACTCGCAGGGACGGGTGGTCGATTTCAAGAATACGATCATCATCATGACCTCGAACATTGGCAGTCACCGACTGCTCGAGGGCGTGGTCGGTACGGAGATCTCCGATTCGGTGAAGGAGGCTGTCATTACGGAATTGCGACAGAATTTCCGTCCGGAGTTTTTGAATCGCGTCGATGAAACGGTGATTTTCAAGCCGCTTTCCTTGGACGAGATCGAGCGCATTGTGGACCTGCTTCTAGTCGAACTGAACAAGACCTTAGAGGAACGTCGTATCGTCGTAAGCCTGGACCAGAAGGCAAAAGAGTGGATAGCGGAACGAGGTTTCGACCCCGTCTATGGAGCGCGTCCGCTCAAGCGTTTCATGCAACGCTCGATCCAAACCTCGCTCGCTCGAGCAATAATCGAAGGGGGCGTGACGGAGGGTTCTGAAGTCGCTTACACGCTCGATGGCGAAGAACTGATGTTCTCGGTTAGCGAGTTGGTAGAGGAGTAGATTGGGTAGGGCAATCGCGTCCCAGCGATGCTGTATCGGTCGAGCGCTTCTAGCGCGGCATCGCGAGGACGCGAACGCCCTACCTGGAATTCTCCGCTACTGGATCTGACTTTTCCAGTGGCGCAGAGGGGTCGCTCCGATCGCGATTACTAGAAGATTCGCGGCTACGAACATCGCTAAGTAAAAGAAGGCGCTGTCCATGAAACCGTATGCGTGCAGGCCGATGCCTAGCATGTTCGTGCCGAACCAGGACCAGCTGAACACGATATTGCCGAAAATCGAAAGCAGCATAATGCCACGCGTCCGAGCGAATCCGCCCCAGCGAGCGTGCAGAATGATGGCATTCCAAATGACGATGAGCAGGGCGCCGTTTTCCTTGGGATCCCAGCCCCAAAATCTACCCCAGGATTGGTCTGCCCAAATGCCTCCCAAGATCGTTCCCACGAAGCTGAAGAGTGTAGCGAAACAGATGATACCGTAGACCATCGTTCCCATCGTGCGAGAGCTCTTTCGATCCATGCGGTTGGAAAATACGGACATGAGTACGAACAGAATCCCAATGCAGCCTGCCAAGAAAGTGGCCGAATAACCCAAAGTGATGATGATCACATGGGTCGCCAGCCAGAAATTGTTGTCCAAGACCGCTCTTAGCATCTCCAGCGTATCGCCATCCGCCGACAAGTGGTGGGCAACTAGTAGGGTAAGAAAGCCGATTACCGCCGCGGTCGCATTGCCAATGCTGTTCTTGAAGAATCGCTCCAGGAAGATGGCCAATAGAACGGCGCCCCAGCCGACGAATAGCGCGGAGGAGTAAAGATTGATTACGGGAGCGTATTCAATAATGTAGACACGGTAGCCTAGGCCGATCGTATGCAAGACAGCGCAGAAGACGATGATCCATAGGGCCGCTTGATTCAGGCGTTCCGGCCAGCGAATCCAGGATACGATTACAGCGAGGAAAGCCATCACGTAACCCACCATGCAGATATAGAAGGGATCGAGGAAGTTGAACGTCTGCTCCACTCCCGCATGACTCACCAAATAAGGATCGATGGCGTTGAAGTCAGCATGCAATGCGCGAACGCCTTCGTTGAAGGCTGTGGCATTGCCTTCCCGATACGCATCGACGATGGTCGCGTAGCTTTTGATGATTTCGCTGACTTCGCCTTGGCTGATGATCTGGGTTAACGCGCTGCTATTCTTCTGCCATTCGAATTCGCCTTGAGCGTCCTTTGTGGGAACGGTCAGCAGTCGGCTGGTTTGCTCGAAATTTTGGTAGAGGAAGCCGATTGCCATCATCTTATTGAAGGCGTTCTCGTCGTATTCCTGACCCATCTGACGGGCATTGACGGCTGCGATGCCGTCCGCTGCAAAGGACTGCATATCCTCCAACTCTTCCGTAAATGATGCGAGCTGGGCGTGGTGCAAGGACCGGCTGAGTCCCATGTATAATTGAATGCTTCGGGCTAGATCGATTACCGCTTTCTGGAAACGGGACCGTTGAGCGTCTTCCAGTTCGCCCGCCTTCTGGGCTTGTTCGCTAATCGTTTCGATCGAGGGCTGCAATTCGTTGAGCGAGTAGTAGAAGTGATCGCTGCCCGGTCCGATCAAGGCGACGACGAGATCGCTGCGCTTGCTGGGTTTGTTGGGCAACTTCAGCAAAGATCGCACATCGTCATTGGTAATTCTGAATACGGGGCGATCATGGGCCTTTTCGGGGCTCATCATCAACTCCGTCAGCCAGACGATAGCAGGGGTCTTCTTATCGTTTTCGTCGATAAAAGAACGCTTGTAGCGTATGGTCAGGAGAGAGTTTCGCGCGACCGAGTCGAGCGGCTGCAGTCGTCCATTCACATGAACGGGGGTTTCTCCGAATGCGGTGTAATCGATTTCGGTCCGGGGCGTCTGTTTCATGTAGTTCCCCACAAAGTAGAGAACCAAGATGGCAAGACCGACGATTGCTGGTATCCGTTGCTTCATGACTTTTTAAGGCGCTTGGTGACAAAGCTTATGAGTCCGATTCCGAACTGGAGGGTTAAACCGACGAATATGAGGAGACAGGAAATATAGGGGAGGTGGCGGCCGGGGTTGCTGACGACTTGCAGGATGGTCGTCGTGTCTTCGTTCGCGAATCCGCTTTGAAAGAAAGTCAATCCACTGTAGCGCAATGGATGATTCATATAGATGAGGAATTCTCGCTCTTCGCCGCGCTCGGGGTTTCTCAATTCGACCAGGCTAGAGAAATTCATGGGTATATTGGTTCCCAGATAGCGATCGTGACTGAAGTCCTTCAGCATGATTTCAAATGGATAGTAGTAGCGTTTGCGGCGTACCTCGATAGAGTATTGCTTGCCTTGGAATTCGAATTCCTGGGCGGGAAAGCCAATACTGGCCAGCCAGGTTCCAATGACGGTTCCTTGCTTGTCGAATAGAGTCAGAATCGCCGTGCTGCGATTAATCTCGTCCATCTTGCCCGTTTTGGGAATCTCTACGGCGTAAACCTGTAGGCCAATGCCCTTGTTCGCAATGAGATCATCCGTCGGAGCGTTTCCGTCGCGACGCTGAATCGTGGCGTTTGGCATGAATCGGTTGACGCTAACCGTGAAAGGGAGTTCGTCGTGACGCACGTCGTGGTTGGTTCGCAGCATCTCTTGGGGAAAAGCGTACACGCGATCGCTCGTTTCCGAGTAGCTGTGGTCGACGATGGCTAACTCGCTGAAGTGGCGATCTTCCGAGTAATTGGACGATCCGCCTTCATCGATAACCATAGAGCTATCGACTTGCATCATGCTCGAGACCAATTCGCCAAGTAGGAGAGTAATGACGCCGAAGTGAGAGAGAAGAATTCCTGACTTGTTCCAGGAGTACTTGAACCGAGTAAAGAGGGCCGTTACGAGATTGATGAACAGGACGACTCCGATTAGGTATCCGCCAGGCATATACGGAATGGAAATTTCGGTGCCGGGAATTTGCCAATACAGGAAGAGCGAATAGAAGTAGACGTCGACGGCGCCGTGGATGCCGAGATGCACTTGCGCGAGCGTGCCGATGAATACGAGAACGAGTCCCAGCACGAGACAGGCGATCGCCAACTCCAGCGAAGAGAAAAACTTGATGAGCGGTTTCATGGACTTAGCCGTAGATTTCTATTCCGCGGGCGCTTCGAAGCGCGAGCTCGTTAGGGTTTGTCTGAATTTCTTGCGCTGAGTCTCCAAGAGAAAGGCGTCCCCTCTAAGTTTGTAGAACCAGCTTCGTCCATCTCTTTTGAGTATGGCCGCGAAAATACGTTCTTTCACCTTGGCTTTCTCCTCATCCGTTTCAGGCATTAGATCGAAGAGGGAAAACGAAAGTTCCCCCGATTCGATGACTTCCTGTTTCGTCTGAACCTCGGCATCGCTCCAGCGAGGAAGACCGATTTGCTGGCGCCAGCGATTGACGTTGGCGGTTAAGCCGCCCGCGTCGCCCGGGAAACTGGTGATCGAAAAGTCCGCTGTAGGGAAGCCTTGCTTGACGATTTCGTAGCTAGCGATTCGCAAAGAGGATCCTGAGGATTCGGTCCATCCGCTGGGAACGTCGAATACAAGCTCTTTGCTGGTTTGCTTGACGCTGGATTGGGCAGTGGGTTCGTCCGAATGGAGGAAACGCAGTCCATTGATCATCTCCACAAAACGATCGCGCTCTCCATTAACAATGGATTGGGGTCCCGACATCTTGAAGAACCAGCTTTCTTCGCCGTGAGTGAAGATCGCCGCGAGAATGCGAGTAGCGTTGGCCTTTTCGGTCTCGGGAAGGATGTCTACCAAGCTGCCCTGATGTCCATCGACCGTCAAACGAGTAAGGGATTGCTGCAGCTGATCGTTATCGATGGGCGCTAGGCCTGCTTGTCCGCGCCATCGATTTACGTTAGCTAGAATGCCGCCCACGTTGCCAGGAAAAGAGGAAACGGTGATTTCCGCTTTACCGCCATCTCCATCTTCGACGACATAGTTTCCTTTGCGAAAGGCCGTTGGAGCGAGTTCCTGCCAAGCCTCAGGCTTAGTCCATTCGATTGGACCCCCCGCCGCTTCCAGGCCTGGGGTGACGGGAGCGTTGGGAACTGCCGGGGCTTGCGAAGCTTCTTTCGGGACATTGTAAACCGCGACGTCAGCTCGATTGCAGCCTGCGATTACCAACGCAGTTGCAACGAGAGCAGCGCAAGAAAGTTGAAAATCTCGAGTCATTGAGGGCGGAGCTAAGGGCGTAATTATCGAATAAGCAAGCAGGACTGGTCGACAATCGACCGATCCTGCGATGAAAGTAGACGCGCGGATATCATCTAGTATCCACGCTAAAGGGGGCGAATCGATCTTGAACCGAATATTCGTTTTAGATCGGGGCCGCGAAACGAAGAAGGCTGTTCTAACGATCGACGCGCGCGGAGCCGCCAGCCACTTGCTTTTCCACTTCCGCCAAGGTCACCATGGAAGTGTCGCCGGGAGTGGTCATGGCCAAGGCCCCATGAGCGGCCCCGTATTCGACGGCCTGTCCAGCGTCATCCGTGGAAAGCAAACCGAATATAAGGCCAGATGCGAAGGAATCGCCGCCGCCCACTCGGTCCATGATTTCCAATTCCGGACGATGGGTGGCTTCATGGAAGGATCCATTGGCCCAGCAAATGGCTCCCCAATCGTTGACGGTCGCCGTTTTAACGCCGCGGAGCGTTGTAGCGACCACTTTGAAGTTCGGATAGTCGGCTACGGCCCGATTGATCATGGCTTTGAAGCTCTCGGTTTCGAGTTCCGTGAGCGATTCGTCCACACCTTCGATTTCGTAACCCAAGCTTGCCGTGAAATCCTCCTCGTTGCCGATCATCACATCGACGTATTTGGCGATTTCGCGATTCACTTCCTGGGCTTTCTCGATGCCTCCAATGTCTTTCCAGAGGGAAGGGCGATAATTCAAATCGTAGGAAACGATGGTGCCGGCAGCCTTGGCTGCTTTGGCGGCTTCGATAACCAATTCGGCAGCCGTTTCGCTGAGCGCCGCGTAGATGCCGCCAGTGTGGAGCCAACGAGCGCCGTCTTTCTGGAAGAGGGATTCCCAGTCCACATCGCCCGGCTTCATTTGCGAGGCTGCGGTGTTGCCGCGATCGGGTACGCCCTTGGCGCCGCGAATTCCGAAGCCGCGTTCGGTGAAGTTCAGTCCATTGCGGACCGATCTTCCAATGCCGTCATAGTCGGCCCAATTAATGTAATCGGTGTCGACGCCGCCTTGCAGGATGAAGTCCTCCAATAAGCGGCCGACTTCATTGTCGGCGAAAGCGGTTACCACCGCGGTCTTGAGGCCAAAGCAGCGTCGCAATCCGCGCGTCACGTTGTACTCGCCGCCGCCTTCCCAGGCAGTGAATCCGCGAGCGGTGCGGACGCGCCCTTCGCCTGGGTCCAGACGCAGCATGATTTCGCCGAGCGAAACGCAGTCGTACTTGCAATCGGATGAAGATCTCAGTTCTAGAACACTCATAGTCGTGGGCCCGAAAAAAGGCGGGAAAATGGAAAACGCAAGCGAAAACCTAACACGTGTGTGAAGATACTGGAGACTGGAATTCCCGTTCTGTCGGCAATTTTGACGAAGGGTTGCCTTTCGTTTGGTTTCCGACCTAATTCGCTGTATGATTTCCGGCAAGAAAGGTTCCTCGCTCGATCGAGCGCTTGGTCGAGTGGACAGCTTGGATACGACAAATCTAACGAATCTCGTGCAAAGACTCGCTCGCGAGCGAGCGTTTCTGGAAACGATCTTCAACACGGCCCTGGAAGGGATAATGGTTATAGATGATCTTGGATTGATCGATTACGCCAACGCGGCGAGCCATCGCATGATCGGGTTGAAGGAAAGCGATGTTGGAGACGTCACTTTGTGGCGCATGATTCCGGAGTTGAGAACGTCGCTCGGATTGAAGGAAGGGGATCGGTTGCAGGCTTCCGTGAGCTCCCGCGAATTGGAGCTTGCGTATCCGGAAAAGAGGTACGTTAGGCTGTATATTCTCCCCTTCGACGAGGGCGAGGATGGCGATGCCGAACAACGGCGCTACGTGGTTATTCTCTCAGATATTACGCGTGAAAAGCAATCCAATGAAGAGCTCATCGAGTCGGAACGCGTGACCTCGATTCTTTTGCTGGCCGCGGGCGTCGCCCACGAGTTAGGCAATCCACTGAACTCGATCACCATTCATTTGCAACTCATGGAGCGGCAGCTGAAGAAGCTCGAACAGACTCCCGAGGCGGATCGCTTGGCATCATCGGTAGAAGTTTGCCGTGAGGAAGTCGGCCGACTGGATGGGATCATTAAGAACTTCTTGGAGGCGATTCGCCCTCAAGAACCCGACTTTCAGACGCTTAATTTATTCGAGGCCCTCGAGGAGACGCTAAAGTTCCAGGCAGGCGAGCTCGAGGACCGCGGCATTTCGGTCGAGCTCGACGCAGGCTCCGAGCAACCGATCGTTCGGGCAGACAAGCACCAAATCAAACAGGTGTTTTTCAATGTCACCAAGAACGCGATGGAGGCAATGCAGCCGGGGGGCGTTATACAGGTGCAGGTCGAGGCAGACGAGGAGCGCTTCTACCTGCGATTTGGCGATTCCGGCTCGGGCATCAGTCAGGAGCGCCTATCGCAAGTTTTTCAACCCTACCACACGACCAAGAAAACGGGGACGGGACTGGGGCTCATGATCGTGCAGCGCATTATGCGTGAGCATGGGGGACAAGTTGGCATAGATAGCAAAGAGGGCGTTGGCACCTTGGTGACGTTAGAATTTCCAAAGCAGAATCGAAAATTTCGAATGCTTGAGGGAAACTAAGGAATTAAGTCGGAGGCTTATGGCTTAGCTGATTTCAGTATTTCATCCTTAAGCCTTCAACCTTAGGCCTTCGTTATATGTGACAAAATTGCCCATTGACGCGGTGACGCGATAGGCTAGTTGTTGGGGCATGCTTCCAACGGTTCTAATCGTCGACGACGAACGTCATACGCGCGAAGGCCTCCAGCAGGTCCTCGAGGATCAATACGATATCTACCTGGCGGAGAATGCGGATCAGGCGTTCAATCTGATGGAGAGCGAGACCTTCGATCTCATCCTCACGGATTTACGTATGCCCGGGAAGTCAGGACTCAAGGTGATAGACAAGGCCCTCACCTTGAAAAATCGTCCGCCGGTTATCATGATGACTGCCTATGGCAATGTTCCTTCGGCGGTCGAAGCGATGAAGCGTGGCGCGTACGACTTTCTGACCAAGCCGGTCAATTTGGAGAAATTGGAGATACTGGCAAAGCGGGCCCTTCAATCGAAGGATCTCGAGGAGGAGGTTCAGCAGCTGCACGAGCGGCTGGACGTGAAATACAGTTTCGAAGGTATCATCGGAAACTCGTCGGAGCTGAAACAGGTTATCGAGCGAGTGAAGTTGGTCGCTCCATCTCGAGCAAGCGTGCTTATCGAGGGGGAGACGGGCACGGGCAAGGAGCGAATCGCTCAAGCGATTCACCAAAACAGTCCCCGAGCGCAAGGGCCGTTCGTGGCGGTGCACTGCGCGGCATTGCCTTCCAATCTGCTAGAGAGCGAATTGTTCGGCCATGAAAAAGGCGCTTTTACCGGAGCTACGGAAAGGCGAGTGGGGCGATTCGAATTAGCCCACGGAGGCACCTTGTTCCTGGATGAAATCGGGGAAATAAGTCTGGCCACGCAAGTGAAACTCCTTCGTTTCTTGGAGCAACGAACGTTCGAGAGAATCGGTAGTTCAAAATCCATTACAGTCGATACGCGTCTCGTGGCGGCGACCAATCGCAATTTGGAGGAAATGGTCAAGAAAGGGGAGTTTCGCGAGGATCTCTATTTTCGTTTGAATGTCGTGCAAATCACTATGCCGCCTCTGAGGGACCGTAGCGAGGATCTGCCGATTCTCCTGAATCACTTCCTGGAGGAATTCTCTGAAGAGAACCAAATCGCTCCGCCGACTTTCGAACCCGGCGCGATGCAATGCTTGAGGCGATACGCTTGGCCAGGCAACATTCGCGAGCTGAGGAATTTCGCTGAAAATGCAGTCGTTCTGCATCGGGGAGGCGTCATTCACGACTACGATCTGGAGTCGAAGTTTCGCGGAGAGACGCGATCGATTGACGGGGAGAGCCGAGTCGTGTCGCCGCTGGACAAGGAGGAGAATGAAAAACGATTGCTTCGCGAAGCTCTGGCGGACGCCAAGGGCAATCGCACTCGAGCAGCTAAGCTGCTCGGCATCAGTCGACGTACCTTGCATCGCAAGCTCCAGCAATGGCCGGAGTTGGATGTGAAGGACAAGTAGGGGCGTCGGAATCTGCTGGCGAGCCCCTGCTAAACGTCTTCATCGAGATGCGGGTTGCCTGGATGCGGAACTAGTTGTAGCGTTCGGCAATCCCTATCGCTTTATTGCGGACCAGCGCCCGCAACTCGTTTGGTTCGAGCGCCTCCATTTTCGTTCCCCAGCTTAGCAGCCACTGAGCCACTTCGTCGAGGCCTCCCAATTGGAATCCCAAGATCAAGCCGCCGTCTTCGAGCGATTCGATAGTTTGCGTTGGATGCCATATGTTTTCCGATACATGATCGGCAATGGAAGAGGATACTCGCAGTTTGACTTTGTAGGCGCCCGATGGAGACCAGATTCCGAAACTGCTCCAGAGATAGTCGTCTACTGAAAAATCGGCTGGAAGCTCGAAGGTTTCCGACTCGATGGCGACGTCGGCAGCTCGGGCCAGAAGAAAGGTCCGCATGGCTTCTCGCTGCTTGTCCCAAGCGAGCAGATACCACTTTCCGAGATAATTGGTGACATGGTAGGGTTTGACCGTTCTCCGCGCCGAACGTTTCTCTCCGGGCTTTTTGTAGCTGAAACTCAGTACTCGTTTTTCCAACGCTCCTTTAATTGCTGTCCGCAGTGTGGTTTCGTCTTGGTTGGATAAACGACCATGCTTGAACGAAACCGCGTCGCTGAGTTCGCTGAGATTAGCGGTTATGGTTTCCGGCAAGCTCGCGGAGAGCTTGTTTAAGGCATTGGCCAAGGGCTTTTCGAAGGGCGTGCCTTTGTAGTGGTCGAGCGCTTTGCGAGCTACGCTGAGGGCCAGAAGTTCGCCCTCTGAAATGTCGATGGTAGGCAGGCTCTCGACTTCGCGCGTGTAGCAATAGCCATGCTGCGATGGTTCGTAATCGATAGGCAGCAACATGCGATCGCGCATGAAATCGATATCGCGACTAATGGTCTTGGAACTGACTTCCAAAGCCTTTGCCAATTTGCTGCAATTGGGAAAGTCGCCTTTTTGCAGGGCCTTGTGAATAAGGAGCATGCGCTCGATGGCAGGACGCTTTAGACTGTGGATGCGACTTTCGGAATCCATGCCAATGAAATGGACAGGGCGGAGGCGTTTCGCAATCCCTTAGGCGAGCAAATTAAATGGCCCGCTGCGGTTCCGTTCTGTTTAAGGCAATCTGAATGCGGCCATCTCAGTATCGTTGCGGACAAGCAAGGTGTCGCCGACGAGGACGGGGTGATTCCACGTCTTGCCTTCAATCGCCTGAAACCGCCCCCGCTCTTCGAAGGCGCTGGAAGAAGCTCTGACGAGGGCGACTTCTCCTTTTTCCGACACGACCAAGAGCAAGTCTTGGTCTTCCAGCAAGAGAACCTGACCGCTCCCGTAGCGTCCGCCCCGCCAAATGCGATCGCCCGTCGCGACATCCATGCAAACGAGATAGCTTCCGTCGAATCCGTATACGCTGTCGTCCCGTACGACGAAATCGCTGAAGTAGGGCTTCAGTCGATTCGTTCTCCAGACCTCTTCCGTTTTCCATTCGCCGTCCGTAAGGTAAGCTCGAATACGAGCCATTCCCGATTTCTCGCCTCGACTGAGCAGGATATCGCCGCTCGAGAGAAGGGCGGGCTGGACGATCCGAGATCCACCTGGCCAATCGTGGTTCCAGAGAAGTTTCCCTGAATTGGCCTCGACGCTGACCAATCCATTGCGACTCGCGAGCAGGACTTGGGGAACATTCGAGAGCGTGACCAAGTGAGGAGAACTGTATCCGTCCATTCCATTCGGCCCCTGCCAGAGCAGGTCTCCCGAATCTCGATTATAACCGACAAGTTTGCCCGCTGCTGCAACGACCAAGGCGTCCTCGATCAAAAGCGGCGACCCGGAGAAGCCCCATCCAGGGACGGCGACCCCTGAATCTGCGGTCAAGTCACGCGTCCAAACGAGCGCCCCATCGGCAGCGTCGAGCGCATTAACAGTTCCGTTCGCTCCAAGGGTGTAGAGTCGCCCTGCATGATAGGTGGGAGTCGCCCGAGGGCCCGGCCCGGCATTCGCCTCCCAGAACCGGGTGGCATCCTCGCGGGTCCAGACGGCTTCCCCCGAGGAAAGCTTATAACAGGAAACCACTTCGTTTTCGCCGCGCTGTTCCTGGGTGAATAGGTATTCGCCCGCGACGGAAAAGGAGGACCAAGCAGGACCTACTGGGCGCCGCCAGATTTCAACAGGCTTTTCGTCATCGCTCCAAGAGGATGCAATGTTCGATCCCGTGATGCGATTGTCTCTGTTTGCGCCGCGAAAACCAGGCCAACTGACTTTGGTATTGTCGTTGGCAAGATTTTGAGCAGCGCCTTGAGCGGCGAGTGTACCGAGTTTATCCTCGCGCGAATCGGACCATCGCCAGGCGAACTGCTGATTCAATTCGCTATTGAAACCTTCCGTTCGAATAAGGGTCCAGGGCGAGCAGGCAACGATCACAACGGTGACGAGCGTTACCGCTCTCTTTGGTTTGGGCATGGTCTTGGTCAAGAAGGCCCATGCGACGAATGCCAGGCAAAGGGGAGGCGTGGCGTAGACGAAAAACATGAGTCCCATCATCGACGTTGCTACGGACTCATGCAGAAGACTAGGCGCTGCGGCAAGACCGCCCAGCATGGCAACGATCGCGAACCAGCGCTCGAAAATCGGCGCTCGACTGACGAAGGCCCACCACACCCAGATCAAGAGGGCGCAACCCATGGCTCCAAACACGCCCACAGGCAGGGCGTCAGGCCAAATGGGCGCTATGGCAAAGCGTAGGAGCCATTGCAGGCATACAATTAGAATGCCCGGCCAAAGGCGTAGCGACGGTGGAGAGATTGGAGCGCTCATAGGAAGCTTGCGAAGTGGATTTTAAGAATGGGGCGAAGGTCGCGCCTCATCCATTACCCTTTTGGCTAGCCTATAGTCGCGCTTTCTTGTCGCGCGGGCGAAATCCTCTAGAGCGAAACGCCACGTTTCCAGGGAATGAAATCGTCCTGGCCCAACTTCTGGGCGCAAGACTGCCGTTCGCCGCTGGCGACGCTCACGATCAGTTCCAAAAGATCGTCGGCGAGACCATCGATGGAAGCGCTGCCGTCGATGACGCCGCCCGTATCGAAATCGATCATGTCCTTGAGCGAGCTAGCGATCTTGGAGTTCGATGAGATCTTCAAAACAGGGGTGACGGGATTTCCCGTGGGCGTTCCGAGGCCCGTAGAAAAGACGATCATGTTAGCTCCGGCCCCCGCCATTGCGGTCGTCGATTCCACGTCGCCTCCCGGCGTGCATAAGAGATTTAGGCCAGGTCGTTTGGTTTTCTCTGGATAGTCGAGTACATCGCGTACGGGCGAAGTGCCGCCTTTGAGCGCGGCGCCAGCCGACTTGATCGCATCGGTGGTCAGGCCGTCTTTGATGTTTCCATGCGATGGATTCTGGTCGAATCCGGATCCGACTCGCTCGGCAGCCGCTCCATAGGCGCCCATCAATTCCATGAATCGCTCCGCCAGTTCCGGGCGTTCGCAACGGTCGACTAATTCCTGTTCGACCCCGCAAAGCTCGGGAAACTCGGCGAGTATGACGCTGCCGCCGGAAGCGACCAAGCGGTCCGAGGTAGCGCCGACCACGGGATTGGCGGATATTCCCGAAAAACCGTCTGAGCCGCCGCATTCCACGCCTAGGGTTAGCTTGCTGATGGGCGCTGGTTCGCGATGGCATTCATTGGCGATGGCCAGGCCTTTGAAGGTCGAACGCAAGGCTTCGGAAAGCATCTCCTTTTCCGAAGCGCTGGCTTGCTGTTCAAAGTAGTACACTGGTTTCTCGAAGTTCTTGTCTCGTTTTTCGATCTCTTCCTTGAGATGGGCGATTTGAGTCTTCTGGCAGCCTAAGCTGAGTACCGTTGCTCCGGCGACGTTCGGGTGAGCAATGTAGCCCGCGAGAAGGCCGCTCAATGAGGCGGCATCGTCAGACGTTCCGCCGCAGCCAAGCGTGTGGGAGAGGAATTTGATTCCATCCACATTTGGGAAAAGACGATTGCGGTTCGTACCGGAGCTGAGCGGATCGATTCCTGGGACACTGTCGATGTCGTCGCCCGCGCGCTGACTTGCAATGAGGTCGGTAACGAATGCGGCATAGGGGGTCGACTGCGCGTATCCAAGCGGTTCGAGCAATGCCTCTTTCATCAAAGCGAGATTTCGGTTTTCGCAGAATACGAGGGGTACGACAATCCATACATTGGCCGTTCCCACGGAGCCGTCGGCTCGATGGTATCCCATGAAGTGAACGTTTTCCCACCGCTTCGAATCAGGAGCGTTCCATTTAGGCTCGACGCCATTCAGTTGGGCTTCGCTTGCCGCATGCACGACATTGTCCACGTGGATGCGCTCTCCGCGAGCGATAGGCTTCGTGGCCAGTCCAACCTTGACCCCGTACATGACCAGTTCGGCTCCCTCGTCGAATGCCTGGGCTGCGAATTTGTGCTTAGCCGGTACGGGTTCGGTAATCTCGAAGGATTCGCCTTCGTACTCGACGGTTCGTCCCGCCTCGAGATCTTGCAAGGCGACGATAATATTGTCCTGGGGTTTAACTTTAAGAACGAGAGCGCTCATGAGTACCGAATAGAAAGGGCGTTGCTGGAGTCAGAGCAAAACTAAATCGCGCCAAGCGAAAGGATTTAGCTAAACCAGTTGCATTGATGCCGTTTGCGGGGACCGGCGGAAGCCAGTCCCCGCAGTTCCTAAGGGCGCGAGCGATCTTCGCGCGCTTTCGTTCCTCCCAAAATCGCTACGGCTCCGACGAGGCCAATGGTTCCGGAGAGGTACCACCAGCCTGCGCCCATGATGCCGTAGAGCCATATGCCCGCGCTGCCGATCAAGCTGGCGAGAGCCCAGCACATGCCGCGAAAGCCAAAGTAGCGTCCCCGCAGTTTTTCCGGAGCGAGATTGCTGCTGTAAGCCATGCCGATGGGCAGGGCTATGATTTCGCCCATGGTGAACAAGGCCATCGCCAAGAAGAATCCTGAAATCGTGGATACGTAGCCGAAGGCTGCGCAACCCAAGGCGATGCCCGCGTAGCCAATGGCTAAAACCTTGCGGGCATCGAAGCGATCCAGCCAATGGGTGAGCGGTACCTCGATCAGGATAATCAGTACGCCGTTCGTTCCCATTAACGCACCGTAGACGGCAGGCGAGATCCCATTGTCTGTGGCCGTTAAGGCGAGTAGGCCGAACACTTGGCTGAAGGCGATTCCCATCAGCAGGCAAGCGACCAGAAATTGAGAGTAGGGTCGATTTCCTATGACATCGACCAACGCGTCTATCCAGCTTTTCAGAATGATCCTCGGAGAGCTGGCTCTCCCTTCGATCGTTCGCAATCCATGAGGCAGGCACACGAAAGCGAGAACGGCGAAGCAAAGCGTAGTCGCAGCATCGCCAACGAAGATTAGCAGAGGCGAATAGGCGAAAATAAATCCCGCGACCATCGGGCCTGCGGCGAAGCCCGCGTTGATCGCCAGACGCAACATCGCGAATACGGTCACGAGTTTTTCCTTGGGTACCAAATCGGTTATCAAGGCGCTGGTCGGCGGACCGAAAATGAAGTTCGCGAAACCGCAAAAGGTGGCCATAGCAACCAATACCCAGTAGTTGTCGCAGAAATACAGCGACAAGAGACTAAACGCAGAACAAGTGAGCGACAGTATGATCGTATTGCGGCGACCGATCGCGTCAGCCAAGTAGCCCCCGGCCATGGGGCCGAAGAAATTGCCCAGGCTAATCGCGGCTAGGACTCCGCTGATCTTGCTCAAACTGTAGTCGCGCTCTTCGAGAAAGAGCGTGAGAAATGGGAATACGAAGGCCCCGAAGCGATTGAGAAACTGTCCGAGCACGAGGATGTAGACCGGTCTGGGAAGAGACCGGATGTCGGCGAACAAATTGCTGAAGAATAAGGCCATTGGATTTGGAATGCGGCGATTCGTTTGAGTTCAAGAAGAGTGGAAACGAAAAAGCCTCTGCCGAAATGAGATTCAGCAGAGGCTTTTTGAAAGTAACTATATCGGGCTCTAATTGGGTTTTATACGATGCCGATATTCCGCTGATGATCTCGATGGGGCTAGTTTTACGATATGACGCATCCCCGCATTAGACTGCCACGCGTTTGAGACGCGCTTGAAGTCGATGCAATTCGATTTGAGGATTGTGGTCGGGTTAATCATGCGGATTAAGGTCGCTGAAAAGAACGATTTGGCTAGGCCCTTGCAAGCGTAATGTTAAGGGAGATACATGTGATGGAGCGCGGGAACTCAATTGGTCTCGTCCGAAACCAGACTGTTTTCATTCGCATCTCAATCGCTTTTGGCTGGACCGCGAACCGCTAATCCGTGTCTTTAGGCGAACCGGAAATCGTAAACCTACTACTAACCGAACTCACCATGCGTTTGCCCAGACTTCTAATCACCACTTGCGTTTCGATCTTATTTGCCGCAACCGCGGCTTGGGGAGCCGAGAAGCCAAACGTCATCGTCATTATGGCGGATGACCTTGGCTACGGCGACATTTCCTCTTACGGCGCCGATTCTTTCCAGACTCCTTGGATCGATCAGTTGGCGGCCGAAGGGCAACGCTTTACGAGCGGCTACTGCTCGGCTTCGACCTGCACGCCCACTCGCTACTCGATGTTGACGGGCACCTATGCTTTTCGCGTGCCGAACACAGGCATTGCGCCGCCAAACGGTCCTGCGACCATCAAGCCTGGCGTCGAAACCCTGCCATCATTGCTTCAAAAAGCGGGCTACCGGACGGCGGTAATCGGGAAATGGCATCTGGGCTTGGGCGGACCGAATGGACCGGATTGGAATGGCGAATTGAAGCCAGGACCCCGCGAAATTGGATTCGACTACAATTTTCTCCTTCCCACTACCAATGACCGTGTCCCTCAGGTGTATGTCGAGAATCACCGGGTTCTCAATCTCGACCCTAAGGATCCGCTTTGGGTGGGCGACAAAAAGCCGAGCGACGATCACCCGACGGGCATTACGCACCGCGATACTCTAAAGATGGACTGGACCCACGGTCACAACTCGACCATCCACAACGGAATCAGCCGCATTGGTTTCTACACGGGCGGACACGCGGCCCGCTTTCGCGACGAGGACCTGGCCGACGAGTGGGTGAAGCAGTCCGTTAAATGGATCGAAGCCAACAAGGATGGACCGTTCTTCCTGTTCTTCGCTTCCCACGACTTGCACGTGCCGCGTATTCCACACGAACGGTTTCAGGGCGCGACCAAGCTTGGTTACCGCGCAGACTCCATCGTACAGCTCGACTGGTGCGTAGGAGAACTGATGAAGACTTTGGATCGCCTGAAGATCGCCGACAACACCTTGATCGTTTTCTGCTCGGACAATGGTCCGGTCATGGATGACGGCTACGCGGACCTCGCTCTGGAGAATCTCGGCGATCACCGCGCCGCCGGTCCCTACACCGGTGGCAAGTACAGCGTTTACGAAGGTGGAACGCGCACGCCATTCATTACTCGCTGGACGGGTCGCATCAAGCCAGGCGTTTCGGACGAAGTGGTTTGCACGATCGATCTAGCAGCCAGCCTGGCGTCGTTCACAGGCGTAGACATGCCAGAGGACGCCTGCCTCGACAGCATGGACGTAATGGGAGCCCTCTTGGGCGAGAAGGGAGCCAAGGGTCGCGATCACTTGGTTCAACAGGACAATGGCAAGGGCGGCAACTACGGCTTGCGCGTTGGCAATTGGAAGTTGCAGCGTCACGATTCCAAAAGAGCCCGCAACGTCGTGGTCGAGCGTCTTCTGGCCAATACGCCGGTTCCACAGTACCAGCTTTTCGATCTCTCGAAGGACCCTCAGGAGAAAAACGATCTATTTAAGAAGCGTCCCGCCGTGGCCAAGCGAATGGTTGCCCAGCTGGCGGAGATCATCGAAAACGGTCGCAGCCGAAATTAGACAAGAAGGGTAGCGGCCGATCTCCGAGCGGCCACAAGCTTTTAACGTGGCGGCCCGGAGGTCCGCCGCTACCTTTTACGCATGTCGGAATTCAAGCGTGTCGTTCTCAATCACACTCCACCGGATTGGGTTGAAAACGGTTCGCTCTTTTTTCTCACCGTCTGCTGTAAGCAACGCGGCGAAAACCAGCTTTGCAACTATCGTGTAGCCGAAACCTTATTCGACTCAGCGAAGTTCTACGCGAGTTCGTTAAGATGGCTCCCTCGGCTGATTCTCTTGATGCCTGACCATTGTCATGCGCTTGCCAGCTTTCCAAGCGATTCTAGCATGTCACGCGTCATTGGAGACTGGAAACGATATACTGCCAAAATGGCGGATGTCTCATGGCAACGCGGATTTTTCGACCACCGAATTCGAAACGATGAAAACTGGGAAGAGAAGGCTTCATACATTCGCCTGAATCCTGTTCGAGCAGGATTAGTCGCCAAACCCGAGCAGTGGCCATGGGTCTTGGAAGCGATCTGATATGAATTTTCAATTTTGGATTCTAGGTAGCGGCCGATCTCCGAGCGGCCATATTCATTATACGGTGGCGGCTCGGAGATCCGCCGCTACCTTAAAAGCATTGGACCGATCTTGCTTAGGCGCGTCAGTTTCAATTTTTGGTTCATTGGTTGCGTCCTGTCGAACCGGCTTGCCTAAGCAGGCCGGTTTTCTCTCACTGTGAGGCATGTCTCTCCCAAGATATGCCCTACGCTCGTTTAAGGCGATTCTCATGATTGCCGTGGCCGGCCTTGCCGTGAACGGCGCCTTCGCTAAGCCGAAGAACGTTATCCTCATCATGGCCGACGACTCGGCGGTGGATAACTATAGCTGCTACGACAGCGATTTCTTCCATTCGCCTCGGCTGGACAAGCTCGCCGAAACCGGAGCCAATTTTAATTACTGCTACTCCGAGCCCGTTTGCACTTCGAGTCGCGTCAAGATTATGACGGGTCGCGACGGCATTCGCAATTACGTCAATTTCGGCACGCTCGACAAGAGCGAGATTACCTTCGGCAATATGCTGAAGAAAGCGGGTTACGCGACTGCCGTTGGCGGAAAGTGGCAGCTGCACGGAGATCCCAATGGGGTTATGCCTGAGGATTGCGGCTTCGATACTTATTGCCTCTGGAATATTCCAGGCGCCACGGGAGATCGATACTGGAATCCCACGCTGCTGCAGGATGGAAAACTCCTGAAAACGACAGAAAAGGACTATGGGCCCGACATCGTTTCCGACTTCCTCATCGACTTCATCGAGGAGAACAAGGACGGCCCGTTCTTCGTTTATTACCCGATGATCCTCGTTCACAATCCCTTCCCGGAAACGCCGGATAGCCAACCCATGACCGAGGCGGAGAAGAAGCTTCCCAAGGGGCTTAAGCATTTCAGGGATATGATCGCCTACGCTGACAAGACTGTAGGCCGGATCGCCGATACGCTCGATCGCCTTGGAATTCGCGAAGACACGGTCATCATGTACACGGCTGACAATGGAACGAACCGCAGCCTGACTTATCCGTTTCATGGCGAGCAGCGGAAAGGGGAAAAGGCGTTCGCGACCGAAGGAGGATCGCATGTTCCCATGATCGTAAACTGTCCAGGGTCAATTCCTGCGGGAACGGTTACCGATGACATAATCGATTTTTCGGACGTCTTGCCTACCATCGCTGAAATTGCCGAAACCGACTTGCCAGACGTCGCTATCGATGGCCGCAGCTTTTGGCCGCAGTGCCAAGGAGAGGAAGGCGACCCGCGACAATGGATCTTTCAGTACTATTACCCTAAATTCGTTCCTGCTGCCGAGAAGCACGGACAAGGCGTTCGCAACCGGGAAATCGTCTGGGCTCAGAACCAGGAATACAAGCTGTACCGGGATGGCTCTTTTTACGCGGTTTCCGATCGCTACGAGATGCATCCGATCCTGCCAGGAGCTGGAACGGTTACAGGCGAGAAAACTCGCGCCCTTTTGCAGTCGGCCATCGACTCCATGCCGCGAAAAGCAGCCAAGCTCGATCCCGAAGCGGCCCCTTGAGCGATTTGCTGTCCATCTTTTCGCTTTACCAGAAACTCTAATCAATGACGCCCCGACTTATTCGCTTCCTTCCTGCGGCCTTCGTCGCTTTCGCCTTCGTTTTCAGTCCTGCTAGGTCCGACGTCGAAAACGTGCTCTTCCTCATTTCGGACGATCTCAAAGCCAGCGTACTAAACGCGTATGGCGATGATCTCTGCGTTACTCCCCACCTGGATCGCCTGGCGGAGGAGAGCATGGTGTTCGAGCGCGTCTATTGCCAGGGAACCGCCTGTCGTCCTTCCCGCACGTCTTTCATGCACAGCCGCTATCAGGACGAAGTGGAAGTGAATCTGGGCAAGCATTTCATCGACAACGGCATTTACAGCGCTCGAGTCGGCAAGATCTATCATATGCGGGTGCCTGGCGACATCATCGCGGGGACCGATGGCGACGATCGCGAGTCGAGCTGGATCGAGCGGTTTAATTCTCCCGGATTGGAAGCCCACACTCCTGGCGATTACGCGTGTTTGAATCTCGATATCTTCACGACGGATTTGAGCGGGCGCTATTCGACCGCTATGCCGCATCGTTGGTTCGTGACGGTGAGCTACGAGGGCGACGGTTCGGATCAGCCCGACTACAAGACCGCTACGAAGACCATCGAATTGCTCCGCGAAAAGAAGGACGAACGATTCTTCATCGCCGCCGGATTCGTTAGGCCTCACTACCCCATGGTCGCTCCGAAGCGCTACTTCGACCTGTATCCAATTGATAAGATCGAAATGCCGCATGTGCCGGAAGGCGATCTCGACGACATCCCTCCGTTGGGCATGGCCAAGACCATGTCGACCAAGGATCCGATCGGCCAGCATCCGGACAATCAAAAGCGAATGTGGGCCGGCTACTACGCGACCATTACTTTCATGGACGATCAAATTGGTCGTATCCTCGACGAGCTAGAGCGTTTGGGCATTCGCGACAAGACGGCCATCGTATTCACGAGCGATCACGGCTATCACTTGGGCGAGCATCATTTCTGGCAGAAGAGCAACTTGCACGAAGAGGCGCTGCGCGTCCCATTGATCATTCACGTGCCCGGCATGAAGCCCGGGCGTTCGGGTTCGGTTGTAGAGCTGATGGATCTGTATCCAACGATATCGGACGTTGCGGGCTTGAAGAATCTCCCGAAAACCGTGCAAGGCAAAAGTTTGAAGCCGATACTCAAGAATCCGTCAAAGGAAGTGAAGGAGTTCGCTTTCACGACAGGAGGTTCCGGCTATGCCGCGCGTTCGAAGGAATGGAGCTACATTCGCTATAAGGACGATACCGAGGAGCTCTACAATATGGTCTCCGACCCTGATCAGTACAGCAATCTGGCAACCAATCCCGAATACGCGACGGTCGTGCGCGACTGGCGCAATAAGTTGGACAAGCATATCGAAACCTTCGGATTGAAACCATTGAAGAAAGATAAATAGACGAGCATCCGCTCAGCTCATTCGGCACCCGTCAACGCACCTTATTCAATGAAAGCGCTCCTTCCGTCTCTTTTGCTCTTATCAAGCTTGTGGCTCGCCGCAGCCGACAAGCCAGCCAACGTCATCCTGATTATGGCCGACGACATTGGCTTCGAATGTTTCAGCAGCTATGGCAGCAAGGAATACTCGACGCCGCGAATCGACGCCCTCGCAGCCGAAGGAATTCGATTCGAAAACTGTCACTCCACGCCGCTTTGCACGCCGAGTCGGGTGAATTTGATGTCGGGCAAATCGAACGTATTCAATTACCACGACTTTGGAGTTTATCCGAAGGGCGAGCCCACCTTCGCCAATCATTTCAAGGAGCATGGCTACGCGACTGCGGTAGCGGGAAAGTGGCAATTGCTCTTGGAGGACAAAGGGACGACGCCTCAGGAAGCCGGCTTCGATACCTATTGCCTCTGGAATATGCCGAGCACTGCCCGAGCTCGATTCTGGAACCCATCGCTCGAACAAGACGGCAAGCTGCTTGAATTGCCTGAAAACAGCTATGGTCCGGAGGTTGTTACGGATTTTCTGATCGACTTCATCGAGCGATGCGCAGATTCGGATACGCCTTTCTTGGCCTACTACCCAATGATCCTCGTACACAATCCATTCCCGCCGACCCCACACTCTAAGGATCCGGAAAGCGAGGACGAGAAGAGCAACTTCATCGACATGGTCAATTACATGGACTTTCTGGTGGGACGACTCGTCGATACGCTCGAAGCCCAAGGGCTGCGCGACAATACGCTCATCGTGTTCACAGGCGACAACGGGACGAATGCCGTTCTGACCTCCGAATTTGACGGAAAGCCGCTCCGTGGGGGTAAAGGCTACACCTATGATCACGGCACTCATGTGCCCCTCGTCGCCAACTTTCCAGGACGCATTCCGCCTTCCCAGGTAAATAGCGATTTGATCGCGTTCTCCGATTTCTTTCCCACGATCGTAGAAGCGGCCGGTCTCCCTCCCAAAAAGCCCACCGATGCCGATGGTTGGAGTTTCTGGCCCCAATGCGAAGGCAAGGCAGGGAAGCCCCGCGAGTGGATATATGGATACTACTTCCCAAGACCTTACGCCGCCAAATTCGACGACAAATACGCGCATTGGGAGGTTCGATACGCTCGCGATCAGCGTTATAAGCTTTACGACACTGGTCTTTTGTTCGACACGCATGAGGATGTCTTGGAGAAGAAGGCCATTGATCTCGAGCGAGCGAGCTCTCAGGCTCGAGCCGCTCGACGTAAGCTGCAAGCCGTCCTCGACTCCTATCCGCGATCGGGCCAGCTCGTAGAGTACGATCGCGTCAAAGGGGTTTACGCGCCGAAGAACAAATAGAGCGCTTCGCTGGAAGCGGTCTTGAATGCTGACGGCAGAGGCGGGAGCAAAGCTCCTAGCCGATGTCCCTTATCCGTTCGCGATTCGACCCTAGTATAACGTTAAAGCCAATGTAGCGGGGTTCACAGCCCTAGCGGTTGTAAAATACCGCCATTGACGCAAATGTACAATGGAACGACCGGTATCATCCTATCGTCTTGGAGTGCCGGAGGCTATAGTTCCGGAGCGCTCGCGAGAATTGCCAGAACCCCTTCAGTCACTGTTTCCCTAAAGCAAGCTTCATGATCCTGTCCCTGCAAGACAGCTCCACCCAGGCCTTTTTCAAAGAGGTTGATCCGTCCCGTAGCGGGTTGGGCTTGTTTCAGCATCTCAACGATGTCTGCTACTTCGTGAAGGACCGGGAAGGGCGATTCGTAGCCGCCAATGAAGCGCTCATTCTCTTGTTAGGCTACCATAGAGAATCCGACATTCTTGGGAAAACGGATTTCGAGTTGGTTCCTAGTTATCTCGCCGACAATTACCTGAAGGACGATCAGCAGGTGTTGCTGCAAGGCGAAGAGGTCGTTAACAAGGTCGAGCTCGTCACTCACAACAATCTTTCGGTCTACTGGTACACCACAACTAAAGTGCCTGTTTTCGATCGAGACGGGAACATTATTGGCCTTGAGGGAGTAACGCGGGAGTTCAAAGCGGCTAGCAGCGCCTTGGGACCGTATCCGGAACTCTTCAAAGTCATCGATTTCGTTGAGGCCAGTTACTCGGAGAAGGTGAGCGTTGCCGACATGGCTCAGAGAGCAGGGCTATCCGTTCGCACTTTCGAGCGGCAATTCAAGAAGCGTTTCAATCTCAGTCCGATTGCCTACCTCAAAAAGGTTCGGATCAACGCCGCCTGCCGCGATCTGATTCATACCAATCACACCATCGCTCGAATCGCGCTCGATTGCGGATTTTGCGATCAAAGCTATATGACCAAGGAATTCGCGCGTCTCATGCGCATTACGCCTCAGGTCTATCGAGATACTCATGTTTCCTGATCGAGCAATGAAATCGCTCCGTCCGAACCATTGCGTTTGCCTTCGAGTTAATCGCTCGGCAAAAAGAGTTTCTTCTTTTCGATTTCACGTCTAAAAGAAGCACGAATTCGGAAAGCTATTTACGCCTTTATGAAACCTACCCGACATGCCCGATTCGAATCTGACGCCTCGCGTCGAAGTTCGCCCGGGCATCGCGATGAATTTCCATTTGTTGCGCATCAAACGTTCGCAAGCGGACGGTTTGATTCGCGAGCTCGTTTACCGGGCTCGATCGCACTCTAAAATAAGCCAACCTACTACCTACTCACTGCTCTATGTTGTCTAGAATCCTGTTAATCGCCTCGTTCGGCCTCTGCATCTGGAACGCGTCAGCGGGCACGACTTTGCCGCTAAGCGTAGAAAAGGGCGAGCGTATCGTCATTCTCGGAAACGGACTAGGGGAGCGCATGCTCTACTTCCCTCACTTCGAGACCGACTTGCATCGCCAATATCCGAACGAGGAATTGATCGTTCGCAATATCGCTCGTCCTGGGGAGACGCCCGGTTTCCGTCCTCATCCGTCGCGCGAAACCCAATGGGCTTTCCCTGGCGCTGAGAAATTCCACCAGGACAAGACCACTCACTTGGGCATCGGTCATTTCCCAACCCCGGACGAATGGCTAACCGAGCTTCAGGCGGATACGATCCTCGCATTCTTCGGCTACAATGAGTCCTTCGGAGGAATGGAGAAGCTCGACAATTTCGAAGCGGAACTCGATGCCTTCGTTCAGCACACGCTTAAGCAGAAGTATAATGGAACGTCTGCGCCGCGGCTCGTGCTCGTTTCACCAACTGCTTTCGAAGATCTCTCCGACCAGCAAGACCTGCCCGATGGCAAGGAAGAGAACGTTAGGCTGAAGGCCTACGCCGGCGCGATCAAGCGAGTCGCCGACAAACGCAATGTTGGCTATGTCGATCTTTTCGAGCCGACTCAGGAGCTCTACTCTAAGGAGAAGAATCCTCAGACGATCAACGGCTTCGCGCTTTCCAATGAAGGCTACGAGAATTTGTCGAAAATCCTCATTCAGTCGCTCTACGGCGAAGTGAAGGCTCAGGAGCAAATCTCTCACGAGGATATGTACGGCGTCGTCGAGGATAAAAATTGGTATTGGTTGAACGACTACCGCATCCTCAATGGCGTTCACGTATACGGTCGTCGCTACAAGCCGTACGGCAACGTCAACTATCCGGAGGAAATCGAGAAGATTCGCCAAATGACCGAATTGCGGGATTCGAAGATTCACGATGTCGCCCAAGGCGGCTCCGCCAAGGCGGCTGTCGATGATAGTTCTACCCGCGAACTCACGGAGGTCGTGACCAACTACAACCGCGAGATCGATTTTCTCGACGTTGAAAAGGCGTTGGATAAGTTCACCCTCCCTGAAGGTTACGAAATCGACTTGTTCGCTTCCGAAAGCGAATTTCCCGATCTTCGGAACCCCGTTCAAATGACCTTCGATAACGAGGGCCGACTCTGGGTAGCGGTCATTCCTTCCTATCCGCACTACCGTCCCGGCGACGAGCGTCCGAACGACAAGCTGATCATACTGGAAGATACGGATAACGATGGTCGAGCGGACAAGCAGTCGGTATTCGCGGACGGACTCCACATGCCAATCGGTTTCGAGTTGGCTCCCGAAGGCGTTTACGTTGCGACGCAGCCAAACCTCTCCTTGTTGGTCGACGACAATGGGGATGGTCGAGCCGATCGCGAAGAGATTCTCGTGCACGGTTTCGACTCGCATGATACTCACCACTCGATCTCCGCTTTCTTGGCGGACGCATCAGGCGCCATCTATATGAACGAAGGCCGCTTTCTTCACTCTTCGGTGGAGACGCCTTACGGTCCCGAATACATGACCGATGGCGGACTGTGGCGCTTCGATCCCAATACATGGCGTCTCGAGCGTTTCATGCAGACCGATGTATCCAATCCTTGGGGCGTTACCATCGACGACTATGGTCAAACCTTCCTTTCGGACGCGTCCGGCGGAGCCAACTGGTGGTCGCTGCCGCTGTCGGCCAAAATCCCTCATGGTCGCGAAGTCGAAAAGCTTGCTCAGTTTACGACTCACCGCGTTCGCCCGACTTCTGGCACGGAATTCATTTCCTCGCGCCATTTCCCGGATGACGTGCAAGGCGATTTCCTGATCAACAACACGATCGGTTTCCTCGGCACCAAGCATCACAGTATTGTCGAAGATGGCGCGGGATTCACGGGCGAGCTGAAGCAAGACATCATTCAATCGACCGATCCGAATTTCCGTCCAGTAGATATGGAGTTCGCAGCCGATGGATCCCTGTATTTGATCGATTGGCACAACCCGCTCATCGGCCACATGCAGCACAGCGCTCGCGACCCAAACCGCGACAGCGATCACGGCCGAATCTATCGCATGACCTACCCGTCGCGTCCGCTCGTCAAGGCGCCCAAGGTTGCGGGGGCATCGATCAAGCAATTGCTGGAAAACTTGAAGGAGCACGAATATCGCCTTCGCTATCGCACGCGTCGCGAATTGCGCGGTCACCCCACCGATAAGGTCATTCCCGCCGTTAAGAGGTGGGTTAAGGCCCTCGACAAAAAGGATCCGAATTACGGTCGCAACCTTTTGGAAGGCCTTTGGGTGACTTGGGGCAAGAATCAGGTCGATCCTGGCATACTCAAGCAAGCGTTGACGCACGAAGATCACAAAGTTCGTTCTGCAGGCGTTCGCGTTCTTCGCTATGCCCACCGTCAAATTCCAAACAGCCACGAGCTCTTCATGAAGGCTGCCGTCGACGAGCATCCACGCGTACGTCTCGAAGCAGTGGTGGCCGCGTCGTGGCAGGACAACGACAAGGGCGCTGAAATCGCTCTCGAAGGTTTGAAGAAACCCGTCACTAAATGGATGGGCCGGGCTTACGCTGCGATATTCGAGACGCTCGAGGATGATGCGAAGGCGCTGCACGCGTCCGGCAAAACCAAGCTTTCGGGCAACGATCAAGCCAAGCAATATTTAGCTGGCAATTTCGAATTCTACGATAAGAAGCAAAAGACAATACAAGTTCCTCAGGTCAATCTTTCCAAGCGAGACTTGGAACTCTACAAGTTGGGCGAGGAAGTTTACCATCGGGACGGACATTGCGAGACGTGTCATGGAGCCGATGGCAAGGGCGCTGTTGCGAATATCTATCCGCCGCTCAACGCCAACGAATGGGTCATGGGCGAAAACGAGCGTTTCATTAAGCTCGTGCTCAAGGGGCTCTGGGGTCCCATCGAAGTGGCTGGCAAGACTTACGATCCATCGACGGGCGTACCGCCAATGACTGGATTCGGCGGCATGTTGAACGACGAGGAGATTGCAGGCGTCATTACATACGTCCGCATGACCTTCGGCGATAAAAAGGCGTTGGCCAAGCCGGTCGATCCTAAGGAAGTCGCTAAGGTGCGCGAAGCTACCAAGGATCGGGTAAATTTCTACATGGTGGACGAATTGCTGAAAGAAAATCCGTTCCCCGAACAAGCCAACGCTGGTTCTGCCGTCAAGCAATGGCAGTCGTACGCCGGCAAGGAAGGCGCAGGAAAAGGCAAGCGCGTCGTCCTAATTGCCGGTGACGAGGAATACCGTTCGGAAGAAGCGCTTTCTCAGTTGGGTAAGATTCTCTCCGTTCACCATGGTTTCGATACGACCGTCGTCTATCCGCAACACACGGGTACGCCTGGCATCATCGATCCCAACTATCAGAACAACATTCCGGGATTGGAAGCGCTCCGGGATGCGGATCTCATGGTCATCGCCACGCGTTTCCGGGATCTGCCGAACGCTCAGATGAAGGAAATCGAAGATTTTCTAAAGGCCGGTAAACCCGTCATTGGCATGCGAACCGCGACCCATGCCTTCAACATCAAGGACAAGAGCAAAAAATACGCGCATTGGAGCTTCGACTACAATGGCGACAAGAAAGCGTGGACCAATGGCTTTGGGCAACTCGTCCTCGGATCGACGTGGGTCAGCCATCACGGATGGCACATGTATGAGAGTACGCGTGGCGTGCTTACGGGCAGCCATGAAATTCATAACGGTATCGGCCCGGGCGATATCTGGGGACCTTCCGATGTTTATGGAGTTCCTCAACCGCTGCCCGGCGACAGCGAACCGATCGTCCTAGGTCAAGTCGTAGCTGGCATGGGCAAGCTTCATCCGCCGATCGGCCCCGGTCCCTACGACAAGGTTCCTGGCTACGGCAAGAAGCCTGGATTTCACAAGAACGATCCCATGATGCCGGTCGCGTGGACCAAGAGCTATCAAATTCCTGGCGGCAAGAAGGGCAAGGCCTTCGTGACTACTATGGGCTCCTCCAATGACCTCGCGGCTGCGGGAACGCGTCGCATGCTGGTTAACGGCATATACTGGGCTGTTGGTTTACCTGTGCCGAAGAACGGAACGAAGGTCGATACCGTGGGCGATTATCAGCCATCGATGTTCGGCTTTCACCGAGAAGACGGTTACTGGCAAAAGCTTCGCCTTGAAGTATCCGACTTCGATCTGAAGTAGGTGAAATCGGGTAGGGAGGGCTGATCGCAGTCCTCCGTTCCCTTCGAACGCGTCGCGTAGGCGCTTCATGATCCTTTCCAATACGAATCTGTATACGTAATGAAAACGAAACTACTCGCTCTCAGTTTTATCGCAGCTCTTTCAGCATCCTTGTCGCTCCGCGCTGCTGATCGTCCGAATATCCTCTTCATCATGTCGGACGACCACACGGCTCAAGCCGTCGGCGCCTACGCGACTTTGCTGAAGGATCTCAATCCGACGCCCACGCTCGATAAGCTTGCGAATGAGGGCATCGTGTTCGACAACGCCTTTTGCACGAATGCGATCTGCACGCCGTCGCGAGCGTGTATCATCACTGGACAATACAATCACATAAACGGCGTATTCGATCTGGGAGGCAACATCCCGCCCGCAGGGCAAACCCTTCCCATCCTCATGCGCGAAGCGGGCTACCAGACGGCGATGGTCGGCAAGTGGCACCTTAAGCAAGAGCCTAACTTCGACTACTACAAGGTTCTGCCAGGCCAAGGGAAGTATTTCGATACCGAGTTTCGTATCCAAGGCTCGCAGCCTTGGCCCAAGAACACGGTCACCCATAAGGGCGAGCATTCCTCGGATGCCATCACGGACTCGACGCTCGAATGGCTGAAAAACGAGCACGATCCCAACAAACCGTTTTTCCTTTGTCATCAATACAAGGCCCCGCACGACTACTTCGAGAACGCGCCGCGCTATCAGAGCTACTTGGCGGATGTGACCATCCCAGAGCCGGATACGCTCTACGACGTGCCGGACACCTTCGGGTCGATCGCTACGCGCGGACACAACGACGAGCTGATGCCGCACATCGGCACTTCAATCGGCAAGCGCAATCCGCGCCGTTCCTACGCGACGCATTTGTTTCAATGGTTTCCAGAGGAATTCCCAGCGAACTACGATCCCGCGAAACTCAGTGAACGGGAAACGACCCGCATCGCTTATCAAGGTTATCTCAAGAAGTACCTTCGCTGCGTTAAAGGCGTGGACGACAATCTGAAACGCCTTTTCGACTACATGAAGGCTGAAGGCATCTACGACAACACGCTTATCATCTACACCGGAGACCAAGGCTTTTGGCTTGGCGAAAAGGATTATCAAGACAAGCGTTGGGCTTACGACGAGTCGATGCGCATGCCCTTCATTGTCCGCTACCCTAAGGCGATTCCCGCGGGAACTCGCAGCGATGCGATCGTTGAAAATGTCGACTATCCGGCGCTCATGCTAGACTATGCGGGAGTTGACATTCCTGAGAGCATGCAAGGCCGTTCCTTTCGCGAGATTTGCGAAACCGGCCAAGAGCCGGCAGGCTGGAAGCAGGCTGCTTACTACCGTTACTGGATGCACATGGCTCACCACGATAACCCAGGCGAGATGGCTATGCGCACGAAGGACTACAAGCTAGTTTACTTCTATGGCGTGAACTACAAAGGCGAGTATCAGACGCCCGCCGGCTGGGAACTCTACGACCTTAAAAGAGATCCGCAAGAGCTGAATAATGTGTACGATAATCCCGAATACAAAAACGTACGCAATCAGTTGAAGGCCCAATTCGCCCAGCTTCGCAAGGATATCGGAGACGATGGTTCGCACTATCCCGCAGTCGAGGAAGTTGTGCAGGAATTCTGGGATTACAGCGCCGAAGATCGCCGAAAAGCCATAAAGGTCTCGGCCGACTTCAAGAAAGTCCGCGAAGCCGAATTAGCCAAACGCAACTAAGCCATTGGCAGGGCAAAGGGTGGGCTGAATCCTCCTGTGCAGCTATCCCTAACCAAACCCAAAATGATCCCTTGTAAAAATGCAAAATCAAGATTCCTAGCGCGATTGGCTATACTGGTTTGGGTCATTGTCTGCGCAAATGCTTCCGATCGTCCCAATGTCATTCTGGTCATGACAGATGACCAAGGTTGGGGCGACACGGGCTACAATGGTCACCCCTATCTCAAAACGCCTCATCTCGACCGCATGAGTCAGAAAGGGGTGACTTTCAACCGCTTCTATTCGGCGGCCGCAATGTGTTCGCCCACGCGAGGCAGCGTCTACACGGGGCGGCATCCCTACCGATACGGCATCACCTTCGCGATGAAGGGTATGCTCGAGCCTTCCGAAATCGTCATTACTTCGGTTCTTAAGGAAGCCGGGTACACTACGGGACACTTCGGCAAATGGCACCTCGGAACCTTGTCGAAGATACAGGGCGATCAAACGCGCTGGGGCGCCTACTCGGAAACGCCTGAACGCTACTATTGCCCGCCTTGGGAACGGGATGTCGACGTATCGTTCGTTACCGAATCGAAAGTGCCGACCTGGGATCCACTGAAGCACCCCGGTCCCATAAAAACCAAGGAACAAGAAGATCCCGATATTATTGCAAAAAAGGGTACGTCCTACGGAAACGACTACTTTGTGGGGCCAGGGCAACAGATAACCGAGAATACGGATGGCGATGATTCGCGAGTCGTCATGGATCGCGCCATCCCGTTCATAAGAGAGGCCGCAAATTCGGATACGCCTTTCTTGGCCACTATTTGGTTCCATACGCCGCATTCTCCGGTCGTAGGCGGTGAGGGACATCGGGCCCTTTACGCTGACCGACCAGAACACGAGCAGCACTACTATGCCTGTCTGACGGCTATGGATGAACAGGTCGGCCGATTGCGAGCCGAGCTGGAGCGACTGGGCGTTGCAGAAAACACGATGATCTGGTTTTGCTCGGACAACGGTCCCGCTCGACAAGGCAGTCCCCGTCATGTGGGCACCGCGAAACACCTTTCTGGATACAAACTGTCCATAAAAGAAGGTGGCGTACGCGTACCCGGTCTCCTTGTTTGGCCGGCTCGCATAAAAGCTCCTAAGACTGTCGAAGCGCCCTGCGTGACGACTGACTACTTTCCAACTATTCTCAGTGCCTTGGGTATCAACCTAGCTCAAGATCGCATTTACGATGGAATCGACTTGTGGCCTTTGATCGATGGTTCTCGCGTCAAGCGATCCAAGCCAATTGGCTTTTTGAACAAGGATGGGGCAGAGTCGGCTTGGATGGAGGATCGCTACAAATTCGTTGTTACGAAAAAGGGCGAGTTTCTCTACGATATTGAAAACGACCCGTCCGAGAAGACGAACCTGACCAACCGAAATCTGGAGATCGCGCGCCGCATGGCAGCGGAGTTGAGCGCCTGGAAAAGGAGTGTATTGAGCGAACTCAAGGCAGTGCCTTGATTTCGTTAAGAGCTAGATCGAGCGATCCTCGGAACCAAGCTTCAGCCGTCTTGTCATTCTTTATACGATGGGCAAGCGAAACGCAGAGCGACAGCGTAGCTAACCGCTTTTTTATAGGAATTAGCGTCTAGCGCTCATGCGCCAATGAGTTGGTAGAGAGTTGAGGCTAAGGTCTGAGCGCTAGCCTCCAGCTAATTAAACTAACCGGTGACAGGGGGAATCTCCGATTGTCGCCGATAGGAATTAAGGTTAGAATATCGGAGATGCGCGCGTCGCATCCGCGGTTCGGTTTTGGAATGCAATCGACTCCAATGCTGACTCAGTCGGGGTGGCGCTTTTTCGAGAACCCCAATGGAGAATGCCATGCATCCACTCACTGACTACATCCCAACAGTGATTTTCATTGCCGCAGCCGTCGCCATACCCAGCGACCGGGCAAAGATAGAAGTTCTTTCCGAGCAAGCGATGATGCCTGTTGTTGAAACGAAAGACGAACTTGAAGTTAGGCTTTGGGGAGCTGTTAATCAAAGTTCAGAACTGTTCGACGATCACACCTTCGTCAGAGCGGTAGACGATTCAGAATACGCTTACGCCTTCGAAGAAGCTTACCGCAGGTGGCTAGAGACGGGTCTCGAGCCAGCGCAGTGATATTCTGGGATTGGCCAACTCAATTCAGGGAGCCTGAGTTCCAGATAAATTCTCGAGCGTGTTGTTGAAGCGAGTGACTTGGCCAAGCTGCCTTAGGCGAGGCTACATGCTACTTGTCGTGTTCTATTTTGGAAACGGCGCGTAAGATCGCTATTTGACGATTGCTCTTAGCGGGTCGACCGCGTTCCCGAAAGCAAGGGAGCCGATTCATCGAAGACTCTGATGCGCTCGAAGAAAATTCGCTGGAAATCAGCGCCCTGCGGCTAGTTTGATCATCTCATCTGCGCGATCGAGATTTACCATATCCGCTGCGGAATCGAGAATGCGTTGATAGTCTTTTTCTGCGTCCGAATGCAGAGCATGGGCCATGAGCTTCAAACCATGATCGCGACAGAAAGCGACGAATTCCGGCGTCAGATTGTTCAATCGGTATTCGATGATCTGCGGATTGTAAGCTAAGACGCGTTTCAAGCCGGCTACATCGACCGCGTTCATCTTCAGTCCGATTTTCGGGTCGAGTCGACGTAGCTCCTTCGCTCGTTCGTCATTCGAAAACCAGAAGAAGCAATCGTTTTCGAAACCCGTTTCCCGGATCAGGGCGAGCAGGTTTTCCAAATTCGCGTCCTTAACGTCGAAGTAGACCTTTATCTTGTCCCGGAATGTATTCAGAAAATCCTTTAGCTTCGGGACTTTTTGATTGCTGAACTTCGGATCGAACCAGCTGCCCGCGTCCAAGCGATCGATTTCCACAGAGCTTGCTTCGGCTACGGGGCCGCTTCCGTTGGTGGTTCGGTCCAGCGTTTTGTCATGAATAATGTACATCACGCCATCTGAGCTCGTCCGCACATCCACTTCTACGTACTCAACTCCGAGTTCGACGCAAATCCAGGCCGCGGCGTAGGTATTCTCAGGGGCGAGGTGATTAGCGCCTCGGTGGGCCACGATCGTAATGTCGCGGGCTTGAAGCGCGAACGCCGCGCATAAGGAAAGGACAAATATAGAGTAGCGAGCGAGTGGAGTCATAGAGTAAGGCTAAATGCTGCGCTTTGCAGGCGTGACGATCAATGAAAAGCGGATAGAGCTATGTTGGAAGCGTTGCAAGGAAGCTTCGTTTGCGAGTTGCTGCGAGCGTCGCTAGCCGTGTAATCTTACAACTGTCTCTCCGATGATTCGTCTCCGTAGTTATCTCTGCCTCTTTTACTCCCTCTTCAACGCTTTGGGAATAGTCAGTTTGATTCACGGCCAGGACTCCGAAACGCTATCCTCGATTTTCGAGGAGTACTGGGCGTTTGAAATGGAGAACAACCCCTTTTCGGCGACATTTTCAGGTATCCATAGCTATAACGATCGCGTTCCCGATGCTTCCCCCCAAGCCCGCGAACGCGAGCGAGCGACTCGCGAGGCTTTTCGCGATCGACTATTTAAGATCGATCGCGACGCAATAAGTCAAAGCGAGGCCATGAGCGTCGAGATCTTGAATTTTATTTTAAAGCACGACATTGCATCGGCCGCTTTCGAGCCCTGGAGAATTCCCTTTGTTTCGGATTCGGGATTTCACACGACCTTCGGTTATGTCGTCAGCGCCACGCCATTCGAAACGGAAGAGGATTATCGACAATACCTGAAGCGCCTCGAACGGCTCCCTCGATTTCTCGAGCAAAACAAGGCCAATATGGAAATGGGGCTAGCGGACGGCTTCAGCCAGCCCCAGGCGATCATCGAGAATCTGCTGCCTTCTTTCGAAGCGCTTGCAGAGGCTGATGCGGATGAGCATCCCTACACCCGCCCTTTTCGATCCATGCCAGAGACGATTGAGGAAACGGTTCGTCGCGAAATCGAGGAGAGTGGGCTCCGCATCATGCGGCAAACGACGCTTCCGGCCCTCAAGGACATCGCTCGATTCATGCGGCGAGAATACCTGCCGCGCGCTCGCGAGACGCTCGGAGCCACCGCCTTGCCGGATGGCCAGGGCTACTACGAATCGCGTGTGCGTTACTTTACCACGCTCGACGACGCCACAGCGGAAGAGGTGCACGATATTGGAGCGAAAGAGGTGGCCCGCATCCGACAGGAAATGGAGAGGATAATCGCCAGCTTGGATTTCGAAGGCGACTTCAAGGGCTTCCTCGAATTCCTGCGTACTGACGAACGCTTCTACGCGAAAACCGCGGGAGAACTGATTATGCGAGCATCTTGGATTTCCAAAAAGGCGGACGGACGGTTGCCCGCGTTCTTCGGAAAGCTGCCGCGGCAGCCTTACTCGGTGGAAGCGGTGCCTCCCGAGCTCGCTCCCAACTATACGGGTGGGCGGTACGTGCCCGCTTCTCCCAGCGCCAGCAGAGGCGGGCGTTATTGGGTCAACACCTTCGCCTTGGACAAGCGACCGCTCTATCAACTCGTAGCGCTGACCTTGCACGAAGCGGTGCCGGGGCATCACTTGCAAATGTCCTTGGCTTATGAAATCGAGAGCGTTCCCGAGTTTCGCAAACGATTCTATCCCCACGCATTCGGCGAAGGCTGGGGGCTCTACGCGGAAGCTTTGGGCGTCGAAATGGGACTTTACGAAACGCCTTACGACCATTTTGGCCGACTGTCCTATGAGATGTGGCGCGCTTGTCGGCTTGTCGTGGATACAGGAATACACGCCAAAGGATGGAGTCGGCAACAGGCAATCGACTATCTCGCCTCCAACACGGCCTTATCCTTGCATGAAGTCGGCACTGAAATCGATCGCTATATCGCTTGGCCCGGGCAAGCCCTGGCCTACAAAATCGGTGAGCTCGCTATCTGGGAACTGCGTAAGGAAGCCGAGGAAACGCTTGGCGAGAACTTCGATATTCGAGCGTTCCACGACAAGATCCTCGAGCAGGGCGGTCTCCCCCTCGAAGCCTTGCGCAAGCGGGTGAGAGCATTCGTCGAGCTCTCGGCGAGCGAATATCGATCAGGCGTGAACTGAGGAGGCTATTCGATTCTCCAAACCTTGAAGTCGCGGTAGCGGAAATGCGTCCATTGCATTTGGCGCAGAGCGATCTTGCCGGCGCCGAGACTGCTGCCGTTCACCGCGCCGTCATCCACCCAATCGATGATCTTCCGATCGTCTACATATAGTTGGATGTGGGCTTCGTCCTTGATCAGAGTCACCTGATGAATCGCCTCGCTTTTGGCGGCAATGCCGGGAGGGCCTTCGTAAACGATGTTCTTTCCTGGATTCTTCCGCAAGCGAGCTACCGGACGATCCGGCAATTTCGGCGTATTGGCGTAGTAGGAAATGTGGTAATTGGTCAGCTGATCGTTGTTGTACAGGCTGAAGGTACCGTCTCGGGGCGGAAGGGATGGATCCATGACGTCTTGGCCCTGCAAACCATTGGCAGCGAAAAAGACGATGCACAGTCCCGCTTCCGTCTTCAGGTTTTGCATCGTCCATTGGGCAATGAAGCTGCTTGGAAAGGCTTCCGGGCACCAGAATACGTGATGCATTTTCTCTCCGGGCGAATACATCTCCATCCAACCGTCCTTGAAGACGATTTCGCCGGGTCCCTCCATTTTCCAACCCTCGATGCTCGATGCGGTCCCCATGGAGGTCGAATAGAGCAGTTCGCCTTTATCCACTCCGAACATTGAGAGCGCATCTTCGTTCCCGTCTGGAGCGCAGCCGAGGCTCGCCAGAATCCCGAGGCCCAAAAGCGCGGATGCGAGAATGCGCGACGGGGACGATCGTTTCAGAGAGAATCGAAGTGAACGCGGAGCGAATTTCATTGAGGAAATAGTTGAAACAAGGTCAGGGGGTTTGTCGTTTATGAAATTAGTATGGCCATGCAATACTGTCTCGCTATGACTATCGAACGTTTTCCGCGATAGATACGCGTTAAACTAAGCCTACTGCACTACACAAAATTACTGAATGATGCTGCGTTTCAAATCGTTCGTCTCTCATTGCGCCTTAGTCTCAGTTGCTGTTTCCTGCGGGCAATCGCTCGTTGCCGCAGACTGGCCTCAATGGCGAGGCCCGAACCGCGACGGCGTTTGGACCGAAACAGGACTCGTTGAGACCTTCGATTCTCCCACTGCCCAGCGTGTCTGGTCGGCGCCTGTTGGAGCAGGCTATTCCGGGCCTACCGTTAGCGATGGTAAGGTCTATCTCACCAGCCGTGTTGAAGAACCCGAGCAGATGGAGCAGATCCATTGCTTCGACGAGGCCACAGGAGCGGAAATATGGACCTTCCAGTATCCGTGCGAATATTTCGACATCGGCTATCCGCTCGGTCCGCGGGGAGCGGTTGCGATCAGCGACGGCAAGGCTTACGCTCTCGGAGCCATGGGGCATTTTCACGCTCTGGACGCTAAGACGGGCGAGGTCCTCTGGAAAAAAGACTTCGTGGCGGATTACAACACGAGCATGCCCACCTGGGGCATTACCTCGTCGCCATTGGTGGATGACGAACGCGTCTACTTGCAAGTGGGCGGTCAACCTGACGCCATCATAGTCGCTTTCGATAAGAACTCGGGAAAGGAAGTCTGGAGAGCCCTCGACGGAGGGGCTTCTTATTCGGCCCCGCGCTTTTTCGAACAAGCCGGAAAGCGATTGGTTCTCGTCTGGACGGGCAACTGGTTCGCGGCTCTTGATCCTGCTACTGGCGAAGCAGCCTGGAAGCATCCTTTTAAGAAGGCTAAAGGTGTGATCAACGTTCCTGATGCGGTGATCGATTATGAGGGCAATCGGATCTTCCTGACTTCCTTTTACGACGGTTCCTACTTGTACGAATTCAATCCTGACAAATTGGAATCTACGCTTCTTTGGAAACGCAAAGGCATTAACGAGCGCAAGACCGACGCCCTGCACACGATGATCATGACTTCCGTGATCCGCGGCAACTATGTGTATGGACTCGACAGTTACGGCGAGATGCGTTGTCTCGACCTCGCTAATGGCGATCGCGTTTGGGAAGATCAGACACTCATCGACAAAGGTCGCTGGGGAACCATATTCTTCGTGCAAAATGGCGAGCATACTTGGATGTTCACCGAAAATGGCGACCTCGTCATCGGTAAGCTATCGCCTCAAGGATTCGAGGAAATCTCGAGAACTCACATCATCGACCCCACGACTTTTCTGCCTAATCGAAGCGGCAATATTCTCTGGTCGCACCCGGCCTACGCCAACAAGCGTATTTATGCCCGCAACGACCAAGAGCTAGTCTGCGTGGATCTGTCGAAATAGGGAGCAGAGCGGCAGGGAAGTGCAGTCTTCTCCTAGGCTTTTGCGGTCTATTCGACCAAGATTATCCTTTAGCGATCCAGAATCGCGTAGGGTTGACAGATTGCGTGAGATCACGTAGGGACTTTTTTAAGTCTAGCGTTAGGTGCTCCTTTCCTTCTCTCTAGACGCATCGTTTTTGATTGCTGCGAATCGCAACCAATGAAGACAATCGAAAATAAGCTGGGTCTCTTCGAGATTCATCACATGTATGTGTTCGCCCGTTTCCATGAAGGCGTCGATCTGCGCATTAAGCATGCTCCCGATTTGATCGACATTATGTCGGAACATTTCAATGGGCCTTTCGGTTGGATCGCTGATAGAGTGAATCAGTATTCAGTCGACCCGTACATCGCTCGAA
>Ga0066825_10000039_pt1 | contig 50963 bp, 43 predicted proteins | sample ETNtaG_6_FD_65608 | JGI IMG/M metagenome (GOLD analysis project Ga0066825, IMG submission 65608) | Marine microbial and viral communities from oxygen minimum zone, Eastern Pacific Ocean - ETNP201306SV45 | ecosystem: Environmental > Aquatic > Marine > Oceanic | place: Pacific Ocean: Eastern...
CTTCTTCTTTCCACAATCAAAACTTACATTGATCCGGTTTCTTTAAGAACCGGTCTTGTCGTCGCGTCACTCCTCGGAACAACATTCGGCGAAGCCTTCCAACAGGCGGGTTACGAGACCGCCTTCTACGGCAAATGGCACATGGGTAATTTCGAGAAAACAGGCGGTCCCGTTAACCATGGATACGAGTCCCAGAAAGCGGTGGTCGAAGCCAATCGTTGCTCGATGTTCTATCCTTTCCGAGGCGTCGAGTACTTTCCCGAAGCAAAGGAGGGCGACAATTACACCGATTTGCTCACCGATGCCGCCATCGATTTCGTTTCCCAAAAACGCGACAAGCCCTTCTACCTGCATTTGGCTCACTTCGCCATGCATGCGCCCATCGAATCGAAGCCCGATTTGCGGGATAAGTTCGAGAAGAAGGCCGCTCTTCTACCACCTCTGCCAGAGGAAGGTCAACTCGACGATTACGCCCATAAGCCCTACAAGCTGCGCCAAGACGAACCCGAGTACGCCGGCGAACTCGCCACTCTGGACGCCAATATCGGGCGACTGATCCAGGCATTGAAGGAAGCGGACATTTATGACAATACCATCGTCGTTTTTACGGGCGACAACGGAGGCCGATCCGCGTTCTTCCGATCCCCTCCTACCTCGAACGAACCCTTGCGGGCCGGGAAGACATTCTTGTTCGAAGGAGGCATCCGCACGCCCACTCTCATGCATTGGCCCGGGCGGACCCGACCAGGGATGTCTTCATCGATCCCTATCGCAAGTATGGACTTCTTCCCTACGCTCCTTGAGATGGCCGGCCTTCCAGCGCTCCCCAACCAACACATAGACGGCGTCAGCTTGGTCCCGCTCATAGATGGCAAACCGATCGATCGAGAAGCCCTCTACTGGCATTTTCCTCACTACCAAGGCGAAGGCAGCTATCCTGCTAGCGCCATACGCATCGGCGACTACAAGCTCATCCACAACTATCACCACGACAATATTCTCCTCTACAATATCGCTAACGATCCGGGCGAAACCGAAGACCTAGCTCGCCGCATGCCGGAAAGGGCCAAGGCCATGGACAGGAAACTCATCTCCTATCTGAAGGCGACTGGCGCCCATATCCCTCAAGCCATTCCAATCGAGAAATGAAGCCCTTATTCTATGCCCTCGTCGCGATCGCTTTCTGCGCGCTCGCTCATGCAAAACCCAATGTCATCTTCATGCTGACCGACGACTTGGGCTACTCGGACATCTCCTGCTACGGCGCCCGGAAAGCAACGACTCCAAACATCGATCGCCTGGCATCCGAGGGCTTTCATTCGACCGACTTTCACACGGCCGCTTCCATCTGCTCGCCCTCTCGAGCCGCTTTTCTGACAGGAGCCTATCCTCAGCGAGCAGGTCTCTACATGGGCATCAACCCCAATCGACAGGCCCATTGGTTTCTTGGACTTCACCCGGAGGAAATCACTATCGCCGAGCAGTTTCGAAAAGCGGACTACGCAACCTTTCTTGTGGGTAAATGGCATTTGGGCACGGAGCCTGAATTCCTGCCGCGAGAGCAAGGCTTCGACCACTACTATGGCATGCCTTGCAACTTCGCTCACTCCCCGAAATTCTTCGACGACGACTCAGAGGTCTTCTCCGAGACCCCTCTCGACCAACTCACCTCCCTCTACGCGGAACGCATTACTCGCATCGTTGAAGAGCAGGCGGAGAAGGATGAACCCTTCTTCCTCTACTTCGCCCACAACTATCCCCACACTCCCTACAAAGCGAGCGAACGTTTTACGGGGACCTCCCAGGATGGCGTTCGTGGCGACATCATGCAGGAGCTCGACTGGGGCGTGGGCGAAATGATGAACGCCCTCGACAACGCGGGAATCGCCGAAAATACCATCGTCATTTTTACCTCCGACAACGGGCCGACCAAGAACGAATACGCCCTACCCTACCGTGGCACCAAATACGTCACCCTCGAAGGCGGCCACCGCGTGCCTTTCATCGTTCGCTGGCCAAACGCCATCGAGCCGGGGATCCGCTCCAGCGCGAGTATCCATGCAATGGATCTCTTCCCAACTCTCTCGGCCATTATCGAAGTTCCCTTGCCCAATGACCGTACCTATGACGGCGAGAACATTCTTCCCCTGATGCAAGGCGGCGCTCTCAAACGAGCTGGGAACACCCCCTTCTATTACTACAACTGCGAGAACCTCCAAGCGATCCGGCAAGGCGACTGGAAGCTTCATCTTCCTCGTTCTCCCGAGCAAACTCCATTCTGGGAAGGCAAGAAAGGACTCTACGACTTGCGCAATCCGACGCTCTTCAACTTGAAAACCGATCCTGGCGAAAGCCAGAACCTCGCCTCCTCCAATCCCGAAATCGTCGATCGGCTGCTGCGACTGGCGGATGAGGCTCGCAATGAACTCGGCGAGTACCTCCGCCCAGGAAACGCCCAACGCCCCACAGGTTCCATTTACCCAAGCAGTCCGGTCATCAGCAATCCAAAGGACTGGGGTCTTATGCCGGAATCCATCGCTCGAGGACTCGAGGCGGAACGAAAGCGTCGTCACCCGAATTACGATGTTCAACCGAACTAAGCCGGCGCTCAAAGTAACTGACCGCGCAGGAATGGTGGCCGCAGTCTTTTTTAGTCTTTAATCCACCGTCCGGTTCTCCAACATTCGATCATAGGAGCTTGCTTTCCAACGAGTCTCGTTTCGCAACCCCATTTTCCCTTTTCGCACCATGACTAAGCTATTCCCAATTCTCATTTCCGTTTCCCTCTTGTTGCTCGCCGGTTGCGGCGGCTCATCCGATTCGACTTCTTCCAGCGTACGCAAAACCAAGCTGGCTTTCATCACCAACGTATCCGCCGATTTCTGGGCCTACGCGGAGGCCGGAGCCCAACAGGCGGCTCGTGACTTCGGCGATATCGAAGTGCTTTTCCGAGCCGGCGACGGGACCACGACAAAGCAAAAGCAAATCGTCGACGACCTGCTGGTCAGCGGAGTCAAGGGCGTCGCTATCAGCCCGACCAGCCCAAAGAACCAGGAACGCATGATCAACGACTGGGCTAAGGATGCCGCCGTCATTTGCGTCGACAGCGACTCTCCCGACAGCGACCGCATCTGCTACCTGGGCACCGACAATATCGCCGCAGGACGCCAATGCGGCGAACTGGTCAAGGAAGCTCTGCCCAACGGAGGCAAGATCATGGTTTTCGTGGGCATCAAGGATCAGCAGAACGCCATCGAGCGCTTTCAGGGCCTTAAGGAGGCCATTGCCGGCAGCGGCATTGAAGTGATCGACCTGCGCACCGATGGGGCCGACGCCTCGAAGGCCCGCGCCAATGCCGAGGACACGCTGACCGCTCATCCCGACGTCGCCGCTCTCGTCGGCCTTTGGAGCTACAATGCGCCCGCCTGTCTCGAAGCCGTGCGAGCCGCCGATTTGATTGGGAAAGTGAAAATCGTCGCTTTCGACGAAGCGCCCAAAACGCTCGAAGCCATCGACAAAGGCGAAATCTACGGCACGGTCGCCCAAAACCCCTACAAGTTCGGCTACGACTCCATGAAGCTGATGCGCGACCTCGTCATCGAAAAGAAGAGCGAAGGCGATGCAGGCATCCCCCAAGACAAGATTATCTACGTCGATACCCAAGTCCTGCGCAAAGGCCAAGGCCTCGCCTACAAAGCCCAATGCGACGCCTGGAAAGCCAGCCTCAATTAGGGTAGGATAGCGACGTCCCCGTCGCGTCGCAGAAGCCGATCCAGAAACTGGATACAGCCGTTTTCCATCCCCAAGCCTTTCAACCCCACCAGCCTTAGTTCATGCTCACGCTCAGCGCCATCTCCAAGTCCTTCGGCCCCGTTCAGGCCTTGAAAGAAGTCGACTTTGAGATAGAGTCAGGAGAAGTCGTCGCCCTGATTGGCGAAAACGGCGCGGGCAAGTCTACCTTAATGAACTTGTTGGGTGGAATGCTTCAACCCGACTCCGGCAGCATTCGTATCGACGGACAGGCAGTTTCCGTCCACAATGCCAAGGAAGCGGAGCGGCTCGGCATTTCCTTCGTCCACCAAGAGCTCAACCTGCTCGATAATCTCGATATCGCCGGCAATCTTTTCCTCGGACGCGAACCAAGCCAATTCGGCCGTATCGACAACAAAGCGCTCTATCGAATGTCAAAGCCTTTGCTCGATCAGCTTGGTCTGGATATCGAACCACACACCGCTCTTTCCCTGCTTACCAATGGTCAACGCCAAATGGTCGAGATCGCCAAGGCTCTTTCCATGGACGCCCGGCTCCTCATTCTCGACGAGCCGACCTCAAGCCTAACGCTCCAGGAAACGGATACGCTTCTGTCACTCGTACGGAAGCTCAAAGAGCAGGGCATGGCCATTATTTTCATTACTCACCGACTCGCCGAAGTCGAGCAGGTGGCCGACCGAGTCATCGCTCTACGCGATGGCGAAAACGCAGGCAAGCTAGAGCCCAGCGAAATCAACCGAGACCGTATGATTTCCCTCATGATCGGTCGTGAGCTCAGCGAAGTCTACCCGGCGCGAACGCCGCAATACGGCGACACCGTTCTCAAGGTCGACGGGCTTAGTACAGAACGTTGGCCGCAAGGCAACGCCAGCTTCGAAATTCGTTCTGGCGAAATTCTCGGCATGGCTGGACTGGTTGGCGCTGGGCGTTCCGAGCTCGCCCAAGCATTGTTTGGGGTCGACGGCGCTAGCTCAGGCGCAGTGTCAATCGATGGAAAGCCATTGCTGCTTGGAGACACTAAAGCCGCCATTCAACGGGGTGTCTTTCTCGCCCCGGAAGATCGCAAGGCCAGCGGGCTCGTACTCGAAATGACGATACGAGAGAACATGAGCCTAAACTCGATGGACCGTTTCAGTAAACGCTCGCGTATCGATTTCAAAGAAGAGCGATCGCGAACCAGCGAATGGCTCGGAGAGTTTGGAGTCAAGGCGCCGAACACCGAACACGCCGTGGGAAATCTAAGTGGAGGCAATCAGCAGAAAGTCGTGTTGGCCAAGTGGATGACGCTTTCTCCCAAAGTCATGATCTTCGACGAACCCACTCGCGGTATCGATATGGGCGCCCGTCACGAGATCTATGTGGCCATTGCCGAGCTCGCCGAACAAGGTTGCGCCATTCTTATGATTTCCAGCGACATGGAAGAATTGCTCGGCATGAGCGATCGCATCGCCGTCATGCGAGAAGGCCATCTCTCCGGCATTCTCGAGCCAAGCGACTTCTCGGAGAGCGCGATTATGAACCTAGCCGTACAAGATTCCTAGTCAGATGAACGCATTCTTTTCCAACCTCCTCAACCAATACCGCAAGGAACTCTGCTTGCTGGTCGTCCTCGCGATCGTCGCCTTCTGGACCATCCTATTTTCCCGTGATACGGAAGCGGGCGGCTTCATGCAAAGCCTCTTGGACTCGCGTTTCCTTTCGTTGCGGAATTTGGAAAACCTCGCCCGCCAGATTGGAATGTATGGCATCTTCAGCCTGGGTATGGGTCTTGTCATCATCACAGGCGGCATCGATCTCTCAGTCGGCTCGCTCATGGCCCTGTTCGGTACGGTCTTCTTCTTTCTTCTTACAGGCAGCCATGCCTGGATCCCTGGGTTGCCTTGGCTGCCGGCCATCCTCGTTCTCCTCGGATTCGCAACTCTCGTAGGCCTTCTTCACGGCTGGCTCGTCGCCAAGATTCGTTTGCCCGCCTTCGTCGTCACTTTATGCGGATTGCTTGGATACAGAGGCTTGGCCCAAACGATGACTCATGACACGGCCATAGGCTACTTCGACGCGAAGTACGATACGACCACGCTGGACAGACTGATTACGGGCGAACTCTTCGGGCTACCCGCAGCCTTCATCGCCTTTATCTGTATCTCAGTCATCGTGTACTACGTTTTGCACCTGTCCGTTTTCGGCCGCTACCTGCTTGCGCTCGGACGCAACGAGCAAGCCGCTCGCTACTCCGGCATCAACACCATCCGCTGCAAGGCGATGGCCTATGTTATCTGCACCGTCCTCGCAGCCGTTTCCGCTCTTTTCTTTGCCACTTACACGCAAGACGTCGTGCCTTCCATGCACGGTAATTTCTTCGAACTCTACGCCATCGCTGGCGCCGTGCTCGGAGGCTGCAGCTTGCGCGGAGGCGAAGGCACGGTCATCGGCATCATCCTCGGCACGACCGTGCTGCTCGTACTGCAAAACATGGTCAACCTGCTCGGCTACGACAGCTCATTCGGCAAAGTCATTACCGCTCTCGTCATCCTTGGCGGCGCTCTTGTCGACCGGTTCAACATCTGGGACCTCTTCTCCCGAAGACCTAAAGCCGCGTAATCGCTTCAACGATCAACCTGTAGGAGCTTGCTCGCAAGCGATTCCATCAAAACAAGGATCTCCAACATAACACCAACATGAGATACCCCAACCTACCCCTTCTCATACTCGTTTTCACATTTCACATTCCACATTTCACATTTGGCGACTCCGTCGCCACTCCAAACGTCGTTCTCATCAACGCCGACGACCTTGGTTATGGCGACACGAGCTGCTACGGAGCCACTCACGTCAGTACGCCCCACATCGATAGGCTTGCCCGCGAGGGTCGGCGGTTAACGGACGCTCACTCGACGTCAGCCGTTTGCTCACCCTCCCGCTATGGGTTGCTAACCGGACGCTACCCGCATCGCGAGAATTTCTGGGGACCAATAAGTCCCCGGCAAGGCCTCACCATAGATCCCGATCTCCCCACGGTCCCGAGATTGTTTCAGGAAGCTGGATACGAAACTGCTCTAGTTGGAAAGTGGCATCTAGGATTCGGCGATGAAGCGCCCAATTGGAACGGAGACCTGAAACCCGGACCGCTTGAGCTGGGTTTCGATTCTTACTTCGGTATTCCAGCCGTCAACAGCGGCCCTCCCTTCGTGTATGTGGAAGATCACCGCGTCATCGGCTTGGATCCCAACGACCCCTTCGAATTCGGCAAGGAGTCAGTCACTCAGAAACTGCCTGAAAAAGGCGGGTACAAGAACATCGGCGGCGCCGACGCTGCCCATCGACTTTACATCGACGAACAAATCGGAACGACCTTCGCGAATCGCGCCACAAAGTGGATACGCGAACGCGAAACAGGAACCCCTTTCTTCCTCTACCTCGCCACCACGAACATTCATCACCCCTTCACGCCCGCGCCCCAATTCGTCGGCACCAGCGACTGCGGTCTCTACGGCGACTTCATTCACGAATTCGATTGGATGGTAGGACAGGTCCTCGAGGCGCTCGATCAAAAAGGCGTCGCCGATAATACGCTTGTCATCGTTACCAGCGACAACGGCGGCATGTTGCACGTCACCGGCCAAAAGGCCTGGGAAACCGGGCACCGTTCGAACGGAAACTTGCTCGGCTACAAATTCGGGGCCTGGGAAGGCGGTCATCGCGTTCCTTTTGTCGCTCGTTGGCCAGGAAAGATTCCAGCCGGCTCCGTGTCCGACCACCTCCTCAGTCAAGTCGATCTCTTCGCCACCTTCGCTGCCATCCTGGACGCGACCATCGAATCTTCCTCCGAAATCGACAGTCTCAATCAACTCGAGGCGCTTACCGGCAATCCGAAAGACCCGATTCGCGAAACATTAGTCATTACGCCCAACAGTCCCAAGCACCTCTCTCTACGCCAAGGCGACTGGGTGTATATTCCGCAACAAGGTTCCGGCGGCTTTCAAGGAAACAAGCCAGGCGATCACTTGCTGGCAGGACCCGCAGCCCTCAAGTTCGGAGGTCGAACCAATAGCGATGTGATCGACGGCAAGATCCGTTCCGGCGCTCCAGTCGCTCAACTCTACAACCTCGCCACCGACCCCTACCAAGCTACCAACGTTTACTCCCAACACCCCGAACTCGTCGAGCAGCTCGAAAAAGAGCTCCAGACTTACCGCGATCAAATACCCCCCAGTGAGCAAATCGGCTGGATCAATCTGAAACAGTGAATCCCCTTCACTGCTCTTCCACTTCTCGCATTCCCTCTTTTCCCTACCTCGCCCGCAACCACCCTCACCTCCCGCTAAAGCCCAATCCGTCTTTAAAGGAAAATCGCGAGCGGGCAACGAATCTATAAACACCAAACAATTGAACTAACCAGGAAAGCATGATGAAAAAACTGATTGTTCTATTGTGTGTATTGGGATCTGTAGCGCGCGCTGCGCAAACGCCGAACATCGTAGTGATCCTGACCGATGACATGGGCTGGAATGCCTTGTCGATTCCTGCAGACCCGGCCATCCCGGAATCCGGTAGCGCCTACTACCAAACTCCGAATACGGATCGACTGGCCGAAGGCGGCATACGCTTTTCGAGGGCGTACTCGCCGTCTGCGGTATGCGATCCCACCCGCACGAGTATCCAATACGGCATGACTCCAACGGCTCTCGGGAAGTTTGCCACGGTCGCCCCCAAAACACTGCCGCCGGTCTCCGATTCCATGGTCAGTCGCTTGAAAGCGGCCCAACCGCAATATAAAGCAGCCCATTTCGGCAAGTGGCATCAGCGATCCCGGACTCCCGAAGAGATTGGATTCGACCTGAGCGATGGCCAAACCATGAACGATCAGAGCAAAGACCCCAATGACCCTAAGATGACCTTCTCGCTGGCCAGAAAGGCCAACGCGTTCATTGAAAACAACGCTCAAAACGGCACGCCATTTTTCCTACAGGTTTCGTTCTACGCCAATCACCTGAAATACGAAGCCCTCCCTGAAACCATTGCGAAATATGAAGCCCGGGCTGGTCAAGCGACCGAGCATCACAACTCTCCGCTGTGGGCGGCGATGAACGAAGATATGGATACGGCGGTAGGATCGATCCTCGACACCCTCGACAAGCTGGAGCTGGCGGAGAATACCTACATCATCTACACCGCAGACAACGGTTATGAGTTCAAGCGGGATAGATTGAAGCCAGTGGCCGAGCGCGATTACTACAAATCGTATCCGCTGCGCAGTCATAAATATGTCCTCAGCGAAGGCGGCATCCGTGTTCCCTTTATCATTCGGGGACCGGGCATTCCCGCCGGCATTTCGTCCCGCGAGCCGGTTGTAGGCTGGGATATTCTGCCCACGGTGCTGGACATGGCCAATGCTTCCAAACAAATTCCAGAAGCCGTAGAGGGCGGCAGTTTACTTCCGCTATGCCTCAGCGCCGGCAAGGCCAAGGTGAAAAGATTGGATCCCTTCATGGTTTTCCGCTCCGCCATGGCAAAAGAAGAAAAGGGGGTGTTTGGTGGAATGTTAGATGTCGCCATCATTCAGGACGGCTACAAGTTATACCGCGAGCTGGAGTCTGGAAACGAGTACCTGTGGTCGCTTTGGGATGACCTTGGCGAATCGAACAACCTGCTGACAAAAATGCCCGAGCGCGCGACACGCTTGCGCAAAAACATGGACGACTATTGCAAACGGGTGGGCTGGGATCAAAAGGAACGAGCCGTACGCGCCCCTCGAAAAAGGGACTGAAAGAAAAAGTAGAATGAAGTATCTGATATATTTGCTGTTGTTTGGGGTTCTAGCGAATTTCAATTTTTCACTTTCAAGTTTCGCCGAGCAGCAGTCTCCACCCAATTTTGTTGTCATCTTTACCGATGACCAGGGCTATGGGGATCTCAGCTGTTTCGGGGGAACCCATGTGGAAACGCCTCGTATCGACCAGATGGCTGCGGAGGGGACTAAGCTCACCAGCTTCTATGTCGCGGCGCCCGTCTGTACGCCCTCGCGGGCATCGCTCATGACCGGCTGCTACTCCACGAGAATCGACATGGGATACGGTTCTCGTTTCGGCGTTTTGCTGTCCGCCGACTCGAAAGGATTGCACCCAGATGAAATCACCATCGCCGAGACCCTTAAAAAGGTGGGCTACAAGACAGGCTTGTTCGGTAAGTGGCACTTGGGCGACCAACCCGAATTCCTCCCTACCCGCCAAGGTTTCGACGAGTATTTCGGAATTCCCTACAGTCACGACATCCACCCCTATCATCCCAGACAAGATCATTTCCAATTCCCAGCCCTGCCGCTATTGGAAGGAGAAACGGTCATCGAAATGGACCCTGATGCCGATCTGCTAACGAAGCGCATAACCGAGCGCGCGGTCGACTTCATCAAGCGCCACAAGGAGTCTCCTTTCTTTCTCTACGTTCCACATCCCATTCCACACAAGCCCCTTCACGTTTCTCCGAAATACATGAACGAAGCTTCGCAGAGCGTGAGGGAGTCATTGGAAATAGAAGACGGCACCATCGATTACAATACGAGGGACCTGCTCTTCAAGCAAGCGATCTCGGAGATCGATTGGTCTGTAGGCGAAATCTTGGATACGCTGAAACAAGAAGGAATCGATGAGAATACGTTCGTCTTATTTACCTCTGACAACGGCCCTGCCATCGGAACGGCGGGACCGCTCAGAGGTCGCAAAGGTAGCACCTACGAAGGCGGCATGCGCGAAGCCACTGTCGTACGCTGGCCAGGGCGAATCCCCTCGGGGGGTTCGAACGACGAACTGATGACCGCAATGGACTTGCACCCGACCTTCGCTAAACTCGCCGGCGCATCGATGCCCACCGATCGCGTCATCGACGGCAAAGACGTCTGGACCACGCTAATCGGCAAAACCCAGAGCCCTCACAAAGCGTTTTTCTATCATCGTCTCAACGACCTTCAGGCCGTAAGGTCCGGCAATTGGAAGCTGCGCCTGAATGAAGGAAAGCCAGCCGAACTTTATAATCTCAAGCTGGATATTGGCGAAACTGAAAACCTGCTGGCCGCTCACCCGCAAATCGAACATAAGCTAATGACCTACATTCGCGACTTCGAAAAAGAACTCGCCGCTAACAGTCGTCCCGCCGGCTTCGTCGAAAAACCCAAAGCGCTTAGCCGTTAGCAAATTTTCAATCGCCGCCAATGAACACCCCAATAAAAACAATTCTCACCCTCCTCTTTTCACTACTCACCATTCACTATTCACTATTCGGCGCTAAGGCGCCGAACGTCGTCGTCATTTTCGCTGACGATCTCGGATACGGCGATGTCGGCTGCTATGGAGCCACTCACGTAGAGACTCCCAATATCGATCGCCTCGCCTCGGAGGGCCGGCGCTTTACCGATGGACACTCCGCATCCGCAGTGTGCACGCCGTCTCGGTACAATTTGATCACCGGCGAATACGCCTTTCGCGGCGATCATTGGAGTCCCGTTTTTCTAAAAGTAGGCCTGCTCATCGATCCCGAGCAAACAACCGTAGCCGACGTCATGAAACGAGCCGGCTACGCCACCGCCTGTATCGGCAAATGGCACTTGGGCTTCGGCGAAGAAACCCCCAACTGGAACGGCGACCTCAAACCCGGACCCCTCGAACTTGGCTTCGACTATTACTTCGGCGTTCCTGTCGTGAACAGCCACCCACCATTCGTTTATGTCGAAAACCATCGCGTCGTCGGCCTCGTTCCCGAAGACCCCTTCGTTTACGGAGAACGAGCCAATACTCCCTTCTATCCCGAAAAACGAAAATTCGACGACATCGGAGGAGCCGATGTCGCTCATGCTCTCTACAAGGACGACGAGGTCGGCACGAAAATGGCGGAAAAATCCGTCGAATGGATACGTAAAAACAAACACAACCCATTCTTCCTCTATCTCTCTACGACCAACATCCACCACCCATTTACGCCCGCGCCTCGCTTCCAAGGTACTAGCAAGGCCGGACGATACGGCGACTTCATTCACGAGCTGGATTGGATCGTCGGCGAAGTGATGGAAGCGCTCGAAGAAGAAGGCATCGCCGATAACACGCTTGTCCTCTTCACCAGCGACAATGGTGGCATGTTCAACGTAGGTGGACAGGATTCATGGAAAGACGGGCACCGCATGAACGGCGATCTCTTTGGCTTCAAGTTCGGAGCGTGGGAAGGCGGGCACCGTGTTCCTTTCATCGTCCGTTGGCCCGGAAAAACTCCCGCCGGAAGCATATCCGATCAGCTCGTCAGCAATGTCGATCTACTCGCAACCATGGCAGCGCTCACTGAACAGCCGCTAAACGAGAACGAAGGTCCTGACAGCTTCAATATTTTGCCCGCCCTCACCGGCGACCCCAAGAATCAAATACGCGATCATCTCGTTATTAGTCCTCTACGCAAAACGCACCTCACTATCCGCAAAGGCAAGTGGGTCTACATCGGAGCCCAAGGCAGCGGCGGTTTCCGCGGCAAGCTCGAGACCGACTACGAACGCGGTGGGCCAGGAACGACGCTCCTGACCAAACACGTCAACAGCGACATTGAAAACGGGAAGCTCAAAGCGGACGCGCCTCCCGCCCAGCTCTACGATCTGGAAGCGGATCTATCGCAAACGACCAATCTCTATCGCCAACACCCCGAAATCGTGGCGGAGCTAAAAGCTCTGCTCGACAAATCCATCCAAGCCAATCGCACTCGCCCCGACTACAATTAACCCTACCAAAGTCAGGCCTATTGTCCCAACAGGGATACTTATGTGCTGAAACGCAGCAACAAGCAAAGCGTTGTTTAAAACCAATTTCAACATCGCTCGACAAATCGTCTCGCTAGTGTCCCCGCACTGGCAGATCCAATAAGTATCCTCTCCGCAGATAATAGGTCCGAGAATTCTCATTATGAAATTACTCCTGCAATTCATCGTCCTCGTTCTTTTCACATTGCTACGCCATCTGCGCAAGAGCTCCGTCCATAGTTCACATGTTCCGGTTTCTTTCAGAACCGGTCTGTTATTCTCACTAAGTTCGTTGGGGTGTCGCTTTCGCTCGGTAGTCGTCGCTTTGCTCCTCGGAACCACATTTAGCCCTTCCGCTGAAGCGGCAGGACCGAACGTCGTTGTCATCTTCGCCGATGATCTAGGATACGGCGACCTCAGCTGCTACGGGGCCACCAAGGTCAGCACGCCCAATATCGATCGTCTAGCTGCCGAGGGACGTCGTTTCACCGATGCCCATTCCGCCTCCGCTGTCTGCACACCATCGCGGTACGCTCTCCTGACAGGTCAGTACCCTTTCCGAATCGATCTATGGCCGCCCGTTTTCCTGAAAACGGGACTCGTTGTCGACCCCGACAAGACCACCGTCGCCGACATAATGAAACGAGCCGGCTACGCGACCGCTTGCATTGGCAAGTGGCACCTAGGTTTTGGCGAAGGTACTCCCGACTGGAATGGAGATCTCAAGCCAGGCCCTCTTGAACTGGGTTTCGACAGCTACTTCGGGATGCCAGTCGTCAACAGTCACCCTCCATTCGTCTATGTAGAAGACCATCGCGTAGTAGGACTCGATCCTTCCGATCCGCTCGTCTACGACCAAGTTGCGGAAACCCGCTCCTTCGATGAGAAGATGGGCATCAATCAAATCGGTGGCGGCAAGGCAGCCCATGCGCTCTACGATGACGAGTACGTCGGAACGACGCTCACAGAGAAATCCGTCGAATGGATACGCGAACACAAAGATGATCCTTTCTTCCTCTATTTCTCGACCACTAATATTCACCATCCCTTCACGCCCCATCCTCGTTTCCAAGGCACCAGCGAGGCCGGACCCTACGGCGACTTCATTCACGAACTCGATTGGATGGTAGGGCAGATCATGGATACGCTTGAATCCGAAGGGTTGGCGGAAAACACCCTCGTCATCTTCACCAGCGACAATGGCGGTATGATAAATCGCGGCGGACAAGAAGCTTGGCGACTTGGCCACAATCAGAACGGAGATCTTTTCGGCTTCAAGTTCGATGCCTGGGAAGGCGGGCACCGAGTGCCCTTCATTGCCCGCTGGCCCGGAAAGATCCCCGCGGGGTCGACCTCCGATCAACTGGTGAGCAACATCGATTTCAGCGCGACATTCGCTGCTCTCGTCGGAGAGGAGCTCGCGGAAAGCGAAGCGCCTGACAGCTTCAACATCCTGCCCGCGCTCACCGGAAATCCAAGCAAACCCATTCGCGAACACCTGGTCTTGGCCGCATTTCGCAAGACTCACCTTTCGCTGCGCGAAGGCGACTGGATGTATATTCCCAACCAGGCGGGAGGAGGATTTAGCGCCAAGAACGTAGGCGACCACGGATTTGGGGGGCCACCCGCGATCCACTTTTCAGGACAAGTCAACAGCGACATGGAGAACGGCGTTCTCAAGTCGGATGCGCCCTCCGAACAGCTCTATAATTTGGACGCTGACCTACGGCAAACCCGTAACGTCATTCGCGAGCATCCGGAAATCGCCGAGGCCATGAAGCGCCGTCTCGCCACCATTCGCGCCGCCGAAGGAACGCGTTAACGCCATCAGCGTTCTCCCGAACTCCAGATACGCTCGAGCAAATCGTACATTTGAGGATCATGCGTCTTAAGCTCGCTCCGATTGAATGGGAAGAAGTCGTTTTCTCCTAAGTACGCTTCGGTCGTTTCCGCAAAGTACTCCATTCGGTTGCTCATCGCGTAGGCTTTTTGCGGCTTCCGATTCTTCCGAGCCACTTGGTCGTAATCGCCACTTTCCTTCGCTCGTCGATACAACCGATCGATCCCCTCATGGTCGTATCCCAAAACCAAGTTGTGGTATGCGTGGGCCAACTCATGCATAAGCAACATCGGCATGCGTACGATCTCCTTCTCGAAAATGGGTATATTCGAAAACTCGATACCCTTCGCTTTAGCGGGATCCATGTTGTTCCGAACCAACCACTCTGCGCTCGGGTGAAACTCCGCCCGAGGCCGCCTGCCCGGAGCCGGAAGCGACATCCAAAGCGGCACTGACTGCAGGCTCGGCAGTACGGATGAAGGGATCACGTCGATTACCTTCTGGCATTGTTTCTCCAAGGCCCTCAACGCAATCGCCGTTTCCTCGGGATGGGCCTCGCGCAACGCATCGCTCACTAAAACGGTCCAGCCCTCCATCCGCTGCGTCTCGTAGCCTTCCGCTTCAAGCAGCGACTCCGAAGATTTAGCGGTAGCCGAGCTGACAGAAGCTAAAAACGCTAGGGCAACGGAGAGAGTGAATGATCTGATTCTAACCACGGAATTCACGGAGGAACGGAGTCTAATTTCAAAACTGGGCTTACTCAGCGACGCGCGATCAGGCACTCTCCGTCCCTCCGTGAACTCCGTGATTTAATTGCAAACGGCAGCAAACTGATCATTCGATCTTCCCAATCAGTTTCTTGATCGGCTTCACGAAGATCAGTATCAGTAAACCACCTCCGACGGAGGTCATTACGATCTGCATGAATAATCCAGGCATCTCATGCAGCGACTCAGGATCGAAGCGTCCTGCCAGCAAGCCCGCTATCAAATTGCCTAGGGCTGCAGCAACGAACCAAATGCCCATCATTTGACCCACGAAACGCTTTGGCGACAGCTTCGTAACCGAGCTAAGCCCCACCGGACTCAAGCAGAGCTCGCCCATTGTGTGGAGCAGGTAAGTCAAAATCAGCCAATAGGGAGCGGCCTGGTTGCCCGCGACGACGAGCTTGGCCGCGCTCACCATTATCAGAAAACCAAGTCCGAGTATGACGAGGCCCCAGGCAAATTTAGTCGGAATGGAGGGATCCAAGTTGCGACGAGCCAGGCGCACCCAAAACGCGGCGAACAACGGCCCTAAAGTCACAATGAAAAACGGATTCAACGATTGATACCACGTCGATGGAATATCGAAGCCCATGGCCATTCGGTCCGTGTGCCGCTCCGCGAACAGGTTGAGCGAAGAACCCGCCTGCTCGAAGCCCGACCAGAATAGCGCCGTCGCCACGAAGAGTATCACGATGACGATGGTGTGATTCCGTTCCGTTGGCGTCAGGTTTCCAAACGCGAATACATAGACGAAAAACGCGAACGCGATGCCTACAATCACGTAGGTCGTGTTTTGCGCCAAGGCCAGTGGATTAAAGGTCAAGACGCCCATTAGTCCGAGGGCAACCACAATCAAAACGATGGCCATGCCTCCAATAACCGGATACCAAGCCTTATCCAATTCGCCTTTTGCGGCGCCACTCGTAGGATGCGCTGCATGTAGCCCTGCATCGCCTAACCGGGAAGCGCTTAAACGATATTGAATCACCCCAGCAAGCATGCCCACGCCTGCCACGCCAAAACCGGCGTGCCAATTAACGTTCTGGCCCAGGTAGCCGCAAATGATGGGCCCCAGAAACGCCCCTAAATTGATACCCATATAGAATATGGTGAACCCCGCATCGCGACGGGCGCCCCCCTCTGGATACAGCTGCCCCACGATCGCGCTAATATTCGGCTTGAGCAGACCCGTCCCAATGATCACCAGCAGCAACCCTATATAGTATGCTTGAACTGAAGGAATCGCCAAGGTGAAGTGCCCGGCCGCAATGATCAAACCGCCGATCCATACTGAACGTTGGGCGCCTAAGAGGCGATCCGCGATCCATCCTCCGGGAAGACTGACCAAGTATACAAAGGCTGTATACAAGCCATATATGGCTGTGGCAGTTTTGTCATCCATTCCCATGCCGCCCTTTTCGACCGTATCCACCATGAACAATACCAGCAAGGCTCGCATTCCGTAGTAGCTGAAACGCTCCCACATTTCGGTGAAAAATAGAGTGGAGAGTCCGGTGGGGTGGCCAAACCACGTTTTCGAGGCATTCGTATTCTCTGTCATTCGTTCGATAATTCGCGACTATCTAAATCCGCCTCGATTGCTTTCGAGGTAGGGGTGACGGAAAGACCGCCTTTAGCCGTACAGCAAAGTTCGTGGGGGATCGCCTTGCCCACTTCGTTCATAGCATGGATCACCTCATCCAATGGAATCAGATGCTTGTAGTCGGCGAGCGCCATATTAGCGCAGGCCAGGGCATTGGATCCGGCAAGCACGTTTTTCCCGAGGCAGGGCGCTTCTACGCGATTGGCAACGGGATCGCAGGTCATGCCAAAAGAGTTCTGCAGAGCAACCGACGCAGCTGCCAATTGCTGATCCAAGGAGCCGCCCGCCAAGCCAACCATAGCAGCTGCCGACATGCCTGCTCCCGACCCGCACTCGGCCATACAGCCTCCTACTTCCGCCGCAAAGGTCGCATGAGTCGCAATGAAAACGCCGATGAGTCCCGCAACGAGCAATGCGCGTAAGCGATCTTCCTCCGAAGCTCCCAAAGAATCAGCCACCGCGAGCATTGATCCCGGCATCGCTCCGCACGAGCCTGCCGTCGGGGCAGCGACGATCACGCCCATCGACGATTTGACTTCGAGAATCGCGGACACGTAGGCGATCGCTCGATTCATCACATCGCCAGGAATCAAACGCCCCTCCGCCTCCCGTTCTACGAACGTCACCGATTGGCAGGGCAAGATGCGGTCCTCGTATTCCGTTCCCGAAAGTCCCGTTTGAACCGCCGCTTCCATGAGTCGCAAAATCGCGCGACCTTGATCCATCACCGCATCCCGTGAAACGCCACCACGAGCGCTTTCGTATTCAAGGGCTAACTCCCACAACGGCCAACCCTTGTCCTCGTTAAACGCCAACATGGCCTCGACCGTTTGAAAGGGTACCGATACATCGCTTCCAGAGAGGATGGGCATGACCGGAGCTAACGATCTCACGGCGCGAGTTTGCGAGTGGGCTCGAATGGAATCCAACGCATTCGAATCCGAGGGCTTGAGAGAAGAAAAGCGCAGCAGATTGGCAGGACCGCCCAAGAATTCGCCGTCGGCGCTCTCCAGAGCCTCGCCAAACTCCTTTTCCAAGGACGTCGCATCGGCGCCGACCTGTAAGTACACGAGCGTTTCGTAACGATCGCCGCCCATTGAAACTTCGGTGCCGTCAATCTCGGTCACCTCGATCATGCCGCCACCGGTCGAAATCGCCTGCAGGCTGTGAATACTGCCATTCGCTCCTTCGATCGCCAACTTGTAGTTGTTCGGATGGGTCGCCCCGTAGGACTCGTAATGTACAGCGATCTCCAATCCTGCCGCCTTGGTCTCGGCTTCATAATCCGGCAGCCGCGGATCGTCAGGCTCCCATCCGAGGAATCCGCCATAAAGTCCCATGTCCGTTCCTTGGGACTTATGCGTTGTCACCAAAGAGCCATTGGGATCGTAATAGATGTCAGCCTTCTTCAGATCTCCCTCGACTAAGTCCCGACAAAGCCGCCCCATACGATTGGCAGCCGCGCTATGGGAGCTCGACGGTCCGCGCATGACCGGACCGAGAACGTCATTGAAAATGCTGGGGATGCGATTCGAATCACTCATTCGCTAGGGGTATCGCGTCGATCGGCTATTTCTGACAGCTCACGGAGCGCATGCAAAGGCCTTTCTTGCCAGGCCCGTCGCAAGGACTCCCTTTACATCCCATAGTCCGCTGGATTCGGTCGGGTTTCAATGCCTTGCCGTATGATCGATAGGATTCGCTCGCGCTCTTCCCCTTCTATGGGCAAACGAGGAGCGCGGGTCAGCTCCGATCCATAGCCGCATTCCGCTACCGCCAACTTAATGTACTGAACCAATTTGGGAAGCGTGTCCAAGTGAAGGAGAGGCGTGTACCATCGATAAACCTCGCAGGCATCTTCGAAACGCCCCGCCCGAGCCAAATCCCAGATAAGGCGATTCTCGGCCGGGAAAGCATTTACCAAACCTGAAACCCATCCGTCGATACCTAGGACAAGGCTTTCCAATACCAGGTCGTCCACCCCTGCGAACAATCGGTACCGATCGCCGCATAGATTCCTCAAATCCGTTATGCGACGCGGATCTTCCGACGATTCCTTGATCGTGGTAAAACGGGGCTCGTCTGCCAACTCCGCGAACGTCTCGGGCTTGATATCAACGCCATAAGAAACCGGATTATTGTAAATCATGATCGGCAAATCCGTCGCCTTCGCCACTTCTCGGAAGTGAGTCACGGTTTCGCGAACATCCGTCTTGTAGACCATTGCCGGCAAGACCATGAGTCCGTCCGCGCCCGCAGCTTGAGCCGCTTCCGCGAAGCGACATGCCTGGGAAGTCGTGTATTCCGCAACGCCCGTCAAAACCGGAACACGGCTTTCCATACGCTCCACGGTCGCTAGGAGCAGATCTATCTTTTCAGGCCCTTCCAAAGAAGTGTTTTCCCCCACGGTTCCCATCATGACAAAGCCATGTACGCCTCCGTCCAGCATCGCTTCCAAATGCGTCAACGTCGATTCGATATCCAGCGAACCGTCGGGTCGAAATTGTGTCGTTGCCGCCGGGAACACCCCGCTCCATTCACCGCTTTTCTGCGTATCCATTGCGTTCATCAGTATTCAGTCGTAACGATCTCCAAGCGGTTGCTCTCAAAAGACCGATTCTCGATAAAAAAGAAGGCTAGTACCGTTTCAAGACGATACAATCATATTTTTTGTTTTTGTACACTATAACATTTTACTTTACTCTACGTCCCTGACCCTTAGCCTCGACGACAGATCCATGCCCAACCGACCTCTACCCTCTTTCGCAGCCCTTATCCTCATGACCGCATGCGTTTCAAACGGAACAGCCTCTACTCAGTGGGAGGAAAGTCCAAAAGCCTTAGACGATCCTTCGCTCTTCACTCTTCAAGATGTCATCGACAAGAAGGCGTTGCCCACGAAGAAGGAGGCTCAAATCGCTTGGCGGGGAGATACTGACGCCAGTTGCTTGCTGCTGGAAAAGTCGGAATCTCTAGAAGGCGGGAAGGATGTATTCGACTGGAACCCGGAGACCGACGAAAAGCGGCTCTTGATTCCTGCAGAGAAATTCGTTCCGAAAGGCGCTTCGGAGCCATTGAAGCTGAACGGTCAGAGCAATCTCGCTTGGTCTGACGACCAAAAGAAACTGTTGATTTACACGAATACGAGGAAAGTCTGGCGCGTCCACTCGCGAGGCGACTATTGGGTCCTGGATATGGAAACTTTCGAGCTCTCTCAGCTCGGAGCCGAATTCGAACCTGCGACTCTCATGTTCGCGAAGTTTTCACCGAACTCCGACGCGGTCGCTTACGTTCAAGATCGTGACGTTTACGTGGAGAATCTCCGAACGAATCGTATCAAGAAACTATCTACGCGCAAAAAGGACTCCATCGTCAATGGAACGACCGATTGGGTCTACGAAGAGGAATTCCAAATTCGCGATGGCTTTCGCTGGAGCCCTGACGGCAAATCGATTGCCTATTTTCAGTTCGATACCGAAGGCGTGGGAACCTTTCAGATGGTCAACTACCTCGCAGGAACCTACTCGGAAGTAATTCCCCTGCCCTATCCGAAAGTCGGGACGACCAATTCTTCCGTTCGCATTGGCGTTGTCTCCGCCAAAGGCGGCAAAACGCTCTGGCTTGACGATTTGCCTGGCGACCCACGCCAGCACTACATCCCCCGATTCTACTGGGCCGGCAATTCCGAAGAAGTGGTCTTTCAGCGAATGAATCGTTCGCAAAACACGAGCGTTCTATGGATGGCTCAAGCAAGGACAGGCAAATTGAAGCCCTTTTTCGAAGAGACCTCAGACACCTGGATTAACGTCCACAACCACCTGACTTGGCTGGACGACGGAACCTCCTTCCTTTGGCAATCCGATGACGATGGATGGCGGCATTTCTATAGCGTGTCTCGCGACGGCAAGCGCAAGACCCTGCTCACCAAAGGGGAATACGATGTTATTCGACTGGTAAAACTCGATCAGGAGAACGGATGGATCTACTTCATGGCTTCACCCGACAATCCCTCTCAAAGCTACCTGTATCGAGAACGCTTAGACGGCAGCGGAACCGCGGAACGTTTGACTCCCAGCGAGCAAGAAGGCACTCACGCGTATCGACTTTCTGGAAACGCAAAACGCGCATTTCATACGTTTTCGAACGCGAACACCCCTCCCGCCTACGCTTTAGTGGAACTTCCGAGCCATGAGGTCATTCGCGTGAATGAAGATAATTCGGAGGCCAAGGAGAAGATGGCAGGACTGAAGTACCAGCAAGTCGAGTTTCTCGACATCGAGATTGAAGAAGGCGTTCGCCTGCCCGCCTATTCGATCAAGCCCTACGACTTCGACCCATCCAAAAAATATCCCGTGCTTATTTACATCTACGGGGAGCCCGTTGGGCAAACCGTGCGCGATTCATGGAGCGATCGCAACCTCTGGCATCAATATCTCGCTCAGCGTGGATACATCGTCATGTCGATCGACAATCGAGGCACCTCAGGCCCGATGGGCACGAAATGGCGACACCACCTCTACCGCAATATCGGCATATTCTCCAGCTACGACCAAGCGGCTGCCCTTCGAAAGCTGAAGGAAACGTATCCCTATATCGACGGCGACCGGATCGCGGTAACCGGTTTCAGCGGAGGCGGTTCCATGAGCCTCAATCTGCTGTTTCGCTATCCGGAACTCTACGGCACTGCGATGGCGGGCGGCTTCATCAGCGATCAGCTGCTTTACGATACGATCTACCAAGAACGCTACATGGGGCTGCCGGAAGACAACGAGGAAGGCTATCGCGACGGATCTCCCATTACTCATGTTGAAAACCTTAAGGGCAACTTGCTCATCTATCACGGCACCCAAGACGACAACTGCCACTACCAGAGTTTCGAGAATCTCGTGAACGAGCTTATCCGACACAACAAGCTGTTCACGGCAGTTCCCTACACCGGCGGTACCCACGGCATCGGCTCGGCAGGCCACGGTGAAGGATCCGCCCACAATATGAAGATGAGAACGTGGTACCTTCTAAACCACACGCCTCCCGGCCCGCTCCCCCAATAGCCGCGCCCATTGGCTAGTGAACGTAGGTCTTCTTGCGATCCTTGCCCTGCTCTTCGACTTCTTTTCGAATCGCTCGTTTCGAGTCCACCAGCTCCTGAGGCCAAACGAAGGCTGGAGCCTGTTTCGGGTCGTATCCCTCTAGATGTCCGGTCAAACGGGTGGTCGGCTTGGTATAGATCAACTCCGTATCGCCGAATACCTCTTCGCAGATAGCAGCAAGGCCAGCGTCGTATGCCTTTAGTTCCTCGCGCGTATCCACATGATTGTGATCGTGATCAGGCGGTCGATTGTTATCAAACCAGGACTGCACGCCTTCCGCGAAATACTCGGAGTGATTCACCGACGCGTATTTGCCCTCCCAAAGCCCCGCCTTCATCGCATCGTCGTAGCATTTTCGGAGCCGGTCATCGAAGGTCGGATCCAAACGGTCCATTCCACGATAGTGAATATTATGAGCGAATTCGTGGATGAGGATGTTCTCGCTCGAATAGGGGTCTCCTTCGAAGGCCAAGAGATTTTCCTCGGCGCACGAGCAAACCGGATCCGTACGCGAACCGCCAAGGCCACGAGCTCGTGCATCCCAATACAACTTTGGCGTTAGCATGGAATGCTCCGGAATATCGGTAGTAAACTCATTGTAAGCCATCACGATCATGCGCGAGCCGCTCTCAATCATCGCCTCGCGAATATCCGGACGCTTAGACAGCATCATGCTAATCAGATAAGCCGCTTCCTTCAGAGCATAGTCGCTCACGCGATCAGAACCCACAACGGGATAGCCATCGACGCTGACATACTTGCCATAAAAGGAAGGTAGGTGCAGATCCGGAGGCGGCTTCGATACCGTCCACTCCTCAGACGCGCGCAGCGAGAGCGACTGAATCGCCCCGATCATTGCCAGAATCGCCCCTTGCTTCCATCGCATCGTCATTCCTACTTGCTAGGTATCATTGCCCGCGCGCTTCGGTCATCCACTAAGAAATACCCAAGCGGTTGATCCATCGGGTCCGAAATCATCCAAACCGACCCGGGTCGGGTTTTCTGCCGCTTGCGTTGTCCTGCCTTAATTTCGCCATAGGCTACTGAAGACCCGCCCTCGTCGATCCAATACAGTCGAACGGTCCCTTTGCTTTCGTTGAAGAACACAACATCGAATGTACCGCCATCGGGCTTAGATGCAGGCGCATCCCTTTCTGCAGTCGGGTTCCAAGGAAGCTTCGGCAAGGAACGCTCCTTCGGCGGAATCAAGGTTGCGAACTCCGTCGGAGCTTTAGAACGCAATTCCGACAATCGATTGGAATATTCCGGGTTGGCTGCCCAGTTATCCCACTCAAAGGGGTCCTCGCTAATCTGATACAACTCTTCATCGCCATTTTCGTAGCGAATATATCGCCATTCCTGGTCACTAAGGCCAATCGAGCCTACTCGTCCCCCATAGGTCACTGACACATGATTCCACTCCGCTTGCGGATTTCGAAGCAGAGGAACGAGACTAGGTCCGCTATTATCCGATTTGAGCGGCAGGCCGCAAAGCTCGATCAAGGTCGGGTAAAGGCTGACAAGATTGACGGGACGAGAGCTACGTTCGCCCTCTCGCGTTCCTTCAGGCAAGCCTGGAGCCCCTTCGGGTACGCGAATGATCAATGGGACGCGCGTCGACGCCCGCCACAGAGTAAATTTCTGCCAGTGCTGCTTCTCTCCCAAATGCCAACCGTGATCGCTCCACAAGACGACGATCGTATTGTCGCGACGGGGACTCTCGTCCAACGCATCCAGTACGCGCCCCAGCATCGCATCGGCATAGGCGATAGATGCAAGATAGGCTTGGACCGCGGCCTTCCATTGTCCATGAGCCCGTATGTGAGCGAAGTATCGGTTCGGGCCGGCTCTTTTCCCGCTTGGCGGCAAATCGTCCAAGTCATCCTCCTTGTATCCAGGCGGCAATTGCACATCATCGACAGGAAACATATCGAAGTACTTCTTGGGAACGAACCAAGGCTCGTGCGGACGGTAGATTCCACAGGCCAAGAAGAAGGGTTCGCCCTCGGGCGGGTTCATCAATTTTTCTCCCACCCAATCGGCAACCTTCGAATCGCCGCCAAACGCGTCATCCGAAACATCGAATGCGTGCCAGTCGGTTTCCACGTACTGCCAAGGTCCGCCACGCGGAATCGACTTGGGACGCTCGCCCCATGGGATATGAGGCGGAAATGGGTTTTCCGTCTCCTTCTTCGGGTAGTACTCCTCCCACGATCTCGCATCGATAAAGTAGTGAAGCATCTTGCCCGAGCCGCCCGCCCAGTAGCCATTTTTCGAAAAGTGCTTGGGGATCAAAACCGCATCCGGCAGAACTTCGCGCATTTTTTGACCATTAGTATAAAGGCCCGATCGATTGGGCGACAGTCCCGTGAAAATCGCCGTTCGCGATGGATTGCATGAAGGGGCGGGACAATGGGCATTGTCGAAAAACACTCCGGAAGCCGCTAAGCGATCCAAATTGGGCGTCTTGGCCTGAGGATGCCCGCCCATCGGCTCGATCCAATCGTTCAGATCATCCAAGGAGATGAACAGAACGTTGGGTCGCTCATTCGCAATGATCGACGATGTCGTGAGCAACAGGGCCACCAGACTGACGCAAAGCCACCAGAGTCGGGGACCATCCCCAATCTGCCGTACCTTGGACGCTCGAGTAGCCATGTCTATCCTTCAATTCACTAACGCCAATCGAGTCCTTCAGGAAGTGTATTCAGATTTTCGCACCCATTTTCTCGAACGATAACCAAATCCTCCAATCGAACCGCCCCGATCGCCTTGCTGTAGAGGCCCGGTTCGATCGTCAAGGCATCGCCCTCGAGCAAGGCTGGGCCACCAAAATCCAACAATGGAGGCTCGTGAACCTCCAACCCGATTCCATGCCCCGTGCCGTGAGTCATGCCGCAATAATCATCGGACGCGCCCTCGCCGGGCAGTCCCACTCCATATCCACTTGCCGAAATCGTCCGAATCGTCGCTTCGTGCACGGACTCGCCCGTAACCCCTACCCGCGTAGCATCAATACCCGCTTGCTTCGCCTGAGCAACGGCCTCGCGCATTCGGGCTACCTCGTCGGGAATATCCCCATGTACAACCGTGCGCGTGCAATCTCCGCAATAGCGAGTCTCCATGTTCTGCGGGAAGATATCGACGATGACCGGAGAGCCTGTCCGGATTGGACCAACGCCCTCATTATGGCAATCCGCCGCATCCGGTCCGCAGGCAATAATCGAAGTGGGATTCGAGTAGCCTTCACTAAGAAGAAAGCGATCGACCTCGAAACGGACTCGTTCAGAGGTCAAGGTCGCGCCCTCGCGCTCGAGAACGCCATCCGATCGAGCCGTAGCCGTTGCGATCATGCGACAGGCTTTTTCGATCGCCGCCTCGGTAATGCGCTGGGCTTGGCGCAAGAATTCGACTTCCTGTTCGTCTTTCTGCCGACGATCCAGAACTCCCAAATCGGAATCGTATTCGACGGCAATTCCCGCTCGCTTGATCATCTCGACGTAAATCAGAGGAAGCGAGCGATCGCCAATAGCGCGTTTCACTCCCGAGCGCTTCATGCACTCCGCAGTCGCCTGAGCCGTTGCAGTAGCCCGGTCCCCCGAAAGCCCTTCCTCCGGAGCGAAGTCAGCGGGGCAATAAACGCCAGTCGCTCGAGCGTGATTTCGAGCCCTTTCCCCTTCAATGTCCCGTAGGATCATTAGCCGTTCTTCGCTCGCTGGGAATTCGACCACAGCTACGGGATCGACCACCATGAAACGGATTCTCTGGTAAACGGATGCGTTGGTGGCAGGCGAGCCTGCCATAACGATCGCCGTATCGCCTCTCTCACTCATAACTGATTCCACCCGTATTCATTCTTTCGATTCTACTTTCTTTCAAAGGACAAGAAACGAACGGGAGACTCCAAGGTCTGTCCACTCGTGTACTTCAAATTATCCGGATCGGGCGTATCGGTCTCCATCGACTGGATGCGTCTAACCACATCCATTCCCTCAATCACCCTCCCAAAGACCGCAAAGCCTTGACCGTCGGGATTGCGTTTCCCGCCAAAGTCCAAGCTGGGTTGATCGTTTACGCAAACGAAAAACTCCGACGTCGCCGTATCCGGACCCGCTCGCGCCATGGACAAGGCTCCATCGACATGTCGCAATCCCGTTTCCTTCGTTCGCTCCAGTGGAATCGGGTCGAAGGATGCGGCATCCGACTTGCCGCTCAATCCCCCTTGGATGACCTCTATCTTCACATTGTTTTGCGCCTGATTGTCCAGCCGCACCACTCGATAGAAACTTCCCCCCTCGAAATGCCCGCCATCGATATATTTCAAAAAATTGGCCGCCGTCCTAGGAGCCTTATCGGGATACAGCTCAAAACGAATGTCGCCTACCGATGTTTTCAGCTCCACTCCAACCGGATCCGCCACTGACGCGCCAATCGTCAATAGCGCCAATCCTGTAGCAACGCCAAAACTAAGGAGTCTATTCCGTATTTGCTTAGCCATCTACGCTATCGCTTCGTCACATCCGCGCCGCGTCGCCTATTTTGTACGGAAACTCTCCGAATCGATCAAGGCTAAGAGCAGATCGCGAAAACCGCCATCATTGGCCTCATTCTCCGCAACGATCTCGGCAATCAACTTGCGGTCGCTATACCCCATAGCCCTACCCGTCGCATAAGTGAGCAACTTTTCAGACAGGCATTCCGCAAAGGGGCGAATATCCGCCACGAGGTAGGCTTTCAAGTCCCGCACATCCCGCAATTCCGTTCCATCCGGCAGAACGCCATCGGTCTCAACTGGAAGCGGATCGCGCCGCGTCTTCTTGCTCTTGCCACCAGGAATAGGATAGCTCTCTCGCCAACGGCCAATGGGATCGAAGGATTCCAAAACGAAACCAACAGGATCGATTTTCTTGTGACAAGCCGCGCAACTTTCCTCCGCCATATGAGCGGCCAGCATCTCACGAGGCGTCACCGCCTTACTGGTATCGGGAGTCAAAGCCGGAACGGCGTCCGGCGGTTCCGGCGGCGGACTGCCCAGAATGTTCTCCAAGGCCCAAACCCCTCTGACCACTGGCTGCGTATCGACTCCATTAGCCGTTGCGGTCATCACTCCCGCCATCCCCAACAATCCGCCGAAGCGCCCGCCCCGCTCGAAGCTCACCCGACGAAGTTGACCTTTCTTGCCTCCCTTTTCGACGGGCAGTTCGTACACGTATTGAGACACCGAATCGATCGTATACGTAAAGTCCGGATCGATGAAATCTTCCAACGGACGATTCGTATCCAACATTTCCTTAAAGAAGAGTTTCGGTTCTTCCATGTAAGCTTTTCGCTCGTCGTCTCGATAGTTGAATTTCCTCGGATTGTCGAACAGGGTCCTATCTGGCACCAAATCCTCCAAAGCAGCGAGGTCGAGCCACTGGTCCAAGAAACTGCTTATGAAATCCTGAGCCTGGCGCGAGTCGATAAGTCGATTGGTCTGATTGCGCAGAATGTTCGATCGTGAAATCGATCCTTCGCTGGCCGCCCGAACCAATTGGGCGTCAGGGGGGCGATTGGTCAGGAAAAACGACAAGCGCGCAGCTAAATCATAGCTATCAAGTTCGCCGTCACGAAACCCTCGATACAAGAAGTGCGGGGACGTCAGGACCGTACGAAGCGCCAAATGCAAGCCATCATTCAGTCGACCCGAACGCTTGATTTCTTCCTCCGCCAAAGCTCGGTATTCCGCTTTCAAATTCTCCGGAACGGGACGGCGGAACGCCTGCGGCAGGAAACCATCTATAAAGTCCCCCACGATTTCCGAATCGGATCGTCCGTTTGCCGCTCCAACCAGCCTCTCCGAACGATCCATCCAATAGCGATCCTGCTCGCTATCGGTTAGTTCGATAGGACCGTATATGGCAGCTCCATGCGTTTGCAGAGCCGGACCCTCCTCATAATGCTTGTACTCCAGAGTCTCTGTCGCCGACCTTAAATTCTTAACGATGACTGGTATCAGCTGTTCCAATGTCTCGCCCTCGGGAGCATCCGGCAGCATATCCGACTCCATCAAGTCCTTCAAGCGCTCCCAGCCCAACCGCCCGCGCTCGACTGTACCGTCCGCCGCTTTATAGGCCGCTGCAAGCTGCGGATCTTCGGAAAGCAATTTCCGCAAATGCTCGGTCAATTGCGCCCGATCTTCCTTTAACGAGGCGTTGGCATAGCGCAATGCGATCGTCTCTCCCTTCTCGAGCTCCGCTTCGAAGGAATAGGTCTCAGCGACTTCATGATCGATGGCGAATTCGCCCAATTGACGCAATTCCGTCGAGTTCTGCGAGGGCGCCTGAACGGAATCCACTGCGTATACCCGACAAACGACATGCTCTCCTTCGGGAGGATTGAATGCGGACAATTCCAGTTCGATTCGATAGCGGCCCGTAGTTGGCGCTTCGTGCCGACTAGGCCAGGTTGCGCTCATCGAAATGGCATCGGAACTCGATACGGATCGCATCACGCCATCCACGACCGATCCAGATGAATAGGAGTACGTAAAATCGTCGCCAGGGACATCGAAGGATATCGCGTCGATCGCTTTGCGCTCCGGTGGAAAGAGCTTCTCGGCGAGATCGATAGCCACCTGGGTATAGGAATCCAATAGCGCTCCCGATAAGGTTAGGGCATCGCCTTGATTGTCGAACCCATGAGCCTGATTGTCTTCTGGAAAACCGTCCGGCAGCGTGTAGTCGATTCCGAATAGTTGATTCAGGCTAGCGCCGTATTCGCGTTTATTCAGCCGACGGAGCGCCGTGCCTCCAATAGGCGAGTGATCGAGGAGCTGCCCATCCAGCCAATCGATCATTCCCGATCGTTCCCCCGCAGACGGTTGCCGTTTCTTTTTCGGCGGCATTTCGCCTGTATTCAAAACATTGATGACTCGCTCCCAAAGCTCCAGCGACTCATGATCGTTCCAATCGACTTCCAACGCTTCCAAGCTGATCTCTCCCTTGCGCTCGAAATCGTCGTGACAATCCAGACAGTAAGTTTCGAGGAAATCATAGGAGTTTTCTGGGACAGGCTCGAAAGCGCTGCTATGCGCCGTATCGATTCCAATGGCACATAGTAGCAGCCCCAAATACTGTAGGGCTTTCGCTTGCGAAACGCAGCGTTTGAAGATCCCGTTTTGCTTTCGCGACTCTTCGCAAGCGAAGGCCCTACGAGACCAATGTAGCAGACTATGTCTCGGCTGCTTAGCGACAAGCAGCCCTACCTTCGACTCCATATCGATTAGGCTAAGTACTGGTTCATATTGCGGCTCGCATTGGAGAAGCGATCCTGCTCGACGCCCAACTGCTGCAACATCGTGATGTACAAATCGCCCAGCAATGGAGCGCCTGGCGCATTGCGATCGAATGCGTGATGCTTCCCGTGCTCGAAGCTGCCGCCCGCAAGGATAATCGGAAGATTCGTATTCGAGTGACGACTTGCATCGCCCATTCCAGCGCCCCACATAACGATCGTCGAATCGAGCAGCGACTGACCTTCCGGATCGCGTTTGCGTTGCAATTGATCCAGGAAACCGGACAGCAAACGCATGTGCTGCGTCTCGACTTTCAATAGGTCCTCGATCATGCCCGTATTGTTGCCGTGGTGCGACAAGGCGTGATAGCCCGCCGATAGCGTCTCGCCGTTAATCGTAAAGACCTCTCCAAGTCCTGGCAGGAACATGGTGATGACGCGCGTGGAATCGGTTTCCAAAGCCAAAGCCATCAAATCGTACATCAACGCCTGATTCTCCAACATCAAGGTCGGGGCAATCGGATCGAAGGCGGGCAGCTCGTAGTCGACCTGCGGACGCGGCTCCCTCAGTCCTTTAAGCTGGCGCTGCATACGCTCTTCGAGATCTCGAACCGAGCCAAAGTACTCGTCCAATTTCTCGCGATCCGCAGCGCTAACGAGTCGATTCAAATGTTTCGCTTCGCCAGTGACCTTGTCCAAGGAACTCCGGCCGCTCTTGATCAGATACTCCGTGCGCTCCAAGTCGTCCGGCATGCCAAACAACTTCAGATAAACCACGCTCGGGCGTTCGATCATGGGCAGCGGCACGCCCGCTTGGTTATAGACCATTTTCTGGCGAAAACTGCCCTTGCCGGCGCTCAGCTGCAAAGAACCGTAACGCGTATCCTTGCCGATCGCTTCAGCAGCGATCTGGTCCAAACTGACATCGCCCACCTTGCGTCCGCAGAGATAGTTGTCCCATTCCTTGTGACCGTTATTGGCCCTGTGATCCAAGCCCGAGAAAAGCGAAAACGATTCGCGGTGATGAGCCAACGGTTTAGCGAGAGGCGTCATACTCCAATCGGAGCCTGTCTCCTTCGGAAACAAGGATGGCCCGTGCAATCCGAGATTAGCCCCCACGCAAACCAGCCGCTTGGCCTTCGCGGGCAATTTCACTGCAGCTGCCGCAGGAAACGATTCCAAGACTGGCAAAGCCAGCGACAGGCCGACTGTCTTGAGGAAACGACGTCTATCTAGAGAGGGGTTCATGGCGGGCAGTTGAGGAAAGTAGGGTACGCGAATATTCCCCGAAACAGCCTTTCCTTGGACGGATAACGCTTCGATTTCGTTTGAAACGGTTTAGTCTTCTTCGTTCGACACGCAGGCCGAACTAGAACTTGCCGATTTCTACCTTCTGACCGCGAATGTGGTAGAGATGACTGAAAAAGCCGTTCTCCCAAGTTTCCTCTATAGAGAACTTGCCGTAGAGCGTGATCGGAACGTTGTCCACGGCGAGGGCGCCGGGACCTGACATCTGCACGTATATAAATTCGTTGTAGGACGGCATGATCCCGTAGCAACAGGCCATCGTGTTCGGAACGAGGAGAAACTCCTGCACGACCTGGCCGTCCGATTTGATGGGCATCATGTAGCCAGTGATAGAGATGCTTTTCTTGTCGAGATTCAGAATCGTTTCCGGCAGGAAGGAAGTGAGATAGTCCTTGTCCGCGCGCACCACACGATCGCTGGATTCAGGGACTTCCGGCTGGTAGTCGAATGCGCTCAAGTCGGCCATCTGGATGGTGAGATCCTCCGCCTTGGCTAAGACAAGCGTTGAAAGTGCGGCTAGAATTCCTGCTGCGATACGATAGCTCATTACCTAAGACTCCTTTTTACGCGGCCCAGCATAGCTTGATAGGGCGCATTACTCAATGTTTCCCTTCCGGATAGTGAAAATCTATCTCTGAGAACGTCTGCCCACGGAGAGCGATTTCAACAATTACGACCTCGAAATGCCCATCCGGATCCAACCAATCCGCTTTGCCGCTGAACTTGGCCGTATCGCCCACCGTCTCTCCCGTCGCCTCGTTGGCCACTGCCTTGAAGACGGCTGGCTTGCCGTCCAGTTTCAACGCTATCGCTGGCTGTTCTACGCGAATGAATCGCTCGGCGCCGCCATCTAGGGTGTAAAGAGCCCAGTTGCCATCCTCCTCGGCAACCAATTCAAGCTGGGCTACGTGGTTTCCCAGCATCACCAGAGCTCCCCCGTGCGGCGCCGCATGAAAATGACCGTGCCCGTCGCCGCCACTGTGACTATCGCCCGAGCAGCCCGCGAAAAAAGCAGCCATCGCCAGCGCTCCCAGAATAATGCTCATTTTTCCCATCATTTTCATATTAGATTACGCGACACATCCGTTCGGTAGGCCTTTATCGCAGGCAGAATTCCCGAAAGCAATCCAATCCCCAACATGCCCAGAGGAGCCCAAAGCATAGCCGCATTGTCGGCAAAAGGACTCAAAGCAACCCCTGTTTCCCGCTGCACGACTCCCGCGATAACCGAGCCCAAACCAAAATAGAAAACAAAGCCCACAATCACGCCGCCCGCCGTCATGCCGACGGCTTCCAATAAGGAAATCGCGAAGACCGTTCGCTTCCGAGCGCCCAAGGCTCGCATCACCGCAATATCCCGTTTTCGCTCGTTCATCGCATTGTAAAGTATGGCGAGTATCGATCCACCCGCGATAATCGCCACGAGGATCGCCACTGCCTGCAGGATCTGGTCGAACCAACTGATCTTCTCGAAGAACTGGATAATGGTACGACTTGCCGGCCAAGCCAAAGTCAATCGATCGCCCCGCTTGTTGTAGAGCATGTCGAGCTGGAAGCCCGCCATATTGGCGCCTTTCTTCAACTTGATCAGAACGGCGCTCACATCGGTCGCCGCAGCGGGATTGTGACCGCTCATCGTTTGGATACCCGATATCGGGATCCAAATCACCTTGTCCGCCGGAGTGCCGGTAGGCTTCAAAACGCCAACCACCGTATAAATCTCCTCATGCTTTGCCGCTTCGCTGTATACTAAGCCGTGATACGGATGGAAGGTATCCCCCACATCCATGCCTAGGCGCTGAGCGGCGAAGCTGCCAACGACCGCGGTAAGCGTCTTTTCCTCGAACAAAGCGCCTTCCCCTTCCAACTCGAAGCTCTTGCCTTCGCGATAGGAGTGGTTCGCCAGATAATCGGGCGTCGTTCCCACCAGTCGATAGCCGCGATAGTTATCTCCCACCGCAATCGGATAAGCAGCCTCTACCGCTGGGAACTTCTTGGCTTGCTCGTAATCGGACCAACGCATCAAGCCAGGCGATTCATCCAAGTGATACAAAGCATTCAGCACGATCTGCAATTTGGAACCGCGAGGGCCCAACACGCCGTCGAATCCCCCGCTCGCCCCCGCGAAGCTCTGCTCCGCCTCCTTCTTGAACGCCCATACGAGCATGAGCAAACTGCAGGCAAGGGCCACTGCAGCGATGGTGATTGCGCTCGACACACGACGTTCCCGGATACCCCGTACAGCAATGGAAACCGAGTTCATGCGATCGCTCCTTTCGCTTCCGCCTCGTTGAGTTCCGCCAAATCCAACGAGCGTTCGAAGCGGTCAGTTAGGCTTGGATCGTGGCTCACCAAAAGCAGGGCGGCTTCATTCTCCCGACATAACGACTGTATCAGCTCGAGCGCGACGCGCGCGTTGCTCGGGTCGAGATTTCCGGTGGGCTCGTCTGCCAACACGAGCTTCGGGCGATTCGCCAAGGCTCGGGCAATCGCCACCCGCTGTTTTTGTCCCTGAGACAATTGGTCCGGTCGATAGCCTATCCGTTCGTTCAAGCCAACGCGTTCAAGCAATTGACGAGCGAAGCCCGCATCCGTTTTCCCGCCGAAAGCCATTCCGAGCTCCACATTCTCCAGGCAAGTGTAGGCATTGAGCAGGTTGAAATTCTGGAAAACGTATCCTAGCGTCTTGGCGCGATGAGCATCCCGAGCCGACTCCGTCAGCGAAGCCATGTCCACTCCATCCAATTCGATCGAGCCCGAGTCCGCTTTCACGATACCGGCGATCAAATTCAAGAGCGTGCTCTTTCCCAATCCACTTTCTCCCTGCAGCAAAACCTGTTCGCCCGCTTGGAGCGCGAATTCTGGAATACGAACGATCTCCGTCGGAGATCCGTCCTCTGAGGGGTACCGCTTTAGGAGATTGCTTATGGAGAGTAGCGACATAGAAACGAGCTTGGACCCAACGCTGCGCGAATTCGCTTCGCTTTCAATACGGGAGTTAAAACGAATGCAGGGCCAACCATGAAAGACGATTCCTCAACGACCACTCAATGCGAACGCTGCGGCGCCGCCATTGAATCCAAGCCGGATTACCCGGAAGTCTGCGATGACTGCTACGCCGTTTACGGCTCCTGCTGCAACGAATGGGAATCTTCCGGAGAGAACGACCCATCGGAATAGGGCGCAGGCAAGAGCGCCTGCGAAGCGTCTTTCTTATACCTCACTCATGTCTTCGAAACTGAAACGCTCTTTCCGATCGCTAGCGATAATCGCCATTGTCGCAATCGTCGCCTACTTCGCTCACACCGAGTATCAGAGCCACCTGGGGCGCAAGGCGCTCGACGCGACTGGACTGGAAATGCGATCCCTCGATCAGGCTCTCGCAATCTCCAAGGAAACCGGCAAACCGGTGCTCGCCGACCTATCCGCAATCTGGTGTCCCTCTTGTCGCCGACTGGACGAAACCGTGCTAGCCCATGATTCCGGTGAAATCGAAAATCGAAACGGACTACATTTTCGCCCGCATCGAGTACGAAACCGAAGAAGGACAAGCCTTCATGCAAAAACACGGTCTCCGCGGATTCCCCAATTTGCTCACCTTGGATAGCAATGGCGACAAACTGAAGAATCTGCCACGAACCTTCGATCCGAGCGAGTTTTTGAAGGCGCTGTAAAAGAAGGTAGGGCAATCGCGGGACGCGATTGCTCTACCTCTCAAAACCCCATCTCCAATTGCGTTCCGCCTGGTCTTCTAAACTGACTCGTATCCAAGGCTCTCTCCCCTTGATTCAAGCCCAAGCGCTTCGCGCGCACCCGAAAAAGCGTTCTAATTTGCTCCGCGAAAATCCCCTGCCCCTTCATGCGATCTCCGAAATTCGACGAACTCAGCTTGCCGCCTCGCATTTCACGTAAGCGGCTTTCGACGCGATCGGCCTTAGTCGGGTAGTTTCGTCGCAGCCAATCGAAAAAGAGATCTTCCACCCCAAGCGGCAGTCTCAAAGTCACATAACTGGCGTACCGAGCTCCCGCTTGGGCTGCCGCTTCCAGAATCGCCGGGATCTCGTGTTCATTCAGTCCTGGGATAATCGGAGCCACCATCACCCCAACAGGAACGCCCGCGTTCGCCAACGTCCCCATCGCCTCGATACGCGCTTCAGGGCGACTGGTTCGTGGCTCCATGCTGCCAGCGAGATTCGGATCGAGCGAAGTCACTGAAAGATTGACTTCGCAAAGACTCCTCGAAGCCATCTCTCTCAGAATGTCAGCATCTCTGGCGACAAGCCTATTCTTGGTAACGATCCCCACCGGATTGCGAAATTCGTTCAGAACCTCCAGGCAGCCGCGCGTCAGTTTCAATTCGCGTTCGATCGGTTGATAAGGATCCGTCACTCCGCTCATGGCGATCCACTGCGGTTTCCACTTTTTAGACGACAGCTCTTTGCGCAGCAGCTCCGAAGCCTGCCGCTTAACCATTATTTTCGACTCGAAATCCAATCCCGCGGAAAAGCCGAGGTATTCGTGCGTCGGCCGAGCATAGCAATAGGCGCAGCCATGTTCGCAGCCTCGATAGGGATTCAGACTCGCCTCGAAGGGTATATCGGGACTGCTATTGTAGGAGATAATCGATTCCGATGCGTCGTCCAGAAAGAGCGTTTTCGGATTCGGCCGCTCATCTGGAGGAACGGAATCATCCCACTCGAAATACGCCTTTTCGAAACGATTGCTCGGATTTTCGCGAGCGCCTCGCCCGCGAATCGAATATTCCCCTGCCCTTTCCATTTCCCACTCGAAACCTACCCTAAACAGCTAGGCGGAATCAAGCGGAAATCCTGAACTCTAAAAGCCCAATAGTACCCAATTTTAGGATACCTATTACCCAATCAGTCTCGCGATATTCGGAATCGTCTTTTCGCGCTGCCCGTTTACGATCCGAGCTAAGAATGGGTCCTTGGAGGGATCGCCCCCTTCGAACTCCTCTTCTTCCTCCTCGTCTTCGTCATCCAGCTCATCGCCTCCGAATTCGACATCGTCGTCGAGCTCCAAATCCATGAGCTCATTTTCATCGAACAATTTGGAAATCCGTCGAACCTCTGGCTCCAAAACGAGATTCGGATTAGAGACGCGGCCCTTTTTCACGAACACGAAGTGACAAGGATAGCACTCCTTCGTGTAGCGTTCCTTGAATTCCTCGACCCACTTGTTTGAAACATCCGCGCGATTGCCCAATAAAACGACGTCCGAAAAGTGGATACAACAATCATACCACTGCAGGAGAGGCTTAATCTCCTGAACCCGGGCGCAGTCCACAACCGTGGCGACACGAGCAAGATCGTAATCGCTTGCTCTCAACCAATTGAAGAATGCTTCCACGCTATCCGCCGGATCGGTCAAGCCATCAGTCACCACGAAAACGATGTCGGCCGTTGCCTCAATGGCCAAACCTTCATCAAGGCCCTGCCAGTCGTAGGACTCTATCGCCGCCTGACTATGGAACAACTTGGGGGAATCTTGCCATGCCGCTTGGTCGTCTTGCGACACGAAAGCCTGGACCGTTGTATCCGCATCGATTCCGAAGTCGATCAAGTCCGCCAAGACATCGCGACGTCCGGCTCCTCGAGAGCCAAGAATCAAATAGGCTAGCCGTTCCGACATGCTTTAGAATTCGAAGAGGCGATTCTGGGCGTGCTGACGCATCCAGTGATCAACTGCAACCAGATTGGCCATCGCTTCGACGATGGGAACCGCCCGTGGCAGAACGCAGGGATCGTGGCGTCCTCGGGCCTTAAGCTCCGTGTCTTGGCCTTCGACATCCACCGTTTTCTGAGCCTGCAACAAGGTGGCCGTCGGCTTAAACGCCACCCGAAAGTAGACTTCTTCTCCGTTCGTGATACCGCCTTGCACCCCACCGGATCGGTTGGTTGTCGTTCGGACCTTGCCATCCCGATTCTCGAACGGGTCGTTGTGCTCGGATCCCGTCATTAGCGTCCCAGAAAATCCGCTGCCTACCTCGAAGCCTTTCGTAGCCGGCAAGGAAAGCATCGCCTTGGCCAGATCAGCTTCGAATCGATCGAAGACTGGCTCGCCGAGCCCAACAGGAAGATTGCGGATCCGGCATTCAATGACTCCACCCACCGAATCGCCTTGGCCGCGAACCTCTTTAATGCGCTCGATCATCTTCTCAGCCGTCTCCGCATGCGGGCAACGCACGGCATTCGCTTCGATTGCGTCTAAACTGACCTCTGCGTCATCCGGCATCTCAATGTCCTGGATACGCTTCACATAGGCGATCGTCTCGACCTGGCTCGCCAAACCGAGAATCTTCTTGGCAATGGCTCCAGCGGCAACTCGTCCAATGGTTTCGCGAGCCGACGAACGACCTCCTCCCTCGGGATTGCGATGCCCGTATTTCTTCTGGTAGGTGTAGTCCGCATGCGAGGGACGGAATTTCTCCTTCATCTCGCTATAGGCGGAAGGACGGTGATCCTTGTTGAAAACCAGCATGGAAATGGGCGTACCCGTTGTCCTGCCTTCGTAAAGTCCGGAAAGGATCTGCACTTGGTCGGCTTCCTTGCGCGGAGTCACGATATCGCTTTGTCCCGGACGACGACGGTCCAAATCGATCTGGATCTCTTCAGCGGTCAACGGCAGGTTAGGCGGGCAGCCGTCGATGACGACGCCGACTCCCCCGCCATGGCTTTCGCCCCAGGTGGAAATAGAAAATAGCTTGCCGAAAGTATTTGGCATGGCGACGACCCTAGAACGAGCCTCAGTCGAATAAAGCAAAAACTCAGCGTTCCGAAATCCCCAATTCTGGGAAGCTCATTCAGCCTAGGGCCTTAAACCTTCGGCCTTAAATTCAAATGCCAGGATCGAAACTGCCCAACTCGCCGTTTTCGATCTGCTGATTCATTCCCAGAGCAGGTGCGCTTTCCTTGCACGCGCCGATGTTCTTGGCGGGAACCCCCACCACGGTGCAGTGCGGTTTCACGTTCTTCAGAACGACGCTTCCAGCGCCGATCTTGGCGCCTTCGCCGATCTTGATATTACCGAGAACCTTGGCCCCTGCAGCGATCAACACGCCATCGCCGACCTTCGGATGACGGTCGCCCCGCTCCTTTCCAGTGCCGCCCAAGGTGACGCCATGCAGGAGCGAAACATTATTGCCCACCACGGCTGTTTCTCCGATAACTACCGCTGTGGCGTGATCGATTAGGATGCCATTGCCGACCGTGGCAGCCGGATGAATATCCACTCCGAACACTTTGGAAATCAGGCTTTGCAAATAGAGGGCAAGCGTCTTGCGCTCCTCGTACCATAAGTGGTGGGCGAAACGATAGGCTGACAAAGCGTGAAAGCCTTTGAAAAACAAGAACGGCGACAGGTATCCGCCAGCTGCGGGGTCGCGCTCCTTAACCGCCCGGAGGTCGATGCGGATGCTTTCCCGCAGCCCTTCCTCGCTCTCCAGGATTTCGAGAAAGAGATCGCGCAGCGTGATGCTCGGCAAAATTTCGTCTCTAAGCTTCGAGGCCAGAGTGTAGCTTAGCGCCGCTTCCAATGACTTTTGACCTAAGATCGTCTCCTGGAGGTATGCCACGAGAAGACGCTCGGTGTTCGCCGACATCTCTGCTTCCTTCCGAAGCTCATCCCAAATGCTTTCCGCTTTCCCGCTCATAACGATGGAAACGACTCAAACACGTCGCAAACTGCCATGGCAAACCGAATTCCCAATCTTCCCTGGGGAAGATCGTCCATTCGAATAGCCGGGTCTTTCCCTGACGACGAAAGGGATTCGCATAGAGCATAGCCCCTTCTCAGGCTCAGGATCGGTTTGGGGTCGCTCTAAAGCCTTCAATTCTCCCGGATTTCGCAGCTTTTAATCGACTTTTTACAAACGATCCCGCAAATCAGACCTCATCCAGGGTGGGAAGGTCGCCTTTGGAAACCGTTATTATCATGAAAAAACTCATCGCAATCACTGTCGCGTTTCTTCTGGGCGCCACCGCAGCGTTCGCCGATACCATCGTCACGAAGAGCGGTTCGACGATTAAGGGCAAGGTCCAAGGGATCGACGACGGCAAAATCAAAGTCGCCACCGACTTCGCCGGCGAAATCACCATTGATCAGGCGCAAGTCGAAAGCATCGTTACTGACGAGCCCATCTTCGTGTCCCTCGAGAGCGGCGCTTCCTACGTAGGCACTCTCAAAGGGGACGGCAATCGCGCTCTCACCGTCGAAACCGAAGACGGCGAGATGAATACCTCGCTCGACAAGCTCACCGAGAGCTGGCAGCCAGGCGCCAAAAGCCCGACTCAGGTTCGCCAGGATGCCGAGCTGGAGAAGCTCAAGCGGAAGTGGGCTTACCAAGCCGCCTTCGACTTGACCGGAAAAAGCGGTAACTCCGACAGCACTGGATTGGGCATGAGCTTCCGGGCGACCCTGCAAGGTCCTGAAGACAAGCTCGAATTCTATTCCCGAGCCAACTTCGAGGAGACCGATGGAGCAAAGAGCGCCGACGATGCGCGAGCGGGCGTCGACTACTCCAATAAGATCAACGACGCGTGGAATTGGTACATCAGCAGCGAGTTCGGACGCGACGTGATCAAGGATACCGATCTCTTCGTCACCACCGCTGCCGGTTTCGGTTATACCTTCGCGAATACGGACACGCGCTTTATCAATCTCCGCGGCGGTCTCGGTTATCGCTTCGAGAACTACAGCGTTCTGGGTCGCGAAGAACTGAGCGCGGCCAGTGTCGACTTCGGCCTCGAGCACAAGGAAACGCTCAAGTGGGGCAAACTGGTCAATCGTATCAAATTCACCCCGACCATCGAGGACTTCGGCAGCTTTCGTCTCTTCCAAGACACGGCCATCGACCTGCCGCTCAAAGCGGAGAAGTACAGCGTGCGCGTCGGTTTCTCCAATGACTACGATGCCGACGCAGACCTGAGCGGCAAGGACGAGCTGGACACTACCTACTACGTGCGACTCGTGCTAAACTGGGACTAGTCCCCGCCAGGGCCTAAAATTTCCAATCGACGCCTCGCCTCCTCCGGGACGCGGGGCGTTTTCGCGTACGCCTGATTACAAGCGACGCGGCTTTCGCGGCGCAAGGCGAGCGCTTTACGCTTCCTCTTCTGCGTCAGCTCCAAATACCGCTTCGACGTAGTTATCGATTCGGTACGCCTGCAGATCCTCGGCTTTCTCGCCGAAGCCCAGGAAGTAAATCGGCAATTTCAATTCGCGATAGATTCCCACCAACGAACCGCCACGACTCGTACCGTCGAGCTTGGTAACGATCAAGCCATCCAATCCGAACTTCTCGTGAAAAACGCGGGCTTGCTCAATCGAGTTCGAACCCAAGCTGCCATCGACGACGAGCAAGCTATAGTGCGGGGCCGTCTCATCATGCTTCTGCATAACGCGACGAATCTTCGCTAGCTCGTCCATCAAATTGCTCTTAGTATGCAAACGCCCCGCCGTATCCACGATCAGGGTATCTTTGCCGCGGCTCTTGGCCGCCTGCCACGCATCGAAGGCGACCGCCGCTGCATCGGCTCCTCGCGCGCCTGCTACGATTTCGAGATCCAATCGTTGGCTCCACTCGCGCAATTGTTCGATTGCCGCGGCTCGAAAGGTATCGCAGGCGGCAACTAGGACTTTGCGATCATCCGCTTGGCACTGGCTCCCCAGTTTGGCGGTCGTGGTCGTCTTGCCCGAACCATTCACGCCTACTAGGCATATGACGGTGGGACGATCTTCTTTGAAGTCGATAACGCCTTCCGAACCTTCGAGCACCCGCTTGAGCACCTCAGCCCCGATCGCAGCCACATCCTTGCCGCGCAGATTCCGGTCCTTCTTGTAGGCAGCTTGAATTTCTTCGATAATCTCTTCGGTCGTCTCGTAACCAAAGTCCGCTGCGTACAGCGCCTCCTCCAGCTCTTCGATGGAAGAGGCATCTAGCTTAGCTCGACGAAATATGCCTCCAGTAGCATCCGCGATATTTCTAGCCGACTTGGAGAAGCCTTCCTTGAATTTCTTTAACAGCGACAACATGGTCGGTTGAATCCCTATATATCAGATTTCTCGATACGTTTGGCAAATTCGCTATGAATGCCGATCAATCAATCCCAACTTGCGCTGCGCGACGGGCGATCCAATTGTCCCCGCAGCTTGTCGAGAATGCCATTGACGAAGCGTCGCGACTCCTCAGCCGAATAGGATTTGCTGAGATCGATGGCTTCGTTAATCGTTACCACAGGCGGAATGTCCTTGCGAAAGAGCAGCTCGAAAATGGCCAGTCTGAGAATAGCCAAATCGATTTTAGCGATTCGATCGAAATCCCAATTGCTGGCGATTTCCTGGATTTTTCCATCGATGGTATCGCAGTTCTCGATCACGCCGAAAATGAGTTCTTCGGCGAAGGAATAATAGTCCCGCTCTTCATCCTGGTCTTCGAAGAAAAGCCCCAGAGACGCGTTCAATTCGCTAGGTGGATTAATCGACCACGCGTACAGATATTGCATGGCGGCAATGCGGCATAGCCGGCGTTGGGATTTTCTGCCTTCGGCCATAATCGTTCCTATCGATAATCGCGACGCAATCGCGCCATTTCCAAAGCGCATTGCCCGAACTCCGTTCCCTTGGGAATAGAGCCTACGCAACGCTCCTTAACTTGATCCTCATCGTCCCCCACGATAACGCCATTCACCACCGGCGTGTTCGTTTCCAATGCGACTTGCTGCAATCCGATGTTCGACGAATCCGCGACCAACTCGTAATGCTTTGTTCCTCCCGCGATAATCGCCCCTAGCGCCACTATCGCATCGTACGCGCCCGTGTCCGCGATCAGCTTGGCAGCAATGGGGAGTTCATTCGAACCCGGCACTCGCTTGATCAAAACGTTCGCCCCTGACACGCCTGCTTTCTCCAATTCGGCTATTACGCCTGATAGCAGTCCATCCACGTAGACTTCGTTGTATCGAGCAGCCACGATGGCGATCGCGAATTCGGATCCATCAATCTCGATAGGCTTTGGAGACAATTGGCTCATAGTAAGAACAAGGTGAAAGGAGACACGGGAATGCGCTCGTTAAACGCCTATGTAAAGGCGTAATTCGAAGATACCCGCTTTTCGGCGACCGCTTGGCCTCGAATCCAACCGAGAAAACCGAATATCGAGCCCGCAGATGGCTCTCAGGCTTTTCGAGCTAGAGATCGACTTGCCCGACGATTTCCAGACCGTAACCATCGAGACCGACCACGTTGCGACTGGTATTGGAAAGAAGCCGAATCTTCTCCAGCCCCAAGGCCACGAGAATCTGGGCCCCGATACCATAGTCGCGAAGCTCTGACGAACCGGCAGACCCCTTAACCTCTTCAAGTTGCGATAACCCGCGATCAGGCCGGCTGATAAAGACAACGGCTCCCGCCCGCTCTTTCGCAATCTTCTTCATCGCCGCGTGAAGCGAATCGCTGCTCTGTTTCCCGTTTTTGCGGAAAAGGTCGGCGAATAGATTTTCGGCGTGCATGCGGACCAAAGTCGGGGCGCTATCAACCTCGCCAGCAACCAGGGCGTAGTGTTCGACTTGATCCAATTTGCTGCGAAATACTTTGAGCGAAAATTGGCCGAATTCGCTTTCGAAGGGCAGCTCTCGAACCAACTCCACCAGCTTGTCCCGCTTGCTTCGGTATTCGATGAGCGCCGCGATGGAAATCATTTTCAAATCGAACTTTCGCTTGAACGCGTACAGCTCAGGCACGCGAGCCATTGTTCCGTCGTCATTGAGGATCTCGCAAATAGCGCCACACGGAAATAGTCCCGCCAACGAGGCCAAATCGACGGCCGCCTCGGTGTGGCCCGCTCGTTCGAGGACGCCCCCATCTTTCGCCTTTAAAGGAAATATGTGCCCCGGCTGTACGAGTTCGTCGGGACGCGTATCGGGATTGCCCAACAACTGAATCGTGCGAAAACGATCGTACGCGCTGATCCCCGTAGTGATGCCCTCGGCCGCATCGACCGAAACCGTAAAGTCCGTCTTATGGCTCTCGCGATTCTCGTCGACCATCTGACTAATACCGAGCCGCTGCAGGTGATGAGCTGTGCAAGGAGCGCAGATGAGACCGCGAGCATGTTGAATCATCATATTGACCGACTCGGGCGTTACTTTGGCAGCCGCTACGATTAAGTCGCCCTCATTCTCGCGATCCTCGTCATCGGTTACGATTACAGGACGGCCCGCCGCGACTTCCGCAATGGCCTCTTCTACTGTATCGAAGGCGATTTCCTGGTCGATCTGACTCATAAGGTCATCACGCTGCGACGACTTTCCAGGCTTTGCAAATGATCTCTTCGAGCTAATTCGCCTATTTCGGACGACCCGATAACGAATAAAGCGGAGCTCCATCCCGGAAGCTCCGCCTTAAACAATCCATCTAAATAATAGGAACAATATCCTGCGCTTCGAGGAACGACTTTGCGTCCCTACGCAATCATTCATCGGCGCCATCCGCGCCTGCTTTAGGTATTTTGGCTCATTTATTCCGGAAATCGCGCAGAAACCCCCTATCCGCCGCTGAGCGACGCTATCCGGTAGATGCTTTAGTCGCAGACTTCGAACATCTTACGCGACTTGACCTAATTTGCTCGATATTTCCTCAATTCGAACCTTTCTCAGTCGTACCAAGTCCCAGGAAACCGTGATAATCGCCGAAAACCTCACTAAAACCTTTCGCGACCGAAAACGTGGCTTGGTTCGGGCCGTCAATCGACTCAGCTTGAACTGCGAGCCCGGGAAGATCTTCGGCCTGCTCGGAGCCAATGGAGCGGGCAAAACAACCACTCTGCGCATGCTCGCGACTCTCTTGGAACCCACTGAGGGATCCGCCTCAATTGCAGGCTTCGACGTGAAAACGAATCCAGAGGACGCGCGTCGCAATATCGGTTTTCTTTCAGGGAGCACCGCCCTTTATGGCCGGCTCACAGCTCGCGAGATGATCGAATACTTCGGCCAGCTGAACGGATTGAGCGGCAGTCGCTTGAAGTCGCGCGTCGACAACTTGATCGAGCGCTTGGAGATCGGCGAATTTCAGCAAGGACGCTGCGACAAGCTTTCCACCGGCCAAAAGCAACGCGTTTCCATAGCCCGCTCGATCGTACACGAACCGCCTGTGATGATCTTCGACGAACCTACCAGCGGATTGGATGTCATGACCTCCCAGACCATTATGGGGTTCATCGAGGAATGCCGGTCCGAGAATCTGACCGTCGTATTTTCCACCCACATCATGAGCGAGGTCGAACGCTTGTGCGATCACGTTTCGGTCGTGCACAAAGGAATCGTCGCCGCGGAAGGCTCCGTTTCGGCCCTGCGCGACCAAACTGGCGAAGATTCAATGGAAAGCGCTTTTCTGAAGATTGTCGGCGCCATGGAGGACATCGATGAGTAAGCCATCGCTTTCCTGGGTCGTATTCCGCAAGGAACTACGCGAGACCTTGCGCGATAAGCGAGTGATTCTCGGAGTGGTCGTATCGCCCTTGCTCGTGACACCCATCATTCTGGCCGCGGTCTTTTTCTTCGCGGGGAAAAAGGAAATCGAAAAACGCGAAGCCACGCTCTCGATTGGGCTCGTCGAACTAGCGCCGTTTCCAGAGTTCGCCAATCGCTTGGATGGTGAAGACAATCTCCGAATCAAGCAGTTGGAAAGCCGAGACGAAGCGATCGAGGCCATTGAAGAGCGACGTATTCGGGCAGCCATTATCGTTTCCTCGAACGCTCGCGAAAACTTCCTCAGCGGAGGTTCCGCCGACCTCGAGATTGTCTATAATTTCGCGAACGAGAACTCGCAGGTCGCCAACGGTCGCATGAATCGGTTCTTACGGAATTTCAACGAAGAGAGCGTCAAGCAGCGAGTCGCGTCCAAAGACTTGCCGCCATCATTCACAAAACCGACGGAGGTTACCTCGACCAACATCGCGACGAGCGAGTCGACTGGATCGTTCGTATTAGGCCTCTTCCTCCCTTACCTCATCGTAATCAGCGCAGCCTTTGGAGGCATTCAAACCGCTTTCGACCTGTGCGCTGGCGAGAAAGAACGAAGCACAATGGAAACCCTGCTGGTCTCGCCCGCATCTCGAGTTCAAATCGTCAAAGGCAAACTAGTGACTGTTTTCGTCATCAGTCTGATCGCCGCCCTCTGCGCCATAACGGGCATTGTCGGACCGCTTATCCTGGGGATCGATTTCATGAAAGAGCAAATCGGCAACCAGATATCAATCGATCTCGGTTCTGTATTCGGACTCTTGCTGATCGTTATCCCACTCGCGCTCATGACCTCGTCGCTGCTGCTCGTAATCTCGAGTTTCGCTCGCAACCAAAAAGAAGCGCAGGCCTACATCCTTCCCTTCATTTCCATTACTCTTCTGCCAGCCATGCTCTCTACGATTTTCGGCGCGGAGACCCAGCTCTACACTGCCTTCATTCCCATTCTCAATATCTCGCTAACCATGAAGCAGATTCTGGGCGACCTCTTCGATCCGCTTTTCTTCGCGATCTCGCTTGGCAGCTCTTTGCTCTACGCCTTCATAGTGATGCGAATCGCCGCCGCCCTCTTCCAACGCGAGACGATTCTATTCCGGACCTAACCCAGGCCTCGGCTCTCGATGTCGCCTTCGTCCCAGCCAAAGTGGTGCCCCAGTTCATGCAAAAGAGTGATTCGGGCTTCATCCTCGAAAGCATCGCCTTCCTCTTCGCAGAAGAGTTGAATCGCTCCCAGATAGAGAACAACAGGCCCATTCTGCTCGCTGACTCGGTCCTCCTCGTAGGATAGATATTCGCCGAGCAGTTCCACCGCATTCAAGTCTCCCGCATCAACGTCTGGATGCCACTTTCTAAATACGACTGGAATCTTCTTGGCAGCGGGTTGCAAAGACGATGGCAATTCCCTGAGACATTGCGAAACGACGTTTTCCGCCGAACGCTCCAGCTTTACCCAATCGTATTCGGGTAACTCGTACATCACTCGATAATCGCTATACAGCCAAGCGGCAGCTTTCGTCGCCCGGTATAGGAACCGCTTCCAGTAACGAACGCGTATACTCGTGTTGAGGATTCCCAATCACATCCGCCGTAATCCCCTGCTCCACAATCTTGCCAGACTGCATAACGACGGTCCGATCCGAGATTTTCTTCACGACGCTCAGGTCGTGAGAGATGAACATATAGGCCAGGTCATGCTTCGCTTGAAGCTCCATCAACAGATCGATCACCTGAGCTTGAATCGTCACATCGAGCGCGCTGACCGCCTCGTCGCAAATGATGAATTCCGGTTTAAGCGATAGGGCGCGAGCGATGCAGATACGCTGACGCTGCCCTCCACTGAATTCGTGCGGATAGCGGAAAATCTGATCCGCGCTCAGCTGCACTTCCTCAAGCAACTGGGCAGCCAGATCCTTTTTCTCCATACCCTTCAATAATCCATGCTCCTCCAAGCCTTCCGTCAATATATCCAAAATCGTCATACGCGGATTCAGCGAGCTGAACGGATCTTGAAAGACGATCTGCAAATTCTTGCGAAAAGGAAGGAACTCTTGGCGTTTCAAACCAATCAATGAATGACCACGATAGGAAATCCTCCCCTCCGTCGCTTTCTCTAAGCCAAGAATCGTTCGTCCCAGCGTACTCTTGCCACTGCCCGACTCGCCCACAACCGCCAATGTCTCCCCTTTTCGAATATCGAGAGTCACATCGTCCACCGCCTTCACATGTCCGACGGTTCTCGAAAAGACGCCCTTCTTGATGGGGAACCAGGTTCGCAGATTCTCGACCTGAATGATCGGCTCGCCCTGATCCCTCAGGTCTGATTTAGGCTCGTCGGTCAAGCGAGGCACTGCGGCGAGCAGCGTCTTAGTGTAGGATTCGCGCGGCGAATCGAATAGCGATCTCAGAGCTCCCTCTTCAACTTTCCTCGCCTTCTCCATGACCATGACTCGGTCGCACAGCTGCCAAATGACACCCATGTCATGGGTGATAAAAATGATGGAGCTGTCCTTTTTCTTAACTTGCAGGATCAACTCGAAGATCTGACGTTGCGTCGTAACGTCCAATGCCGTGGTCGGCTCGTCCGCAATAATCACCGACGGATCCAGCATCAACACTAAGGCGATCATCACACGCTGACGCATTCCACCGGAAAACTCGAAGGGAAACGCGTTCATGCGTTCGGAGGGGTTAGGGATGCCGACTTTTTCCAGCCAATCGATTCCCTTGGCCCAGGCCGCTTCCTTAGTCAGCTCCGGATCATGCAAACGCAAGGTCTCGACGATCTGCTTGCCAACCGTAACCAACGGCGAAAGCGCCGTCATCGGTTCCTGAAAAATGATTCCAATTTCCGCGCCGCGAATCCGTTTCAACCGATCGATGGGCATCGTCAGCAGATCCTCTCCACGGAAATGGGCTTCTCCTCCTACGATTCTACCGATCGGATCCGGAATCAGTCGAATCAGACTCATGCCTGTCACTGATTTTCCACTACCCGACTCGCCAACAATTCCCAGAATCTCGCCTTCCGCTAAATTGAATGACAATGAGTCGACTGCTCGCACAGTCGCGTCTTCCGTGGTAAATTCCACCGACAGATCGCGTACGTTCAAAATTGTTTTTCTCGCTTCGCTCATGACTCGAATCGACTGTTAACGCGCGGATCGAAGGCCGCCCGAATACCCTCGCCAATGAAGACGCCTAAAAGAATAACCAGGACAAGGATAGCTGTTGGGAAAGTTACTAACCACCAAGAAGACCTCGATTCTTGAGCCTGGGCGAGCAGTTCGCCCCAACTTGGCGTTGGAGGCGGCAACCCGAACCCAAGGTAGTCGAGCGCCGAAAGGGAGAAGATTGCGCCCACCAGCAGAAATGGGAATAGAGTAACGATCGGAACGATGGAATTCGGCAGAATATGGCGCGACATGATCTTCCATCCTGGCAAACCCAAGCAATGAGCCGCTTCCACGAATGGCTGCTTACGCAGCTTTAGGAATTCGCCGCGAATATAATAGGACATCGGTATCCAATTGAATATGCCGTAAACGATTAGAAGGAGCAGAAATCCACGCCCGAACACCGACCCCATGAAAATCATGATATACAAGAACGGCAGCGATTCCCATATCTCTATCAGACGTTGGCCACCTAAGTCTACCAATCCACCTTTGTACCCTTGCAGGCCGCCAATGAAAACGCCAACGCCCATCGTACCAATCACCAAAGCCAAACCGAAGTTCAAGGCAATGCGCATTCCATAGAGAATTCGCGTCAGTACATCCCGCCCGCTGCTATCCAAACCAAAGTAGTGATCTCCCACCGGACGAAAGGGGAAGCGAACGCTTTCCATTTCCAACGAAGCATTGAAGGCGAGCCCGTCAACCGTAAACGACGTATCCTTGGTTTCGCCTCCTCGACGCGATTCGAGCGCGCCTAATATCACATTCTGCTCCTCATCGCTCATCGACGACCACAAGTCGTTCGAACGAGACGGAGAAAGCGCGTTTTCTCGGAAGACCCACTTCGCAGTCGCGCCGTCCCCTATCTCCTCGCGCAAAGTAATGCGCACGGAAGAAGCGGGTCGCGCCCGCGGACGAAACGCCGATAGGCTTGCCTTAACCTCCAACCCTGAAGCCGTCGTCAAAATCTCTTCGAAAGGATCCTGCTCCCCTTTGTTTTCGAATCGACTCGAAACCGCTTCCTGAAATGCCTGCGTGAACGACAGGAAATCAAACATGGGTTTGCCTCTCGCATCGCGATCGCTTTCCAAACCCATGAATCCGTAAGCCGCCGTCGATCGGCTGATATTCCAAGCGTTATCCACGCTTACCGATCCGACGAGTTGCTTGCGTCGCGCCTCCACCGTGACCGTTTTCTCAAGCTCAATATCTCTCGCAGATACCGTTTCGAATGGACCATAAGGAATCGGAGCGAAGATCATGTAGTTATCCTCATTCTCCCGAAATCGTGGCGAATCGTTGATCGCCTTGTAATCGGGACGCGTATTGAGACCGCTCCCAGTGAAGGCGTCGTCCGGATAAAAGGCGAACGCTGGAAAATACCATGCGCCATCGTAGTTCACGAACAGCGGCCGATCGTTGGAAATCAGTTCAGAAATCAGACTGACCCCGTAAAGAGCGATCAGGGCCCAAAACGACCAGTAGGATCGCCTTATCGACTTGAATCGGCGTAGTCGCCTTTCGGTTACGGGGTTGAGCTTAGGCTTCCACATACGACGACTATTCGCTCGAAAAAGAGATCCTCGGATCGATCAAGACATAACAGAAATCCGAAAGCACCCGCCCCAGAAGAGCCACAATTGAAGTGAGGGCTAACACGCCCATGAATACCATATAGTCACGGCTGATAATCGCCTCCAGGCTCAACATCCCAATTCCTGGAATATTGAATACGCGCTCTATCAACACTGAACCTGCAAAGAGGATCGATAGGATACCACCAAACCCCGTCGCGATCGGGATCAAAGCATTCCGCAAGGCGTGCCGCCAAACCGCTAGCCTCATCGACCCGCCGCGAGCGACCACGGTGCGCACGTAGTCCTGACTAATTTGTTCCAGCAGCGAGTTTTTCATCAGCATAGTCAGCAAGGCGAAGTTGCCAATGATGTAGCAGAGCACTGGTAGAAACATGTGCATAAATTGATCCTTCACCTTCTCGCCGAAGCTGAATTCTTCCCAACCATCCGACCGAAAGCCTCCTATCGGGAAAATGTCCCAGAAGCCATCGACTGTCCCGGAAAAGAACATTTTCAGCAACATTCCGAAAGCGAATGATGGCAGCGCGTATCCAACGAATACCAACACGCTTGACAAAAAATCGAAAACGCCGCCGTTACGCAGGGCTTTCGCGATGCCCAGGGGGATGCAGATCAAATAGGTCAGAATGAAACTGGTAATGCCAAAAGTCAGCGAGACCGGAAAGCGTTCCACAACCAAGCTTCCCACCGTTTTATGGCTGTAAACGTAAGACTTGACGGTCATCCCCATCTTGTTGACGACCAGCCAATCCCAATAACGCTGCGCGATCGGCTTATCGAAACCGAAGTGCTCCTTAAGAGCCTGGCGCTGCGTTTCGGAGATTTCCTGCGACCCCAAGGCTCCATCGGCCCCGCCCGCTCCACGCATTTTGAGCATGGCCTGCTCGACCGGTCCGCCTGGGACGAATTGGCAAAGCAGAAAAGACGCTAAGGTAATTCCGATAAAGGTCGGAAAGATCAGCAATATGCGACGAATGAAATAGGCTGTCCGGCCAGACATGCGAGAGCGCGAAAAAAATTGGCTTTAGTTCTCGCTGAAGATCTCTTCGAACTCGACGCGATACGGCAATGGGGGCAGAGCCTCGCCATTTTCCTTGGCTAAGTCGAAATCCGCCTGAATATCCGGATCCTCCCACCAATAGTGCAAAGCCGACTCCTCGTCGTTGAATTTATCATACACGGTCTCCGGCATTCCAAAGCGGTTCCAATACATGGCTCTCATAAAATCCACCATCCAAATCATTACAATTGGCACTTCAGCCTGAATCAGACCATCAATCTCTCTAAGGATCTCAGAGCGCTTGTTTATATCGAACTCGCCTCGTTGCTTGTCGATCAATGCATCTACTTTCTCGCTTTTGAAACCATAAACGTTATTGCTCGCCTTGCGGTCGGCTTCCGTCGATTTCCACATGCCTTCTGGCGACCGAAAGATCGGAGCGCCCCACGCCGACAAAGTCATCTCGAAGTTGAATTCGTCCATATCCTTCGTCCATGCCGCCCAGTCTTTTTCTTGGATTTTCATTTCAACGCCAACGTCCTTTAACGCTTCCTGATAGATAACCAGGTACTTGTTGAAAGACGGAGTCCATGCCAGAAACGTAAACTCGAACGGCTTTCCATCCTTTTCCAATATTCCCGTGTCTGGATTCGCTTTCCAACCCGCTTCATTCAGCAAACGTCTAGCCGTTTCGGGTTCGTATTCATATTGAGGATTCGGATTCGGATTATCGGCCCCGTAAAGGTCATGGTAGATCGAATTCTGCATGAAGTACTCGCCAAAGAGCATCGTCTCGTTGATCGTTCGCCGATCGAGCATATGCGCCATCGCCTTGCGAACCCTGATATCGTCGAACGGCGGCTTGCGCATGTTCATCGAAAGTCCCTGGAAACCGATTGGGGCCTTGTTGTAGATTCGCTGCTTGCCAATCCAATTCTTGTCGAACGCCTCGCCCTTGGCATCCGTATTCCACATAGCGGATGTCGCCGAAGCGAAGAGATCGACATCCCCAGCCCGAAACGCTTCCCACATCAAATCGCGCGTCGCGTAGAATCGGAACTCGATTTCTTGAAAATTATCGGTTCCAACGAATCGCTTTTGGTCATCGAGCCACCACGATCCTCTGCGTTTGAGACGCATAAAGCTGCCCTCTTTCAATTCCGAGATTTCATATCGCCCAGACACGACGGGAAACTCGAAATCCTGCTCATTGAACGTCAAGCCTTCGAAGTG
>Ga0066825_10000040_pt1 | contig 50690 bp, 40 predicted proteins | sample ETNtaG_6_FD_65608 | JGI IMG/M metagenome (GOLD analysis project Ga0066825, IMG submission 65608) | Marine microbial and viral communities from oxygen minimum zone, Eastern Pacific Ocean - ETNP201306SV45 | ecosystem: Environmental > Aquatic > Marine > Oceanic | place: Pacific Ocean: Eastern...
TGGCTCGATGGGTTCGTTTTTCGGCAGGAATGGCCCGGCCGGCGTGATTGAAATTCACAGCCCGCGACCGACCGAGGACCAGCAAATCGAGCTGTCTGCGGAGTTCGGCGACTACGATCAGCGCGCGTTCCGCATCAATCTCTCGGGAGCATTGGCGGACTCAGGATTGTCGCACAGCCTGAATTTGTATCACAACGAGCGCGAAGGTTACATGCGCAATGCGACCCTGGGGCGCGATACGGATAGTCGCGAAGCGCAGGGCGGCCAGTACAATCTCTTCTTCTCGACAGGCAATGGCTGGAATGGCCGCGTAAAGTTCGTGGTCGAAGACATCAATGATGGCAGTCAGCGACTCTCATCCTTGTTCAGCCCGGATCCCTTTATCGTGGCTTCGAATTTGGAAGGCGAAACGCAGATCGAGCGCCATCAAGCATCCTTGCATTTGGATCGTCAATTCGACTGGGGACAGTTCAAGTCGATCACTGCTGTGCAGGACTGGGAAATCGATCCCTCGACGGTGGACCTCGATCTGAGCCCGGACCCGATCTCTACCTCCGCAATCGAGCAAGACCAGGATTTGCTCTCTCAGGAGTTCCGCTTCGAGTCGTCGGACGATGACCAGCCGGTCGATTGGCGCGCGGGCGTGTTCTACTCTGAAAAGGAGACGAATGGCGTTTCGACGCGCGTCTTTCCTGCGCCCCCGTTCTTCCCGGTTTTCACCGAGGAAACGACTTTTCTCTTCGAAGAAACTCAAATCGCCGCATTCGGTCATGCCGCTTACCAAGCGAGCGACATTTTTGTCGTCGATGCTGGCGTTCGTATCCAGGAAACGGAAACGGAAATCGATCGCGCGAAAGCCTCGCCTATCGGCCTGGCGCCCATCATGGGGGATCGCAGCAAGACCAATTATTCGGCAGATGCGGGTTTCCGCTTCGACGTTAGCGAAAGCTTCAGCCTTTTCGGTCGCGTCGCGAACAGCTTCAAGCCAAAGGGTTTCAGCGCGTATACGGATATCGGTTCGCTTGCGGCCTTCGAGGACGAGTCCGCTTGGTCAAAGGAGGTTGGATTCGAATACGCGACTAATGATGACGTCATCCGAATCCGCGTGACGGCCTTCGATATCGAAATCGACGACTACCAGCTCGAGCGTTCCGTGCCGATGGCTACGGACTACATCGTGATCAATGCCCAAGAGGTAAGCTCGGATGGCATCGAAGTAGAAGCGATCTGGAAGCCCGTTCCCGAGTTCGAGCTCGAGGCTGGCTTTGGTACGAACGATGTAACGTTCGATACGCATATCGATCCGTTCAGCAACGAAAGCTTGGCGGGCAACACGGTACCGTTCACTCCCGAGTATACGCTTCGCGGCTCGGCCCGCTACAGCTTTGGAGGCGGACTCTTCGCCCAGGCGACTTTCCGCAGCATCGGCGAAACCTTTTTCGATGAAACGAACGCGGCGATGTTCAGCCAAGGCAGCTATGAAGTCTACGACGCGCAGTTCGGCTATCGTGGCGAACAGTTCTCGATTGTGGCTTTTGGCGAGAATCTCGGCGACGAGCGTTACTACACATTCATCAACCCGCAAATCTTCGCGGCAACTCCAGGCGCTCCTGAAACCTACGGAGTTCGCCTCAGCTGGCGGTACTAGTAAGGCTTAAGGTAAGAAAGGCTTGGGGCTGAAGGATTCGCTTGGTAGCGCTGTCCTTCGGTCCTGGCATTGGAGCAGCGGGACTGGCTATTGACGGCCAGTCCCTCATTGTCAGTCGATCCTAATTGGATACGTCCAAGCAAGCGGCGTCGCCTTGCAGGCTGCGCAGGTAAAGCTTGCCGTCGGCGTAGGAGGGCGGGGCCCAGCAAAGGCCGTCGAGTATCTGCTTGCGGGCGAGTTCTTGGAAGCGTTCGCCGCGATCTTCGCCTACGACGACGTGTCCGGAATCCGTGAGCACGATGAGATTGTCTCCCACGGCAATCGCATTGCCGAATTTGCCGGGCATCTCATGACGCCAGTGTATATCGCCAGAGGCGAAGTCCATGGCGACGAGGTCGTTGGCTTTCTTTTCGTCGCCAAAGTGAGCGATGATGCGATCGCCGACATGCAAGCTTGTTTGGAATTTGAGTTCCAGCTCCCGATCGCGGTGCAGCAGTTCGGGCTCTTGGCCGCCTATATCCAAGACCGCGTAGCCGCTCCCATAGCCTGAACCGATGAAAAGCTTACCATTTTGGTAGTGCGGGTTGGAGGCGTTGACGCCGTAGTTGGTTCTCCACGAATAGTAGTAAAGCGGGTCTCCGCGTTTTTCGATGCTGTATCCGGCGATCCCTTTCTTGTGAAAGACAGCCAGATGGTCGGACCCATTGGCTTGGTAAACGACTGGGGTCGCGTACCCGGGTTCTTCGCTGCCCATTGACCAGAGAGCCTTGCCGGTGAGCTTGTCGAGCGCGACGATCGAGCCGTTTTTGGCGCCGGGATCAATGATCAGCTGATCGCCGTAGACTACTGGAGCGGCGGCCCATCCCCATCCCTGACGGCGACCGTCGAGGTCTTCTTGATAATCGACCTCCCACAGAATTTTGCCGGAGCTGAATTCGAAGCAGAAGAGCTTGCCTTGCTTGCTGACGACGTAAACGCGGTCGCCATCGATGGTGGGAGTCGAAGAGGTGCCTCCCGGGTAGTATTTAGCTTCTTTCGGTTCGTCGTAGCTATGTTGCCAGAGGACCTTGCCCGAATTCGCTTCAAAGCAAACGATGGTATCCACGTTATCCTTGTTGCCTAGAGTGATTGCCTTGCCGTCGGCCACGGCGAAAGACGAAGCGCCCATTCCTAGGTCTGCGGTCCAGAGCGTCTGAGGAGGCTTGGCTTTCCAATCCGTATTCAGCGAAGAGTCGGCTGGAGCGATGCCGTTGCCGTATGGACCGAGAAAACGGGGCCAGTCGGAGGCTTGGACGGTCGCGGTGACGGCGATTAGGATGATTGTTGCGATCGCTTGAACGAAAGAAATACGTTTCTTCATAGTTGTATACACGATTACGAAATGAGGACGATTGTGTTGTTCCGTTTCGTATCGATCATTCTCTAGAAGGATTCGCCGTCAATTGGTCGGGCGTGATGCGTAGAGGAACGATCTCAGCCTTTGCTTAAGCAGTAAAGGTGGTTGCCGGTACGAATGAAGACTTGGGTGCCCGCGACCGCGGGACTGGAGAGCGTGTAGCTATTGTCGAGAGCGCTCTTGCCGAGCAGTTCGAAGGTTCCGCCCGCTTTGACGACGGCGACTTCAGCGGTTTCGCTAACGAGGAAGAGCTTGCCATCGGCGAGAACAGGCGAGCTGCTGACGCGACCGATGCCGGTTTCCTCGGGTCCCCAGATCGTATCGCCGCTTTTCGCGTCGTAGCAGGATATTTGGCCGAAATCGTTGAGCACGTAGAAATATTTTCCATCCGAGATGGGCGTGGGAACGTCGGGTCCGGCGCGATCTTCCAATTTCCAAGCTAAGTGACTATCGGTTACATCTCCTTTGCCATCGGCCTTGATTGCCAGAAGGGGAGTCTTGCGCGAGGGCGCGTAGACGAGCCCATTGGCGGCGACGGGGGACGCGATGATGCGGTAGTTGCGAGCGTTCTCGGGGTTGAGCCCGCCGGAACGCCAGATTTCCTTTCCGGTGTCGGGGTCGTGACTGGTGACGTAGGCGCCGCCTGAAACGACGATCTGGGTCTTGCCGTCCACTTCGACCGGAATGGGGGTCGTGTAGGCGTCCTTGGATTCCCAGGGCGCGTCGCTCGGGCGATCGACGTACCAGATGACCTTACCGGTCTTTCCGTCGAGCGCGACTACGTAGCCGGGCGCGTCGGTGTTTTGCCCGCGTACGGCTCCGATGATCAGCTTGCCTTCGTAGAGCAGCGGGGTGGATGCAAAGCCCCAGTTTAGGCCGAAGTCGCCGTACTCCTTTTGCAGGTCGAACTGCCAGAGCGCTTCGCCGTCGACTGTGTAGGCTCTGACGATGCCATTGCCGGTGGTGGCCCAGACATGCTTGCCATCGCTTATGGGCGAAGGAGAGCTGTTGTTCTGCTTGCGTTTGAGCTCGTTGCCGGAGTCGACCTCATTCCTCCAGAGTTCCGAGCCGTCTTTGCGGGAGAGGCAGATCAGGAGCAGCTCTTGGCCGCCCGGGCCGCTCACGGCTCCTTGATAGCCACCGCCTCCACGCGGACGTCCGCCTCCGCCTCGATTGGGGCGTTGGCCCACTTGACCTGCTGGCCGTTGTCCTTGACCCCCGGGTCGCTGTCCGACCTGTCCAGCAGGACGCTGGCGACGCGGTTGTTGGGGCGCGGTTTCAGTGGCTTCTCCTTCCGGCTGGGGGGAGGGCGACATGACGAATACGCGATCGCCAAAGATGATGGGCGTCGCTCCGCTCCAGGCAGGCAGGGCAACCTTCCAGGCGATGTTCTGGCTGTCATTCCATTCGACCGGCAGGTTCTTTGCATCCGTATTGATGCCGTTGGCGTCCGGGCCGCGCCACTGAGGCCAGTCGGCGTGAAGAGAGGTAGCGGAAATCGCTAGGATGATCGATGCGGTAAGGATGAATCGGGGCATGGAAACTAAGGCTGAAGGTTGAAGGCGTGAGACTGAATCGTCGCGAGGCGCGATCGGTCATAAAAAAGGCGTCTGCCGTGTTCGTTAGCAGACGCCTTTGGGTAGAATTCGGTTACTGCGGCATGATGCCGCGGGCCACGAGGTTATTGAGGCGATGGGCGGTATCGGCAAGTCCGTCGCAGACGGTTTCGGAATAGCTGCGTCCGTCGGTCGTGTCGATGCCGTGGCGCGGGTCGGCTTCGCGAAGTCCCGCGAGCGCGTCGTCCGCGTGATGGAAAAGCTCCACCAGAGCGATCTCCAGCTTGCCGGTAGCGGCGCATTCAGTGAGCAAGTTGCCGATCCAGCCGTCGTCTGTGGACAGGCAGCCGCGCGTGGTCTTGGCGGACGCGTGGAACATGCTGAAGCCGTCCTGTTCGCCCATTTCGCGGATGACGGCGGCATTCTCTTCCATGCTCAGTTCGGAATCGCCGCAGTGAGCGGCGTCGACGAGAACTTTGAAAAAGGGGCGACCGATGGCTTCGTTGGCGGCCTTAACGAAGGTCCAGGCCTTGCCGACGTCGGTGAAGGTCTGGAATTCGGTGCCTCGCAGAAACTCCATGTGCCAGGCTTTGACCGAACTGTTGAAGACATCGGCTTCGCGGCAGACGCGGGTGTGCAGCTTGACCAGCTGAGCGACCGCATCGTCGAAAGCCTGTCCAGTGAGCGGTTGAGCGCCGGGTTTCATCCATTCTTCGAACGAGGTGGAGGCGACGTGCTCGACTCCATGGGCCTGAGCGGCGCGCAGTCCTGCGAGTAGGCTTGGGGCGACCGCGTCCTCGTCGGCCGGATCCATAGGATTGCCCCCGCCGACCATCATGATGATGTGGGGGATGAGTCCCAGCCCCTTGATATCCTTCATCATTTCGTCGAGATCGCCTTCGTCCGTTCCTGGAAAAATGGAGACCTGGGCGCAATTGGGGCGTACGGGCGACATTTGGTTTATTTTATCGAGCTCGGAGATGAGGAGGAGCCGTCCGTCTTCGCCTCGAGGCATCTTTCCGTTTTCGTCGGGAACGAGGCCGCCAACGAACCTGATATGGGTCGGAACGATGCCGAGTTGAATGTCGGGTTTTAGAGCGATTTTAGACATGGATCTTATTCGAGAGATAGGTTCGATTGAAAGGCCCACCCTAGTCGAGTTTGCAGAGTCTTGGGAAGTCTATTCAGTCGGGAAAGCAGTTGCCGTTTACAGAGGGAGAGTGAATTCCGCAAACAAGGGCAATTGGCAGTGGACAGAGGCTGCGAATAAGGGCAAGGAAAGCGTATGAGCGATTCCGGCGATGCGTTTTGGCGTTGGCTGGGCAGGGGTTTGCTCGCGGTGGTCGCAGTGTTGGCCGTGGCGACTGTGGACGACTATGGCAGCAGTTGGGACGAGAAGGTGCGGACCGATGCGGGCGAGCGGAAATTCGAATACTACTCGTTGCTCTTTTCCGGAAACTGGGAGGCGGCTGCCGAAGTAGGTCGCAAGGCGGATAATTATCCAGGTTTCTATGACTTGAATCTGGCTGTGTTGAGACGCGTTTCGCCGCTTTCCGATGTTGCGACAGGCCATGTGTTCGCTGCGTTCTTTGGCGTATTGGGGATCGCAGGAGCGATGCGCCTCGGCCGATCGCTCGGAGGGGCTCAAGTTGGCTTCTGGACGGGCCTTTTGTTGGCGGTTACGCCGAGCTATTACGGGCACATGTTCATAAATCCGAAAGACATTCCGTTTGCCTGCGCCTATATTTGGACGGTGTGGGCCGCATTGGAGTGGCTTAAGGAGGGCGATGCGCTTCGTTGGCGGACCGCTTTGGTTTTCGGGTTGGCTCTGGGCGTGAGTCTAGCCGTGCGAATTGGGGGCGCCTTGGGTCTGTGCTATTTAGGTCTCTTCGTGTCGATCAAGGCGCTGATCGAACTGAGGGAGCAGGGGAGCTCTTGGCTATGGGAGTTTGCCAAGCGACAGGCAGTTCGTTTGGCAGGGGCGCTGGGTGTTGCTCTAGGAATCATGCTGATCTATTGGCCGGCCGCTCAGTTTCGGCCCTTTGGGCAAGCGAGTTCGACTCTGGAAAAGGTCAGTCAATACAGCTGGGATTTGCCGGTCTTCTTCGAAGGCGCATTTTATGCCGCCTCTGATCTTCCTTTCTACTATATCGTGAAGATGTTCTTGCTGAAATTGCCTTTGGTATTTTTGGCGCTTTTCGCTGTGGGAGCTACAATTTGGCTGCTGCGTCAACGAGGCGAAATTCGCTCCGGGCAGTGGCGATTCGATGTTTGGCAAGGCCTCAATTTGGCAATGTTCGCTGTGGCGTTTCCTGTTGCATATGTGGTCGCCCGCGATTCGACGCTCTATAACGGATTGCGTCATTTGCTCTTCGTTGTCCCAGTGGCGGCTTGTATTGCCGCATGGGGCTTAGCGCAGGCGAGAAATTGGCTCGCTGCTCGTCGTCTTGTTTGGGGTAGGTCGATGATCGCGGCTTTCGGTCTATCCATATGCTTGGTGGTCGTTGCGGCTGCAAGACTGCATCCGTATCAATATATTTACTACAATGAGCTGGCTGGCGGGACGATTGGCGCATCGAGCCGATATGAAATGGACTACTGGGGGACGGTCTACAAGGAATTGGCTGGAGAGCTCGATCGATTGATTGATAGCGGTTCGGCGCAGGTAAACATGGAGCATCCCACTTGGCTTTTAACGCCGCATATCGCGGTCGAAGGCAGCGAGCGAATTCGCGTAACGCGCTCGGACGCTTTGGCGGACGACTACTACGCTGCCTCCACTCAGTGGGCGGCCGATCGGTACTACCATGGCGAAAAAGTCGCGAGCGTCGAACGCATGGGTATCGTTCTAGGTGTCGTCAAGGATCGGCGTGCATTGAGCCCGGCGCAGCGAGTTCTTGGATACGAGGCTAGTGATGAACGATGAGATTTTTGATTGAAGCGCATCATCCGGCTCACATCCATTTTTGGAAATTTCCAATTCGAGAGCTCATCGATCAAGGTCACGAGGTTCTTATGATCGGGCGCGATCGTGATGTGATGCGCCGTTTGCTGGAGGCGTATGATTGGATTCCTCACGAAATACCGGAGAGACCGAGTTCCCAGAATCGCTTTCCCGCTCAGGAAATGCTCCAACGGCAATGGATCGTCGCCAGAGCAATTCGCCGATTCAAGCCGGATACGGTGGCGAGCCTGATGGGCAGCTATTGCCAATCGGCGCGATTGTTTGGAAAGCGAAACATCATCTTTACGGATACGGAAACGCAGCGATTCAATCATCGGATTTCCCATCCCTTCGCGAGTGAGGTGCATACGCCAGATCGCTTCAGTTTGGATCTCGGGCGGAAGCAACGGCGCTATTCGGGAATTCACGAATTGTGCTTTCTCGATGGCAGGCGCTTTCAGCCCGATGCGGGAGTTCTTGAGAAATATGGGTTATCGGCCGGCAACTATCTCCTATTGAGAACTTCAGCCTGGAATACGTTTCACGATCGATCGCGGAGCGGCCTTGGCGAGAGCGTCTACAAGTTCGTAGAACGTTTTAAGGATCGATATAGAATCGCTCTTTCTGCGGAGGAAGGCAAAGCCCCTCCGGGTCTCGAAGGCTACATGATGCGCTTCGCCCCAGAAGATTTTCACCACTTTCTCGCGCACGCTCGATTCGTCCTGACGGAAGGCGCTTCGACTTCCAGCGAAGCAGCCTGCCTGGGCGTGCCATCGGTATTCGTCAATAGCACGGAACCCTTGGGCATCCCTCTAATGCTCGAGAACGACTACGGGCTCGTACGAAGCTTTCAAGAGGGAGAGCCTGGGGTTCGCTGCGCGATCGAGTGGCTGGAAGATCTAGAAGAAGGCGAAAGCCGACTCTCTTTGGAGAGTGGTAGAAAGCGACTAGTAGACGATCACGCGGATGTCTGCGAATATGTCGTTACTACTCTTTTGGGTTAGCGGCGAGGCTCGAGAAAACCGCATCCAACTTCTTGGAAACGTTCTCGTAATTCAAGCTATCCGCTGCTTGGCAAGCGTTCCGTTTGAATCTTTCGATGTCCTGCCGATCGAGTTCATTCAATTTCGTCGCGAGGGATTCGACCGAAAAATCTTCCGCGACGACTCCGCAGTCGAACTGCTTAACGACGTTCGCCATTTCGGGGGTGGGTCCAATAGCCAAAGCCAAGCGGGCTTGGATGAACTCGAAGAGCTTGTTGGGCAAGGCGTTTGCCATGTTGAAATTTGCTGGCGGCAATGAGTAGACGCCAATGTCGTAGTCATTGATTGTTTCAGCTATCCGTTCAGGCGGGACGGGATCGCGGAATGCGATTCGGGGGTTTCCAGCTGCTTTGCGGACGAGCTCGTCGTAGTAGTTTCTTTCCGAAGGCTTGAGGATGAAGTCTAAGGTGAAACGGTTATCGAGAAGCTCCATGAGTTCGATCAGCATGCCTAGTTTGCGTCGACGAACGGCGTTACCGTGGTGGACCAGTCTGATTTTGTCGTTTTGCATCAGGCTTGGATTCAAATCCTGACGATGCGGCGCATTCATGATCACTTCCATGGATACGCCGAAGTTTTCTCGATAGGCTTTGGCGAGTCCTTGACTGACGGTAATGGCCCGTGTCGCGAGGCTCAGGTATCTCTTGAGGATACTGACATAGTATGGCTTCATGATCAGCCGCCAGCGCAGATCGTCCTCTTGCTTCGCTGGAGCGTATTCATGAGAATCATACAAAAGAGGACTTCCTTTGGCGACGCGCGTTGCAAGGGGCAAGGCTGAAGGATCGTTGGCGATGACATAATCGAATCTCCGAGCGCCGATGCTCGTTAATGCCGCTTTGACTGTAGGCTGGGTCCAATAGTAGCGCTCGTTTTGTCGAAGGCCTAGCCAGAACAAAGTCCTTAGCTGCCATCTAAGGTTTCTCGGATCCGGCCCTGCGTGAATGTATGACACGCCGCTCATGTCAGGATCGCTTAAGCCGACTGCGGTAACCTCGCAACGTTGCCGAATAAGATCGATTTGCCTGCGAACGCGCCCGTCGCTGCTAAGATCGCTGAAAGAGATAACGAGAGCGGTTGGTCTTTTTTTCGTCGTATCGCTCATAGGATCTAACGGATTCGATCGTCAGGCTCGAACCGGGACCTTAGTTCTTTCCACGAAAATAGTCGTCCTGACCCCCACCAAACGATGACTGGTATGCCGAAGACAATCGAATTGAGGATTAATCTATAGATAGGAGGCCAATTGCTAAAAGTGTTATCGAGATAGGCGATTAGCGCGGTGGGTCCTAGCAAGAAAATGAATATCCTCGCGATCCGATTCCAAGGTATGAGGGCAGTCCAAGGAAGTTCTATGGCTTTGGAAATCGAAGCGAGATAGCTTGGAACGCTCCATGCCATCAAAACCGATACCGTCGCAATTGCAGCCCCATTTGGCCCCATGCGGTTTACCAGTAAAATGCTCAACCCAAGATTAAGCGCCAGGCCCACTAGGGTAAGCTTTAGTATGGTCTTCGATTTTCCAAGCGCGGCGAGCATGGAGCCCAGTATGACGATGCGAGCGGGAATGGTAGCGAGATAGATTTTAAAGGGGGTAGCGCTTGCTTCGTAGGAAGCGGTGAAGAAACTCGTCATGAACGATTCGGCGGATACGTAGAAGAAACACATTGCCGGCAATAGGATACAGGCTGACTTTTCGGCAATGGAGCGAAAGAGCTTTGCTGCATCGTTGTAACGCGTCTCGGCAGTAGCTCGTCTCAGATCGACCATTACTACGGCTGTTATCGATCCGGTAACGATGGTTATGAGAGGAATTTCCATTGCTCCGAGCGCGTAGACCGCGAATGCGTCAGGCGGGCTCATCGCGCTGACTACCAGTTTGTCCAGTTGCTTCGACAGGGCTCCGAACATCAGAGCAAGACCGAGAGGAAAGGAATAGGCTAAGAGTTCGCGAATCGCTGGTAAGGAAGGTCGAGCAGAACCAGCAGAAGTCGATCCGAGCATGATTCGAATAGCGGCGATTCCGAGGAGAGAGCTGGCGATCGCATTTCCGATTAAGGGCGCTTTCGCTGTCGACCAAATCAATACGGGCAAAAGAGTTGCCATACCGACGAGGAACTCGCGAGCGATGGCGAAGCGTGTAGAGGTTCGTACTTTGCTTTGGGCGATGAGGACCGCTGCGGTTTGACTGGCGGGCGTAGTGAAAATCGCGTAAGGGATCATCCAGAGCAGCAAGGAGGCGACTTGAGGATTGGAGAAGAGTCGCGCGAGCAGTTGATTGCCTCCGCAGGCGATGAAAAGGGCGTATGCGATACCTGCTATGCCAAGAGCCGTTATTGCGTCGACAACGCGACCGCGCTCTCTGGTCTTTTCGACTGGAAGAAAATAGTATATGCCCTGGCCGATGCCCAATTGCAGAAAAGGGGCGACGATCGCGTAGGCTAGAATGGTTTGCTGGTATGCTGCGAAATCCTGTTTAGTCAGGACTCGGGCCAAGGCGATTAGTACCAGCATTCCCATTACGCCAGTGGCGCTCTTCGCGAGTGAAAGCGCGATCGCGTTAGACCTGCGGGATTCTGTCATATATCGCTCGGGCTAAATCAGTCCGGATGTCTCGAAAGCAAATGCGATGGGATGGGCCCTAAAGTTTTTTGTCGATGAATTCGCGCAAGCGGCCCTTGTTGCCCGCATTGAAGTTCAGCAATTCGCCTATCAATCCCGTGGATACGAGTTGCACGCCAAAAATAAGGAGTAGAATGCCAAGGAATAGAAGTGGGCGATTGCCGATAGAAGCTCCATAGGCGAGCTTCTGGAAAGAGAGCCAGGCGAGTATCACGAATCCGAGAATGCCGCTCAGCAATCCGAATCCGCCGAAGAAATGGCCTGGCCGCTTCAGATAGCGGGTGATGACGATTACGGTGACCAAGTCGATGCAGCCTTTAATCAGACGGGTCCAGCCGTACTTGGAGACGCCATGAATCCTGCGATTGTGTGAAACTGGCACTTCAGTGACTGAAAATCCTTCCGAATCCAGCAACACAGGGATGTAGCGATGGAGCTCGCCATACAGATCCAAATTGCGAATTGCCTCCGAGCGATAGGCTTTGAATCCGCAATTGAAATCATGCAAGTCGACGCCAGACGCGGCTCGGGTGGCGAAATTGAAAAAACGCGAAGGAAGCGTCTTGGAGATCGGATCCTGGCGGAGTTGCTTCCATCCTGAAACGACATCGAAGCCTTCGTCGAGCTTTCGGGTGAATTTGACGATCTCGGACGGCTCATCCTGGAGATCGGCGTCCATCGTGATAATCGCCCGTCCGCGCGCTTCGCTGAAACCGGCTTGCAAGGCTGCGGCTTTCCCTATGTTGCGCCGCAGCCGAACGCCGCGCACATTGTTTGGGTTCTTTTCCTTCAGTTCGGCGATTTTATCCCAAGATCCGTCGTTGCTTCCATCGTCGATGAAAATGGTCTCGAACGCTCCTAGGCTGTCCTCTTCGACGGCCTTGGCGATTCCTTCGAACAAGGTCTCGATGGTGGCCTCTTCGTTGTAAACGGGAATTACGAATGAGAGTTGCAGCTCGGGATCCATGTAGCTGGTGCGGAATCATTTCAGCGGTGGACCCAATGGCAAGAAGACTTTGTGTGGCCGGGTCTGTTTTAGAGTTAAATGCTTGTGCGCTTCGCCTATAGCTTTCTACATCGATGCCGATCACTCAAGAAGCCATGGAAGAGAGAAGACTAGACGAAGAAGATACTTTATCGCGCGAGCGTTACTTCTCGGAAGGGTACTTCGATCGAGGGCAGTTGAGTTCTCTCTCGGAGCAAATCGCATTGGTGCATGAAACGGGAGCGAAACGCGTATTGGAAATCGGTCTAGGCAATGGCTTCGTCTCGAGTTTTCTGAGAAGGGCAGGGCTCGAGGTTACGACAATGGACGTGAATCCGAATCTGGAACCCGATGTTGTTGCTTCGGTTGAAGATCTAGATCGAAAATTCGATTCCGCTACCTTCGATTGCGTCTTGTGCTGCGAAGTGCTCGAGCATGTTAGTTTCGATTCATTCGAGTCGAGCATCGATCAGATTGCCAAAGCTACCAATCGCCACGCCATACTTTCATTCCCTACAGCGAAGAGGCAATTGCTCAAATTCGGATTGACCTTTCGATTCCACAGCTTTCGGGAGCGATTCATTGGGTTTCGCATTCGTCGGCGGCTGAAAAAGCTCTACCCGGCTCATCATTGGGAGTTGGACTTCAAGAAGCGCTTTTCCAAGAAGGCTATTCTTGGTGTATTAGGGGCGCGATTTTCGAGGGTGGAGATAAAGGTTATCGATCCGATCCCCTACCAGACCTTCTTCATTTGCGAAAAAGACTAGAAAGCGGTTCGTCTTCGAGTCGCTCGGATTTGTAACGGTTTCAACGGCTTCGTTCTGGCGAGTTGGGCGCGGAGCATGATAGCGTTAATCCATGAAGAGCATTCATCGCGTCATTGGAATACTGGCTATGCTATGCCTCCGGGCTTTAATCCCTGTTGCCTGGGCTCACGATGGTCATGATCCTGTTGATCGCTCGAATTTCGAATCGGGGGTGGAGACGGAAGCGAAACCTTGGACCCATTTGGATTTTCGGAACGATCCGGATAACTTTCAGTTCGCGATTGTCAGCGACCGTACGGGCGGTCCTCGCCAAGGAGTTTTCGAAGATGCGATCGAAAAGCTGAATTGGATGCAACCGGAGTTCGTGATGAGCGTTGGGGATCTGATTCAAGGCACCTCGGAAAACTCGCTGACCAACGCAGCGGAGTGGGACGAGATGATGGGCTGGATCGAAAAGCTCGAAATGCCATTCTTTTTTGCGGCTGGAAATCACGACATCCAAGCCAAGTCAGTGCTGGGACGCGTTTCTTACGAAGTTATGCGGAAGCAGTGGGAAGATCGATTTGGAACAACGTACTATTATTATAAGTACAAAGGCGTTTTGTTTATCGCTCTCTTTTCGAACGATGGGATCGAGCGTCACATCAGCAACGAACAGGTAGCGTATTTTGAAGAGGTTCTCGCGGAGAACCAAGACGTCCGCTGGACGATGTTGTTTTTGCATCATCCGCTTTGGGACTCTCCCCACGACAGCAACTTTGGGGATATCGAGGCGGCCCTGGAAGGGCGCGACTACACTGTCTTTGCTGGGCACCAGCATATGTATCGGCACTTCGAGCGCAAGAATACCAACTACTACGTATTGGCGACGACAGGAGGAGGTAGCGGTTTGAGAGGAAATGAATTCGGCGAGTTCGATCACATTACCTGGGTAACGATGACCGACGAAGGCCCGCGGCTGGCTAACATTCGTTTGGATGGCATCTTGCCGCACAATGTGACGAGCGGGGATGTGAAGGAGTATTCGATGTTACTGACTATGAGCGCGAGCATCGATGCAGTCACCTTGTTGGAGGAGAACGAAAACGTTGAGGCGGGAATGACCTATTTGACGTTCAACAACCGCTCACTCTTTCCCATTGAATATAAGGGAACGTTTTTCCATAATCACTACATCCATCCGACTCCAGGCAAAGTGAAGGTAACGGTGCCTCCACGCGGTTCGGAGACGGTCACGGTTTCCCTGCAAGCGCTCGAGGCCTTTCGCAGTAGCGATAAGGTTCGATTGGAATTCGAGGGAACGGTTGCCTTTGCGAGCGACGATGCTCCGGCGCTCGAAATGTCTGGAAGGCAGGCGATCCGACTGGCGACCACGAAGATCGATTTGATCGAGCAGGAGTCGATCGCGTTTACGGACTCAACGCAACTACGCTTGACCTTCGCTCCAGAGGGAACCGATGTTCGGTACACGCTGGATGGATCGGAGCCCGACGAGAATTCGCTTCGTTACGACGGGCCTCTCAATCTCGAAAATGGAGGCGCTTCTCAAAGCGCGCCTATTCGCGAAAAATGGTGTCAAAAGCGATGTGGACGCTGTTCGGTTGGAGAAAATCGAAAGCGGACAAGGCCTGCTGTGCGATTACTATGAATACGAAGGAAATCCTGCGTATGGCTACGTTTTACCTGATTTCTCCACGATCGAACCGACCCTTACCAAGCGTGTGAACGAGATCGATCCAGAACGGGATTCCCGTCGGGACGAAAGCTATGGCTTGGTCTATCGCGGATACATCGACCTGCCGGAGTCGGGAGAATACGCATTTCACCTAACTTCGGATGACGGGGCTCGATTGGTAATCGATGGCCAAACGATTGTTGACGACCCCAACAAGCATCCGATCCGTGAAGTCTCCGGATCGGCCATGCTAAGCAAAGGCAAACATCGCTTCGAATTGCAGCATTTTCAGCATAAGCAACGTGTTCGTATCGAACTTTCCTATACGCTTCCAAGCGGGACGCGTATGGAAGTCCCGGCGGAAGGTTTCTCTTATTGATTTCGAGATCGCTCAACTGGCGACTGCGTTCTCAGGCGATCGCCTAACGCTGGGACCGTCGATCCAGTCGCCTTCGATCAATACCCACATTGGGTGATCGGGCTTTCCGTGCTCATTGCGGTTCAGCTGGTCGACCACCAGATTGACTGCAGTCTGGCCGACGCCGCCCCAGTTGGGATTCATCCCCGCCATTCCCTCGTATGACGAATGCCAACCCAAGTGAGCGTAGCCGACCTTCTCAGGAATCGAGTAGCCAAGCTCTTCTAGCTTAACGGGAATGTCTTCGCCAACGCCGAGGAGGCAATCTGGCTGATGGGCCTCAATCCACTCTTCGAATCCATCGAAGTTACCCACTTCCTCCATCTGGTACATGGGTATGCGATGCTCTTCCGGAATGGCATTATGCACGCTGTAAAGGGCGGCATCCCGTTTGAATCCCGATGGTTTTTCGAAAAGCTTGGGGATCATTACGCCGAAACGTTGATAGCCGCGGAGCTGCAGCGTTTTGATCGATTTGATAAGGTTTCCGTAGTGGTCGACCTCCACTCGGTGAAAGCGAGGCGTGATAGAGGAGCCCACGATGGAAACGACTGCGAATTGAGAAAAATCCAAGTCTGAGAGATCCACTTCGCCCTCCATGAAATATTCGAGTAAAACGCCCCGTATGCCTCTTGCCCAGAGAATCTTAAGCATTCGTTGAGGGTTCATCTCAGGGTCGAACCAGTGAAACTCTGCCACCTTGTAGCCGAGCTTTTTGGCTTGTTCGCGAATATTCTTCTTCAGCGAAATCATGTTGTCGCCGAGATCGCGTTTCCAAGGCTGGCAATGGATCTCGGCGATAACGGGAGAGTAGTCGGAGGTTTTCTTGAAGCGTACGCTGGACATTAGCGCCGAGAGGATCGGGTGGGATTCGTAACCTAGCTCCTTGGCCGCTTCGATAATCTTCTGCCGGGATTCCTCTTTGTGTCCCGGCAGCCCGCGCAGGGCCCGGCTCACGGTGGCTTTGGTTACGCCTACTTTGTCGGCGATTTTCTGGATGCTGGGCGCGTCATCTCTAGGCATCGAATTCGAATGGTAAAGGATAATAGCTATACGGGTACTTGCTAAAGATACAATCGATATTAACTGCGATTGATACAGGCGGGCCTTCGGATTCGATTCTCGCAGCGGCTACTAAGATGGGGCAGTGGCAAAGTCCTGGAAATACCTGCAAAACGGCTGATTTGCTGCCTTCTTTGCATTTTCAGGTGTAACTGTTCCAGCTTCTTGCGTTGGCGTTTATAGCGCCTAGGGTACAGCTTTTCAGTCCTCCAACTGCCTCTATGATGTCTTTGCGTTCAAGCCCCTCGCCTCTCATGGCGATTCTTTGTTTCAGTGCCTGTCTGCTGCTCGCTCAGTTAAGCGCTGTCGCCGGAGGAGCCAATCGACTGACCGCCGAGGAAGAAAGAAACGGGTGGAAGTTGCTTTTCGACGGTGACGATCTCGCGGGATATCGGATTTACGGGAACGCCGAGGCACCCATTATCCGCTGGCATATCGATGGCGACGCGATGTGCCTGACGGAGCGAAAGAATGGCGATAAGAGCAAAGTCGATTTGGTAATTACGGAACAGCCACGGGGCGACTTCGAGTTCTCTTTCGAGTGGAAGATCGCTCCAGGTGGAAACAGCGGCATCTTTTACAAAGTGGTAGAGGGGGAGGCTTATCCTAAGCCGTGGCATACAGGACTCGAAATGCAGCTGTTGGACGATGCGGGTCACGAGGAGGGACAGATCGATACGCACCGGGCTGGGGATCTCTACGACTTGCTGGCGGCGAAGAAACGTCTGGCTAAACCTGCCGGCGAATGGAATACGTCGCGGATAATTTCGAAGGGCAACCGAGTCGAACAATGGCTCAATGGCGAAAAGGCCCTCTCTTTCGAAATTGGCAACGCTCAATGGAAGCGCTTAGTGGCCGATAGCAAATATGCCGCGCTCTCCGAGTTTGCCAAAGCGAAGAAGGGCCATATCGTGATACAGGACCATGGCGACAAGCAATGGTTGCGGAATTTGAAGATAAGGGAGTTGTAATATGAGCGAATCTAAAAACGAATCCACCCCTCTCGAAAGCATTGATCAATGGGAGGACTTTGTCGAAACGGCCACCTATCCGGAGCCCGAGCATAAGAAGAAGGACGACTATCGCAATTACGACGATCCGGCTCGCGATTGCGTGCGAGAGTTCTATCGCTTGAATCATAAGTACCAGACCTTCGACTTCGTGATGAAGAAGCAGGAGGAAATTCTCGGGCACAATCGCGAACGCAAGGAAATGACAGTGATCGAGGCGATCGAGCTTTTGGATACATTGGTCGACGATTCCGATCCCGATATCGATTTGCCGCAAATTCAGCACTTGCTCCAAACATCCGAGTCAATTCGGGCTCGTGGCTATGACGATTGGTTTGTGTTGACAGGGTTGATACACGATCTCGGAAAATTGCTTTGCCTCGAAGGCGAACCGCAATGGGCGGTTGTTGGCGACACCTTCCCGGTAGGCTGTCAACACAGTGACAAGATCGTCTATCCTGAATTTTTCGATGCGAATCCGGATTCGAAGGATCCTCGCTACAATACCAAGCTTGGCGTTTACGAGGAAGGGTGTGGATTGCGCAAAGTTCACATGTCGTGGGGGCACGATGAATACATGTATCAGCTGGTTAAGGACTATTTGCCGGAGCCGGCCTTGTACATGATTCGCTATCACTCCTTTTATGCCTGGCATCGCGAAGGCGAGTATCAGCATTTGCTGGACGATCACGATCGCGAAATGCTACCATGGGTTAAGCGCTTCAACCCCTTCGACTTGTACACCAAGTGCCCGGTGGCTCCGGTGTGGGATGAGCTTCGCCCGTATTACGAAGATCTGATCGCCAAGTATCTGCCCAAGACCTTGATGTGGTAGGGTGTGGCGTTCGGAGATAGAGCGAGAGCGTCCTTGCTCCGCCGAATGTATACTTTCAACTGACGCGGCGCAGCGGGGACGCTGCTGCCCTACCTGATTTGGTTAATGCTATTGAAGCTGGGCTTTGCGTTGGGCGAAGCGTTCGTCTTTGACGCGGAGCGTGTTTACGATTCCCGCTAGGCCAGCTGCGATGGCGAAGAAGAACAGGACGCGATAGTTGCCTCCAGCCCAGTATACGATCCAACCGCCTGCGACTGTTACCAGCGTTCGGCCTACGCCGTAGAAAATGTTGATGGCGCCGGTTAGCTGCCCAATGATGTCTTTGGGCATGAACTCCGATATGAATGGTTTGAAGGTGGTGTTCTTTATGACGAAACCTGTGCCGAAGAAGAACGCGATCAGGTAGAGGTCGTCTATGTCGTCCGCAAATAAAGCGACGACGCAGGCCACGATCTCGAATGCGAGCCCAATTGAGATGGCTATATTCTTTGGTATTTTCTTTTCGATGAATATCCCAACCGGAATCGAAAGGACAAAGGCGATTACATTTTGAAGAAACCAGCGCTTGCCGAACTCGGATTTATCTGCGCCTAGATCCATGGTAACGAACAGTATCAGGAATGCCTTGATCAGATTATCGAAGCAGGCGAAGTAGAGGTTCGTTAGCGACAGGCGCCGCAGTGGAGTATTTTGCCAGATGTCGTTGAAATATCGTTTTACGGTTAGCTTTGGACGATCGAGTTTTTCGACTTTCTTCTCTCCTAGAAAGAAAGCGGGAATCATTACGAAGAGAATTTGAACGCCTGCTCCGAAGTTCATTAAGGCCTGGTCGCCGTATTTTTCGACGATGATACCCATCCCAACATAGAGCATGAAGATCGCTCCCAATTGAGATCCGAATAGGATAAGCCCGTTGGTAAACATGCGGTACTGCGGAGCGATCAGATCTGCGATGAGAGGATTGTCTGCCCCCATTACAATGTCATGGCACATCTCGAAAAACAGGACCAAGATGAAGAGCTGCCACAGAACCGCTGCAGCCGGCATCAGAACGAGGCATATCGCGATGACGGGGGCTGCGATTATGATGAAAAAAGCGCGTCGACCTACGGGGGTCCAAATGTGGTCGCTCAAAAGCCCAATGAGCGGCTGGGCGATGATTCCAAAGAGGGGATTGAGAGCGAGCAGGTAGCCAATGATCCGCGGATCGTCGTTAACTTCTTTGATTATGGTCGGCAGCATGTAGGCCGATAGCGATGCATTGAAGAAAATGCCGAACCACATGATGAAGAAGATGAAGAGTAGCTTCTTGGTCGGTTTTTCCGTTGTTACGGGATCGGGGAGGGCTGACATATGGGGGTTGCGTTGTTCGGCTGCGTTCGCAGCCAGAAGAGATCTATATATGAGCGCTTGCTTTTTAAGTCCTTTTGCCTGTAACAGTTACAGGGGAGGGCCTTTGACAGCGAGCGTAAACTAGACCCCTTTTGAGTCTGTGGCGAAACCCAATATCCTCTTTTTGCTCTCCGACGAGCACAGCTTTCGTTTCTTCTCTCATGTGAGCGAAGCCGATGGTGGTGAGCCTGTGGATACGCCACACCTGGATCGTTTAGCGAGCCGTTCGGCGAATTTTTCGAATGCCTATTGTCAAATGCCGCTGTGCACACCGTCGCGCTTATGCTTGCTTTCAGGTCGCGAAGCGAGGGGAGCGGGCGCATGGACAAACGACTCGATTCTCGGGCCTGACTTGGCCACTTTGCCGGGCGTCTTGAGGACGGCGGGCTACGAAACATGCTTGGTCGGCAAGATGCATTTGGGCGGAAGTCGACAATACGTGGGCTTCCAGCATCGACCCTACGGCGATTTGACGGGCGGAACCGGGCATCAAGGCCAAGAAGTTCCTGAAGATTACGATGGAGACAAGTTCACTTGGCGTTTCGATGGGGCGGGAGAATTGGAGTATCCGGAGAGCGCGTTGCAGGAACAAGTGCTGTCGCAGGAGACTATCGCTTGGATTCGCGAGCATCGAAGCGAAAAACCGGATACGCCTTGGCTCGTCTGCGCGTCGTTCAGTCGACCGCATTTTCCGTTGACGGCTCCGAAGCGCTGGATCGATCGATACAAGGACAAGGATATAGGCACGCCGAAGGCTCCCGCATCGGGCGACTCATACGATCATCCCATGTGCGTGAAAATGCGCGAAGGGTTTCGGGTGGACGAGATCAGCGAGGAGAATCGGCGCAAAATGCGAGTGGGCTACTTTGCTTGCGTCAGTTATCTCGACGAGATCTTGGGAGATTTGCTGTCTCGCCTCGAACTTTCCGGCGATCTGGAAAACACGATCATCGTCTACTGTTCGGATCATGGGGAAATGGCGGGCGAGCATGGGAGTTGGTGGAAACAGACGTTTCATGAAGCAAGCGCTCGCGTGCCTATGATGGTGTCATTGCCGGATCATCGCAGCGGCGATCTGAATGGCGCTCGATTGGATACGCCCGTTGCGCTCATCGATCTCTTCCCCACGTTGTGCGAATTCGCGAATGCCGATATTCCGATGGCAATCGATGGGGCGAGCCTAAAAGCAGCGATCGAGGGAGCTGCGGAGCCTGACAGTCGCCCAATTGTTTGCGATAATCTCATTCCTAGATGGGGCGAAGGTTCGGAATTTCGAATGGTACGGTATGAGGGTTATAAATACATTGGATTTCGCGATGGATCGGAATTGATGTTCGATCTTGAAGCCGACCCTCTGGAGCAAGTGGATTTAATACGTCGCGAACGAAGCGAAGAAGTCTCGAAGTTCTTGGATGAAATGCGTTCCTATGTGAAACGAACGATGGATTTCGATGCTGCCGAGCATGAGCGGGTCGAAGGGACTGCTCGCTTGGCCAGGGACTACCCGCTCGAAGGCGTTCCGAATCACGGCAATTTGTATCACCTGAAAGACGGCCGAATCGTTAAGGGCGAAGAAGTGGTCTATGAGCCGAAGGCGATCGCCAAGAGTCCCGAGGGGATTGCAGGCAAGGATTGGCGTGATCAGAATATGAAGAGTCAGTCTCTACCGTCGACTGTGGCGAAGCGCGACTGATTGGAGCAATTACTAGTAAACGCTCCTCGGACCATTCGGGGCAAGTCCGACCGTGATGTAGGAGCTGATGGGCGTGTCGTCCACCGAGCTGGCGAAGGTCCAGAGTTCCTTGCAGAGCGTTTTGACGGTGTTGGCGTATTCAGGTTTTCGCGCCAAGTTGGTCATTTCGTGTGGATCATTCTCGCGATCGTATAGCTCGTCGAAGTCGAATCCGTTGAACACGTACTTCCACTTCTTCGTCGTGATGGCACGCTGCGTGTAGTAGAGCTCAACGCCGTCGCATTGAAAGCAAATGCTCTGTCGCCAATCTAAAGGCGTTTCACCTTGAAGGAGAGGCATGAGACTGCGACCGGTGAATTGCTTTTTATCGAAATTCGTTCCGCTGGCCTCTAGGATCGTCGGGCCGATGTCGCAAAGCGAAACGAATGCGTCATTGGTTCCTGGATGCGCTTCAAAGCGCTTGGGAAATCGCGCGATGAGGGGAATGCGGTAGGCGCTGTCGAATGCGGCGATGCCTTTGCACCATAAACCATGGTCGCTGGCGTAGTCGCCGTGATCGGAACAGAAGATGACGATGGTGTTGTCGGCTTGACCGCTTTCATCCAATGCGTCGAGCAATTCGCCAAAATAGCGATCCATTTTCGAGCAATAGGCGAGGTAGTGCTTCAGGCTTTGGCGTGTTTCGTCCTCGGAAAGCTGATCCCAAACCTGCTCGCGCAAGCGTTCGTAGACATTGGGCTTGTCTTCGAGTCTGTCCGAATAGCTGGGGGGAAGCTGGATCTCGTCGTCTGAATATAAGTCGAGAAACTCTTGCTCTACGAAATAAGGGTCGTGCGGTCCAATGAAGCCGACGTAGTGACACCAGGGCTGGTTAGAGTCCGCGTTTCGACGGATGGTGGCAACGGCATCGTCGGCGAACGCTTGGTCCTCATCGGCGCCTTCTTGTACGCCATAGGCATGCCAGGTTGCGTACCCGGGTCGGACGATATCGCCGGGCTGACGATGGCCCGGATTTACGGGGCCTTGTTCTTCGTAGAGATCCCAGGCTCCCTCTCTTTGTTCGGGGGCTGAGCCCAGTCGGCCGCAAACGCCTTGTTCCCATCCGTAGTCTTCGGGGTCCTTGTCTTTGGAAACATGCCACTTCCCATTAAAGTGAAGCTTGTAGCCGCTTTCTCGTAACGCGTCGCTCCAGAGAGGCATGTCGTCCGCCAGGTTTTCCGTTAGCGCCATGCTGTTGAGCACGTTGTTGCGAACGCCGTGTTCGGTCGGATACTTCGAGGTAAAGAAACTGGCTCGGGAAGGGCAGCAATGCGGAGAGGGGCAATAGGCGCTCGTGAAAGCGCTGGCCTGTTCGGCAAAGGCTTCCAGTTGAGGCATCTTGGCGCGACCCCAGGGCGGGCAGGTGTCGGCTCGCTGCTGGTCGGTCATTACGATGAGGGCGTTGGGTTTTGTAAGGCTCAAGGTGGAAGGCTTAAGGTTGAAGTTGGATGTGTTCAAGATCGGTGGGCGTACCGCCTCGTTCCGGAGAATTCAGTGTTTTGTATTCGCTGAGCCTTACGCCTTCTTCCTTAAGCCTTAGCTTAGTTCAGCTTGCGGTACTGAGTCGGTGTCTGTCCGGCGAGTTTTTTGAAGGAGCGATTGAACTGGGTGAGCGAATCGAACCCCACCTCGTAGGCGACTTCGCTGATTCGCTTGTTCGGATTGAGCAGGAGGTTCTTCGATTTTTCGATGCGCAGTCGGGTCAGGTACTCTACGAAAGTCATATTGGTGGACTTTTTGAAGACTTTGCAAAAGTAGCGCACCGAAGTGTTGACTGCTTTGGCTGCCTCCTCGAGGGAGAGGCGTTTGTCGTAGTTGTCTTCGATGAAGCGGCGGGCTCGCTTAACGGGCTGGGGTTCTCCCGAATCTTCCTTGAGCTTTATCGAATTGCCAATGGTCGCGAGGTGCTCGGCGAAGATGGTGAGCATCTTGATGAATCCGTCGTACTGTTCCTGGCTGAGTACTTTGGTTTGGAAGTAGGCTTCCTCGAGCGATTTCAGGTCGATGTTGGCTCCCCAGTCGAGCAACTGTCGCGTAATGCGATCGAACTCGCTTTGATTGGGTTGATCGAGCAATACCTGACCGGTTTGCAAAAAGGCAATGAGCTTATCGCCGACCCGGATGGGGACCATGGTGTCGCACATTCCGGCAAAGCAACGCAGCGACTTAGGCTCCAGTTTCGAGGATGCTTCCATTTCAGCTTGGACCTCGAGACAGGCAATACAGCTCTTATTGGTCTTCGCCATGAGGGAGCAAAAGGGATTCTCGCTCGATTTGCCGCTCATGGCCATCTGAAAGGACTCGATGGGCCTGATGGCGAGTGGCAAGCCGCTGGATTTAGAGAATGCTTTTTCGTAGTCCTGAAAGATTCGCGACTCGGAAAGCCGGTTGACGAGCTTGCGGCTTTCCTGAAGCGAGTATTGCTGATCGGCGTCTGATCGTTCTTCGAGACTCATGCGATTGAAACCCCGGTATTCAAGGGTAGTATGAAGATCAAGTCAATGGGCGTAACGTCGGCTCGAGGGCGATCGTTGGGCCGAAAATGCATCGATCGGCGCCGGATGCGCAAAGCGCGGACTCCTAGAATTCGGCAGAGTGGTTGGGTGAAAATGTTGGATGAAGACATTGGAGCAGACGGTTTCGACGCCGCCTTGCTGCAGAAATACAACCGCCCCGTACCGCGCTATACCTCCTATCCGACTGCGATGGAGTTTAGAACGATTGACGATGCGTCGAGCAGGGCCGCGTTTTTAGCGGATTCTCAGCAAGGCGCTGGTCCGCTATCGCTCTACATTCACTTGCCTTTCTGCGCGAGTCTTTGCTGGTTTTGCGGCTGTACGAAGATTATTTCGACGGACCAGTCCATTGCTGACAAATACCTCGACTATCTCGAAGTGGAGATCGATCGGGTGCGACCGAACTTGGGGGAGGGGCGCGAAGTCGTTCAGCTTCACTTTGGAGGAGGTTCTCCCAATTTTCTCTCGCCCGAGCAAATCGACCGTTTGAGCGCCATGCTTCACGATCGATTCGACTTCGCATCGGATGTGGAGATGAGCGTTGAGATAGATCCGCGGACGCTGACTCAAGAGAAAGTCGCTTCTTTCGCCCGCATGGGAATAAATCGGGCGTCTCTAGGCATTCAAGATCTCGATCCTGAGGTTCAGAAAGCGATTCACCGCATTCAACCGACGGAGATGAACCGACAAGCGATCGGCTGGTTGCGGGAGGCTGGAATTGACTCGCTCAATGTGGATCTGATCTACGGTTTGCCGGGCCAGACGGTCGAGAGCTTCGAGCGAACGTTGGAAGAGGCGCTCGACTACGATCCCGATCGCTTTGCGATTTTCAGCTACGCGCATATCCCTTGGAGCAAATTCGCTCAAAAGATTCTAGAGCGGTCGCAGATTCCCGAGGCGTCAGTTAAGATCCAATTGCTTCGCCTTATCGTGAAGACGCTCACCGAAAGAGGCTATTCCCACATCGGTATGGATCATTTCACTAAGTATGGCGATAGTCTCGCCGCTGCCCAGCGATCGGGAGCGTTGCAGCGCAATTTTCAGGGATACAGCCTTCATGCGAATACGGAAATCTGCGCTTTCGGAATCTCTTCGATTAGCCAGACAGAACGTACCTATCGGCAAAACGTGAAGGAGCTAGACGAGTACTATCGTCTTTTGGATGAGGGCGAGTTGCCTATCGAACGTGGTTACATGCTCACGCCGGAAGATCGGATACGTCGGGAAGCGATTATGCGATTGATGTGCGACATGTCTCTCGACTTCGCGGCGATGAGCGAACGTTTCGGTATCGATTTCAGTCAGCGGTTCGTTCGCGAGCTGAAAGCCTTGGAGCCTCTCGAAAAAGACGGTCTCGTGAAGCTGAGCGAGGATGGATTGATCGTCACTCGACTGGGTCGACTTTTGATCCGTAACGTCGCTTTCGTATTCGATGTCTATTCCGCCCAGAAGGAGAAGACTTTCTCTAAGGCTGTGTGATTTTCAGACTAATGGGAATTGCTTGGAAAACTGAGTACGAAACAGGCATAGCTCAGATCGATACTCAACATCGTCAGCTCTTTCGTATGGTCGATTCCTTAGGTCGTATCATTGACGCGGGAATCGAAAAAGGGCCGGAAGTCGATCATTTGCTGATGTTTTTCGGCTCGTACGCGAAATCGCATTTCGCATACGAGGAGCCCTGCATGGCTCGTCACCGATGTCCAGCGGCTAAGAAGAACAAACAAGCTCATCGCGACTTTCTCATGTTTTACGAATCTCTCCAGGAAGAATACGCCCTAGGCGAGAATCCTAGAGGGCACCTGGTTCGGTTGAAGAATTATCTGAGCGATTGGTTGGTTGATCACATTTGCAAAGTCGATACTCAGCTAAAGCCGTGCGTTAGGCGAGCGACCACCTGATAAGACTCTGCCATCTGAGGCTTCCTTGATGCGAGCCATGCCTTGTCCACGGAATCGACAGCTACATCTCAGAGAGTCTTGGAGTCTCTAAGCGTAGGATCGAATTCGAAACGCCGCTGCCAAGCCGAGAAGAGCGTTAGGAGCTTTTGGCTCCGTCGCGAATCGAGACAGGCAGACGAACGCGGGCGATGAGCCCGTTGGGCGAGGCGGGTACCATATCGAGATGGCCGCCTTTGAGCGCGAGCTGAGTGCGGATTTGAAATAAGCCGATTTTATTAAGCGGCGCATTCACGCTCTTGAGCGTGTCGTCCAATCCAATGCCGTCGTCTTCGACTTGCAGAACCCATTCGTCTTCGTCGCGGAAAAGCGTGATGATGCAGAGCTTCGCTTCGGAGTGCTTGACTACGTTGGCCAGCAATTCGCGGAGGATGTCGAAAAGCAGATCGCGCCGTTCTTCCAACTCGATCGATTGTTGGTCGGCAATCGATATACTGGCTTCGATGCCATGTTCCTTGCGGGTCAGGGCGACGAGGCGTTTAGCGGCGCCAATAAAGCCCTCCTTCGCGGGATTGGGTGGGCTGTAGTCGGCGATGGGCTCTTGCGCGAAATCGAAGGGGAAGGGCTCTTGAGTCGGCTCGGCGCTCTTTTGCCGGGCCACGGTTTTCAAGACTTCCTCGTAGGCGGCCTGCTTGTCTATAGCAAGCGATTCGCTGTTCTCCTCGTTTTCGGTATTGTTGCCGGAGGTCGCTGGTTCGGTCTCGGGGGCGGTGGCTTCGGCTTCGGCCGATACTTCGACGGGCGCGTCCTGAGGATCCAGGTCCTGCTCGTTTTCATGAGCGGCTTCTGCGACTGGCATAGGACCAGGCAATTGCTTGAGAGGCTGCTCTGACGCGCCTTTGGAAGGCTCCTCAGGAGCGCTCGGCGAAACTAAGTCAGAGTGGCCGAGCTCGCTGGCGAGCGCTTGAAGTTTCCGGTTTGCTTTTTGAAGCGCCTCTTCGCGCGCCTGAAAGGCCTCTTGGACCGCATCGTTCGCTTCCGTGATGCGATCGAACAATTCGTTCGTCTTGGGGACCTGTCTCAAGACGCCCATGATGCTCGTTTCCTCGGACGAGGCGGATTGCCAGATGCGACCGCGAAGCTGCAGGCAGGGTAAAGGCACGTGTTCGCCGTTCATGCGAAATTGGCATTCCACGATTTCCTTGGGCAAGGGCAAGCGATCGATGGTTTCCTCGAAGGCCGACTTGTCTTCCGCGTAAATCGCTCCCGCTATTTCATCGAAGGATCGAGTGGACGTTCCTGGCTGGATCGCAAGCATCGCCTGAGCTATGGCGTCCAATTCGAACTCCCGCCTTTTGGGGTAGTAAGTCCACGAGCCGAGCTCGCCGGCTTCCAGCGCGAGATTGAGGCGCGACTCGAGCAGGCTGCGCTCTGAGGTGAGCGCATGGCGGGCGAGAATAGAGCGAATGCCGTGCTCGACAAGCGAAGGCGACAGATCCTCTTTGCACAGAAGCTCGTCGATCCCGGATGGGCGGAGGAAATCCGCTCGATCCAGACTGCGCCGCGATACGAGGCCTACGATCGGATTCTTGTAGCCCGTTTCCCGTATGCGATCGATGTCGCTTTCGATGTGTTCATGCTCTTCCAAGTTGATAAAGAGCAGGTCGAAACCGCAGGCCTTGAGCATGGAGCAGCCTTGGTCGAACAAAGCGCAACGCTGTAACTTGTATTCGTTTAGCCGGGACCTTTTGAGGTCCGCCCTAAGGGTGGCCGCGTCGTCTTCGTCGTTGACGATAGCGAGAAGGAAAAGCGTCCCGCGAATTCCTTGAATCGCGGACTGACATGTATCGACGTTGTCTGGGCAGTTTGGAGACTCGGGTCGAGGCATTCGGTTGACGCGATCAGTGAGGACGCAAAAGCGCGATTCGGTCCAAGGGACGGGCCAGCGCCAGCATAGCCGATCGCCGGTTTAGCGCTGATCGGCAGTGGTTTCTATGAGAGGCGCTGGGCATTTCGATGATATTGGCGGCGGTTGGCGCAAGGGACGTGAAGGAAAACGATGGAAGGCGCTTTGTCGGACTCGGCGAAGATCCGTTGGTTTTGGAGAACCCCATACGCGCTTCGACCCGCTTTTCCAATGGTAAGTAAAAGTGGCAAAAGTTATTCACACGTTATTTACATGGCAAGAATCGAGTCGGTTTTAAACCGCTGGTTGTAAAGATTCTATGGCATGGAGGTAGTGGTAGTATCCCTACATGAGCAAATGAGTCGAGTGGGACCTGGAGCGTTGAGGAAATTCGCCATTCCTTTGAAAATAAATGGCGGTTTTCGGCCGTTTTCGACCTTGCATGACCTGGCTTGGACGCTTGTAAGGCGTTTCGAGAGCCTGGAATCCGGGAATAGTAGGTAAAACAGGTATGGGAAGACGGCTAAATTTCCTAAATTGTCACCTACGGATTGACTGCCAAATCCATGCGACTAATGCTCGCGGATAAATGTCATCAGAGGTTTCTGCTCCCCCACCTCGCTCCGAGGAACACATTAAAGATGCGGTCATTCGACTCGCAGGCAACTCGCAAGACGGCATCCAATCCATAGGCGGATTCTTGGCTCGATTGGCTGGTCGCAGCGCTCAGGAGGTCATGACCTACATGACGATTCCAGCCACGATTTCAGGAGGGCCGTCGATCTTTCAAGTTCGTATGGGAACGGGCGAGGTGCTATCGGCGGGCGACGAAGCCGACTTCCTCGTCGCTTTCTACCAGCACAGTTACGAGGGCCACATCGATCACCTGAAAGACGGGGGCATTTTGCTTTACGATTCGGATCATGTGGAGCCGGACGAGGAGGATAGCCGTTTTCTGAAAGTCGGCGTGCCCATCACTTCATTGACGGTGGAAGCGCTTGGCGGCTCGACGCGCGAGAAGGGGAAGAACATTTTCACATTGGGGTTGCTGTCGCGCATCTTCCGTTTGGATGTGGATAAATTGAGAGGCATTTTCGAAGAGCGCTTTGGGCGCAAATCGGAAGATATCTTGCGCAATGCGAATTTGGCGTTCGATGCGGGCTATTCCTATCCTATCGATAACGTTCTCGACCGCTATTATTCTTTCCAAGCTCCAACTGAGTCGGGACCGCCTCAGGTCACGATGGATGGCAATACGGCGATTACGCTGGGATTGATAGCTGGAGGCGTTCGCTACGGATCGGGCTATCCCATTACGCCTTGGTCGACGATCATGGAGATGCTTCGTTCGCAGCTTCCCAAGTACGGCGGTATTTTCGTGCAAGCGGAAGACGAGCTGGCGGCGGTGTCCATGGCGATCGGATTTTCCTATGGAGGACGTCTGTCGGTGACGGGCAGCTCTGGGCCTGGCATTTCCCTTAAGATGGAAGCGCTTGGCTGGGCGGGCATGGCTGAGATCCCCCTCGTTGTCGTGAATATTCAGCGGGGTGGACCGAGTACCGGTTTGCCGACCAATGTGGAGCAAAGCGATTTGATGCAGGCGATCTACGGCAGCCATGGCGATTGTCCGCGAGTTGTGCTGGCCGCTCAAAACGTCGAAGACTGTTTCTACACAGCTCGCGAAGCATGTCTCATCGCCGAGAAGTACAGCGTGCCTGTATTCGTGCTTTCGGATATGTCTATGGCTTCTCGAATCGAAGCGTTCGACGAGCCGGATTTGGAGAATCTTATGATCGAGCCGAAGCTCGATCTTTCCGACCGGCCTGCTGACTATAAACCATACGATTTGGAGCGCATAACGCGCCATGCTCCCCCGGGCTCATGGATTGAAGGCGGTAAATTTCCCCAGGTCACAGGATTGGAGCATGATGAAACGGGTCACCCGTCAGCCAATCCCGAAATGCATGTCAAGATGATGGCGAAGCGGCGGGATAAAATCAAGCAGCTGGCTGATTCGCTGCCTCCTTCCGAAATCTACGGCGACCAAGAAGGCGATACATTGGTGGTTGGTTGGGGTTCGACTTGGGGACCGATTCGCGAAACGGTGGTCCGCGAACGCAGCAACGGAATGTCGATGGGTCATCTGCAGATTCGTTATGTGAATCCTTTCCCGAACGATCTGGATGAGATATTCCAGCGCTTCAAGAATGTGGTCGTCGTCGAAATGAACGACGAAGGCCTTTATGGCTATGGCCAATTGGCCACGCTTCTGCGAGCGAAGACCTGCAATCCGAACGTCCGTAGCTTAACCAAAACCGATGGGTTGACCTTCAAGATCCGAGAGATCATGCGAGGCGTCCGCGAGCAAGTCGAACAGGCCTGACCAAGCGGCGAGACTCGAAACCGAAAGATAAATTTACTACCATGAGCGCTCCTTCAGCCCCTTCTAAAGTAGAACGCGGAACGATCACGAAAAAAGGCATTGCCGCGGACCATCCCACCTGGTGTCCTGGTTGTGGCGACTTCGCCGTGTTGGCGGCCTTTTTCAAGACGCTTGAAAAGCTGCAGTTTCCGCAGGAGAATATCGTTACCTTGGCTGGAATCGGCTGTTCTTCCCGTTTCCCTTATTTCGTCAATACGCATGGGGGCCACTTCATACACGGTCGTTCGCTTCCCTTCGCGACCGGCGTCAGCTTGGGACGAGACGATCTTCATGTATTCGTCTTTGGCGGCGACGGCGATGGCTTTAGCATCGGGGGCAATCACTTGGATCATGCGGGTCGCAAGAATATCCGTCTGACTTACGTGATCATGGATAATTTCGTGTACGGTCTGACCAAGAAGCAGACTTCGCCGACTTCTCCCATTGGATTCAAGTCCAAGACGGATCCTACTGGAGCGATCGATCGCCCGACCAATCCCATGCTGAAATTGCTTTCGAGCGGAGCGACCTTCGTGGCTCGCACGCATGCGATGCAGATCAAGCATATGATGGCGATGTACGAGCGGGCTATCAATCACGATGGATTTTCAGTTGTGGAATGCTTGAGCGAGTGCGTCGAGTTCCATAAGAGCGCCTTCGATGCAGCAGTGCCTCGCAAAGGCGGCTCTTTCGAGGAAATCGACGAGACGGAGCATGATGTGACCAATATGGCGGCCGCCTTGGCTTTGGCGGAAGAGGATTGGCCGGGTAAATTCGGGGTCTACTACCAGAAGAAGGAAGCGACTAAGAACGAGCTGGAACGGGGCATCATCGATCACGCCAAGAAAAAGGTCGAAGGCAAAAGCGATTTGGATCTGCTCAAGGGTACTTTCGCTGCGATGAAGTAGGGCTCTCGGGGCTACTGGCCGTTCTCGAGGGCATAAGAAAACCCGGCTTCCGAAGGAAACCGGGCTTCTGTAGTTAACCAACCAACTAAGAATAGTTATCAGGCGACAGAATCGCCGCTTGCGAGGCGCGAGCCGTTCCGCATGGCGTGGTTCTCTATTCAATCGGTTTGGATCGCTTGGATCTTAATCGATTATTTCGCCCAAAGCGTGGATCTGCGGAAAGGACCCTAGAGGGGCTCTAAGCGCAATTGCTCACTGGATACAGGGTCCATTGCTACGAAGGCCGACCCGAATGGGTCGACCTTCGTCGTTAACAATAGGAATAGTGTAAAAACGGGTTAGTATAACCTGTAAAAAAACGGGTTCGTTTACCGAGTTTTTACGGATCGAAAGATTCGCGTTAATGCGTGGCTAAGCAAGGTATTTTGAACCCGAGTTCCCCCTCGGGGTTTGGATTAGGGGCGATCTTTTGCTTGGCTCCGCTAGGCTCGAGCCAAGAGAGCGTCGATCATCTTGGCGATGCCTGCGTGGGCTTCGCTGATGCGTTGGGCGAGCATGTAAGCTGGAGTGGTCACGATATTTAGGCTCTCGTCGATAACGATATCGTCGACAGCGCAATCCACGTGTTCGCCACCCCATTGCGCCAGCGCCTGGGCGGTTCCCGGATCGGTTCCGATAGTGAATTTCAAGCCACTTGGCCCGAAAAGCTTGGCGGCGACGGCGGGCGCGATGCAGGCGAAGCCGATCGGTTTTCCGAGTTGGCGAGCGCGATTCAGGAATTCGGCTAGGCCTTCGTCGACAGCGAGATTTTCGGCATCGAAAGCGAAGTTGCACAGATTCTTGGCGGCTCCAAATCCGCCTGGCAGTACGATGGCGTCGAACTCCTTCGGGTCGATGTCCGTTAGAGCTTTGATTTCGCCGCGTGCGATCCGGGCGGATTCTCGTAGAACATTTCGAGTTTCGCCCTCGGCGGGGCTTCCTGCTAGATGATCGATCACATGAGTTTGGTCGATGTCGGGAGCCGCGCATTGGTACTCGGCGCCTGCTTGGTCAATGGCGAGCAGGGTAAGGACTGATTCGTGAATCTCGGCGCCGTCGAAAACGCCACAGCCGGATAGGATAACCGCTATTTTCTTCATAGGCCCGAAGTGTAGGCTTCGAGCGAATCATATCAAGCGATGACCTGTCGATGGATCGTTTCAAGCGCTTGCGGCTTCGATATCATTCCTTGCGTTAGCGCAACCGGAGCCTAGGCTGCGGCGTTAAGCAAGGGTAACTGGATGATAGCGGTTTTGGGAAAGCGATTGGGAGTTTGGGGTGTTGCCGGAGCAATGGCCTTGGGGGTCTCACTGTGGGGACAAGCGACGGACGAGGCTACATCCAAATCCGGCGATTCGCAGACTGAAGCGAAGCCGTCTAGCGATTCTGAGAAGCCCGAACGCAAGAAGAATCAAAACCGGAGGGTAAGGGTGAGCGAATTGACGCAGGAAGAGCGTATTCGATACCAGCGGCAGATGGGCGATGTCGATCTGTACAGCAAAGACGGCGTCCCTTTTCGCAAGAGCTGGGGATTCAAATCGGGCGTGACCCAGCTTTATCCTCCGTTCTATGACGGATGGGTGGATGGGAAGCGAGTGAAGGGCCTCTATGATGAATTCGCTCAGGATGGCGATCCGGGATTCACATTGGCGAGCGTCTCTTTCAACGAACCTTTCTACAAAGCGACCGGCAAAGAGTTCGTTAACTTCTTCGCGTTGATTTGGGTCCCAGAGGAGTATGCCTATTCGTTGTTTCAGCCGAGCAGTTTCGCTAAGGTGAAGGATGGGATCCACTCGAAGATCATTGCAGGGCGAAAGCAGTACGCGGATCGGGAGCAATTCGATACGTTCGAAGACTACATCGCGTTCAAGTTCGGGAGGGACGAAGACATGGAGAACTTTGTCGATGGCTATTGGCTGGTAGCCAATGAAAGTTCAGAGCATGTCACCTATTTCTATACTTCGGAATTCCTTGTCGAACGACGAAAACAGGCTTTCACGCGGCCCTTGATCGCGACTACGACCTATATGATAATGCGGAATAAGCTTATTAGGCTAGATGTAGCCAAAGAGTATTCAGTTCCTGAAGACATCTCGCAGTTGCTCGAGTTTACCACCGTTTTTCGCGAGGATATGAAAGTGGTGAATCGATATGGTGAGACGGATCGCTAGATCTGTTTGGGATTCGTACTCTCGAAGATTGATTTTATAGCGAGAAACGCCTGGAGTGCAGGGATGAGTCTCAATCGCTACGAGCAGCTGCTATTCGATTATCTAGAGAGGCAACCGGACGAGAAACGATTTTGGGAAACGCGCGTATTGGAGGTGTCCCGAAATGGCGATCGCCGTGAGGCTCAGGTGCTCGAGTTGAATCGGATCCTTTGGGAGTACTTCGAGGAACGGGCGCGATTCGAAGCGGATTTTGGAGCGGCGACATCGATAGACGGCAGCGGAAAGATCAGCATGCTGAACTTGTCCGAGTATTTGCTCAGAATGTGGGCGCCTCTGCCTAAAAAAAGGGCTCGGATATAGGATTGCCGACAACCCCCAGCGCTTCAAAGAGGACTATTTGCCTTTGTCTTTGGCGGGTTGCGAGCGCTTGCGCTTGGCGGCGAGCTTTTCATCGCGCCATTGGTGGCGCTCCTCTTCGGTCATGCCAATATGCTTGCGGTTTAGCTTCTGACTGATCTCGACTTGTTTCTGCCTTTGTTTCGCTCGCTCGCGTTGTTCGTCGCTTAGCGACTCGTGGCAGTAGGGACAGCTAACGCCTTCCTCGTAGAGAGGGGAAAGCTTGTCTTCATCGTCGATCGCGTGACGGCAAGCATGACACATGTCGTAGTCGCCTGGTTCCAGGTTGTGATTTACGGTCACGCGGTTGTCGAAGACGAAGCAGTCTCCTTTCCACAGACTGTTCGATGGACCTACTTTTTCCAGGTAGTTGAGGATTCCACCCTCAAGGTGATATACCTTGCTGAAGCCTTGATTCAAAAGCAGCGAGGTTGATTTTTCGCAACGAATCCCTCCTGTGCAAAACATAGCCACAGGCTTGTCTTTCTGATCCGCCAATTCGTTTTCAACATAGGCGGGAAAGTCGCGGAAGCTCTTCGTGTTGGGATTGAGGGCTCCTTCGAATGTGCCGATTTCGTATTCGTAGTCATTGCGCGTGTCTACGAGGATGACATCCGGGTTAGAGATGAGGTCATTCCAGTCTTCAGGCGCGACGTATTCGCCCACTTGGTCGTTGGGATTGATCTCAGGCATGCCAAGTCTTACGATCTCCTTCTTCAGGCGGACCTTCATCCTGTAGAAGGGGATCTCGTCCGCGTACGATCGTTTAACGGTCAAAGACCCGATCGCGGGGTCCGATTCGAGATAGGCGAGAACTGCGTCTACGCCCGATTCGGGGCCCGCCATCGTTGAATTGATGCCTTCGGCTGCGAGTAGGATAGTACCTTTCACTCCGTACTTTTCGCACAATTCGAGCAGCGGTTGGCGTCGTTCCTCGAAATCTGGGAGGGGAACGAATTTGTAGTACGCGACGATCGTTGCGGGATCAGCTGTCATGGAGTAGGATTTCTGCGAGGCTGTGGCAAAGGGCAAGAAAAAGCTGGCGGGGTGGGGTTGACCTCTGCTTTCGAATGACTAGACGAAGCCGGTATGAGTCAGTTGACTAGCAAGGAAAAAGCGGCGTTGCGCAATGTCGCTCAACGATTGAAACCGGCGGTGTTCGTAGGGAAAAGGGGTATAACCGCGTCGCTGTTGGGAGAATTCAATAAAGCCCTAGAGGCCGACGAATTGGTGAAAGTAGCCTTCAAAGCAGATCGAGACGAGATTGGCGCTTTGGTCGAGGCATTGGAATCGCAATCCCAATCGCATTGCGTTGGCGGGGTCGGCAAGCGACGTAGCTTTTATCGCAAGAGCGAAGAAGAGAATCAATAGGGCGGAAACGGGCGATGATGCTACAAGACTTCGAGCGCCATCAGAGTCTTGTCGTCTTGAAAGGCATCCACGCTTGAATGATCCTCTGCGAGCGCGAGCGCTTTTTCGGGCGCCGCCTCCAGGCCGTCGCGCCAAATTTCCGGAACGAAGCGAGCGAAGCCATCCAGACCTAGGGCCTCCCCGTCTTCGTCGTGGGATTCGTAGATCCCGTCTGTGATGAAGAGAACCCGGTCGCCTGATCCTAGGGAAGTGATCTTTTCTTCGTAGAGGTCGGCGGGCTGTATCCCGAGCGGCATGCCTTCGGAGGTGAGCTGTGTAGGAGAGGATTCTCCGGGACGTAGTAGGAATGCGGGACAATGGCCTGCGCTGGATAGCTTTAGACTACGATCGCCGTAAGAGAAATAGGCTGCCTGAGCTGTGATGAACATATTCAGGTGGCCGAGTTCTTCGTGAATTTGCTTGTCGATCTGAGCAAGCAGCCAGCCTGGCGTTTCCGCTAAATTCAATCGCGAGCGAATTGCCGTGCGAAAGACCGTTGCTAGCATCGCCGCGGGAACGCCTTTGCCCATTACATCGGCAATAACGAGCAACAAGCCTTGTCCTCGAACATCGATTGCATCGATGTAATCGCCGCCCACAGCCATGGCGGTGACGCACTTGCCGGCGACGCGACAGTATTCGTTGTTTGGAAAGGCTGAAGGCAATAGCGATCGTTGGATTTCCGCGGCTGTTTCCAGTTGCCCATCGTTGTTGGGCGACGGGCGACTGGCGCTTGAATCCGATTTCAAGGCCCAAGCCAAGCAGTCCGCAGCGAAGCGGGCGCTTGCAATCTGTTCCTGCTCGAAAGCGCTGTTCGGAGCTAAATCGCTGCGCATGATGAACAACCCGATAGGAGCGTTGCGCCAAACGATCGGTTGAATATAAGCATCATTGAATTTAGAATACGCGATAGAATCCGTTGGGAGATCGGCGCATTTTTCGATGAACGATCCTTCGCCGCGTTCCATCGCATGGGTTAATAGAGGATGCTGCTTTTGCCCTCGCGATAGGGATTCACGAGTGGGCCAATCGATATTGTCCCGAGCTCGATTGACGAGTTTGGCTCCTTCCATGATCCAAACCTCTACAGACGAGACTCTAGCGAACTCCTTGAAACGCCCAATTGCTTTGGTCAGCGACTTGGAGTCGTAGTCGAGCCCTTTAAGAGCGGATACGAATTCGTGGTAGCCGTTGCGATGAAATGCATTAGCCTGAAGCTCGCCGCTTGTAGCGATTAGCGATTGATAGGTTTCTTGGAGCTTCGAGACAGCGCATTGTGGAGGGTGTATCGATTTCTCGAGAGCGATTCTATGACCGTAGGAAGAAGGCTCGTGTCGGCAGGAATCGAATACGGATTCTATAATGTACAATCCTCGCCCGGATTCCGCAAGGGAATCGTCGGGCAGCTTGGTCGATTCTGCCGATACATTGAGACCAGGGTCCTCGACTTCTATTTTTAGATTCGAATCATCCCATTGCCATTTGATTCGGATGGTCTTCGAATCATCTTCCTGGCAGCCGTGCTCGACGGCGTTGTTGAGAGCTTCGCAAAATCCTAATTCGATCTCGGCCCAGATTTTCGGATCGATGAGTCGCTGTTCGCAGAATTGGCGAAGACGCCCGGCAACGTTGGCAATGCAGTCGAGAGAACCAGGCATTTCGCACGAGCAAATGGTTTCCTGCCGAATTTCTTTCATTTGGCTAAACCGTCTTGAACGCAAGTCGCCAGAAACTGCTTCGAATCAGTTTGCGGATATTCTTGTCGCCGCTAAGGGCTTGGTAGGAGGCATGGACCCATTCATTGGGCTCGTATGCGTTATGGCAGTCGTGGAGATCCGAAAGAGAGAGGAATCCAGGCGATGCCTCTTTCAATCGCTGATCGAGTTCGCAGTCGTTTTCAACCGACCAGTCGAGCGGGCGAGGCAAAATTCCAATGAGACGCATTCGACCTTTGAATACTTCTTTGAGCCAATGCCATCGTCTCGCTAGCAAACAGCCGTTTTTCCCGGTTTTGAGTCGAAGAGCGCCACCTGTTCCGTCATGGGCTTCCAAGGTGGTCCAGTCGATCTTCGAGAGGGCGACGATAGGACTGGCGAAAATGAAGAGGAGCATGGCTATCAAGCGTTCGGCAAATGGCGCCTTGTTCAAACGATCGCCTATGTCGCTAAGAATGAACGCATCCGCGATGGGCACGCGACATCCGTGCTTCGTATCGAGAAGAAGTCCGCCGTCTACGGCGACTCGGTCTAGAGACGTATTGCGACCGACCATTGTTCCGGAGAGAACGATTGAGTTGGAGACAGTCGCGTTCTGGTCGATAATCGTGTTTTCGCCTAGGCATGCGCCAGGACCGATTTCAGCGCCGGGACCGATATCGCAGTCGCCTTGTATCCAGCAGGGTTCGATCAATGTAGCAGAAGGATGGATACGAACTCGAGGGCCTATCCAGCCTCCTGATTCATGCCGTTTATGAATACGCAGTTCATAATAGTCGATTTGCTCTAGCCATCGGAGATTTAGATTTAGCCAATGTTCTAGCAAGTCGGCGCTATTGGAGATCGGAGCTTCAATCGTATTGTCGCGTGGCAAACCTACTAATGGAATCGCATCGTCGGGCGCTTTCTCGTCATCGGATATGGGGGTGACCGTTACCTTCCGAGACCAATAGGCTCCATCGTTCAAGTATTCGCGAACGCTCGAAGGGCGATCGGATACGTACAGTTCGATTGAGTCGATGTCCTCGTCGACCGCTCGGTCCATCCAGTGGGCGATGAATGGTTGGTTGCCAAAGCGTGTCGTAGGCGCGCCAATCGGGGGCAAGCAGTTTCCACTTCTTATTCATTGAGACGATCGATTAATAGGCTCCTTTACCGAGCAGAACGGCAGGCACTGTTTGTAGAAGCAGTTTGATATCGAGCCATAGATTCGTCGAACGGATGTACTGAACGTCGAGCATGACTTGATTTTCAAAGTCGAGATCAGTTCTCCCCCCTACTTGCCAGAAACAAGTTAGACCTGGCTTGGCGAGGAGACGCTGGCGTTCTTCTACTGAATACGCGGCGACTTCGCCGAGGACGACAGGGCGAGGACCGACGATGGACATATCGCCTTTGAACACGTTCCAAAACTGAGGCAGTTCGTCGATCGAGTACTTTCGGATGAATGTCCCTACTCGGGTGATTCGGGGGTCTCCGGCGAGTTTTAGCTGAACAGTGTCCGTCGTTTGCTCCTGCTCGATCATTCGTTTGGCGACCGCCTCGGCGTTCACAACCATCGAGCGGAACTTCCAAATTAGAAAGGTATGCCCTTTGAGGCCGACTCTCTTCTGCTTGAAGATGACTGGACCTGGATCTTCCAGCGCGATGCAGATAGCGGTTATGGCGTAAATGGGACTGAGCAGCGCTAGAGCGAAAAAGGAAACCGCGATGTCAAAGCAGCGTTTGAAGACCTGGGTAGTCCGGATCACTGTAATCCAGACGAATCGCTTTGCTCGAGCCCGCAGGTTCAAGCTCGCTCTACAGTGGATTGTGGCGGCTCTTTGCCAGTAATCGGTTAGATCCTTACTTGTTTGTCTGGGCTTGTCTTTCATCTCTGGCTAGTCGATTTCGTAAATCGGCCAGAAATGAGCTTTCAAAAGTCTTATCTATCAGTGGATTCCAAATGATATTCGCGTATCGCGCGCTCGGTCCAACGAAGCGATCGAACATTGGGGCGGCTTGACTATCCCAGCTGGATCGTATCTCGGCTTTTGAATAGTTCCTTTGAGATATATCCCTCTTCACGCGACGCTCGAGTCTGAGATCGTCTTTTGCTTCTATAAAGATCTTGATATCAAAGAGTTCTCTGAGTTTTGGGTGATGGAGAACAAAGAGCCCTTCCACGATGAGAATTTGTCTGGGCAGAAGGTGGTTTTCTCCATCAATTCGATGATGGGTTCGATAACGGTAGCCTGGCGCCCGAGTCGCTTGTCCATCGCCAAGCGATTTCAAGTCCCGCAGCAGCAAATCGAATTCAATGGAATCCGGGTGGTCGAAGTTGACCGAATCAGCGACGCGAGGGCTAAGAGAGGACAGGTCTCGATAATACCAATCCTGTTCGATGAGAGTCGTTTGATTGGGAAAGCGATCGAGTATTCTGCGAGCGAACCAAGATTTGCCGGCTCCGGATCCGCCTGCGATTCCGATGGCAATCGGTGAAGACATGGGAGGTGTGTACTCTATTTGGCGATCTGGATTCAAGGCGGAAGCTCGGGAGCCGTTTGTAGATGGGTAGCGTATTTCGCCAAAACGATACGTCTGATTTTAACCGATTCCTCTACCAAACTCTATGAGCGCAATTCTCGAAGGTCGCATAGACAATGAAATTCTCCGTATGACATTGGGCGTCAATCGCCTGGATGCTGCGGCTTCGCGCGACTTCAAGCGAGAAATCGATGAGATTTGGTCGCCCGAGGTTACTCAAGTAGAGCTGGATTTTGGGCAGGTGGACTTTATCGACAGCTCTGGCGTCGGCGCTTTGTTGGGTGTATACAAACGGATTCCAGAGGATTCGGGATCCGTGCTTTTGACACGCGTGAAAGCTCCCGTTCAGTCGGTTATCGAGCTATTGCGACTACACCGGATTTTCGAAATCCAGAACTAGCGCCCTCTATTTGAGCAATCGGGCTTCGATTGAAGACCTAAGTCGAATAGACAAAGGGACTTAAGAAAGACCGTGTTGTTGTCGTTTAAGTGGATGACCATTGACTCAGTTTTCCACAATTCTGCGCGTAGTCGTATCTGTCGCGTGTCCGATCCCAATCTCGGACGTTAATCGATACGATTTCGCTTTCGCTCGCTAGATTGCATGAATTTTCCCACCAATCCTTTCGAAGACGCTTTTCTGAAGTCTCCGCTACCGCAGTTCTTGGCGACAAGCGGCCGCGTGAGCGTTGCCAATAGAGCCGCGTGCGAGTTTTTGACTCATTCATCGGATGTGGCGTCCCTAGTGGACACTCCCATAGAAGCGTTTTTCGAGGACTATTCGAAAGCGGATGCCGCTTACGGAAAGACGATTTCACTCAGGTTGAGCTCTCCATCGGAAAAAGGAGCGAAGCGCTGCGAAGCTAATGTGACTCGATTGAACGAAACCGATTGTCTTTGGCTTTTGCGCAGCGAGCAATCTCTCGACAAGGGCGCTTCAGAGTCGGATCTCGTCGAAGCGCTGGATCATTCGTCGGATGGGATAATCGGGCTCGAGCTCCAACAGGGAGCGAGTGAAATGGATTTGGACTATGTGGTTCGTTTCGCGAATAGGACCGCCTGCGATCTTCTCAAAATGGAGGGCAATATCGAAGGGCAGTCCATTGAAAACGCCTGCCGATTCTATGGCGCTTTAGGATTGGAATCGCTATTGGGTCGGGCAGATCGATCTTCTGAAGAAAGTCGGCGCAAAGAAGTTATTGTGGATATAGAAGGGCGTTCCATCACGTTGCTTCTATCGGTCGAGCGATCGGATAGCCAGGAGTTCATCGTCAATATCGAAGACGTTACCGAAGCTCGTAGCGTCGAACGTCAGCTCGAAACGAGCAGCACGGAACTAGAGCGACTCAGTCAACAGGTTCCAGGTGTGTACTTTCACCTCAAAGTGGGTAGCGATGGCGAACCGTCTTTCCCATTTATCAGTGAAAAGATCGTCGAACTGCTGGGCGTTGAGGCGAGCGAAGTCATGGAAGACGCGTCCAAGGCAATGGGGGCAGTGTTTATCGAGGACTTGGAGCGCGTGTATGAAAGCCTTGCCGTTTCGTCGAAAAACCTCAATCCGCTTTACCTGGAATATCGGGTCAATGGAGTCAATGGACGCCAACGCTGGGTATCGACGAAAGCGATACCGGAAAAACTGCGCGATGATACGATTATCTGGTATGGGATTTTCGAAGACATAACTTTGCGGAAGGAGTCCGAAGAGCGTTTGAGGATGGTATCAGCGGCAGTGGATGTATCCAGCGACTTCATATTGATGATGAATGTCGAAGGAGAAGGGATCTATCACAATCACTCGTTCGCCAGTATTTTGGGCTACGATTCAACGGATCAGTTGAATAGCTCAGGGGGGGCGTCGACCCTCTTCAACGATCGTGGCCTCTTCGAAAAGATCGTCCAGGAGACCCAGGAGTACGGTCACTGGCAAGGCGATGTCCAAATGATGACGGAGTCCAGTCGAGTTCTAGACGTCTACTTCCGTACGGTTTCCGTGCGAGACGAGAAGGGGCGAATCACCACAATTGTGGCGACGGGTACGGACGTGACGCACAACAAGCGTCGTCAGAATCTGCTAAAGCGGTACAACTCTGTTCTCAAAGCCCAATCCGAGGCTTCGACAGACGGTATATTGGTTGTGAACGAGCGAGGAATCGTGTCGAACTACAATAAGCGCTTTCACGAAATCTGGTCATTGTCGCCAAGCGTTATGGATGCGGGCGATCCTACCAAAATTTGGGAGGTCGCTTCAAAGCTGATGCCCGAGCCGGAAGGCTTTTTCAAGAAGGCGCTTGAAGTGTCGGAAAGCGAAACCGAGACGGTCAAGGACGTGCTCGAATTTGTTGATGGACGCATCTTCGAACAGGCATCGTTTCCGATTTGCTCGCCTTTGGGTGAATCCTATGGTCGCGTCTGGTTCTTCCATGAAATTACCGAGCAGAAGCGTTCGGAAGAACGGCTGCGAGCGGCGATTCGCGAAGCGGAAGAAGCGAACGAAGCGAAGAGCTATTTCCTCGCGAATATGAGTCATGAAATCCGTACTCCGATGAATGGCATCATCGGGATGACCGGTTTGATTGGCGATACCGAATTGGATCGCGAGCAGCGGGAATGCGTCGATACTATTCGGGCAAGCAGCGAGGCGTTGTTGGTGGTTATTAATGACATTCTCGATTTCTCTAAAATCGAATCGGGCAAGCTCGAGCTAGAGAACATCATGTTCGATTTGAGAGAATGCGTTGAAGAAGCAGTCGACACTCTTGCGTTGCAGGCAACGGAAAAAGGACTGGATATCGCCTACGAAATAGACAATTCGGTATTTTCTCCACTGATCGGCGATCCTACCCGTTTACGCCAAATCTTCGTCAACCTGGTCGGGAATGCAGTCAAATTCACCGAGAAGGGTGGCGTATCCATAAATGTCGAACCTCACGAAGAAAAAGGCTCCGACATAATGCTGCGCTTTTCCATTCGGGATACGGGCATAGGGATTCCGGAGGATCGCTTGGGATCGCTTTTCGAATCATTCAGTCAAGTAGATGCTTCGACTACCCGGAAATTCGGTGGAACGGGTCTCGGACTTTCCATCAGCAAAACCCTCTCTGAACTGATGGGAGGAGAAATGTGGGTCGAAAGCGACTTGGGAGACGGGTCTGTCTTCCACTTCACCTGTAAATTCAAAAAGGCAGCCTTCAATTTCGACAAAGTCGAAATGGAACGTATCGAATTCCTTAAAGGAATGGCCGTTGTGATCGTCGAGCATAACGATTTCAGCCGACGTTGCTTAATCAACCAGACCGAAAATCTCGGCATGTCCGTCCACGCTTATCCCTCGATTGCCTCGATGGAAGCCGAGATCGGTTCGATCGAGAAACCGCGTCTCATGTTTGTCGAACAAGGACTCGATGGGTTAGCTTGGGATGAGATCGTGGAACGAGCTCGCAAAGCGGTAGGTAACGAAGCCTTGCCCGTAGTCGTGGGAGGGAGACTGGGGTCGGTTCACGTGGGTCAAGGTTCTTCGGATAAAGTCTTTTCGCTGATGAAACCATTCAAGCTGGCGAATACCAAACGTTGCTTGCTGGAGGCATTGGGACAGAATGAACCGACGGTTAAAAAGACGACCACGAAGGAGTCCAAGCCAGGCGAGAGGATGCCGATGTCCATTCTCTTGGCGGAAGACAATGTTGTGAATCAAAAGGTCGCGACCCGTCTCTTTGCAAAACTTGGATACAAAATCGATGTGGCTAACAATGGCGTAGAAGCGATTAAGGCGATCGAGGAAAGTGATTACGACCTCGTATTCATGGATATTCAGATGCCTGAGATGGATGGCTTGGAAGCTACTCGCCAAATCATCGAACGTTGGGGAGAGGATCGACCGAGGATTGTCGCATTGACGGCGAACGCGATGCGAGAGGACCGGGAAAATTGCTTCGAGGCGGGAATGGATGAGTATTTGACCAAGCCCTTTAAGCCTAATGAGCTCAAGGAAGCGATTACTGGAACCTACAGCAGGATGATGGATCAAGCCGACTAGGGGCTTGGGGAAACCCGTCGAATGGGTAGCTTAAAATTGGCTCTGCGGAGCTAATTGGCGCTTGCGATCGGAATGGCGTTCCCTGTGATCGGAGTTGGATTCGATGACAAGCGAGCGCAAATCCAAACCAGGCGTACCCAAAGCGATTCAATCAGACTCCCTCGCGCAGCGACCGAGCGGGCAGAGTATCTCTATTGTATTGATTTCTTGGGGGCGTCGTGAATTGACGCTATCGAGTATCGAGTCCATCGGAGCGGATGTTGGCGAAGATGCCGAGCTGATCTTGGTTGGCGAAAAGGATTTCGTTCTCGAGGGCGATTGTTCGAAACTGATTCGCGTGGATGTCTCTCCGGAGGCGAGTTTCGCCGAGAGATGCAATGCAGGAGCAAGAGTGGCGCATCGCGCGAACCTGCTGTTCGTAAAAGAGGGAATTCAGGTCCGTCCGGGCTCGATCGCATCGACCATCGAATGCTTGGAGCGCTCCGAGGTCGGAGCCGTTGGCGCTATGTTAATCGACTCGAACGGGGTACTGTTGGAGGCGGGTTCGCTCCTATTTGACGATGGGCGTTGCCATGGGTTCGGCCGCGGTTGGAATCCGGACGATTTTCGCGTTCAATACCGAAGAGCGGTCGCGTTTTGCTCGGCGGCGTACTTAGCGACTCGCAAAAGCGTGTTCGAGGCTATTGGGGGTTTCGACGAGGCTTTCGAGAACGAGTATTACGAAGACGTGGATTATTGCCTGAAGCTCGCTAGAAAGGGAAGGGAAACGATATACGATCCCGAGAGCGTTGCAGTCTGGAAGGGGGAGCATCGAAGTGGTTGGGAGGCGGCGAGCGTTTTAATGGAGAGCAATCGTTCAAGGTTCATCCAGATTTGGAGCGATGCGCTTGCGTCTCTTCCTAAGAGAGACGAATGGGATGGGCAGGCGGTATTCGAAAGAGCTAAAGGCGATCGCGTACTTTGGATAGAGGACTCTCCTCCGTTCGCTCATATGGGAGCGGGATTTCCGCGAACGCGAGAGATGCTTTCCGTCCTGCTTGAAATGGGACGCTCGGTTACGCTCTTGCCAACGTTTATCACTTCGAAGTCGTTCGAAGACGTTTATAGCGAAACGCCACGCGAAGTGGAGGTCGCGTTGGGAATAGGGGAATCGGGATTTCGCGAGTTTTGGAAATTGCGATCCCAATGCTACGATGCCGTTATAGTTTCGCGACCCAATAATCTGAGATCCTTTTATAGCGATATTTTAGATACGAAATCTAGAAACCCTTCGCTGAGATTCGTGTATGATGCGGAAGCGGTATTCGTCAACCGGGAGATCAACGAACGTCGCTTGAATGGCGAACCCTTCTCTGAAGGCGAAGAGCGGAGAATGCTGGAGGAGGAATTGGGGCCCGCGCTCAAGGCGGATAGCGTATTTGCGGTTTCCGAGACGGAGCGGTCGCAGTTCGAATCGCTATGTTTCGATGTCATCCACATGTTACGGCACTATTCGGAATTGTCGCCGACGGCGAAGGGTTTCGAGCAGCGAAAGGACATCCTCTTCGTGGGAGCGGTGCATGCGGATACGGCTCCCAATGCGCTCGGATTGATTTGGTTTATCGAAGAGGTTCTGCCGCTGATCCGGAAGGAGTTAGGGAGCGATTTGAAACTCTATTTTGCTGGTCGAAACGGTTCGGAGGCGCTAGCGGCTTATGCGAGCGAGTCGGAGGTTTTCCTCGGTTTCGTCGAGGATTTGGACGAGTGGTACGATCGTTGTCGTGTATTCATCGCGCCAGCTCGATTCGCCGCGGGCATTCCTCTTAAGGTGATCGAAGCAGCTTCGCGCGGCATTCCCGTTGTTGCGGCGAGCTTGGCTCGAGAGCAGTTGGGCTGGACCGAGGGAGAGATGCTATCCGCTAACGATGCCCAAGCATATGCGAACGAGTGTATTCGGGCTTATACTGACGAATCGCTTTGGCAAGGTTTGCGCTCGAGCGCGATAGACCGATTGGAGCGAGAATACAGCCGCGATGGAATCGAACGCGCTCTGAGAGCCGCCCTGGACTGAGAAGGACTAATCGAGTTCCTTGACGAAATCGAGGGACAGTCCAACCGCGTTGACAACCTCGGGATTCAATTCGTCGCCGAAGTAGAACGGCATTTCGTTCTTGATGTGGGCAGCGGCGTTGGAGAAGTGAAGCAGTGAGACCGAGCAGGGGCGATCAGTGATCATTTCCATCGGCTCATGGTGCCATGCCACAGAACGGATGATCGTTTCCGGGAGCCCCCACATCGCGAAAAGAAAGGCTCCAATCGTCGCGTGATCGCACCCGAATAGCGCTTGTTCGAGTCGCCAGCAGGGGCGGTTGTTCTCGATGGAGCGCCCCATAATATCAGCGTAATTTTCGCCTTGGTTCTTCAGCAGGACGAGCTTGCCGAGGTCATGCAGGAGAGAAAGGCTCGTGAGCGTTTGCACCTTATTGATCGGCACCTCGAACTGACGCATTTGCGAGGCGCACTGGCTGGTTTCGATCGAATGCTTTAGAACGGCATTGGCGATTTCCTGAAGGTCGGGCGGCAATGCTAGCTGCTTTTTCGCTAGTTCCGTGATCGCTAAGTTGCGCACGAAGTCCATGCCAAGCATTTGAATCGCTTCGGCGACTGTCTCAATTCGTCCACCTGCCCCGAAAAACGCGGTGTTCGCCACTTGAAGGATGGTGGCGACTGCGGTCGGGTGTTGGGAAATGACGGGGATCAGATCGTCGATGTCGCAATTCGGATCGTCCGCGGTCTTCAAGAGCTCTTGCATGGGCCGCGTATTAACATGCAGCTCTTTCGTTCCCCTGATCACTTCGACCACTTCCTTGCGCCGAATCCGAAGATGGGTCTTCAAGACCTCTTTGACGCATTTGACGAACAGGTCGCCGTCGATGGGCTTTTCGATATAGCGGTGGGCCAGACCTGTGCCTTTATTGAGTGAATTGCTGTCTGCGGCTTCGTGCGTGAGAATTCTCAGTGAATTCGGAAACTCTCGCTTGGCGTGCGCCAAGAGGAGATCGCCTGCCGTTTTGGGCAGATTCAGAGTCGAAACGAGAATATCGAAAGGGGAGTCTTTTAGAGCCTGGGTGGCGTCATCCCCGTTGGAAACGACTGTCACCTCCCACCCGGCGTCCTTCAATGCAGGAGCTTCGGTGATGGACTCGCAAAACTGAGAATCGTTGTCAGCCAGCAGTAGGCTAATGGCTCTTTGGGCCGTTGAACTCATGTGTGGGGCGCGAATGGATAGAGGGAATCGCGCGTAATTTCATATTCGACGCAATGGCGATAATACGGGAGCATAAAACAAGCCTTTCGAGGGAGATCGACCCTCATTCGTTCGTTTGATTGAATTTTCACAAGTCCCTGGGGGTAAATCCGGACTGATTCCGCTGGGGCTTCGGCACGTCAGGCTTGGAGATCGTGGAAATCATATCCGGCAAGACCGATCGAAGGGCCCTGCTGAAGCTTGTGGGATATGGAGGGAGTTCGAGCTTACGCAATCGGCCCTAGGGCCTTGGATTCGAATTTTTGGGCGGCCCAAGTCGCGATTTTGCCCGCGAGGGCGTCTTTGCTCATCGAATCGAGCTCTAGGCTTTCGTTTTCAGTGACGAAGTGAGCTTGATTGCTGTCCTGTCCGAACACCGCTCCATTGGAAACGTCGTTGGCCACGATCAGATCACATCCTTTCTGCTCCAATTTTGCGCGAGCTCGCTCGATAAGATCGTCGGTTTCCGCGGCGAATCCGATTGCAATCGCAGGTCGCTCGTCTGCGGGCAGATTGCCTACGTAACGGGCGATGTCGGGATTTTCCTCGAATTCCAATTTCAGCCCTTCGCTTTTTTTGATTTTCCGTTCGACGCGGTTTGCTATTCGAAAATCGCAAACCGCAGCGCAAGCGACGAAGATGTCGGCGGGCAGAGCGGTTTTAACCGCTGCCAGCATTTCCACCGCGGATTCGACGGGGATGGCCTCAATTCGAGGGTGGAGAGGCGCTGGCTCGCTATTTGCGCCTTGGATCAATTTAACGCGCGCCCCAGCATCGGCTAGAGCGGAAGCGATAGCGTTGCCTTGTTTGCCCGAAGAGAAATTGCTTAAGTAACGGACGCCGTCGATGCGTTCAATGGTGGCCCCGGATGTGACGATAGCGGTTTTGCCATCTAATGCTGATGCGAGCTGAAAGTAAGCGTTAGCGGTGTCGAAGATCGTCTCCGGTTCCGCCATTTTTCCTATGCCCACTTCTCCGCAGGCCAAGGTGTCGACTTGTGGGGAGACCAGTTTGGCTCCATCCGTTTGGACCTGTTTGAGATTTCGTTGGAAAGCAGCATTCTCCCACATTTCGACGTTCATGCTGGGAGCGATTATAACAGGCTTGTTATTCGCCAGTATGAGAGTGGATGCGAGATCGTCGCCTTCGCCACGAACCATCTTAGCCAGAAAATCGGCGCTGGCGGGAGCGACGATTATCAGATCCGCCCGTCGAGAAAGCTCGATGTGGTTCATTTCGTAGGCGTCTTCATCCCACATTTCTATATGGGCTTTCTTGCCGGTGAGCGTTTCGACAGAAAGCGGCGTAACGAACTGGGCCCCGCCTTTCGTAAGCGCCGCTTCAACCGAGGCTCCCGCTTTCGTAAGCAGACGAATCAGTTCAAGGGATTTGTAGGCGGCGATGCTGCCTGTGATTACGAGTAATATGCGTTTGCCCTCTAGCATGGCTGTAGATCTTCGAATTGTTCTGCGCGAATTAGCTTTCGGAGGAAAGCTCTATTCTTGGAGAGCCGTTAGCTCATTGAGAGTCCGGCTCGATTGCGATGCTCGGCTAGGGGAGGCCTCGAAGTCGAATTCGAGCTGCCGAGAACTGCGACTTTCGGGAAGGGCGAATCGAACCCCGAGGCCGAGCAGCCGCACGGGAAGGGCCTTGCGCCCGAATGCCTCTTCGAGCAGTTCGATGGCGGAAAATTCGCTGATGGAAATGCCCGATCGCTCTACTGTGGTTCGCGAGAAATCGGAGAACTTAGCTTTGACGAAGAATTTCGCGATAGGGCGTTCGCTCTTGGCTTGAAACAGGTCTTCCTGAAGCTCTTGAAAAATATTCCGCATCATGTCCGAACATTGCTCCAGAGTTTCCAGGTTTTGATGGAAGGTGCGTTCAACGCTCATTGATTTCCGAATACGATCGGAGGTAACGGGTCGTTCGTCGATGCCTCTACATAGATCATAGAGTTCAGCCCCGAACTTTCCAAAGAGATTTCGTAGTTCGATAATATTCAGATCCTGAAGTTGCGAGCAAGTTTCGATGCCGATGCTTTGGAGACGAGCGTTGGTTTTCTTCCCTATGCCCCATATTTTGGATACAGGAAGATTGCTCATGAAGGACGGAATGTCGGTTTCCTTGATCTGGAAAAGTCCATTGGGCTTCTTCCAATCGCTGGCTATTTTCGCTAGCATCTTGTTGGGAGCCACGCCTGCGGAGGCGGTTAATCCGGTGACGGCTCGTATGCGGGCGCGGATCTCTTTCGCAACGGAAACGGGCGATCGATCGAGGTGAGAGACATCGAGGTAAGCTTCGTCCAAAGAAAGTGGTTCGATCAAATCGGAATATTCAGTCATTATGGCTCGAATGCGTTTCGATTCTTGGCGGTAGACGTCGAAGCGAACGGGTAGGATGACAAGATGGGGGCACTTCTTGAGAGCCATGAATGTGGGCATGGCGGAGTGGATGCCGTATTTCCGAGCGATGTAGTTGCAGGTAGTCAGTACGCCGCGGGCGCTGTGGCCTCCTACCGCAATCGGTTCCTTGCGAAGCTCCGGTCGATCGCGGGCTTCGATAGCCGCGTAGAAGCAATCCATGTCCAAGTGTATGATTTTCCGTTCCATTTCCCCTCTAGCCAGCCTTCGCTTTTCGATGGACATGCCCCTGCGAGCTGGCTTGATGAGACCACGATGGCAAACCCGCTTTCCAAGGCAAAGCTTTCCTCCCTTCGAAAACTGCAATCCAAGAAATACCGGGAAACCGAAGGGAAGTTTCTGATCGAAGGGTGGCATCTACTCGATGAGGCGATCAAAGCGGATATGGCTCTTAGGGCGGTGGTATTCGAGGACGGGCGAGCCCTCTCGGATTCCGATGCGAGTATTCGAGAGGCTGCGGTTCGAAGGGCGACGGAGGTTTATGTGGCCCAAGAATCGCAAGTGAAGGCTTTGAGCGACACGCGTACCAGCCCGGGAGTGGTTAGTGTGATCGACCGCCTTCCCGATCGCCTTGAATCGATCATTGGAGGGGCAGGGGCAGCTGATCGGGGATTTGTTGTGGCGCTCGATGGAGTGAGCGATCCCGGCAATTGCGGGAGTATCGTTCGAGCCTGCGATTGGTTCGGGGTCGATGCGGTATTGTTTGGCGAAGCTTGTTCCGAAATTGAAAACGGGAAACTCGTAAGAGCCACCATGGGAGGGCTCTTCCATCTGCCGCTTGCTCGAACGAACAGGCTTACTGCAGACCTGGGTCGCTTGAAGGAAAACGGCTATCGAATTGTTGCTAGTTCGCTGGGAGACTCAGTCTCCTTGGATGCATTTCAGTGGCCGGAGAAGACCGTTTTGGTCATAGGAAACGAAGCGCGAGGCGTTTCCGAGGAGATTCTAGAGCAGTCGGATTCTAGAGTACGGATTCCTGGATACGGGGAAGGCGAATCGTTGAATGCGGCAATGGCCGCTTCTGTGATGCTTGGGCACTGGAGGATATAATTGAGCGAAGCATGAAGATCATTCGATGCATTGAAAAAGGAGGGGATGTTGTAACAGCTTCATTGGATTCGGACGACAACGCTTGGGAGTTGGAAGGCGATATCGAGAGTGGTTTTAGGAAAACGGGCCGAGCGGTAATCATTGAGAAACTGCTCGCTCCATTGGAGCCCAAGCTGATCATGTGTATTGGTTTGAACTACAAGTTTCATGCCGAGGAAACGGGAGCGGCGTTGCATGAGTTTCCCGTTTTGTTCGTCAAGGGCCCCAATGCCCTTCAGAACCCGGAAGACCCCATCGAGCTGCCGAGACATCTTAAAAGCGAGAAAGTCGATTACGAATGCGAGCTCGCGGTCGTAATCGGAAAGCCGTGCAAAAACGCGACTAAGGAGACAGCCCTGGATTACGTATTTGGATACACTTGCGCCAATGATGTGAGCGCCCGCGATTGGCAAAAGCAATATGGTGGCGGGCAATGGTGTCGTGGAAAAGGATTCGATACCTTCGCCCCGCTGGGACCTTGCATCGTGACGGCCGATGAACTCGGAAATCCCAATGAGCTCGGCATCAAAACGATCCTCAATGGGGAGGCGGTGCAGGATTGGAATACGAATGACATGATCTTCGACGTGCCGACGCTCATCGAATTCCTCAGCGGTAGTACGTCGCTTTTGCCCGGCACGGTCATTCTGACGGGAACGCCCCACGGAGTAGGAATCGCTGCGAAACCGCCACGACTGCTTCAACCAGGCGACGAAGTGACCATCGAAATCGAGAAGATCGGCAGACTGACGAATCCTGTGGTGGAAGAGTCGGTTTGAATGAGTCTCGAATCTTGAATTCGGTACTTGCAAAGGCCGTTTCGCCAGCTTTCATAACCGCACTTCTACGCTGAATGGGCCTGTAGCTCAG
>Ga0066825_10000041_pt1 | contig 50364 bp, 40 predicted proteins | sample ETNtaG_6_FD_65608 | JGI IMG/M metagenome (GOLD analysis project Ga0066825, IMG submission 65608) | Marine microbial and viral communities from oxygen minimum zone, Eastern Pacific Ocean - ETNP201306SV45 | ecosystem: Environmental > Aquatic > Marine > Oceanic | place: Pacific Ocean: Eastern...
AAACCTTGTCGCTGGTAATTATAACGCAACTGTTGTAGATGCAAATGGAAGCAGCGTAACTGTAAATAATATTATCATTAGTCAGCCAACAAGTGGGCTTGCTTTTGCAAGTGAGACTGTGTCTAATGCTAATGGGTTTGGCATAAGTTGTTTTGGTGCTGATGATGGAACCATTGATCTTGTTATTAGCGGTGGAACCCCGCCTTACACCTATAGCTGGACCGCCTCTAATGGCACAGACTTGTCGACCATCAACAGCCCTAACTTAAATGCTTTGGCGCCGGGTGATTATACAGTAGTAATTACAGACGGCACTGGAAACTGCTCCATCACTGAAACCTACACCATTACCCAGCCCGATGATATTGTACTTACAGGTACTACCTCCAACTACAACGGATTTGAAATCTCTGCATTTGGACTTGATGATGGTAGTATTAATCTCACTGTTGCTGGTGGCATTGACACACAAGCATATACCTATTCGTGGAGCGCTTCTAATGGAGGGGCTATCCCAACTGGACAAGGTGCTGTTGAAGATCCTAGCGGACTTACTGAAGGAAATTATACTGTTCTAGTTACAGATGCTAACGGTTGTACGGAGACGCTAGACTTTGAGCTTGAGGCTCCCGACGAATTATTAGTAAGTGAAAACATCGCTGCGCATCAAAACGTAGACTGCTTTGGTGATAGTACGGGCGTCATTCAAATAGATATCACACAAGGTTCTGTAGGACCTTATGACTATAACCTTAATCTCGCGGGAACTGTTGTTGAAACAAAAAACACCACCGCACTAAACTACCGATTTGAAAACCTTGTCGCTGGTAATTATAACGCAACTGTTGTAGATGCAAATGGAAGCAGCGTAACTGTAAATAATATTATCATTAGTCAGCCAACAAGTGCTTTTACTGCAAGCATTACCACTTCTTCCCATACGGGGCCTAATGGTACTTTTGAATTGAGTTGCTTTGGTAGCAGCGAGGGTGTTATAGATATTTCATTAAGTGGTGGAATACCCTTTAACCAAGGACTTCCAACCGCATATTACAACTACATCTTAACAAATAGTTCAGGAACTATTGTAACTACAGGTCAAGGCACAACAATTAATGAGACTAATCTGTTTGCAGACACATACATCTTAAATGCAACTGATGAAACTGGGAATTGTGTTATAAATGAAGTGATTGTCTTATCCGAGCCAGACCCCTTAATTATTACCACAGACTTTTTCCAAGACATGAGCTGTTTCCAAGCAGATGATGGAGCAATTAGTGTTACCGTTTCTGGAGGTTTGGGTAACTACCTTTACAATTGGACAAAGGATGGAAGCCCATTTGCCACTACGGATGATTTGAGTGCATTAGATGCTGGTCAATATGTACTTGTGGTTGAAGACACAGGAACCAATGCTTGCTCTGTTTCCGAAACCTATATTATTAATGAGCCGTTAGCTTTACAGGTCTCCCTTGACAGCAAAACAGATATCTTGTGTAATGGAGACAGTACTGGTGCAATTAATGTAAGTGTGAGTGGTGGCACGACCTTTACTAGTGTTGCTGCAGATTACCAATTCAATTGGGTGCATGACTCAGGGGCTACTTACATCACAGAGGATTTATCAAATATCCCTGCAGGTACTTATGACCTCACAGTGACAGACGCCAACGGTTGCTCAGAAACGCTTCAAGTAATATTAACAGAACCAACGGCAGTGATATTTAACCCAACCACTACTGACATCAGTTGTTATGGTTACGACGATGGTAGCATTACGATAAACCCAACAGGGGGTGTAACGCCATATGTACTTACATGGAGTGATTTAGGGAATGGCACAACAAGAACCAATTTATCTCCAGGAACATATACCGCTACCATAGTTGATGGTAACAACTGTACATATATCGAAAACATTACAATTGTTGATGCGCCAATATTTGCCATTAATGGGACAAAAACAAATATCAGTTGTTTTGGTGCAAATGATGGGTCTATCGACCTTACCATTACAGGAGGTGTGGCGCCACTGGTGTTAAGTTGGAACGATGACCCTACCGCTGGATTACAACGAAACAATTTAGGACCGGGAGTGTATGACGTTACAATAACAGGTGCCGATGGTTGTATACAGGCAGAAACTTATGTCATTGATGAACCAATTGGGCTTCAAGTATCTGGCGTAACAACCGACGCATTTGATTGTACAGATCCTAATAGTGGAGCCATAGACATTACGGTTGCTGGCGGAACATTACCGCTACAGTTTTTGTGGAACAATGGTGCAACAACAGAAGATTTAACAGCAATACCTGCTGGAAATTATGCGGTTACGGTAACAGATGCAAATAGTTGTCAAATAACTGAAAACTTTACAATTATAAGACAAACACCGCTATCGGCTAATGTTGTCAGTAATATTGATTCAAATTGTATTACTAAAGACGTGGTTCAAATAAATGAACTATTTATTACAGGAGGATTTCCACCTCATACCATTTCATGGTCATATGGTAATGTGGATACAAGCGACCCAACCATCATGCGAACTAGCGTCAATGGAAATGCGGTAGCCACAATAACAGATAGTATCGGTTGTACAACTTCTGTTATTGTCCCTGTTAATCTACTGTACCTTGGAGATGCAGACTTTAACATGGACTCGTCATTTTTCACAGACTTTAATATTTGGGCTATCAATGACCCCATATCATTTACAAATACCTCAACTGGTGATCCGCAAGGTTTCAACTGGGACTTTGGTGATGGAAATACATCAACAGATGAAAACCCAATACATTCTTATGTTAGTGAAGGCACCTATCAAATAACGTTAACTGTAGACTATGCATATGGCTGTTCATATACGGTTGCATATACTATAATAGTAGGACGTGGTTATGAAATTGAAATGCCCAATGCGTTTACACCAAATGGTGATGGTGTTAACGATACCTTTAGACCTGTATATCTTGGCATGAAAGAGGTAAAGCTTGAGATATACGATACTTGGGGTGGATTGCTATATGTGGAAAGTAGCACAACTAATACATTTGTAGGGTGGGATGGAACCGTTGATGGAAAACCCATTGAAAATGGTAATTACATTTATCAACTCACAGCCACGGCGAGAAATGATTTAGAGATTCAAAAAACAGGACCTTTCACACTTATTAAATGAAAAAAATTATTCTAATTTTAGCGGTGTGGGCAGGATATTTTGGATGGAGTCAAGATCCTATATTTACGCAGTTTTATAATGTACCTGAAACATTAAACCCATCGTTTACAGCCGTTAATGGAAGCACAAAAGTAAACGTAGCACATCGTAGTCAATGGGCAGGTTTAAACTATAACCTATCTTCTCAATTTGCAAACTTTAATGCCTACGTAGATAACATCAACAGTGGTTTTGGTATATCGATGCTTAATTTATTAGAAACGCATACACGTTATCGTTTTACCCAGGCGACTTTAAACTATGCATACAGGGTACCTCTTTCTGCTGACTGGGTATTTATTCCGAGTTTAAGCTTTGGGTTTGGAAATAAGGATTTTAGCTTTGACTCCTTATTACTTGAAGATCAAATTGACATACCAAACAGCATTATCAATCTACAATCGAGCGACCCAGCTTTACTGAATACAACATCAAACTTCTTTGACTTTTCGGTTGGTGGCCTAATCATGAATGACAACTTTTGGTTAGGAGTTGGCGCAAGGCATATAAACAGACCTAACATATCATTTGAATATAATGGCAATGAAAAGCTCAATATTTTCTTAAGCGTACATGCTGGGTTTAGCTACGAATTAGATAATATATTCTACACTTGGGAACAAGCGCAATTACGGTTTTTGGTCAACTTTATGAATCAAGGGGTTTACAAACGGATGGATTTTGGTGCAGAAGTTGAACTAGAAAGCGGGTTAACTATGGGGGCTATACTAGCCACAAGCCCTATTAAGTATGACGACCAATCACATACTCTAAACTCAATAAACCTAACAACTGGATTTGCATGGGACTCTATAAAAGTGGGATACTCCTATGATGTTAACTTAAGTGGATTGATGGGAACGCACGGTGTGCATGAAATCACACTAACATACACGTTTGATTCTATATTTAACAGCAGCTTTGGATGCTGGCGTTGTCAAAATTGATGTGCTTATTTATAGAGTGTTAAAGAACTATCACGTTTATTCCATATGACGTTTGAAAACATATCCATAAAATCCATACCAAGTAATGAGAAGTTATTTTCTAGGTTCACTTTGAATATAAAGTCTTTAATTAGGTAGTCACCGACCCTGATGTTTTCTATAATCACCAAATTGCCATTTGACACCCCTCCAACGCCAAATGTTTTTATATTTAACTTCAGGTCTTTAAAAGTCACTCCCTCTTGTTTTAGTCTTTCAAACATTCTTTTGCCAATTGATGTTAATTGGGCACCAGAATCAAAGACCCATTTTGCTTCAAATGCATCAATATTCATATTGACAAAAAAAGTTTTTCCTTCATTTTGGTCTCCTTCAACATCCAATAAAACTTTTGAAGATTTTACGTCACCAATAATCTTGTTTGGATCAAAATAGTTGCGATCATTGCGTTTAGATAAAATAACATCACCCTTTTCTACATTATTTGTAATTATCAAACCTGTATCATAGGTTGTGATTTCAATCCCATTAAATAAAATATCGTTGAAAAAATCTCCCTCTTGGATTTCTGTATATGAAGAAGTTGTAAAAATGCGTTTGCCAGTGCCATGAAATTTTAAATTTCTAAATCGTCCCAAATAATTTAATTCAAAATTTTCGGTTCGCAATATGTATGATCCGCTAATCAATTCATCATTTTGCCAATCACCTCGAAAAACAGCATCATCAGAAAGAACAGTTAAAGTGCCTTCTCCATCAAGCTTACCCTGCTTCCAGTTACCACTTTTAATAAAGGCGTCATTTGTTAGAACACCATTTCCTTCAAAGTGTTCGTAATCATCCAGACAACCAACATAGGTACCAACGCTGCCATCGGTATACGTAATGGTTTTATTATCGTTGCACTGAGCTCCTAAAAAAGTGAACTGAAAAATTAAAATTAGGGGTGTGAATCTCAAAAAATTCATGTTCAAACAAATATAAAAAAACCCCACCGATTTGGCAGGGTTTCAATTTTTCAAATGCTTAAATTTAAGCAGACTTAACGAAGGGAAGTCCAGTACGTTCGTTTTCAACTACCTTCTTACCAGCTGGCAAATCACAAGCGTTGTCGCGTTGATCTTTAGCGAAGTAATAGATTGTTTGGTTTCTTCCTCCTTTGAGTGTTACATCTTTAGTGTGAAGGTAATACGTTTTACCTTTGCTGTTTTGAAATGAATAAGCCATATTATTTAATTTTTCTAAAGTTAATAAAAAAAGTGCATATTTAACCTGTAAGTGATAGAAATATGCATGTTTTATTCACATATTCTAAAATTTAGTCAGATTTGAATTATAATTCTGTCATGATATTTTTAAATATTATTGTAATGTCCTTATAATGTGGCAATTACATGTTTTATTAAAATAACTCCCTTCGATAAAAAAAGTAAGTCGATAATGCATTTATCAACCATTTCAAGTTAGAAAGACAGGTTTTGTTAATAATGTGTCACTTTTTATGGCTCAGAAAACGTCTTATCTGAAGCTCATCTGGTAAAAAAGTGTTACCATAAAGGTGCTTAACCAAGAGGCTTGCGAGAAATGGTGCCCACAATACCCCTCGTGAACCCAATCCATTAATACAACTCAAAGAAGGGAATTTAGGATGTTTACCCACAATGGGGCGTCGGTCTGGAACTGTTGGGCGTAATCCAGCGCCATGAAAAAGCACTTCAAAGGGTATATTAATATATTTTTTAAACTGATTCATTAACCAAACTTTATTTTCAGCTGTGGGCCTAAGGCTTTCAAAAGTATGTGAATAGGTAGCCCCAACACGATACCTGTCATTCCCCAATGGCACAATAAAGACACTACCCTTAACTATCTTTGACAGTTCTAGCCCCTTACACATGACCTCTATCCATTCTCCTTTATTGGGAACAATCGGAAGTGCAGCAAACCAAGGGTTGTACTTGACACCAACGCCTTCAGCAAAAACAATATGTCTGGCACTCCATTGCTTATAAACAACCCCATCATTTGCAATTTTTAAAGCATCATAATCAAATTGTTCTTGAACAAAGGAATTGTTTTGTGTGAGTTTTTTGCGGGTATACGTTAAAAGTCCACTGGTGTCTATTCTTCCCGTATGCAACACTTCTCCAAAGCCATGAGGTGCTGCGATATTATTTAAAGTGTGTTTGTGTATGTCGCTGGCTAAATAAGGGGTCAAGCCAGGCTTATCTAAAGCCTCCATCCAACTGTTTTGTTCAGCGGCTTTGGCAAACACACGATATATGGACATGGGGTGCTGAAAATTACCATTTGCTGTGTTTGCATAATAAGGAATGGAGAAATCCATTAATTGTTGGGCGTGATAAACCGCCGTAAAACGTTTTAAAACAACTGGGTTGTAAATACCAGTAGCTACACTAGAGCTTGATTTTTTTTCTGCATCAAAAACAACAAACGATTTCCCCTCTTGTTTTAAAGCCTCTGTCAGCGCCCAACCAGCGAGACCAAAGCCTACAATAAGTACGTCATGTTGCATAAAAAAACCCACAGTCGTGGGTTTTGATTAATTAGTTAGACCAAAGGTCTTGCTCAAAGTCTCGAATTACGTTTTTTAGACGTTCTGACTCTATCAGTTGCATGAATGGATCATCAACATATTGGTCAACAGGTCTATCGTTAAAAACATTGTCAAGCGCATAAATACGTGCTGTGAAACGTCTTGAGGTTAATAGTTGATCAAAAGTTATACGGCTAGCATTATTCCTATCATCAAAAACAAGTTGTTGATGAAGAATAGGGCGCAAGTCTTTATACCACAGCCAAAATAGATCAACTGGCTCATCATTGGCTAAATTATTCATATCTTTTCCCCTAGGCATAATGCCCAATAATCGGTATCGCATTTCGCCTATACGTTTGTCAACGTACCAGATACCTTTTATTTTATAAGAAGTAATATCCACAGACTTCAACGGTACAACTTCAGGTCCATCTCGATTTTCCAAACGTTTTATATAAGTTTCCTTATCAAATAGCTCGGTGAAATTTGGGTTGGCATCATTGTATACTTTTTGAACTTTACCAGACAAGATAGCGTTGCTAATCGTACGCCATAGTGACTTACGTTCACTAGTGTATAATCCGTCTTTAGGAAAAAACAAAGGGTGGTTAAACTTTTCAGATAAGTCTATTTCTTCATAAACAACCTTGCTCCACATTATATCTTTGTCGTCTACGTAGGGGTATTGCAAATATTTTTTTTCTGACAACTCCAACTCCTGCTCTTCTGACATGACGCCTATTTCACTCGGTTGGCCGGCATTAAGTACATTGACTTGTCCATACGAAAAAATACTGCAGAACATAAAAACGAGAATAAGATTTACATACTTTTTCATTACTTAATTGTTAAGGCAAAGTCCGTTACTTTTATATCGTCGATAACTTGGTTTTCTGTTTGTACTTGAGCTTCAATATTATAAATGAAAATAATATCTCCTCGTGATGCATTCTCCAAATAAGAACGAATAACACGAGAGTCTTTAATTTTATTAGAATTAATTGGAATAGCTGCTCTACTTCCTACTTTTATATTAAAGCGCTTTACCGTTACATTTAGGTTATAATCAAAGTCATCAGGGAATTTTGCTGCAATTGTCCCAGCAGGAACGTACTCTCTAATAATTTCTCCGCTGTTAAATTTACCAAGACGCTCACCCAAATCAATAGAACCTAAAGCAGGTGGCAACGGCTTAATTCTAAAGTCTTGTCCTGGCGCATTGATAGTTGATCCGTTAATTTCACCAGAAACAAAAATACGCATACTCTCACCCACTTTATCTCCATCCGGAATAGCCTCAAATTTTAATCCCTTACGGCGTACTTTACCGTTAGTAGCGCGAACGCTTAATTTATTGTTCGGAATTCCAGGAATTGAGATAGAAAGATCATTTGGTAGTCCACGATATACAACCTTCATCTGATCAGCAGAAATAACAGCATCATTGGGTTTATCAATTACTGATATTACTTGTGCTACATCTACAGATTGTTCATTGTTGTTACGCTCAAAAAAGAGCTTTCCTGTCAACTTATATGAACCTGGAGCACCAAAGCGCTTATTAAGCTGAACACCACCTGCAGCAATTTCAAAATCTCTACCCTGACGCATGGGTTGGTTGTTAAGCGAAAGCTCAACTCTGCTGGGCTTAAAGTTTGAGTCTTTTTTACCCATTACAATCGAAGCATCAACTAAATCATTTGTATAATAAGATGATTTAGACGTTTCTAAAAGTGTTTGATATTTGTTAAGGCCGCCCTCATGCGCATTAATGGTACTCAACATATTCTCCAAAATTTTGTTCTCAACAAATCGAATATCAGATTGGATTTTAGTGAGTTTAGATAATGATGCTATTAATGGGAAACCTTTAAAATGGTAATCTAGATAAGGCTGTTCTTTCCCCTCTCTATTTAAAACGTTTTCGGAATATGTAAAACGCATAAATAAGTCATCTAAAAAAGAAAAGTCAAAATCAGCATACTCACCTTCAGGATCATCTTCTTTTGGTGGGTCTTTTTCAGAATCAGCTGCTAAAAAAACATTCAGTTCCTGCTGGATTTTAACAGGGAAATTTGAAAATTGATCAACAAACTCCTGACCAGCGTCGGAATATTTATTTCCCTCAAAAAATATCTCATCTAAATACTGAGATTTATCCATGACTTGATAGTCTACTATGGAATCAATTGCTCCGGTATTTCTATCCTCACGACTGATACGATAACCGTTTTCACCAGAATCAATCAAGCGATTTTTCAGAGCATCAATATAGTTGAAGTATTCATCAGCTATGGATTTTATTTTAGGAGTGCTTTGGGCAGCAACTTTGTAATATTCATTATTACTGTTGTTGCTGAACAAATCGTATTTCTCATTACTGTCCACTACCAAGTCTTGGGTTGCAGCAGCAATATCATCGTTAATTAAACCCAAGGTAGCCAATACTTCCTTACTGATATTCAACGCCAACATGGCGATGAATACCAAGTACATCATATTGATCATCTTTTGCCGAGTATCCTGTTTAGCTCCAGCCATATTTAGTTTTTCATTGCGCCCAAAATATCGGCGTATTTGGCATTCAGTTCTGCGATTGTATTTTTCATTGCAGTAAGTTCAGCGTGTAAGGCATTCATATTATCTACCACTTCAATATGTGCTTTAGGTTCAGTAGCAACTGCATCTTTGGTCGCGCTGTAAGCTGCAGATAACTGTTCTAATGCTTGGTTTGTTTGAGCAACATTACTATTTAAACTTGACATATTTTCGGGTAATTCCGCAGGTACTTCGAATGACCCAGTTGCACTTACTGCAGTAGTTAGGTTAGATCCTAAAGTTTCAAGTTGCGATGTTGCATGCTGATAAGCTGCTTTTAAAGCCTGTGCTTCAACAGAAATATCAGATAAATCTGTAGCGTCTTCAGAACTGGCTGCAGGCGCATCTTCACTTAACAATACATAACCTCTAAAACCAGCGATAAGAAAGATAATAGCTTCTGTCACCAAGCCAACAGTAAGCATGGTATTACCTGATATAAAATCAGAGTTGAAGTGTGTAATTTTCATCAAAGCTCCAATAATAACTACTGATGCACCAACTCCAAATAGAAGCTCAATTATATTTTCAGGAATAGGAAATTTGTTTTTCTTCATAATAATTTATTGTTGTTGTAAATCGTTTGCGCCTAAATAGTCTCTCACCAAACGAAAGCCTAAATAACTTCTAGCACTATCGGCATATTCATAATCTCGTGTTGCAACTCGCAGATAGTAGGCCACATCTTTCCACGAGCCACCACGAATTGTTTTTTGCCCATCGTTAAGGTTGTCATAATTAGGGTTTACAGACGAAACAAAATCGTAGGTGTCTTTGGTGTAGGTTGAATGGGTCCACTCTGAAACATTTCCAGACATATTATAGAGTCCGTAATCGTTTGGCTCATATGAATCTGCCTCGACAGTATACAAAGACATATCAGCGGCATAATCGCCACGTCTGGGTTTAAAGTTAGCCATAAAGCAGCCACGGTCGTCCGTGAGATAAGGACCTCCCCAGGGATATATAGCAGACTCTAAACCACCTCGAGCTGCGTACTCCCATTCAGACTCAGTAGGCAACCTAAACCTTCCCGTTGAGGATTTACGCTTTTTTCTGCTTCGCAAATAGTCATTTCTAGTTTTAGTCCGCCAATGCGCAAAAGCCTTAGCTTGATTCCATGATACACCAACAACTGGATAACTAGCGTAAGCTTGATGCCAAAAATAATCGTTATGCATGGGCTCATTGTAACTGTATTTGAAGTCCTTAATCCAAACTGTAGTGTCCGGATAAATTTCATGGACTTCATATTGGGCAAAATTTGAACGAGCACTATCAGGGTTTCTGATGGCTCTGTCTAAATCAACACTCGTAAAGCGGTATTTTAAGAGTTTGGTGTCAATAGCAGGTTGTCCATTAAACCACTCTTTTTCTGGCAAATATATTATCTCTTCAAATACGCGGGCGTAATCAACATCTGGATAATCCCCCCGGTCTGTAATGATATCAACATCTCTATTTAGGGGCAGATGATAATGAAATTCACTGTCTGCTGCATCCTCTGTTTCGTAATAGTTTGACACAACGTCCGAATAGTTTTCTTCTAAGTATTGTTGGTATCCACTTTTTTCATCCTCATTTTCATTTTCAAGCGCATCCATATCGTAGCTTGGAAGATACTCAAGTATGGGGTTGGTTTCAAACTCTTCATCAGATTTTGGGAATTCTGAGACAGAAAAGTACCCCCCATTTTGCAATGCTGCTTTGGCAAGCTCTGTTCTGATAATGGAGTCTTTAACCCACTCCACAAACTGTCTGTACTCAGCATTGGTAATTTCAGTTTCATCCATCCAGAATGAACGGAGCGTAACCGAACGAGTAATATTGTCGTTTGCTGCAATAATATCCTCATCAGAAGAGCCCATAATATATGATCCGCCAGGAATCAATGCCATTCCATGAGGCTTGTGGGGATAAAACTTCTTTTGCTTCACGCCTACCAGCTCACCTTGATTGGATTTACCACAACCGATTAAGGTCAATACGGTAAGAAAAAATAATGATACTTTTTTCATTCAATTTCGAATATTGTTCAATCGATATCTAAAACATTGTTCCAAAAATATGGAATTTAATGCATACTTCGCTTAACTGATTTCCACCATCGGCTCGGAATCTCACCTTTTTGGGCCATTCGGTAGTCTTTTTCAGCACATGGTAATAACGTTACTTGGTCGTTATTATTATGTTTTCCTTCTTTTGGAACTTCAATCCACCACCTTTGGCTTTTATCACTTCTGTAAAAAATGAATTCTGTTTGCTCCTGAGGAACCACAAATTTTGTGCAAACTTCATGAGTTGAAAACGGATATTCGTTAACGCGGTGACAATAACCCTCAAGTACATACCATATCATTTGTGCTATCAACTGATCAGTTCTTAAGCTATTTGAAACATTAAAAACACCCAAAACACTTAGTCTATCACTCAACCCCGCATAACGCATAAGCTTACATATTTGCGCACCATCAAAACCATTGGGTATTCCCTTAGCATTATCCAATTCGCTTGCTTTAATCGAGGTTAAATCAACAGAAAGAATATCAGTATCTCTTAAAATCGGCTCAGACTCATGAATATCAGCAGTTATATCTCCTAAACGATAAGCGTCAAAAAAAAGCTTTTGCATTAAGTCCAGTTCTTCCTGAGATACATAATATGATTGGTAGCCAAGGTTGGTGAACTGTTTTAAGTTGTTTGGTTTCTCGGTTATAATTTTTGACATATAACTATCATCTGAAACCAAAATGCCGGGTTCACCAAAATCAAAACGTGCATCAATTGAAGTTAAATTGACATAAGTGTTCATGCTACTCAAACCCCTAAACATGCCAAGTGTGTTTTGCTGTTCTCCACCTACAATGATTGTAAGAATATTACGCTGATGCAGTTCTTTTACCAATGATTTTAAAGCAAATAATGTGTCTTTGGGGTGGTCTCCGCTTTGCAACACACCTAGGTCAGCGTATGAGAAATCCCAATTTCCTGCAAAGAGTTGATAAAATTGCTGTCGGAAACGTAAATGCAGTGGCTCTCCTTTGACCAAACTTGGTTCTACTGACACCATAGCAACGCGAACATCTGTCAGTTCTGGTAAACCGTCTTTTTGGGTATGGATGCGAAGGTTGCGACCTATGACTTGCTCTGGCAACATTAGGTTGTGTGCTAAGAGTCGGTCATCAATAGGATTTAAAAAATCAAAATCCACGTTTATTTCTTTTTGGTGCGCTTTTTCTTCTTGGGTTTTTGTTTCTCAAGATAAGACATCGCTTGCGTAAGTGTCATATCTGACACATCTATCGTTTTTTGAAGTTCGACTTTTTGCTTGCCCTTGATAATATTGTGTCTGCCCCAACGTGCTTTTTCAACTCTTACGCCTTCATCTTCCCAATTGTGAACAACGCGTTCTGCTTCTTTTTTCTTCTTATCTTCAATTAATTGGGCAATATCTGTATCAGACAAATTATCATAATCATACTTTTTTGAAACATTGACAAACCAGCCATTCCATTTTATAAAAGGACCAAAACGTCCAACACCTTTAGTTACTGGTAACTCTTCATAAGTTGCAATGGGCGCATCAGCAATACGCTTTTGTTTAATAAACTCAATGGCTTCCTCAAGCGTGGTTGTTAAAGGGTTTTTTTCTTTTGGGAGTGAGATAAATGTTTTTCCATGACGTACATAAGGACCATAACGCCCATTATTAACCTCGACAGCTTCATTATCAAACTCACCCAAATTTAAGGGAAGTTTAAACAAGTCTAACGCCTCCTCAAAAGTTATTTTTGTCAATTGTTGATCAGGATTCAAACTAGCAAACAAGGGTTTTTCTTCCTCTTCAGCAGTTCCTATTTGAGCCATGGCGCCAAATTTGCCCAAACGGACGCTAAGTTGGCGCCCCGTTTTTGGATCAAAGCCTAATATGCGTTCGCCTATTTCACGTTGTGCATTTTCCTTTACATCTTCTACAACAGGATGAAAATCTTTGTAAAAAGATTTCATCATGCTTTTCCAATCTTGGTTGCCAAGTGCAATAGCATCAAAACTTTGCTCAACTTTAGCTGTGAAATTATAATCTACAACCCTAGAAAAATTCTTTACCAAAAAGTCATTGACCAACATACCTACGTCAGTAGGAACCAATTTGCCTTTTTCAGAACCAACACGTTCCCTGAGAATTTCTTTTTTGACATCATTTCCCGTCAAAACCAGTTGGGTATATTTTCTTTCGACACCCTCAACAGTACCTTTTTCAATGTATTTGCGGTTGATAATCGTTGTAATTGTAGGTGCGTATGTGGAAGGACGTCCGATACCCAATTCTTCCAAACGTTTTACCAATGATGCCTCAGTGTAGCGAGCTGGAGGTCTGGTAAATCTTTCTGTTGCTGTAATGGTTTTAGTGTCTAATTGCTCGTTTTGGGCTACTTTTGGCAACAAGCCATCTTGTGTATCTTCTTCTTCGTCTTTACCTTCAAAATACACCTTGAGAAAGCCTTCAAAAGTAACTACCTCCCCACGAGCTGTAAATTTTTTATCGTGCTTATCAGCACTAATCTGAATAACTGTTCGCTCCAATTTTGCATCACTCATTTGAGAGGCTATTGTCCTTTTCCATATCAACTCATACAATCGCTGTTCGTCGGGTGCAGCGTCAACATGTATAATAGCTAATTTGGTTGGGCGTATGGCTTCGTGGGCTTCTTGCGCTCCCTTATTTTTTGTTTTGAACACACGTTTTTGTGCATAATCGGGTCCATAAGAACTGGTTATGACCTCGCGTGCCTCGTCTAGGGCCTGATTAGAAAGGTTGACACTATCCGTTCGCATATAGGTAATGTGCCCTGCCTCATACAAACGCTGCGCATTCGACATGGTTCTGCTCACCGAGAAACCGAGTTTTCGAGAAGCTTCCTGTTGCAAGGTTGAAGTAGTAAAAGGAGCCGTTGGCGATTTACTTACTGGTTTTTTTTCCAAATTTGACACTTTAAAAGAAGCGCCTATATTTTGTGACAAAAAGTTATTTGCCTCCTCAGCAGTTTTATAAGTAGCGGCAGAAGATGCTTTGATGACTTTTCCTGTGTCAGTCAGAAAAATAGCTTGTATTTTATAAGATGCTTTAGCAGTAAAAGCCTCTATTTCACGTTCGCGTTCCACAATGATACGTACAGAAACTGATTGTACACGTCCTGCAGAAAGACCTCCCTTCACTTTACGCCAAAGAATAGGCGACAATTCATAACCCACCAATCGATCTAATACACGACGTGCTTGTTGTGCATCAACCAAGTGCTGATTGATAGACCTTGGGTGTTGAATGGCATTTTGAATGGCATCTTTTGTGATTTCATGAAAAACGATACGTTTGGTGTATCGCTCATTTAAATCGAGTTGTTGTGCCAAATGCCATGCAATAGCTTCCCCTTCTCTATCTTCATCACTAGCCAGCCAAACAGTTTCTGCTCTTTTGGCCAACGCGCGAAGTTCCCGTACTACCTTTTTCTTGTCGTCGTTTACAATATAATTTGGGCTAAAGTCGCCTGTAACATCAACACCCAAATCCTTTGCAGGTAGGTCGGAAATGTGTCCATAGCTGGAAACTACTTTGAATTTATTACCCAAAAACTTTTCTATAGTTTTAGCTTTTGCAGGTGATTCAACGATGACTAAATTTTTGGACACTGGTTGGAATTAAAGCAACAAAAGTAGTTGAATTTATGATTTGTAAAAATTGTCAAGGCTTATTTAAGTATAAAAATGCTTTGGATTGACATATTTTTTCCACAAAAAACAAGGTTCTAAAGCATATTAGTAAATTGCTGTTTTCTCAGATAAAATGTTGATTGTGTAAAGGGTAATTATATTGAAAAATCTTTCCCATTTTTAAAAACTTATGGTTTTGCATCCAGAAACACCTGACAAAATGTCAATTTATATGATATTTTGTATTTTTGTGTGCTTGAAAAAATATATGCATGCCGGACACGACAGTTACCAATACTAAAAATCCAAATGCCTACAATGGCGAGGTACTCACTGTTTCTGATGGTCCAAACAAGTATGGAAAAAAAAAGATGTTCATAGAGTCTTACGGCTGTCAAATGAATTTTTCTGATAGTGAGATTGTTGCCTCTATATTGGGTGAGGTTGGCTATCAAACAACAAACGAGCTCAACGAAGCTGACCTAATTCTAGTTAATACTTGCTCTATTAGAGATAAAGCAGAGCAAACCGTACGCAAGCGTCTCACCACTTTTCAAAAGGCAAAAAAATCCAATCCAAATCTAAAAGTAGGCGTTTTGGGTTGTATGGCCGAACGACTCAAAAGTGCTTTTTTGGAGGAAGAAAAAATTGTGGATTTAGTCGTAGGACCTGATGCATACAAAGACCTCCCAAATCTTTTAGCAGAAGTGGAATCAGGAAGAGATGCTGTAAATGTTATTCTTTCAAAAGAAGAGACATACGGCGATGTGCATCCTGTGCGGCTACAATCCAATGGCGTTACAGCCTTTGTTTCAATCACACGTGGTTGTGACAATATGTGCACGTTCTGCGTAGTACCTTTTACTCGTGGACGTGAGCGTAGTCGAGACCCAAAAAGTATTTTAGCTGAAGTAAGTGATTTAGCCAAAAATGGCTTTAAGGAAGTTACCCTTTTAGGTCAAAACGTTGATAGCTATCTCTGGTATGGTGGTGGACCCAAAAAAGATTTTAAAAAAGCCAGCCCACTGCAACAAAAAACCGCAATTCACTTTCATCACTTATTAGACTTAGTAGCTCAGACACACCCAGGTATTCGGATTCGTTTTTCAACATCCAACCCACAAGATATGACCAGAGATGTACTTCACATCATGGCCAAGCACCCAAACATTTGCAACTATATCCACCTCCCTGTTCAATCTGGAAGTAATGATGTACTTAAAGCCATGAATCGACAGCATACGCGTGAGCAATACATGGAATTAATTGACGATATAAAAAATATTTTGCCCGATTGTGGTATTTCCCAAGACATGATTGCTGGCTTTCCAAATGAAACAGAACAAGACCATAAAGACACCTTAAGTCTAATGGAATATGTTAAATATGATTTTGGATTCATGTTTATGTATTCTGAGCGCCCAGGAACTCCCGCCGCAAAAAAACTAGAAGACAATATTCCAGAAAATATCAAAAAAACAAGGCTACAAGATATTGTGGACATGCAACAGAAACACGGTCGTATCCGAAATGAGCAACAATTGGGAAAAACGCTAGAAGTACTTATCGAAAAAACATCTAAAAAATCTGACCATCAATGGAGCGGAAGGGCACAACAAAACACTGTTGTCGTTTTCCCAAAGGAACGTTACAGGGTAGGTGATTTTGTATCGGTTAAAATTGACTCCTGTACATCTGCAACACTTATTGGTACTGCAGTAGATTATGGTCCAACTCAAAAACATCATCATGGATAATGTTCAAAATATAAAACAACGTTTTGGCATCATTGGTAATGATCCTCAACTCAACTTTGCTATTGGAAAGGGAATTCGTGTGGCGCCAACTGAAATTTCAGTTTTAGTAACAGGTGAGTCAGGTGTGGGTAAAGAAATTTTTCCACGCATCATACATCAATTGTCAAATCGTAAACATGGCAAATTTATAGCCGTTAACTGCGGGGCCATCCCAGAAGGAACGATAGACTCTGAATTGTTTGGACACGAAAAAGGTGCCTTTACAGGAGCTACGCAAACACGAAATGGTTACTTTGAGGTGGCAAATGGTGGTACCATTTTTCTGGATGAAGTTGGAGAGCTACCGCTATCCACCCAAGTAAGACTGCTTCGGGTGTTAGAAAATGGTGAGTTTTTGAAAGTAGGGTCTTCTAAAGTGCAAAAAACAGACGTCCGCGTAGTAGCGGCTACCAATGTTCAAATGCTTGATGCAATTCACAAGGGAAAATTTAGAGAAGACCTTTACTACAGGCTAAGTACTGTTGAAATCAACCTTCCTCCACTTAGAGAAAGAAAGGGTGACATTCACCTATTATTTAGAAAATTTGCTGTTGACTTTGCACAAAAATACCGCATGCCAACCGTGCGCTTAGATGACAAGGCACAAGCATTACTAGAGCAACAACCATGGGCTGGAAATATTCGACAACTGCGCAATATTGCCGAGCAACTGTCGGTTTTAGAACAAGAAAGAACCATCAATGCGCAAATTTTGAGACAGTATCTCCCTGCAACAAAAGCAAACCTTCCTGCGGTCATTGACCAAAAAGACCCAAGTGGTGACTTTTCTTCGGAACGTGAAATTCTGTACAAGGTGCTTTTTGACATGAAGGCGGACCTCAACGATTTAAAAAAACTCACTCACGAGCTGATGAACACCTCCAATATGGATCAAGCAAGAGCCCAACATGAGGGGCTGATTGAAAAGATATATGGTGACAAGCCCTCCGACGAAGAACCTTACCAGTTGCAAACCGCTAATGCTGCTCCTCCAGTTCAACAAGGCTTTAATGACCGATTCGAATATGCAGAAGAAATTGAAGAGGCAGAAACCCTATCTTTACAAGACAAAGAACTCGAGCTTATTGTTAAAGCATTGGAACGAAACAAAGGTAGAAGAAAGGCCGCAGCAGCAGAATTAGGAATTTCGGAACGCACGCTTTATCGAAAAATTAAACAATTTGATTTAGACAAATAATATGAAAAAAGTTGTTGTTTTGATCTTTTTGTTGTTGATGGGGTGCAAGTTTTACTCCTTCACAGGTGCTTCTATTCCAGAAGGAGCGGAAACAGTGCAAGTCAACTTTTTTGTAAATAATGCTGCCAATGAGATAGGATCTGTTTTTGAACCAGGCCTTGACCGTGATTTTACTAATGCTGTGCAAGAAATGCTACTTAATCAAACCAATTTAGATCTTACAAATGTCAATGGGCATTTGATATATGAAGGGGAGATTGTAACATATCGAGTCACACCTATGACTGCAACAGCTCAAGAAACTGCAGCGCAAAACAGGCTTACAATGGGCGTCAACGTGCGTTATTTCAATACCCTCAATGAAGAAGATGATTTTGAAAAGAAGTTTAGTTTTTTCTTTGATTTTGATGCTGCTACTCAGGTCCAATCAATTCAAACAGAAGCGCATGAAATAATCTTCGAGAGAATTACTCAGGATATTTTTAATGAATCTTTGGCAAAATGGTGAGCAGCGAACGAACATATTTGACAAAATTACGTGATCGAGGCCTCGATGACCCAGAGGCTACGCTAAGTCGCGTAGAGACACTTATACAGCAATACCCTTATTTTCAAGCCTTGCATCATTTGGGATGGCAAATTGCCGAGAAACACGCCCAAAAGAAAGCGCCTGCTTTTTTAACTTCATGTGCGGTACATACCAAAAACAGATTACACCTTATCAAATCACCAGCAGGCGAAGCAGAGCGGGTAACAATTGCACAACAAAATTGCACAGCAGATGAGGTCATGTCTTTTGTAGATTGGTTACATCAAATAGATGATTCAATCCCAAAAGAAACAAGTCATGAGAGGTTAATTGATAAGTTCATTGCTGATACCCCTAAAATTGATTTGGTAAAAGATGAACATAAAATAGTTGACCTTACAAAAAAGCAGCAGTTTGATGACCAATCGCTAATGACCGAAACCTTGGCAAAAATTTATGTAAAGCAAGGAAAATTTAAAAACGCAATAAACGCCTATGAAATATTGGCATTGAAATATCCAGAAAAAAGTAGTTTATTTGCAGACCTAATTAAAAAAATAAAGAAAGCACAAAATCAAAGTTAATATGAGTACATTCTCCATTTTTCTGGTACTGACTATAATCGTTTGCTTCTTGCTAGTCTTAGTAGTAATGGTTCAAAATCCCAAAGGCGGCGGTCTTTCATCTGCATTTGGAGGAAGCTCTCAACAACTTGGAGGTGTACAAAAAACAACCGACTTTCTAGATAAAAGTACATGGGTGCTTGCAGCATTATTATTGGTTCTTATACTGATATCAAACTCCATGATCAGTATGCCATCAAATACAAGTGAGTCTACTCTTATTGATGAGGCAGCTGTTGAGCAAAGCATACCAGAAGAAATCCTAGAAGAAATTCCAGAGCAACTTCCAGAATTACCACAGACAGGTGGCGAAGAATAAAATGTCAAGCTGTCAGTTTTTTAGTCCTTTTTTTCTTGTTTTATGCTATGGCACAATTGATGCTTAATATTTAAAAATTAAATTTCAGACATGAGTACGATTAACATTAAACCCTTGGCTGATCGCGTCGTAATTGCACCTTTGGCTGCAGAAACGACTACCGCATCAGGAATTATTATCCCTGATACAGCCAAAGAAAAACCACAAAAAGGAACTGTAGTTGCTACGGGACCTGGAACTAAGGACGACGCCATCACTGTTCAAGTGGGCGATACCGTATTGTATGGCAAATATGCTGGAACAGAACTTAAATTGGACGGTGGCGATTATATCATTATGCGCGAAAGCGACATTCTAGGAACTATTTCATAAAACATTATCATGGCAAAAAAAATTCAATTTGACATAGAAGCACGCGATGGATTAAAGCGCGGCGTTGACGCACTTGCAGACGCGGTTAAAGTAACTCTTGGGCCAAAAGGCCGTAATGTAATCATTGGCAAGTCTTTTGGTGGACCCCAGGTAACTAAAGATGGCGTAAGTGTTGCTAAAGAAGTAGAGCTTGAAGATGCACTTGAAAATATGGGTGCGCAAATGGTGAAAGAGGTAGCTTCAAAAACCAACGACCTAGCAGGTGATGGAACAACAACGGCAACCATACTTGCACAAGCCATTGTTAAAGAAGGACTCAAAAATGTAGCCGCTGGTGCCAATCCCATGGACCTTAAGAGAGGCATTGACAAAGCTGTTGAAGCCATAGTTGATGACCTTAACAAACAAGCTGTTGAAGTGGGTAACTCATCCGAAAAAATAAAACAAGTTGCTTCCATTTCAGCAAACAATGACGGGGCCATTGGCGAGTTGATTACGGCAGCTTTTGACAAAGTAGGAAAAGAAGGCGTTATCACGGTTGAAGAAGCCAAAGGAACTGATACTACAGTTGATATTGTTGAGGGAATGCAGTTTGATCGTGGTTACATATCACCATACTTTGTCACCAATTCAGACAAAATGGAAGCAGACATGGAATCTCCATACATTCTATTGTATGACAAAAAGATTTCTACCATGAAGGACCTACTCCCTGTTTTAGAGCCAGTTGCGCAAAGCGGTAAGCCCTTAGTAGTTATCGCAGAAGATGTAGATGGAGAAGCTTTGGCAACTCTAGTCGTCAATAAACTTCGCGGTTCGCTTAAAATTGCAGCAGTAAAGGCACCAGGTTTTGGAGATAGAAGAAAAGCCATGTTGGAAGACATTGCTATTTTAACTGGAGGAACAGTTATTTCTGAAGATCGTGGGTTTACTCTTGAAAATGCAACAATTGATATGTTGGGTACTGCAGAAAAAGTAACCATTGACAAAGACAACACTACTGTTGTAAATGGCGCAGGAAATACAGACGACATCAAAGCTCGAGTTAATCAAATCAAGTCTCAAATTGAGGCTTCCACATCTGATTACGACAAAGAAAAGCTACAAGAGCGACTAGCAAAGCTTTCTGGAGGTGTAGCGGTACTTTATGTAGGTGCTGCTTCTGAAGTTGAGATGAAAGAAAAGAAGGACCGAGTTGACGATGCATTGCATGCTACAAGAGCTGCTGTTGAAGAAGGTATTGTTTCTGGCGGAGGTGTAGCACTTCTACAAGCATTACCAAGTTTAAGCAAGCTTAAAAGTGCAAATGGTGATGAGCAAACAGGTATTCAAATCGTCTCTAAAGCCATTGAGTCACCCCTACGTACCATTGTTGGAAATGCTGGTGGTGAAGGTTCTGTGGTGGTTGCTAAAGTCATTGAAGGAGAAAAGAATTTTGGATATGATGCCAAAACAGATACCTATGGCAACATGCAAGAAAAAGGAATCATTGATCCCAAGAAAGTGACACGAATTGCACTTGAAAATGCTGCCTCTGTAGCTGGGATGATACTGACTACAGAATGTGCATTAGTCGATATTAAAGAAGATGCACCAGCTGCCGCTATGCCTCCTATGGGCGGTGGTGGCATGCCAGGCATGATGTAAACAATCCATTAAATGCTGCCCCATATGGGGCAGTTTTTTTATGTACAAGCCACTACTTGATCATATTGCCTTATATTTAAATGAAAACCCAAACTCGCAAGAGTCGCTGGAATGGGTTTGTACTGAAATACAGCAAAAACTCGCTACTTATGATTGGGTAGGCTTTTATTTTCACAAGCCCGAAAAAAAAGAACTTCACCTAAAAGCATTTGCAGGAAAACCAACAAATCATACGGTAATCCCGTTCGGAAAAGGAATATGTGGTCAGGTTGCTTTGAGTAGTCAAAACTTTGTAGTAGACGACGTGTCCAAACAAGAGAACTATATAGCCTGTAGCATAGACGTAAAGTCTGAAATTGTGGTTCCGCTTTTTATAAAAGGTAAGTCCGTGGGTCAAATTGATGTAGATTCCAACACAACCCATGCTTTTGACAAAAAAGACGAAGCATTTTTAGAGGAAGTAAATAATCTAGTTGCTGCCTATTTATTGCATTCAGAATTGAACTTTTAGTGAGATAAAATTCCTATTTTTGTGCTTTCAATTTTTATTTCATGCAAGACGCTATTCAAGCCAAATCCGCCCTTATTTCTGTATTCAACAAAGAGGGGCTTGCGCCTATTGTTGCCAAAATGTACGAACTTGGTATTACACTCTACTCAACCGGTGGAACAGCCGCTTTTATTGAGGAGCAAGGAATTCCCGTACTTCAAGTTGAGGATTTGACTTCATATCCTTCCATTTTAGGAGGTCGCGTCAAGACCTTACACCCTAAAGTTTTTGGAGGCATTCTAAACCGTAGGTCAAATAAAAATGATCAAGAAGAATTGGCAGAATACAGCATTCCACATTTGGATATTGTGCTGGTGGATTTATATCCTTTTGAAGATACCGTCAAGTCTGGGGCTTCTGAAACCGAAATTATTGAAAAAATAGATATTGGTGGAATTTCACTTATTCGTGCCGCTGCCAAAAACTATAAAGACGTATTATGCGTTTCTTCTGTAGATGATTACGATGCCTTTCTTGCGCTGCTAGAGAGCAAAAATGGGAATACAGAGTTAGTAGATCGTAAACAATTTGCCGCAAATGCTTTTCGCATATCTTCACATTACGACACACATATTTTCAACTTTTTCGAAGAAGAGAATGAGTCTTTGAAGTTGAGCTATAACCATGGTAAAGTGTTAAGATATGGCGAAAATCCACACCAAAAAGGTACTTTCTTTGGTAATTTTGATGAGGTGTTTTTCAAACATCACGGTAAAGCGCTTTCTTACAACAACCTCCTCGATGTGGATGCAGCAGTACAATTGATGGCAGAATTTCAAAACGATGCACCAACTTTTGCTATCCTAAAACACAATAACGCTTGTGGATTAGCTACTCGTGATAATATATCACAAGCCTACACAGATGCATTAGCTGGGGATCCTGTTTCTGCATTTGGCGGGGTACTTATTGCCAACACCAAAGTAGACCTCCACACTGCTGAAAAAATCAACACCCTTTTCTGTGAAGTTGTGATAGCACCTGCTTTTGAATCAAGTGCCTTGGAAGTACTAAAACAAAAAAAGAATAGAATTATATTAGATTTAAAAAGCTACCCACAAGCAAGTACTTTAATTCGCTCTTGCCTAAATGGACACTTGGTGCAAGAACTTGACAGTGTAACTGACGATCAATCCATGTTAAATGAAGTCACAGAACGAAAAGCCACTGCGCAAGAAATTGATGATTTATTGTTTGCTTCTAAAATTGCAAAACATACGAAATCCAACACTATTGTTTTGGCCAAAAATGGACAATTATATGCTGCTGGAACGGGTCAAACTTCAAGAGTAGATGCACTTAATCAGTCTGTTGAAAAAGCCAAGCACTTTGGTTTTGATTTGAATGGAGCAGTTATGGCTAGTGATGCCTTCTTCCCTTTTCCAGATTGTGTTGAAATTGCAAATAACGAAGGTATTGTAGCTGTAATTCAACCTGGAGGGTCAATCAAAGATCAATTGAGTATTGATTATTGCAATGGAAACAATATGGCAATGGTCATGACTGGGGTAAGGCATTTTAAACATTAATTCGTATTATTACATAACAATACCAAATACATGGGGTTTTTTGACTTTTTAACTGAAGAAATAGCTATCGACTTAGGCACTGCCAACACACTTATCATACATAATGATAAGGTTGTTGTAGACAGCCCGTCTATTGTAGCTATGGACAGAAGAAATAGCAAAATTATTGCTGTGGGTCAAGAAGCCAATCAAATGCAAGGTAAAACCCATGAAAATATCAAAACAATTCGCCCCTTGAAAGATGGCGTTATTGCTGATTTCAATGCTTCTGAGCAAATGATCAGCTTGTTTATAAAGAATATTCCTTCACTCAAAAAACGCTTTTTTACACCATCACTTCGCATGGTAATATGTATACCGTCAGGAATCACAGAAGTGGAGATGCGTGCCGTTCGAGAATCTGCAGAGCGTGTTAATGGAAAAGAAGTTTATTTGATTCACGAACCCATGGCGGCAGCCATTGGAATTGGTGTTGACATTATGCAACCAAAAGGGAACATGATTGTAGACATAGGCGGAGGTACTACCGAAATTGCGGTTATAGCGCTTTCTGGAATTGTATGTGACAAGTCAGTTAAGATTGCAGGAGATGTATTTACTAACGACATAATATATTATATGCGTACCCAGCACAACCTATTTATTGGAGAGCGCACTGCGGAACGTGTTAAAATAAGCATTGGTTCTGCAACTGAAGAATTAGAAAATCCACCTGAAGACATGTCTGTTCAAGGGCGTGATTTGTTAACGGGTAAGCCCAAAGAAATCCTAATTTCTTATCGTGAAATCCACAAAGCACTTGACAAGTCTATTATCAGAATTGAAGACTCTGTCATGGAAACGCTTGCACAAACTCCTCCTGAACTGGCAGCAGACATTTACAACACAGGTGTATACCTTGCCGGTGGTGGTTCTATGCTTAGAGGTCTAGACAAAAGGCTTTCTCAAAAAACAGAACTCCCCATTTTTATTGCAGAAGATCCACTCCGAGCTGTAGTTAGAGGGACAGGCACTGTACTTAAAAACATTGAGCGATATAAGTCTGTTTTGATAAAGTAGAGTGACACATGCAAAAATTACTGAACAGCATATTGCGAAATAGAACGCTATTGCTGTTTATTTTGTTATTAGCCTTGTCTCTGCGATATATTGCACGAAATCAAAATTATCAACGCAGTAATTTTTTAGCTTTAAACAATGCTACCCTTGCCCCTTTTTTCGAAGCCCGTCATCAATTTTTTTCTTATTTAAGCCGTAATCAACACAACCAGCAACTTCTAGAAGACAATCAATATCTTTTAGAAAAACTTATCAATAAACAAAGCAAAGCACTTCTTTTGGACAGTATTCCATTTGAAGTAATTCCAGCGCAAGTAATTCGCAATAGCATTCAACTCAACTACAACCACATTACACTCAACGCAGGAAACAAAAGCGGCATCTATGAGGAAATGGGTATTATTTCTGCAAAAGGAGTAGTAGGAATTGTTCATAATACCAATGAAGAAACCAGTAGTGTTATTTCCTTATTAAATAAGACTTTACGCATAAATGCAAAACTCAAGAAAAGCAATCATTTTGGAAGCCTCTATTGGAATGGTAATTCGCCAAAAGATATGATATTATCAGATGTTCCCTTAGCTGCCAATGTGCAAGTAGGAGATACTATTGCCACTGGAGGCATGTCGGCTATTTTTCCAAAGGATATTGACCTTGGCGTTGTGAACGAAATTATTGTCCCAAAAAACGACAACTATTACCAGCTTCAAATATCACTTTTTCAAGACATGACAAACCTAAATTATGTTTATGGCGTTGTGATACCCAATGCAGAAACAATCAAGGAAATGATCAGTGATAATGAATAAGCCTGTAAACTTACTGTTTTGGTTTTTAGCACTTGTCTTTGCACAGGTTTTCATGCTTGACCCTGCCATCCTTGGCATTTCTTATTCGCCGTTAATTTATGTGCTTTTATTTGTATTATTACCTCACCAATGGGAAGCTTGGGTCGTACTTTTAATCGGGTTTTTTATTGGTGTTGTAATTGATTCTCTTTTCTTGTCTGGAGGTGTACACGCCGTTGCCAGCCTAGTTACTTGCTTTAGTAGACCATTACTTATGCGTGCTGCATATAGAGACACAATATCTTTGAGGGATTTGAAAATTCAAAACGAATCTTTCGGAAGTCTCTGTCTCTACACCCTACTGATTATATTGGTTCACCACTTTTCTTTATTTGCAGTAATGATTGGAAGCTGGTCAAAGTTCGGATGGATGTTAAGCGCGTGGGGCGCCAATAGTATTTTAACTATAATGGTTTGCTTCTTATTGCTTGTTTTAACTCAAAAAACAAAGTAATGAGAACCCGGTTTTTTAACACAACGATTGCACTTGTAGGAATCGTGTTATTTGTGAGGCTATTTTTCCTTCAAATAATCTCAGATCAATACAATGATCTTTCCTTAAAAAATTCGGTATTGAAGCGATATGTCTATCCGGAACGAGGATATGTTTTTGACAGAAATGGATCACTATTGGTTTCCAATCAGCCGATGTATGACTTGATGGTGATTCCAAAAAACCTTAAGCCATTTGACACCTTAAACCTATGTGAGATGTTGCGTTTACGCAAATCAGAATTGGTAGAAAGCTTAAAAAAAGCCCGTCGTTATTCAATGCGTGCACCATCGGTACTTTTAAACCAAATTTCAAAACAAGATTATGCCACCTTGCAAGAAAAAATGTGGAAATTCCCGGGCATGTACATCCAGCGAAAATCTGTAAGAGACTACCAAACTGAAGTAGCCTCCAATCTTTTGGGTTACATAAGCGAGGTTAACAATTTCGATATCCGCAATAATCCATACTATGTAAAAGGGGAACTGATAGGACGACAAGGCATTGAAAAAACCTATGAAAAAATATTGCGAGGCACTAAAGGGGTTTCCTATTTACAAAGGGATAAGTTTAATAGGATCATTGGGCCATACAAAGATGGTCTCCTAGATACCTTGCCAATTCCAGCGCAAGACATAACACTATCAATTGACATTGCACTACAAGAATATGGTACAAGGCTACTAAAAAATAAACGTGGTGGTATTTTAGCTATCGAACCCAGTACAGGGGAGATTTTAATGAGTGTAAGCACACCAACTTTTGATCCCAACGCTCTTGTGGGGAGAGATCGTTCTGCCTTTTTTGAGGAATTAAAGCAAGATACACTTAACAGGTATTTATTTGATCGCTCACTTCAAGGGCAATATGCTCCAGGCTCACCTTTTAAAGTACTGAACGCCCTTGTGGCACTTGAAGAAGGCGTGGTTGACTCCAAAACAAAATTTACTTGTTTCAGTGGGCACTACTATGCGAAAAATCAATTCATGGCATGTATGTGCCCGCCAGGAACAAAAAACAACTTAAACAGAGGTATTTACAAGTCTTGTAACACCTATTTTTCCAATATTTACCGTCGCATTATTGATAAAGACAATAAGATTGAAGAAAATATCAATAACTGGCATGAGCATCTTAACAGCTTTGGTTTGGGAAATTATTTGGGATATGACCATCCTGTAGGCCAACCAGGATATGTGCCCAATGCCAATTTCTATAACCTTTGGTATCCGAATCAAAGATGGCGTGGATCAACCATTGTGTCCAATGCAATTGGGCAAGGGGAGATACTTATGACGCCAATTCAATTGGCTAATGTTGCAGCAGCCATTGCAAACAGAGGGTTTTTCTACACACCTCATTTTGTAAAAGGAATACAGGGTGATTTCATTGATCCCAAATACAAAACAAAACGTGCAACTTCCATTTCAAAAGAACATTTTACAAATGTCATTGAAGGAATGACTGATGTGGTAAGCAAGGGTACTGCCCGAATAGCTGCCATAAAAGGAATTGAGGTATGTGGCAAGACGGGTACAATTGAAAACTTTACAAAAATTAATGGAGTCAGAACACAACTAACAGACCACTCTATTTTTATTGCCTTTGCGCCTAAAGACGACCCTAAAATTGCACTTGCTGTTATTGTTGAAAATGGATATTGGGGCGCACGTTGGGCTGCACCTATTGCCAGTTTGGTAATTGAAAAATATCTAAGAGGTGAAGTCAAACGAAGGTGGCTGGAAAACCGCATGCTTGACGGAAGTCTTGAAGAAGAATACGCCAAAGTAATAAGTAACAAACCTTTTACCATAAATGAATAAGTTCTTACGATTTGACTGGTATGCATTAACCCTCTATCTTATGCTAGCTGGAATAGGTTTGGTCAATATATATTCTGCAGTATACGATACTAACAGCATGGAAATTGCTGCTGGTTTTATACAAAAACAGCTTGTTGCTTTAGGGATAGGTGTGGTTTTTATTTTCTTGCTTCAATTCATTGACATCAAGTTTTTTGAGCGTTATGCCAGTATCTTATTTCTGTTGTCAATCCTTAGCTTATTGGGGCTTTGGGGGTTTGGAACAGAAGTGTCAGGCGCAAAGTCGTGGTATGCCATTGGTGTATTTAGCATCCAACCCTCAGAGTTTGCAAAAGTTGCCGTTGCACTTGCACTTGCCAAGCACTTAGGTGGTTTTAATACACGCATAGATCGTGCAAAAGACTATATTGGAGCTTTTGTGATTATGCTCATTCCGGCTATCTTAACGATATTACAACCCGACCCCGGAACGGCCATAATACTTTTAGGGTTTTTCCTTGTACTCCATGCCGAAGGACTTCCAGCAAACTTTCTATATGCCTTAGTGTTTCTGTTTGGGCTATTTATACTCACACTCCTTATTGGTGCCAATGCTAGCCTATTAGTAATTGGTGTTTTATCGGTTTTTACCTATTTCTACAAACGATGGCGGAAAGCAAAAAGAATATTCAGGTCCACAATATTATTAGGCGCCATAGGTGCTACATTCACCCTATCCGTGTCCTATATTTTTGAAAATATATTTGAACAAAGGCACAGAGATCGCTTTAATATTTTATTGGGAAAAGAAGTTGATGTTAGAGGGGTGGGCTATAATATAAATCAGTCTCAAATAGCCATAGGTTCAGGCGGTGGATTGGGTAAGGGCTACCTTCAAGGAACACAAACTAAAGGAGGGTTTGTTCCAGAACAACAAACAGATTATATTTTTACAACTGTGGGTGAAGAATGGGGGTTTTTGGGTACCGTCATCGTTTTGGGCCTATTTACAATGCTTATGTTGCAAATTGTCAAAACTGCCTATAGACAAAAAACTACTTTTAGAAGGGTGTTTTGTCTTGGATTCGCTTGTATAATGCTCATTCACGTGACCATCAACCTAGGTATGGTGGTTGGTTTGATCCCTACCATTGGCATTCCACTCCCTCTTATGAGTTACGGTGGATCTAGCCTGTTAGCTTTTAGTATATTTATGGGAATTTACTTACGCATGTATTATCAAAGAATACAATAAATTAGCGTTGAAGGGCAAGGGGTTTTTTGCCAATAAAATCTAAATCCAACTCTTCTAAAATCGAAACTGCTTCGTTAACATAGATGTCCTTATTCAAGGATTTTTGCCAACGCTTGCGCTTTTCAGCAAGTGTGGTGTCTGACTTCATTTTTATTAACTCATGGGGCAGTGATTTGAATTTCAATGAATTGGAATAATTGTTTAATATTTCAAATTGATCTGCAAACGATTTATCTTTAGCCAATTCATTTGAAAACAATTTGTAATTCAAAGTGAAATTATTTTTGTCTTGCTGCTGACGAACCCATTTAGAATTTTTGTCAATAAGCTGAAACATAGTGTCGTTAGCTACACGAGAGGTGCTGTTTTCAATTACCTGTTGGTAATTTTGATAACCTTTCCATTTGCTAAATGAAGTCGTAGGGATTTGATCGCATACCAAAGGGTTTACTTCATCTTTTTCACCAATATCAACATAGGCATACTGGTCTGGCACAACCACGTCACTGTAAACACCTTCCAATTGGGTTGACTTGCCTGTAATGCGATAGAACTTTTCAGTTGTAAATTTCAAAGCACCTAGATCGCCATAAGTACTTTTAGAGACAAAGCGATTAAGCTCTATAATATTCTGTACGGTTCCTTTGCCAAAAGTTTGCTTGCTACCCAAAACAACAGCTCTTTCATAGTCTTGCATGGCAGCTGCTAGAATTTCGGAAGCAGAAGCCGAGAGTTCATTCACCATAATTACAAGTGGACCGTCCCAAAGTGTTTTACCATCACGGTCTTTTAAAACTTTACTGCCTTTATCACTTGTTTTTACCTGAACAACAGGCCCCTCGTCAATAAAAAAACCAGCCATATCCACAACTGTTTGTAACGAACCACCCCCATTATTTCGCAAGTCAATAACCAAGCCTTGAATGCCTTGTAATTTAAGTCGGATGATTTCTTGCTCCATGTCCTTGGCTGCATTCCGTTCTTTGTAATCCTTAAAATCAATATAGAATTTAGGCAAATGTATTAACCCATATTTTCTGCCTCCTTTTTGGATTGTTGATGACTTTAGATAAGATTCTTCTAATTCTACAGTATCACGTTTGATGGCCACCTCTTCAATGGTGCCGTCTACACGTTTTACTGTTAAATAAACTGTTGTGTCTGCTGGACCTTTGATAAGTTCAATGGCATCATCTAAACGCATGGACTGAACATCAACAGGGTCACCCTCTTCTTGGCGCACCATCATTATTTGGTCACCAACTTCAATTGATTGGTCGCGCCATATGGGTCCTCCTGATATCACATCAACAATCTTGATGGCTTGATTTCGCTTTGTTAGCCGAGCGCCAATCCCTTGGTACTTCCCTGACATAGATGCATCAAATCGATCTTTGTCTACTGGAGCGAAATAAACAGAATGCGGGTCAAACTGAGTTACAAAAGCATTTAGATAGCTTCCAAACCAATCCTCCTCCCGCACCTCTTCCATTAAGGAAAAATAGTTTTCCATATTTTCACGGGTAATTTCTCGTGCTTCTTCTTCCAAAACTTCAAAAGTCTTGGGCACATAGCTTTCATCCTTTGTTGCCAGCTTTTCTTCTTCTTCTAATTTGTTGTGTAAAATGTTGAGGGTAGAAAGTTTAAGCTGTTTGCGCCACCTCTCAATTTTATTTCGCACAGTACCAGGATATTGTTGGTTTTCATAATCCACATTTATCTCTTCTTTTTTATTAAAATCAAAAGGCTTCTCTAAAATCTCAAGATAAAATGATTTGGTTTCATTTCTGCGTTCTAAATAACGCTCATAAACCAAATCAAAAAAAGTAGTTTCCAAGGCCCTAAACTCGTCGTCCAGTGCATATTTGTATCGATCAAATTGAGCAATGTCTTTTTTTAGAAAATAACGTTTTTGGCCGTCTAACATATCTAAAAAGGTGTCGTATAAATCCTCAGAAAAGTCGTTACTTATGTCCTTGGGGCTGTAATGTCCACGTTGCATAAAATATGCAATAAGTTCCATTAGGAGTTTATCTTTTGAAGTGTCTTCAGAAAATTGATGAACTGTAGGAACATTAAAGCGCGTCCACGCTAAAAGCGTTAGGGCAACAAAAAACAAGGGAATAAAAAACTTTTTTTTCATATTTTTTTGGAAGCAAGTTTAAAAGTACAGCTTTTTCGCAAATTTTTAATAACTATTCCATAACCGTGCCAAAAAAAGCAAATATGAAGCCATCATTACGTATTTTTATTTTTTAAAACTAATCTATGAAAAAGCCTTTAATTCTTGTAACAAACGATGACGGAATTAGTGCTCCAGGGCTACGAAATCTAATTCATGTGATGAATAGCATTGGTGATGTAATTGTAGTAGCTCCTGACAGTCCTCAATCTGGAATGGGTCATGCCATTACCATAAACAACACGATTCGATGTAGCAAAGTAACCATAGACAATGGGCCGCAGAAAGAATATGCCTGTTCCGGCACACCAGCTGATTGTGTCAAAATGGGGGTGCATGAAATTCTAAAACGCAAGCCAGACCTGTGTGTTTCTGGAATAAATCACGGCTCCAATTCGTCAATTAACGTTATTTATTCAGGAACCATGAGTGCTGCCATTGAAGCAGGTATTGAAGGAATTCCAGCTATAGGATTTTCACTTTTAGACTATGCATGGGACGCTGATTTTGAACAAATAAATACATTTGTCAAGCGCATTGCTCTTTCTGCTCTATCAAATGGGGTTCCAGAAGGTGTGGTTTTAAATGTTAACTTACCTAAGCTAGCTAAAAAAGACATCAAAGGAATACGCATATGTAGACAAGCAATGGCATATTGGGTTGAAGAATTTGACAAAAGAGAAGATCCAACGGGTAAAGAATACTACTGGCTGACGGGAAAGTTTATAAATGAAGACAAGGGGGAAGACACCGACGAATGGGCGCTTGAAAACGGTTATGTTAGCGTTGTTCCTGTTCATTTTGACATGACGGCCCATCACAGCATACAGAAATTAAATACATGGGACTTTTAACAAAACAACTGCGTTGGGGTCTGTTGCTCGGAATGGGCTTGCCTATTTTTATAATCGGCATTGCATTGCTTAATATTGATTTTGAAATCAAAGAAGTTGATAAAGTTGCTGGTATCACCACACTTTGTACACTTCCCAATCTGTTGTTATTTTTTGGATCACTTAGAAAAAATAAGGAGCCTTTTGCTTACGGAGTCCTAGCCAGCACTATCTTGTGGGCATTGTTTACCTTTGGATTAAAGCTTTTTGGATGAAGTACTACATCATTGCTGGAGAAGCATCTGGAGATTTACATGCCGCCAATCTTATGAAATCGCTCAAGCAAGAAGAGTCAAATACGAGTTTTCGGGCTTGGGGAGGTGATCTTATGGAGGCACAAGGGGCAACTATAGTAAAGCACTACCGTGATTTGGCTTTTATGGGTTTTTGGGAAGTCGCCAAAAACATCCTTACAATTTTCAAAAATATACGTTATTGTAAAGAAGATATTTTAGCATTTCAGCCAGATGCAATTGTACTTGTTGACTACCCTGGTTTTAACCTACGCATAGCCAAATGGGCAAAATCAAAAAAAATTCCTGTACATTATTACATTAGCCCACAGGTTTGGGCGTGGAAAGAAAATAGGATAAAACTTATGAAAAAGGTTATTGACTATTTATATGTTATCCTCCCTTTTGAAAAGACATTTTTTGAGGAAAAACACCAACTGGCAGTTGATTTTGTTGGGCACCCGCTGCTAGATGAAATTGCACAATTTGATCCTGGAGATTTGGAATCCTTCAAATCAAAATATAAGCTTCCAAAAGAAAAGTCAATTGTGGCCTTACTGCCTGGAAGTAGAAGGCAAGAGGTAAGTAAAATGATTCGCATAATGTCGGAGGTTGCTAAAGAGTTCCCGGATTATTGTTTTGTGATTGGAGCAGCACCACACCTTAATCAGGAATTATTTAAGAACCTAAGCTTGCACATTGTCAAAAATGATACCTATAGGTTATTATCGCACGCCCATGCCGCTTTGGTGGCTAGTGGAACTGCTACCTTAGAAACAGCATTGTTCGAGGTGCCGCAAATCGTATGTTATAAAACTAGTGCTTTAAGCTACGCTATTGGAAAACAACTTGTTAAACTGCCTTACATCTCACTTGTTAATTTAATTTTAGAACAAATGGCCGTACCGGAACGCTTGCAGCGGAATTGTAATGCAAAGCAGTTGTCTAAAGACTTATCCAAAATTTTGAATAATCCAACACGAGCAGCACAACTAGACTCTTATAAAACGCTGAAGGCAAAATTGGGCGGAAGTGGCGCTAGTAATCAAACGGCCAGACTAATTTCACAACGAACACATGCGTAGGCTATTTGTTTTGCTTCTAGCTTTTAGTGTAGCTTCTTGTGGAAGTTATCGAAAAGGGAGTAAAATGAAACCCAGAGACGGGGTTGTTTACTACGCTAAAGGATATTTAGGCGCTCCTTATACTTTGGGCGGAAATACCAAAAGTGGCATTGATTGCTCAGGACTAATTTACAATGCATACCGCCAACAAGGGATTAAAATACCTAGAACAGTTGATGCCTTACGAAAAAAAGGCAACCGTATTTCTGTCGACAGAGCCAAAAAAGGAGATCTTATTTTTTTTAGGACTTCAAGAAAACGTAGGCTTACCCACGCGGGCATTGTGGTAAGCACCAAACGTGGCGTTCCACAGTTTATTCACGCTTCATCATCCCAGGGGGTAATCATTTCAACACTTGACAATACTTATTGGAAAAAAGCCTATGCCCAAACACGAAGGTTGCTTAAAAAATAAAATCTAGCGTACTTTGTTGAATGCCCCACTCAAGTACACCCATTGCCCTCATAGGATCAGGTTTTGGCCTAGGACTACTTGTAAAAGAGTATTTTCAACTCAATCTTAGCTATATATTTCTTATTGGATTTGGCGTATTACTATTTGTTTGTCATGTAAAACGATGGCATTTCGCATTCTTTATAAGTATATTCTGTTGCGCTTTGATATTGGGTAGCAAAAGACTAGATCCGGTAAAGCCAAGCCAAGCTCCAAAAGAAACAATTCATGAACTTGTCATAACAAAAGCAGTAAACACTAATACATTTGGACATCAATATATTGCAGTAACAACAAATAAGGAGCTTGTCCTTCTTCAAACGAATCTTTCACAACACTTCTTAGTTGGCGAGCGTTTGTTGGTGCGAAACAAACTAATGCCTATTCAAGGTCCAAAAAACCCCATGGATTTTGATTTCAAAACATATATGCTGCGAAAAGGGGTGGTAAGTAAAATTATCCTAGGTAAAAAACCATTTGTTGTCTTATCGCCAAAGAAAAGCTTGAAGCGTTGGGCGCATAAACTGCAACAAAAACTGATATCGCAACTAAAAAAAACCCCACTCAATCAAAATAACAAAGCACTAGTAATGGCATTGGTGCTTGGCCATAAGGCCGAATTATCACAGCAACGAATAGCACAATATCAAAGGGCTGGTGCCATGCATCTTTTGGCAATCTCAGGACTTCACATCGGTATTTTACTCATGCTTTTGTGTTTTTTTGTAAGACCATTAAAAAGCTTGAAATACGGCAAAGCGCTTACAGCATTTATACCGGTACTATTACTATGGTGTTTTGTGCTTATTACAGGAGGATCTGCTTCTGTAACAAGAGCAGTAACAATGTTTACATTTCTACAGTTAGGGCTGGCGCTAGCGCGTAAAAACAGCGGCATTCATGGTGTGTGGGTAAGTTTTATAATATTGCTTTACATAAATCCTAGATTTATTTTTGATATCGGCTTTCAGCTGAGCTATGCGGCCGTTTTTGGAATTGTTTGGATGATGCCTTACTGGCAACGCTTACTTATAAAACAACATTGGTCTATTAGATACCCTGCTAACCTCTTTGGAATAGGTGCTATTGCCCAACTCGCGATTTTACCCCTAAGCCTCTACTACTTCAATCAATTTCCACTTCTATTTTGGATTAGTAATTTAGTGCTTGTACCCCTACTAGGTTTTATAATCGCCATGGGAATTGCATCGGTAGGCTTAAGCTTCTTTCCTACATTATATCCAATATACGATTTCGCAAACCGCATCTTTAATGCCTATCAAAATATCGTTGCATGGATTGCACAATGGGAACGGTTTTTTATAGAAGGTATCCCATTTAGAGCTTTAGATTCGGCGCTTTTGAGTTTGGCCATTGTTAGCCTTTTTATCTTTCTCTCCCGTCCTACTCACAGAAATGTGTTGCTATTAGGTATACTTTCAATATTATTTCATTTAGGGCTATTGGTGAGGTGGAATCATCCACCCAAAGCACTCATTTGTCATGTATACAAAAACAGCTTAATACTGACGACTGAACAGCAAATAGGCATTGCACATTACGAAAAAAAAGCTAAAAAAATAATACAGTTGGCAACACACTTCAAATTGGATAATAGTTTAGACAGCATACAGTATCAAAAACTGGATAACAGCTATGGCAATTTACTTGTGATTGATAGCTCAGGAATCTACAGAGGAATTAAGCCTCATAAAACAATACTGCTTAGGCAAAATCCAAAAATTCATTTGGGTGATGTGATTGACAATTTAAACCCAGAAATTATCATTGCTGATGGGAGCAATTACCCTTCATTTGTGGCACGTTGGAAAGCAACTAGCGAAGCTAAAAATACAGCATTTCACTGTACTTCAACTGACGGTAGCTATCCCTTAAATTGATTTTTAAATGCTTTGATGTATGCCGTGAAATCGTCAGCATTTTTAAACTCCAAATAGTCCTGTTGATATATAAGTTTAAGATAGATTTCAATTTGTTTTGGATTTATATAACCAACCGCTGGGGTTATGTAATTCCCATCTTTGTCAAAAAATACAAGGGTTGGATAACCAGTAACGCCTAAGTATCTAGTAAGATTATGTGCACTATTACGGCTCTTAGCACGCTGTGGATCATAATTTGGATTGTCATAAACTTTACCTTGAAAACGCACCACATCATTGCCTTCAGCATTAAATTTTACAGGATAAAAGTTGGTATTTAAATAGTCACTAACGTCTTTATTTCCAAATGTATTTTTATCCAATAACTTACATGGACCACACCAAACGGTGTAAGCATCAACCATAATAGGTTTAGGGTCTACTTTTTGTGCTTCAAAAGCCTCTTCGAAAGTGTACCAATCGACCTGGGCATTTACACAAAAGCAAAGCGTTGTTAAAAATAGGATTGTGATTTTTTTAATCAATTCCATGCATTTTTTTTATGAGTATAGGGTTTAATAAAATCATCAAAATACCTGCCAAAATAGGTATTATAAAGAAAATTAAAAAAAAGTTCGACAGACCATAAGCTTCTGAAATTTTATCGATATAACTTCCTGTTTTTCCACCCAAATAATTAGCGACGGCGCTACAAACAAACCAGAACCCAAACATGAGACCAACTAACTTAATTGGTGCCAACTTACTTACATAAGACAGGCCTACGGGTGAAATGCACAATTCGCCCATGGTATGGAATAAATACGCTAATATGAGCCAAACAATACTGACACTAGCTTGTTCTGCACCTAGGGGAATACCCCAAGCACCAAAAGCCAAAAAGGCAAAGCCAGTTCCCAAAAGAATAAGACCAATAGCAAATTTTATTGGTCCGCTAGGGTTGAATTTAGAAGTCCATATTTTTGAAAATAATGGCGCTAACAAAATAATGAATAAAGAATTCAAGACTGAAAACCAAGAAGCAGGAATTTCAGTAGCTGTCACTGAAAACTCACGAATAATCATCCAAACAACAATACCCCAAATGATGGCAAAACTTACACCTAAAAATAAATTGGATAACATGAAATTACTGAGCATTTTACTAAATAAGCCATAGAGCACTATGGTCAAAACAACCATCGGTACTAACGTAATAACTGTGTTGGCCAACTTAAAAATGTCCGAAGCATCACCAACCAATGTACGTTGTGTAAAGTCCTTTGCAAATATGGTCATAGAGCCTCCTGCTTGTTCAAATGCCCACCAAAAGAAAATTGTGAAAATGGAAAAAACAACAATAACTATCAAACGGTCTATTTCTATGTTGGTAAATCCTTTCTTTACATTTTGATGTTTATTGGCTGGCTGTATCTCTGCCAGCTTCTTGGGGATTAGGCCAATATTGCCAAATATCTTTTGTGCGAACCAAAACTGCAACATACCAAAGAACATAAAAATACCTGCTAAACCAAAGCCTAGATGCCAGCCTACTTTCTCACCAACATATCCGCAGAGCAATATTCCTAAGAAAGCACCAGCATTAATACCCATATAAAAAATGGTATAACCGCCATCCTTACGCTTGTCACCATCTTTATACAACTGTCCAACAATGGAAGAAATATTGGGCTTAAAAAAACCATTTCCGATGATTAAAAGGACCAATCCTAGATAGAAAAAGGAATCAGTAAAAGCTTCGAATGCCATGGAAGCGTGTCCCAAGGTCATAATCAAAGCGCCCAAAACAGTTGCATTGCGGTATCCTAAAAATTTATCGGCAAGAAATCCACCGAGGATGGGGGTAAGATATACCAGACCGGTATATAAACCATACAATTCCAAGGCATCTTCGTTGGACCATGCCCAACCATCATTCATGATTGAGGAAGTGAGGAACAACACCAAAATGGCACGCATACCGTAGTAGCTAAAGCGTTCCCACATTTCAGTAAAAAATAAAACAAACAACCCAACTGGGTGGTTTAAAATGGTCTTTTGGTTAAGAGCGGAACCGCCAAATTGTGCTTCCATAAGATAAATTGATATGCAGCTAATATATGATTTTTATGAAAAGTCACACTTTCCACAACAGTCGTATCTTTGCATTATGACAAAAGGGATAGGGCAAGGTGTATTGGTGTCGGGATTTTCCAAAAAAACCAAGGCTGAAAAGATAGATTGGATCAGCAAACAGTTTCACAATCCTGCTCAAGCGTTAGAACTTCTACAAAACTACAACCACGCTGATTCAGATTTGCAAAACCTACATGACGAGTTTACAGAAAACGCACTGACCAATTTTTATATGCCACTTGGTGTGGCGCCCAATTTCAACATTAATGGAACCATTCTGACCATACCGATGGCTATTGAAGAAAGTTCAGTTGTTGCTGCAGCATCAAACGCAGCCAAATTTTGGAGTACCAAAGGCGGGTTTAAAGCCACTGTAATAAGTACAGAAAAAGTTGGACATGTACACTTTATGTATTGCGGAGACTCCCAAAAACTACACAGCTTTTTTGAGCAGTATAGATCTGCTCTTTTAGCTTCAACAGATAAAATCACGCATAATATGCGTAGTCGTGGTGGTGGTATTACAGTACTTAGCCTAGTGGACAAAAGCGATGCTATGTCTAATTATTATCAACTGGATGTACGTTTTGAGACCCAAGATGCTATGGGTGCAAACTTCATTAATTCCTGTTTAGAACAACTGGCTTCGAAGCTGAAGGAATTGGCGGCAAAACACCCTGATTTTTCTGAGGAAGAAAAAAGCATTGAAGTAGTGATGAGTATATTGTCAAACTATGTGCCTAACTGCATGGTTGAGGCAGCTGTTAGCTGTCCTGTGAATGAGCTTTTCCCAACTGCTGAAGAAAGTAAGCTTTTTGCCGAGAAATTTGTGCAAGCCGTAAGAATTGCACAAGTAGAACCATATCGAGCAGTTACTCACAATAAGGGCATTATGAACGGAATAGATGCTGTCGTAATGGCCAGCGGAAACGACTTAAGAGCAGTTGCCGCGGGCATACATGCTCATGCTGCTGCAAGTGGCAAGTACCGAAGTCTTTCTAAGGCGCAAATCAAGGATGGAGTTTTTAAATTTTCCCTGAAGGTCCCTTTGGCATTGGGCACTGTTGGTGGATTGACCAAACTTCACCCTTTGGTACGTTGGTGTAATGAGCTCATGGGAACACCCAATGCACAAGAACTGATGCAAATCGTGGCGGCTGCAGGCTTAGCACAAAATTTTGCTGCGGTAAAAAGCTTGGTTACCACTGGCATCCAACAAGGACATATGAAAATGCACCTTTTAAACATCTTAAATCAGCAGCAAGCAACGGAAAAAGAAAAGGAAGCAGCAATAACGTATTTTAAAGACAATATTGTATCTCACCATTCGGTTGCTGAGCTGTTGGCAAAACTTCGCAGGGCATGAAGTTTTACGCTAAAGGAAAGTTATTACTAACTGCAGAATATGCTGTTTTGGGTGGAGCTAAAGCACTTGGGCTACCAACCAAATTGGGACAGTCTCTGGATGTTACTAAAACCACAAAAGCAAAGATTGAATGGAAAAGTATTGATGTTAATGGGCAAGTGTGGTATGAAAACAGTTTTGACAAAACCACCTTTGCTCCACAACAAAAAAATGATGCTATTGGGCAGCGGATACAACAACTTCTTAGAGCAATAAAAGAACTAAATCCAAAAATTTGGTCAGAAGTTAATGGACTTAAATTTGTGAGCACGCTCGAATTTGATCGCAACTGGGGTCTAGGAAGTTCTTCAACCCTAGTTTCTTTGTTGGCTCAATGGTCTGAAGTAAACCCCTATATAATCCTTCAAAAAGTATTTGGAGGGAGTGGATATGATATTGCTTGTGCAACAGCGCAAGGCGTCCTTTTATATGAACGCACAAATGTGATTAATCCCTCTATAACAACGGTTGATTTTAATCCCTCTTTCAAAAATCAACTTTTTTTTATCCATCTTAATAAAAAGCAGGACAGTCAGAAAGCGGTAGCAGCTTTTGACAGCGACATACTTACTCCAGCAAAAATGAAAATAATAAATAGACTGTCCCTAGCCTTTTTAGACAATCTAACAATTGACAATTTTCAAAACCTGATGAGAGAACATGAAATGTTTATTGGTAATCTTATTGGTGCAACACCAATTCAAAAAAGATTATTTAATGATTATCCAGGAGCAATCAAGAGTTTAGGTGCATGGGGTGGTGATTTTATTTTAGCTTGTGGATCTGTCGACACACCTTATTACTTTGAGCAAAAAGGCTACAATACTTGTTTGAAATACCAAGCGCTAATTGATGACTAGCTACGTGTTTTCAATTCTAGCGGCACATACAATGTTACTTTAGTTCCGCCTGGAGTACCATCTTCATCCATTAAGTCTTCTATTTCAAATGCTAGTTTTTTCTCATTGTAAAAATTGAAAATATCAATTCTATCTTTCATAATTTTAGTAGAATTGGATTTATACTTGACATATTTTTCTTTTTGTGCGGCAGCTGCTTTACGACCAATACCATTATCAATCACACAAATACGTAAAACATCATCATCAAGGTCTAATTTAATTTTTATTTTGCCTGTATCTTGTTTTGGTATAATACCATGCACTATAGCATTTTCTACAATTGGCTGTAGCATCATACAAGGTAAATACATTGAATTTTGAGCAATTTTCTGGCTGACGCTTATTACTAAATCAAGTTTTTGATCAAGTCTATGATCTTGTAATTTCACATAATTTTCAATGTATCTTACTTCATCGGCTACTGTAATCTTATCCACACTACTCATCTCAAAGGTATCGCGAAGAAGCTTAGAAAAAGAGGAGATGTAGGCATTAAATTCTTCTTCCCCACCCAATACCATAGCACTTTGAATGCCATTTAACGCATTGAAAATAAAATGTGGGTTCATTTGTGCACGATAGGCTCTACCTTCCAAAAAAGAAACCTCAAGATTTCGATCTCTTCGCTCATCACGGAGTTTGCTTTCGAGCGATAAAAAAGCATAAAATGTCAATAAGACCAGAATTATAAAAATAGAAATACCCCACCAGGTAAGGTAAAAAGGTGGTTTGATATTAATGTAATATTCTAATGAATTGTTTGAAATAATACCATTTCTTTCACCTCGAATACTTAGTTTATATTCTCCCCTACTTAATCCAACAATGTTAATTTCTGGGCCAGTATTTTTCCATTTACTTAAAGTTGCAACATCGGAAAATTTATATGCATATTGAATGTTTGGATCATCTTCAAGTGCGATAAAAATGTGGTTGTAATTTCTAGATAGATTTAAAACATTATTAGTGGTGTTTGCAACTACATGAGAGTAATCTTTTGTATCAACATCAATGTATTCAATTTTCTTTAACTTAATTTCGAAACTGTCTAGGGTTTGAGCAACTACATTTACACTATCCAAGCAGGTTATTAAGAAAATACAAAACAAAAAAAAGAGGTTAGTACGAGTTTGGCACGATTCATGGTGACGTAAAGTGTTATGTCGTAACATTTTTATTGGTTATTGTTTTGAAACCCGTACTTTTCGAAGTGCGGGTTTTTTTAGGATGTTTAAATATAACCATTTGTTTAAAAATTTATCGATAATTTAGCCATATGCATCCATTTTACGATTTACTAATCGATAACAATTGGTCAAAAACATGGGCCTGGTGGGCTAATTTTGCGGCCATTACTATTATACTGCTTTTAATTTCTTGGTTATTACGTGTTATTGCACGCTTTATTCTTGTAAACGCCTCGAGTAAGATTTCAGGTGCTACAAAAACCACAATAGACGATGCGCTAATCGAACACAAGTTCCCCAAAAATGTTTCGCGTATTGTTCCTTATTTCTTCCTCCATGCCGTAATTCCGTTTTGGAGTAACGCAAACGAAAAAGTTAATGAATGGATTACGGCCATCGTTGATGTTTATGCAGTATTTATTGCTATACTGATTATAAAAAGTCTTTTAAGATCATTTAGGCAACAATTACAAAAACAAAAACAATTTAAAGACAAACCTATCGACAGCTACATACAAGTAGTTATGATTTTTCTATGGGGCATTGGTATACTGCTTGCGCTTTCCATACTTTCTGGCAAAGAGCTTGTTTATTTCTTTACAGGTTTAGGAGCTATTTCAGCAGTTATCCTATTAGTATTTAAGGATACGATTTTGGGCTTTGTTGCCAGTATTCAAATCACTGCAAATGACTTAGTACGCATTGGAGATTGGATTACCATGGAGTCTTATGGGGCAGATGGAGACGTTGTTGAAATCAATCTTTCTACCATTAAAGTGCGGAATTTTGACAACACCATTACTACGGTTCCAACCTATAAACTATTGTCTAGTTCCATCAAAAACTGGCGTGGAATGAGTGAGTCTGAAGGACGCCGAATCAAACGGCCCCTTTTTATACGAGCTTCTTCTATTCGCTTCTTAAATGCAAAAGAATTAGAAAGCGTATCCCAACTAGATCGGTTCAAAACCTTTGTTGAAAATAAAAAAAATGAAATTGAAACTTATAACAAAGCAACAAAAACAAATACTTCGATACCATTAAACGGCAGAAACTTGACCAATATAGGATTATTTAGATCATACATTCAAACTTATTTATCTCAACACCCCAACATCAATCAAAACCTGACGGTCATGTGTCGGCAATTGGCACCCACACCACACGGAATACCATTAGAAGTCTATGCTTTCACGTCTGATAAAGTGTGGAAAAACCACGAGGGAATATCTGCTGATATTTTTGACCATATTCTGGCATCAGCTTCCTTTTTTCAACTTAAAATATTTGAGTTTGAACAGCAAACAACTATTAGCTACTAAATAGCTTTTATAAAAACGTACAAAAAGCAAAAAAGCCCTCCAATACAGGAAAGCTTCTCATGGGTTCTACTACGAACCTCTTACAAACAACTGTTTGCAAGCAACACAACGCGTTTAATATTTAAAGCTTTTAAGCTTTGCGGTCTGGACGGGACTCGAACCCGCGACCCCATGCGTGACAGGCATGTATTCTAACCAGCTGAACTACCAGACCATTTGTGTTAGGTGCGTGCAAATATACACGCATTTTCGGATACACAAAAGCAAAAAGAATATTGACTATAGCTGTTGGTCAATTGCAGTGGCATACACAGCCTTTGGTGAAACACCTACCTTGCGGTCAACAAGTTCACCATTTTTAAATAATAGTACTGTTGGTATGTTACGCACACCGAATTTGGCGGCAAACTCTTGGTTATTATCAACATCTACTTTCCCAACAACTGCTTTGCCCTCATATTCATTACTAAGTTCATCAATAATGGGTCCTACCATGCGACAGGGGCCACACCACTCAGCCCAGAAATCAACCAATACAGGTTGACTGGAATTTAAAACAACTTCTTCAAAAGATGCGTCTGTAATTTCTAGTGCCATAACATAATTATTTTTAGATATTCAAATTTACGATGTTTTTTTACATATTAGGATAATAGTGCATTAGTAATCACTATTGAGATATTTGTATTTTCAATAGCTAATTTAGTTTATAAGCAACCGGATAAGCATCTAGGGCTTCTAACAATTCAACGTCAACTTTTACTTTGACTTTACGGCTCATGGTATGCAGCTTAATCTCGTCTTGCGTTTCATAGAATGTCATATCCACTTTGTGATCTCCCTTGTGCTTTTTAAAAAGCGCTTCTAAAAAAGAAGCCAGTTGTTCATCCGCATGGGCTGCATCAAGTTTTAGCGTTATTTTGCGTGTATTCGATGTTAAAGTATCTTGGAGCAACTGAAATGCATTGAACTGCATTCTAGGAGCTCCTCTTTTTCCTGTTTCACGGTTTAACCATCCTTCTCTCACAGAAGCTTTGACATGGATAAAATTATCCTCCACCAAAAAGTGTCGATACTTTAGATATTCCTCACCAAATATTTTAAATTGAAAAGACTCCTCAAAATCTTCTAAAATAAATATGGCCCAGCCCTTTCCATTTTTTGATACGCGGTGGTCAACCTCTCCAACCATGCCGCCAAAACTTAGCTCCTTATTTACCAAAATATCCATATCATTGAAAACCCCAAGCTTAGCATTACAAAAATGTTTCATGGAAGCTGCAAAATCATCAAGCGGGTGGGCTGAAATGTAAATTCCGACTACTTCTTTTTCTTGTTTTAACTCCTTTAGTGCAGTCCATGGCTCACATACAGGCAATTCAGGAGTGGCTATAGTCACTTCGGCATCTGCACCAAACAAACTCACTTGAGAAGATTGTTCATTTTCTTGATGTTGTGCCCCGTACTTAATGGCCTTTTCCACAAAAGTCACTCCGTCTCCATTATGGTGAAAATATTGTGATCGGTGTGCATCTGACAAAGAATCTAGCCCACCTGCAAGAATCAAACTTTCAAACGATTTTTTATTGGCCGCACGAAGATCAATACGTTGTGTCAAATCAAATATAGATTTATAAGGTTTCTCCTGACGATGTGCCACAATGGTCTCAACTGCACCTCGACCAACGCCTTTAACTGCTCCCATACCAAAGCGAATTGCACCTTGGTTGTTTACCGTAAATTTATAGAACGATTCATTTACATCAGGCCCAAGTACCAAAATACCCATCCTACGACATTCTTCCATAAAAAAGCTAACCTGTTTGATATCATTCATATTGTTGGATAATACCGCAGCCATATATTCTGCTGGATAGTTTGCCTTTAAATAAGCCGTTTGATAAGCAATCCAAGCGTAGCAAGTGGAGTGTGATTTATTAAAAGCGTATGAAGCAAAAGCTTCCCAGTCTTTCCATATTTTTTCTAGCACTTCTCTAGGGTGGCCTCGCGCTTCTCCACCATTTAAAAACTTTGGCTTCAACTGCTCCAGTAAAGCAAAAATCTTTTTACCCATTGCCTTTCGTAGCACGTCAGCCTCACCCTTGGTAAACCCTGCCAATGCTTGAGACAATTGCATCACTTGTTCTTGATAAACCGTAATGCCATATGTTTGTTTTAGGTATTGCTCCATGGCTGGCAAATCGTAGGAGATTTCCTCCTGACCGTTTTTTCTGCGAACAAAACTGGGTATGTATTCCAGTGGCCCTGGGCGGTATAGCGCATTCATGGCAATGAGATCTTCAAATACATTAGGTTTTAAATCGCGAAGGTATTTTTGCATTCCTGCACTTTCATACTGGAAAACCCCTACGGTTTCACCACGTTGAAATAACGCATAAGTAGAAGCATCGTCAAGTGGGAATTCATCAGGATTAAGCTCAATATTACGTTGGTATTTGACAATTTTTACGGTGTCTTTAATAAGTGTAAGTGTCTTTAGCCCTAAAAAGTCCATCTTGAGCAGCCCTGCGTCTTCAACAACTGAATTGTCAAACTGAGTAACGTACAAGTCAGAGTCCTTGGCAGTGGCAATTGGAACAAATTCTGTGATATCGTCAGGCGTGATGATTACACCACATGCATGCGTCCCTGTGTTTCGTAAAGAACCCTCCAGTATTTGAGCCTGTTTGAGTGTCTCAGCCTCCAAGTCGCTTCCTTCGGCTATGGATTTCAATTGAGCAACACGAGCAAACTCGTCAGAACGCAAGGCCTCTTTCAGATCTTTTTCTTCAAGATTAAAAATCTTCTTTAACTTCATGTTTGGAACAAGCTTAGCAACCCTATCAGCATCACCCAATGACAAATCCAATACCCTTGCTGTATCTCGAATAGAAGATTTGGCTGCCATAGTACCATAAGTGATGATTTGTGCAACTTGATTTGACCCGTACTTCTCAATTACGTAATCAATGACTTTTGATCTTCCTTCATCGTCAAAATCAATATCAATATCAGGTAAACTTACGCGGTCGGGATTTAGAAAACGCTCAAAAAGTAAGTCATACTCAATGGGGTCTATATTTGTAATCTTTAGGCAATAAGCTACTACGGAGCCGGCGGCAGATCCACGTCCTGGCCCAACAGAAACACCCATTTCTCTTGCAGCAGCAATAAAATCTTGTACAATTAAAAAATAGCCCGGATATCCTGTATTTTGGATAACACCCAATTCAAAATCAATGCGTTCTGTAAGTTCATCGTTTAGGGTTTTATAACGGGCCTTGGCACCTTCATAGGTAATGTGTCTCAGGTAGGCATTTTCGCCCCGCTTTCCGCCATCAGAGTCGTCTTTATCGGATAGAAATGCATCGGGAATATCAAATTTTGGAAGTAATACTTCTCTAGCCAAATCAAAAGGAGTTATCTTATCAATTATATCAGCAATACTTTCCAATGCTTGTGGTACATCGGAAAACAATTCTTGCATCTGAGCTGGTGTCTTGAAATAATATTCTTGGTTTGGTAGACCATATCTGTAACCACGCCCACGTCCAATAGGGGTCGCTTGTTTTTCTCCGTCTTTAACACACAACAATATATCATGTGCATTGGCTTCCTCCTTTTTTAGATAAAAAACAGAATTAGTAGCTACAAGTTTTACATTGTGTTTTTGTGAGAACTGAATGAGCACAGGGTTGATGCGGTTTTCATCCTCTTGTTGGTGCCGCATTATTTCAATATAAAGATCATCTTGGAACTTTTCTTTCCACCACAACAGCGCCTCCTCTGCCTGTTTTTCTCCTACATTGAGTAATTTGGAAGGCACTTCACCATAGACATTGCCGGTAAGAACAATTAAGTTGTCTTTATACTGTTCTATTAAATTTCTATCAACACGAGGCACATAATAGAATCCTTTGGTATATGCCAACGAGGATAACTTGGATAGATTGTGATAACCCGATTTGTTTTTGGCTAAAAAAACCATTTGATAACCATTATCTCTGCGACTGCGATCCAAATGGTCTTCACATACATTGAGTGTAATACCAACTATAGGCTTGAGCGGAGGTCTATCGTCACCTTCAGTACGTTTGTCATTGACTTGTTTGACAGATTTAACAAAATGGAATGCACCCATCAAATTCCCCAAGTCTGTTAATGCCACGGCTGGCATCCCCATGCGATCAGCAGTTTCTGCAAGTTCTTTCACTCTTATGGTAGATTGTAAAACCGTAAACTGCGAAAGCGTATGCAAGTGTGCAAAAGGAGCGCTAAGCGTTGTTTTGGCAGGTGTATCTGAAACAATAACAGGTCTCTGTTTATCTTGAGCAAGTGTTGCTGATGCTGCTTTGAGATTTTCGTGTGACAAACCTATTAAAGGTACAGCCATTTCAAAGTTTTCGTTTATGCGTGAGACAAGAAGTTCACCATCAATAATTTGGTTTACGGGAAACTTATTTTGGCGCAACAACTCAAAAAAAGTACGGGCTGTAGCCTCTACATCTGCAGTAGCATTGTGGGCTTGACTGAAGCGATCATCAAACAGATGCTTGTAAAGCTCCGAAAGCGTTGGTAGTTTAAATTTACCTCCTCTACCGCCGGGGATTTGACAAAGTGTAGCTGTATACTCAGTACAAGTATCCAATATGGGTAAAGCAGTAATAGAGGTGTCCAAACCAAGACGATCTAGTTCTGCACCAATAATGTTGACATCAAATTTGACGTTATGACCAATTATGTATTTTGATTTGGCTAGTGCAACATTAAAATCTGCTAAAATTGCGCTAAGATTATTACCTCTTTTACTTGCAAGAGCGGTGCTAATTCCGTGTATCTGTTCTGACTCATATGGAATATCAAAACCATCTGGGGCAACAATAAAATCTTTATGTTCAATACAAGTGCCAAAATTGTCGTGAAGCTGCCATGCAATTTGAATACATCTCGGCCAATTTTCATGGTCTGAAATAGGCGCATCCCAGCGCTTTGGCAATCCAGTGGTTTCGGTATCAAAAACTAAAAACATGGTTACTGATTAGCCAACTAATTTAGTGAAGTTAGCATGTAAAATACACGCTTGTGAATATGAAGTTATTAACGTTTGGTAAAATCAAAAAATAGTGTAGATTTGCCTCGCATTAATAACCAGGGTTTTGCACCCAAAAATTTAATTTGATATGTCAGTAAAAATTCGTCTTCAAAGACACGGAAAAAAAGGAAAACCCTTCTACTGGGTAGTTGCAGCAGATGCACGATCAAAGCGAGACGGTCGCTACCTAGAAAAAATAGGCACATACAATCCCAACACCAACCCAGCTACGTTAAATATCGACGTTGACAGTGCTGTTAAATGGCTTCAGAATGGAGCACAACCAACAGACACAGCTCGCAACCTACTTTCTGAAGTAGGAGCCATGTTAAAAAATCACCTTGTTAATGGTGTTCACAAGGGTGCGTTAAAACAAGAAGATGTTGAAGCAAAATTTGAAGCATGGATAGCTGATAAAGCATCACGTAACGCTGCTAATATTGAAAAAATTTCAAAAGCTAAGGCTGATGAAAAAGCCAAAGCATTAGCTGCTGAAAAGGAAGTTAGCGCTAAGCGTAAAACTGATGCCGAAGCTGCAATTGCTGAGCAAGAAGCAGCAGAGGCTGCCGCTGAGGAAGCTGCCGCAGAAGAAGCTGCCGCTGAGGAAGCTGCGCCAGAGGCTGCTGCTGATGAAACTGCACCAGAAACTGTCGCAGAAGAAGCTACACCAGAAGCAACTGCTGAGGAAGCTACTCCAGAAGCAACTGCTGAAGAAGCTGCACCAGAAGCAACTACCGAGGAGGCTGCACCAGATGCTGCCGCTGAAGAAGTTGCACCAGCAGATGCTAACGAGAAAGCCGAATAACTCCAATACATGCGCTTCGAAGACTGTTTTTTCCTTGGAACAGTGGTCGGTAAATACAGTTTTAAAGGCGAAGTACTCCTAAAGCTTGATACTGACGAGCCGGAGTTATATCAATCTCTTGATTGTTTATTTTTAGCACAAAAAAATGCACTCATTCCTTTTTTTGTTGAGAGATGTGCCATGCACAAACCCGGACTATTACGCCTTAGCCTAGAAGACATCCAAAACGAAGAAGATGCCAATACAATACTTAAGTCAAAGGCATATTTACCATTGAGCAGACTCCCCAAACTCACTGGAAATAAATTTTATTATCATGAAATCATTGGATTTGATGTTGTAGATAAAAACCTAGGTGAGATTGGATCAGTTTTAGCGGTTAACGAACATACTGCACAAGCAACCATAGAAGTTTCGATTGGTCAAAAAATAGCTTTAATCCCAATTGTTGATGATATTATTTTAGAAGTCAAAAGGGATACAAAATCCATATACGTAGAAACACCGCCAGGTCTGATAGAGCTGTATACCAAAAATGCGTAACGTTTTATATTTCATATTTTTCTTTTCCGCACTCTGCCAAGCCCAAGTGCAAAAATTAGAAGAAGTGGTTTTGCGTGCACAACGAATACAAAGCAGTATACAACCCATAAGTCAAACAGATATTGGAAAAGACAGCCTGCTATTAAAGCAAGACATTGGCGAATTATTGCAAGGTACACCCAGCTTATTTGTCAGCAGCCAGCAAAATTTTAGTCAAGACACCCGTATTTCTATTCGTGGGTTTGGCACACGTGCCACTTTTGGCATTCGCGGTATTAAGGTTTTGTGGGATGGAATACCCATAACAACACCTGACGGACAGACACAATTGGATCATATTCCAATGTCATCTATTGGAAATATTGAGGTTATTCGAAGTGTTTCTAGTGGATTGTATGGAAATGCTTCTGGAGGTGTCATTATGCTTAAAAGCCCACCAATTAAAAAAGAGCAATCACTCACGCTTACATTAGGTGAGTTTGGCACCCAACACCTAGTTGGTAGGTATGGTACCAAGGATGAAAAAAATCTATTTCGTACCGTTATTGAACACAAAAAATACAATGGTTATCGTGAATGGAGTGGATATGAAAATACAATCGTAAGCCTATCTAAGACATTTATTTATGCTAATGGAAAGCGACTTTCTTTTGACTACAGTTATTTCAACAGCCCCTCGGCATTGGATGCCGGTGGTCTCACAGCCATTGAAGTAAAAGATAACCGCAGGCAAGCAAGACAGCGAAATGTAGAATACAATGCAGGTGAAAAAGTTCAGCAACATCAATTTTCAACACGATGGCAAGGTGAAAAATGGACAACTTATGGTTTTTTCACGCAACGAAACCTAGATGCGAAACTGCCTTTTGAATTTGGTGGGCTAATCGATTTGAGGCGCAATTATTACGGGCTTGGTGCCCAAAAAGATGGTCGGAAAAAGCAATGGCTATGGCAATATGGTGTAGAAGCTGCAGCCCAAAGAGACGAAAGAAACAGGTTTAAAAACATCTTGGGCGAAAAAGGAGCACCAACACTTGACCAAAATGAGCGCTTTTATACTTTTGGCGCCTATGGAATTCTTGAATTAAGCCTTAGGAATTGGCGTTTTCGTACCTCACTCCGTGCCGATACACATCGCATCCA